>Ga0306925_10004051_pt1 | contig 13125 bp, 9 predicted proteins | sample flu12Cox44000176_FD_203755 | JGI IMG/M metagenome (GOLD analysis project Ga0306925, IMG submission 203755) | Lab enrichment of tropical soil microbial communities from Luquillo Experimental Forest, Puerto Rico - flux8day.12C.oxic.44.000.176 (v2)... | ecosystem: Environmental > Terrestrial > Soil... | reverse complement strand
CACTGTCTGGAGTTGGATGCGACCGCGCCGCCGATGAGTTTACTACCGCCTACGAATTTAGGTCAGGGTTTACGGCAGCGTACCTCCCATGAACACCGTGCTGTTGTCGCCTCTGGCCTGGCCCCGGGGGCGCACCAGAAAGACAACATCTTCTCCACTCTTGAGCTGCGACTGCAGGCGGGTGAAATCCGCTTCGCTATTCACGGGTTGTTTGTTGATCTCGAGAATCACGTCGCCGCGGCTCAGACCAACCGTGTCGCCAAACGAGTCAGGCTTCACTTCCGTAACCATCACACCCTTGGTGTTTGGGAACTGGTAGCGCTCAGCCATGTCCTGGGTGATCCCACGGACGGCGATGCCGAACTTGGACGCCTGCGGCTGGGCCTCTTCGCCACCCTTCTCCTGGTCACCTAACCGGGCTCCAAAGAGCTTGGCGCGGTCAGCGACGGTTACGCTCGCGGTAGATTGCGTACCGTTACGGATATATCCCAGCTTTGCGATGTCGCCAGGCTTAATCGCTGAAATTTCGGCAACCAAATCGTCGCCATTTTTCACCGACTTGCCGTCGACCGAGACGATCGTGTCGCCCGTCTTCAGTCCCGCTTTATCGGCTGGCCCGTTGGGGGTGACATGCGCAATTGTGACGCCGGTATTGACGCCGTAGACGCGTGCCACAGCGGGGTTCGGCACGGCATTAAATTCGACGCCAATCGAGCCGCGTGATACGCGGTGATCCGGTCCAATCAGCTGGTTGTAAACCGAGGCGACGGTGTTGGATGGCATGGCGAACCCCACACCCTGGTAGCCGCCTCCGCTGGTGTAGATCGCGGTGTTGATACCAATCACCTCGCCATTCATGTTCACCAGCGGTCCGCCGGAGTTGCCGGGATTAATCGCGGCATCGGTCTGAATGAACGACTGAAACTGGCGCTGCGGAACGATGTTACGGCCACGCGCCGACACGATGCCAGCGGTCACGGTTTCTTCCAGGCCAAACGGGCTGCCAATGGCCAGCACCCAGTCGCCCACCGCCATGCTGTCCGAATTGCCCATCTTGGCGAAAGGCAGAGACTTCTTGGCATCGATCTTAATCACCGCCAGATCGGTTTCCTTGTCCACGCCAATCACAGTCGCGTCGTAGGTCACCGTCGCGGGATCGTTCATGAGCCTCACCCGGATGCGGTCGGCCTTCTCCACCACGTGCGCGTTGGTCACGATATAACCCTTGGAATCGACAATTACCCCCGAGCCCAGCGAACGCTCTCGCAAGTCTTCGCCGCCTGGGACTCCCGGTACCTGACCCTGCCCGCCTTGGCCTCCTTGCCCGCCGAAGAAGCGGTCGAGGAAGTCTTGCATGGGGTTGTCTTCGCCGCCTTCGTCGTCGGGCGTGCCGGGCGTCGCCCTGCCGCCGCGGCGGTGCGGGTTCTTAATTGTCGATTCGGTGTTGATGTTGACCACTGTCGGCTCCAGTTGACGCGCGATCTGCGTGAACTGGCTGGACAGTTGCTGGGGCGAGGGAACCTGTAGCGGGGTAGCGTCGGAGGACGAAGCCTTCTCCTTGCCTTTCACCCCGGCGGAAACCACCGTACCAATCAAGATTCCCAGCGACAAAGTCGCCAATATGACGAGGGTCGAAGCGAAGCGATGAGCCTTTACCTTCTCCCCGAAACCCATGTGTTGCCGATCCATTGCATAACCTCCAACGAAATGCGCCAAACTTAAATTATACGTGGTGTGGGCCGCGATTGAATGGTGCGGGGAGATGATGGAGGTCTCACGGCCTATTGAGAGGTAACCCGGGACAAATTGTTGCCTACCGACGCAAGAGGAATGGCACTCGGGTTCACTTCCCAGCCTCGTAAACCGTTTTCCCGCCAACTACCGTGCGCAGTACCTTCGTCTTCAGGATCTCGGGCGGCGCCACCTTGGTCAGATCGCGATCCAGCAGCACGAAATCCGCCAGCATGCCAGGAGCCAGGGTTCCCTTCTCGTTCTCGGCGAATTGAGCGTATGCCGACCCGACGGTATAGGCCGTCAAGGCCTGCTGGATTGTAAGTTTCTGCTCCGGATAGTACTCCTTAGTGCCGGCCTCGTTCTTGCGCGTCACGGCAGAGTAGATGCCGCGAAATGGTGTGAGGGGTTCGACCGGATAATCCGTGCCGAAGGCCATGGGAACGCCGTTGTCGAGAAACTGCTTCCAAGGGTACGAGGTTTTGGCGCGCTCGGGCCCGATCCGCTCCACAGCCCAGTTCATGTCGGTCAGTAGATGACTGGGTTGCACGGAGGCAATGACCCCCAGCTTCTTGTACTGCGCGAACTGATCGGGCGCGATGACCTGGTCGTGTTCGATGCGGAAGCGGAAGTCCCGTAGCCTGGTGGCTCCTGCAGCGGCGTGCGCCTGCGATCCCGCTTCGGCTGCGGCGAACGCGTCCAGAGCCATTTGTGCGGCCCGGTCGCCGATGGCGTGAAATCCCAACTGGAATCCGGCGGCCACGCGCTCCACCGCCATCTTATTCAGCGGCGCCTGCTGATATTGCGGCAGCCCCGAATTGCCGGGCTCATTCGCATAGGGCGCCAGGAGCGCCGCTGTCCGCGAACCCAACGACCCATCCATGAAACCCTTCAGCATGGCCGTGTGCAGCATGGGATCGTCAAGTGGATGGTGTTTGCAGTGCTCCACTAGCGTTTCCACAGGATCTTTGAAGTTCAGCCATTCGCTAATGCGCAGAGTGAGTTTGCCTTCTCGCTCCAGCTCCTCATAGATCAGGAAGTCGTCCCACGAAGAGTTGTCCTGCGCGGAAGTAAGTCCCCAGCGACCGGCATCGGCCAGCGCCAGTTCGGCGGCGTGGCGACGCTGCGCGGGCGTCGGCGGCGGCACCTTGACCAATACGAGACCTTGCGCCGATTCGCGAAGAATGCCGGTGGGCTCACCCTTGGCGTTAACGTCGATTTTCCCGCCCTCGGGCGGCTGGGTCTGGCCAGTGACACCTGCGGCTTGCAATGCCGCCGTGTTGGCGATGGCGATGTGTCCGTCGACCCGCACAAAGATCGCAGGATGCCCGTTCGTCATTACGTCGAGGTCTTGGCGAGTCGGCAGCATTTGCCCCGGCCACTGCGTATGGTCCCAGCCCTCGCCCACAATCCATTCGCCTGGCGCGGCTTGGACAACCCGCAAACCAATCCGATGCTGCATGTCATGCAGGGTCTGCGTTCCCGTGAGATCGACATTGATTTTCTCGAAGCCGCCCGAAGCAAGATGCACGTGCGCATCATTGAAACCGGGCATCACGAAGTGCCCGCCCAGATCAACAACCTCCGTGCCGCTGCCTTTCAGCTTGCGAATTTCGTCATTGCCGCCGATGGCCACCACTCGCTCATCACGCACCGCCATGGCTTGCGCGCGCTCTGGCTTGGCCTGGGTGTAGATGTCACCGTTAACGAAGATGGTGTCGGGCTGTTGTGGGCTATCGGCGGCCGCTGGCGAAGCACCGAATCCCAACTTCACCAATGTCGTGGAGACCAGTATGACGAGCAGGTACAACTTCATTCTTGGGAAACTCCGCACAAAGTCAGCGTCAGCAAAAGGATTCGTTTCAGGCCCAGGTCGCGGCCCGCAGGATCGTACCACTCGGTCATGGTGTGGGCCCCGCCTCCGCCGCCGCCCGCGCCAATCGCGATGGCTTCACGGCCGAGCGACAGAGGAATGTTGGCATCCGTCGAAGCCCGCTGGATACGCGCCGTGTTGTTCAATTGAGCGTCAACCGCCCGGATAACCCTCAGCAGATGGGCATCGGCGGGAAGCTCGGCAGCGGGCCGGTCTCCGATGACTCGCACCTCCACGGTTAGCGTTCCTTGCTTCTTTCGCCCGCTGGTTTCCGCGGTTCCCTGCTTCACCGCTTCGCGCAAGGCGCGCTCCAGGCGATCGAGTTGCTCGACCGACGCGGACCGAGTATCCACCCGCATGGTGGCCGATTCCGGAATCGAGTTCACCGAGGTCCCGCCGTGAACGATGCCGATGTTGAACGTTGTCTTGGGCACGTTAGCCACTGTGGTCTGGCTGAAGCGGTCGATGATGCGCGCCAGGGCAACGATCGGATTGGCAACACCGAAATCGCTCCACGAATGTCCCCCCGGCCCGCGCACCGTAATTTCGTAGCGGCGGCTGCCGAGACCCTCGGCGACGATCGTGTCGGTGCCTGCTCCGTCGAGCACAACCAGCGCTCCGATCGACTCAAACCATTTCGCCTGTTCGAAAATGTGCCGCATGCCGCGCAGGTTGCCCTCGCCCTCTTCTCCCACATTTCCGATGAACAGAATGGACGCTGTGGTTTCGATGTTGGTATCACGAAGTGCGCCGGCAATCGCCAGCAAGGCCGTGATCCCGGAGGCGTTGTCGGAGATGCCCGGTCCGTAAAGCTTGCCGGCTTCGCGCGCAACCGCAATCGGCGTACCCGCGGGGAAGACGGTGTCGAGATGGGCACTGAGCGCGAGGTACGGCACGTTAATGTCTTTGCCCGGCCGGACGGCGAAGACGTTGTCCAACTCGTCCTGGTGGACTCCCGCTAGTCCTAACTCTTCGAACTGAGACTTCAACCAATCGCTGCGCGCTGCCTCGCCCCACGGCGGAGCCGGTATCGCAGTCACTTCCAGCTGGCGGTCTTCTAATTCGCGGGCCTGCGACCGGAACCAAGCGAAGGCTTCGTGCACGGATCGCAACTCCGCCACCCGCGCCACCATCTGCTGCGCCGAGCGTGCCTCACGGGATTCGCCCGAGGCCGGCGAAATCGCTCGTCCGAACGACGGCTGCTGTTGAGGACCCAGGGCCATGACCGATGGTAATACGTTTGGTGGGAAACTGAGAAAGGCGTCCAAGCTGGCAAGCCTATGCCGCTGTTACGACGCCATGGAAATCCGCACGCCTGCGGCGCGGCAGCACTCCAGGATCTCGGCCTCGGTCAGCATGGTCTCGGAGCTCTTGGCCCGCGCAAAGATGCGCTCGACCAACTCCGGTGTCTCGGGAATGCCGCGGCGCTCCAGCCAGAAATGTACATTCGACTTGCCGCTCATGGGGCCGATCTCGATGATCTGTTCCAGTCCGAAGTAATGTGAGGGCACCCCAGAGTAAATGCTATTGGCGAGCATCACGTCGTTCTTGCGATACGCCTTGATGACCGCCGCCGCGTGCACACCGGTGCCAGTGCGGAACGCGTCGCCGCCGACGACTGGGTAGTTACGCGGTATAGGAACGCCGGTGGCCTTCGAAACCGCCTCGCAGTAGTCCTTGAGCTGGTTGAGCTCCTGGCTGGCCCACGGCTCGATGCCCATCAGCTTCAGGTTTACCAGCATCTGGTCCATCTGGGTATTGCCGACGCGTTCGCCGATGCCGCAAGCGGTCGCGTGGACGACCTCGGCACCTGCCACCAGCGCGGCCATGGCGTTGGCCACGGCCAATCCGCGATCACAATGACCGTGCCACTCGACACGAATGTTTTGGCCCGAGGGTTTCACCACCTCATTGACCACGAAGTGCATCAACGCGACGGTGCCCATCGGCGTGGCGTGTCCGGCGGTATCGCAGATTACGATGGCGTGCGCCCCGCAATTGATCGCCGTGGAGTACAGCCGCCGAATCGTCTCGGGATCGCAGCGCGTGGTGTCCTCGGTGACGTACATCACGTCGAGTCCGAGCGAAACCGCATACTTCACGGCCTTCTCGGTAGTGCGCAGCAGGAATTCGTCTGACCAATCTTCGGTGTAGCGGCGTATCGGGCTCGATCCGATGAAGGTCGCCGCCTCGATGGGCACCCCGGCGCGCTGCACGATTTCGGCGATCGGCCGAATGTCATTCGCATGCGTGCGGGCGGCGCAGTTGGGCTTGATCTTTAGCCGAGCACGCCCAATTTCCCGTGCCAGCGCTTCGCAGTGTGCCATCACGCGCGGCCCTGCTCCTGGCAGACCGATGTCGAGCATGTTGATCCCGACCGCCTCCATCAGGTGGAGGATCTGGATCTTCTCGTCGATGGTGGGATCGCGAACCGAGGGCGATTGTAAGCCATCGCGCAGCGACTCGTCGTTGAGCAGCACGCGGCCAGCAGGCTTCAACGAAGCCGAATAGACCTTGTTCCAGTCGTAAATCAGTTCAGAAACTTCTGCCGACACGGTCCCCTTCCGTCGCTAGGATTCGAACTCTCAACGAATTCTCCGTTAGGTGTATTGAGTGGAACACCGCTACCGGTTTTTGAAAACTCCACTTCCCTCGCGTTTTGAAATGGGCACGGCTTCAGCCCTGCCTTAAGTCGTCGATTTTGATGTCCCGAGCGGACATCAACCCGCGAGGCATCCCCTGCACCAAACACCTTGCCCGGCAGTTCATCAGATTGGCCTCGCCGATGCCCCCACGGCATCGTAATGCAACTCCATCCCCACAGATGGAAGGCAACGCCACAGCGTTGCAAATCTTCCCCAGGCAGCGGATTATGGCTTCTCTTCCGCCCCGTCCGCCGGTGCCGCTGGCGCAGGGGTCTTCGGCACCACCGTCACGCCAAATATGGACAATTTGCCGACCCCGGCTACGTTCTTTCCCCGCGGCTCTTGCGCGTTGGGCAGGTAGAGGGTCTTGCAATGCTCGCAGCGGTATACTTCCGCATTGTCTCCATAACTCTGCCGCACGTCCCCGCATCCCTGCTCGACCACATCCGCCAGGTAAAACCAGCGTTTCAGGTGCCCGCCGCAGAATTTCCCCTTGGCGTCCTTCTCGTTACAGGCACGTTGCAGCGCCTTCTTGTATTTCACTTTGTGGTTCGGCAACTGAGCCGGAGAATCGTCTGGTTGATCAGCCATGATGACAGCTGGGCCCTGGGAAATGGGTCGCACGGTGTCTCAAAAGACAAACCACTCGGTCCCGCATTCGTAACCGCACATTGTAACGCAGCCCAATCGCTTGGCGCGCCACGATGCCTGTGGGTGACAGATCAGCAGCTACCTTGCACAATCCCCACCGCAACCCGGCGGAACGGGGTTAGCCCGGCGCGTGAGCGCCGGGTGGTAAATGCATCAAAACTGTTGAGCCGCGCAGCGGCGGCACCGCCTCCGAATTCCGCGTCAGATCCGGTTGGATCGACGCAGTGCGCCCGTCGCTCGCAATGCGCCCTTTACTCGGGCGCCCAAACTGCTGCCGAACAGCATGTCGATAAACCCCGACATTTGCCGCTGAAAGCTCAGGCCGTAGCCGTACCACCATACTTTCGGCACACCAGGCAACAGGTCGACGTCGACATACTTGACCTGTACCATCTCGGCTAGGCCCAACTTGCCGTGGGTGCGGCCGATGCCGCTCTGCTTGAATCCGCCATGCGGAGCCTCGGCGATCCCGAAGCCCGAAATTGCGTCGTTGATCATCACGGTTCCGGCCTTGAGGCGCGCGGCGATGGCTTCTCCCCGTTTGCGATTGGCGGTCCACACGCTGGCCGCCAACCCAAACTCGCTGTCATTCGCGAACCTCACTGCGTCATCGTCGATGTCGAAGGGCGCAATCGGCAGCGCGGGACCAAAGGTCTCTTCGCGCATGATACGCATCTCGTGGGTGACGTCGGCTAACAGCGTGGGGGCATAGAAATTAGGGCCCAACCCGGTCATCCGGCGTCCACCCGCCAACAGCCTCGCACCGCGGGCCACGGCATCGTTGACGTGCTCCTCCACCGTGCCCAATTGGCGTTCGTGGATGAGCGGCCCCATCTCCACCTCGGAACCAAGTCCCTCGCCGACGCGCAGCTTTGCGATCTTCTGGCGGCAGAGTTCGACGAACTTCTCATACACGCCGCGCTGCACGTAGCAACGCTCGACCGAGAGGCAGGTCTGTCCGGCGTTCATCATCGATCCCCAGACCGCGCCGCTCGACGCCACATCGAGATCAGCGTCTTCCAACACGATCATGGGGTCCTTGCCTCCGAGTTCGAGCACCGCAGGCAACAGTCTACGGGCCGCGGTTTCGGCCACGCGCTTGCCCGTAGCAACGCTTCCGGTGAAAACTACTTTGTCAATGTCTGATTCCAGCAGCGCTCCGCCTAGCGCGCCGGCCCCGATCACAACCTGCATCAAGTTGGGGTCGAGTCCAGCCGCGACCAGCAACTTCTGCAGCTCCAACGCAACGAGCGGCGTCAATTCAGAGGGCTTCAGCACAACGGCGTTGCCCGTTACCAGCGCGGCCAGTGTCTCGGTGGCAGGAAGCGAGAACGGATAGTTCCACGGCGCGATAATTCCGATCACGCCGTAGGGCTCGCGCACCAGCTTCCCGCGCTTGCTCTTCATGGCCAGGTTGGCGTGAGGCAGCGGCTCATCGCGCAGAAAGCTGTGTGCGTTGCGAATGCAAAACTCGGCGGCGTCTAACGCGACGAGAATTTCCGTGGTTATCGCTTCCGCCGTCGGCTTGCCGGCCTCACGGGAGATCAGCGTTGCCACCTGATCGCGCCGTTCGCTCAATAGGCGCTGGAAGCGTTTCAGCACGGCATTGCGCTCGGCCACAGAAATGGCCTGCCACGCCGGCTGCGTCAGTTTGGCACACCGCACCGCGTCATGTAATTCTTCCGGCGTCGCACAGGCCAGTTCGGCCAGCGTCTCGCCGGTTGCGGGATTGGTGCTGACGATGGTGTTGCGGGTCGCGACTTCCGGGATCGTGCTCATGGCATTCCGTACTCCACGCTGACCAGATACAGGCCGCAGGCGGGAGCGGTCGCGCCGGCAGTGCTTCGGTTCTTCGCGGCGAGGATGGCGGGAACGTCTTCCAGCTTCAGCGAACCCTTGCCCACCTGGAGAAAAGTTCCCATCAGGTTGCGCACCATGTGGTGCAAAAATCCATTGCCGCGGATGGTGTAGATGAACTCGTCCTCGGTCCTTGCCCACAGCGACGAGTGGATGGTGCGCACGTTTCCCATCTTCTGGCTCAAGGCGTCGGGGACAAAGTCTTCGTAGATGTCCAGGCTCTGCGACCCGATCTTTGCCAGCACCTCTTCCAGTTCTTTGCGTGGGACCGCCATCGCGCTGCTCCCTACGCGTTTGCCGGCTCTGCCCGGCATGATGGCAAGGCGTGGGTTGCGTTCCGGATCAGAAGCAGCAAACGACGTGAAGTCGAAGGTGCCGACGATGAATTCCGAAGCCCGAATCATGGCGTCTTCGTCCATCGGATAGGGATCGTGACACACATAACGCGCCAGAAACGGAGGGCAAACTTCGTTTCGGTGGATGCGGTAACGGTAAGTCTTCGCCGTCGCCGAATGGCGCGCGTGAAAACTGTCATCGACTATTTCTACACCGGTCACGCGGATGGCTGGCGGAAGAATATCGTTCAGCGCGACCATCAAGTTCCGTTCTGGGACGGGTGAGGTGACGCGCACCGAGGCGACTTGCGCCAGGGCATGAACACCCGCGTCCGTCCGTCCCGAACCCTGCGGCAAAACGCTTTCGCCGGTGATCCGCCCGAGGCATTCGGCAAGGGTTCCCTGCACCGTGGGGAATCCGGGCTGAATTTGCCAGCCGCGGAAGTCGGCCCCGTCGTAGGCCAAGGTGATCTTCAGGTTACGACTCACGTTGTCGTCCTTGCCGTAGAAGTGCCAGCTCGCATTTTGGTTAAGCAATGTAAAGCTGGTAACAGCCCCCACCGTCAACGTTGTAGTGTCAGCTATACTAAGCCATTACTGCAACTTACGAGGCTCAAATCAAATATCGCTGATGCCTGGCGCCGGGTAGAGTGTGAACCTTCGGATGCTCGCTTCCGTATTAGAGACAGGCGACAGGAATCCACACGAGGACACTGAGTTCACATGCACTTTTCTGGAGAAGAGGGAATGCCCGTTTTTCGTTTTGTGAATGTAGCGGTCCGTAAAGCCTTTGCGCTCGGCCTGATTGGGTTGCTGGCGACGGCGAGTTTCGCGCAGGAAGCCTCGCAACCCGCATCGCCGGCTTCCAATCCTGCGTCGGATGCCGTGAAACCTTTGCCGCAGGCTCCGGCCCCGCAGGGCAATGCGTTCAAGCTCTATTCCGACCAAAACTACTCCAGGGGCCAGTCGCAAATACCGAGGTTCTGGTCGGTTTGGGGAGTACGAAGCGTGCCGCCGGCGAATTTTACAAACTCGCCACTGATTGACCGGGTCATTCGGGATGGCAAGATGTACATTTCAGTTGACGATGCCGTCGCCCTGGCACTGGAAAACAACCTCGATATCGCCATCCAGCGCTACAACCTGATCACTGCCGACGTTGACATCTTGCGCACCAGTTCCGGTGCAGCCGCACTTGGCGTCAATGCCGGTTTGGTACAAGGCACACCCGGGGGAATTACTGGCTCCGTCACTTCCGGCGGAACCGGTACCTCAGCCACGGGCTCGACCGGTGGCGGCGCTGGCGGCACCACCATCGGAGCCGGCGGCGCGGCGGCCGGCGCGGCGGGCATTGTGGCCTCGACCCAGGGAGAAGGCGCGCCGATCGACAACTTCGACCCGGTGCTTACTGGCACGATCCAGGGCGAGCGGGCGACCACCCCACAGTCCAATATCATTTTCACCGGAACCCCGACTCTGGTTCAGAACACCACAACGTACGACTTTGCTTACACGCAGGGGTTCTCCACTGGCACCCTGATGTCGGTCGGTTTCAACAACAACCGCGTTACCACCAACTCTTTATTCAACACGGTGAATCCGGCGCTCAGCACCAACTTCCGTTTCCAACTGCGTCAGCACGTGCTGCAGGGGTTCGGCTACAACTCCAACCAGCGCTGGATCAGAATTGCGCGCAATAACAGAGCTATCATCGACGCCAGCTTCCAGAACCAGATCATTCAGACTGTCTCACAGATCGAGAACATCTATTGGGACCTGGTCAACGCCTACGAAAATGTGCAAGTGCAGCGGCGGGCACTGGAATTGGCGGAAAAAACCCTCTCCGACACCCAAAAGCAGGTGGAAATCGGCACCCTCGCGCCGATAACCGTGGTACAGTCCCAGAGCTCAGTGGCCACTGCCAGGCAGAACCTGATCGTTTCGCAGACCAATCTGCAGTTGCAGCAGTTGCTGATGAAGAACGCCATTACTCGCAACACTGGTGACCCGATTCTCGCGACTGCGCCGGTCATTCCTACCGACACGCTACAAATCAACGAGCCGTTCCAGGTGCCGCCGGTGGAGCAGCTCATCGATGCCGCCTTGAAGAACCGTCCCGAGATCACTCAATCGCGTCTCACCCTGACGAACCGCCAAGTTGGTCTGAAGGCAATCAAGAATCTTCAGTTGCCTACCGTGGATGTCTTTGCGTTTTATGGCGCGGCCGGTCTGGCTGGGGACCAGAATATTTACAACACCTGCGGCAATCCTGGCGTGCCACTTACCAACTGTGTCCCGCCGGGCACCATAGCGTCCACCGGCTACGGCCACGCCTTCGGAAACCTGTTCAATAGCTCGGCGCCCGACAAGGGAATAGGTGTCAACATCAACATCCCGCTGCGTAACCGCCAGAACCAGGCCGATCAGGTGCGTTCGGTGATTGAGTACCGGCAGGCTGAGATGGCCGCTCTGCAACAGGCCAACACCATCACATTGCAGGTGCGCCAAGCCCAGTTTGCCCTGCAGCAGAACTACGCGGCGCTGCAGGCCGCTATTGCCGCCCGCGATTATGCGTCCCAAAACCTCGACGCCGAACAGAAGAAATACTCTCTTGGAGCCTCCACCTCGACCCTGGTGTTGCAGGCGTCCAGCGCTTTGACGCAGGCGGAGTCGAATGTACTTGCGGCCGCCACTAACTACGAGAAGTCCCGGGTGCAGCTCGATCTATCGACCGCCGACACACTGGCCAGGTTGGGCATCGACTTCGGAGATGCAGAATCGGGCCAGGTGCAGAAGATGCCCAAGGTGCCCGGCATCGTTCCGGCGAACCCGCAAGCGCCGGGGCCAGCCGAACCGAAGCCCGTGCAGCCGACTCCACCGACTCAGAATCCACCGTTGCAATAGACGACAATAACTCGCCTGATCAACATGCCGCCTTGCCAAGGCGGCATGCTTTTTTGTTTCTGCCGAGCCAGGTGCGCGGTTAGCATGAGGAGCTTGAGTCTCTCTGTCGTCATCATCACGCTCAACGAGGAAGCCAACCTCGCCCGTACGCTGGCCAGCGCCTGCTGGGCTGACGAGATCGTCGTCGTCGATTCCGGGTCGACTGACCGCACCCGCGAGGTCGCCGAGTCTTTCCACGCGAAGTTTTACGTTGAACCATGGAAGGGCTTCGCAGCACAAAAAAACTCGGGTTTGGTAAAAGCCTCGGGCGAATGGATTCTTTCGCTCGACGCTGACGAGGAGGTCGAGGCGGCTCTGGCTGACGAAATCCGGACCGTACTCGCTGCGAACCCCTCGGTCGCCGGTTTCTGGATTCCACGCAAGAATTTCTTCCTCGGCCGCTGGATCAAACACGGCGGATTTTATCCCGACCCCAAGCTCCGGCTGTTCCGGCGCGGCACGGGTACATTTGAAGACCGGCTGGTACACGAAGACATACGTCTTGACGGCACCACCGCCCGTTTGCAACACCACCTGCTGCACCATGCCTATCCCACCCTTGACAGCTACATCGAGCACATGAACCGCTACTCATCGCTGGGCGCAGAAATGGCCCATGGAAAGCGTTCGCGAGGATTCAGCTTCATCAGCATCGTGGTGCGCCCCAAGTTCACATTCCTCTACAACTACCTTATGCGTCTGGGCTTTCTCGACGGGCACGAAGGTCTCTTGCTGCACGCCTACCACGCCACCTACGTGAGCTGGAAGTACGCCAAGGCATGGGAGATATCGCGCAAGCCACGAGCCTAGTCTAGAAGGTCGTCCCCGGACAGGCATGACCAGAGAGTCGAGATCTTTCGGTGCCGAATGCTTCACTCGCACACCAACGGAGAGGTATTTGCGATGGCTTCTCGCTACCTTCTCGCGAACGTCTTCACCCGATTGTGGCTCGCAATCTCGTCGTCCGACTTCTTGCGCAGTTGCAGGTCCTCGAAGTGCACGTCATAGGAATGCCTACACGTCGTGCACGCCAGCGGTACAACGTCTTCTCGGAACCGCCGAATGGGCGATGTGACATTTTAAAATTAAC
>Ga0306925_10004046_pt1 | contig 13131 bp, 8 predicted proteins | sample flu12Cox44000176_FD_203755 | JGI IMG/M metagenome (GOLD analysis project Ga0306925, IMG submission 203755) | Lab enrichment of tropical soil microbial communities from Luquillo Experimental Forest, Puerto Rico - flux8day.12C.oxic.44.000.176 (v2)... | ecosystem: Environmental > Terrestrial > Soil... | reverse complement strand
CTGGCGTTGCGAATGCTGCACCGGCGAGGGACAGGGGAACAGGCTTCCGAGCAGTTGCCCGCGATCGGCTCTTCCTCATGCTGATCGCCGCCAACATCGTGCTCGTGATGACCGGCGGCGCGCTGTTTTCCAACATCCTCGCGCCGTTTGCGGCGGCGCACACGCCTGTCGGGCCGGGTGAGATCGGCGTCGTCTTCTTCATCAACACCTTCTTCATCGTTGTCGCGCAGATTCCAGCCACACGGGTCGTCAAGCGGATGCGCCGCACACACGCTCTTGCCGCGACCAGCGCGCTATTTGCAATCGGCCTGCTCGCGGTCCTGCTCGCGACGCTAACGAGCTCGGCGCTCACCGCTACCACCGTCTTGGCTGGGGTCGCGATCGTGATCGCGATCGGTGAGTGCGCACAGTTCATCGTGCTCGGCCCAATCGTCGCCGACCTCGCACCGCCGCATCTGCTCGGCCGCTACATGTCGCTCTACGGCCTCTCCTTCACGGCAGGCGTGGCCCTGGGCCCCGCGATCGGCGGCGCGCTGCTCGCAACCTCACCCGACGCCGTCTGGTGGGGCGGCGCCTTGGCGGTAGCACTGACCGGAGCCGGCTTGCTGCGACTCGGCGACCGGATACCCGACCCGCTCTTGCGGGCGCAATGCCCTCCGCCGCAAGCGGCACCGCATGCGAGGCGGGATTCCCCTGAAAGTGTGGAGACCTGAATAAGGCTGATCTTGGTTGTGCCTGGTTCTCAGTAGCCGCCATGACACCGCCGGAGCGCAGGCGCGGTCAAGATGGCGACGCCCGCAGCGAAGCGACGACGTACGACCTTGACCGCGGCAAGCTCCGGCCGATGCTGGGCGACGGAGAAGCAGACTCGTCATGGTCAGGCCGCCTCCATCCCGCGTTCGGGCGGTGCGGGCCGTCGCCAGCAGCCGCCACTGCTCCTGCCAGGCCCGCTCCCCTCGCGCGTCCTGCGGATGCGGAAGAACTCGTTCGGCGCGTGCAGCCTTTTCTATGGCCCGGTGCTGGCTTATCGGCCCGGGAGTGAGCGCGGTAGCCCGAACCACGGCATGACGCTGGCCTCGAAGCGGGTCATGCCGCAGATCCGGTCGCCGGCAAGGGTGAGCACGTAGAAGCCGGTCGCGTGGCGGATTCCGGCCGGCAGGCGCAGGTATGCCCCGAACGCAGGCTGGCCGTTGGCTCGGGCCGGCACGAGGCCGTATCTGCGGCCGGCGGCGAACTGGCGGGCCCAGTAGCGGGCCACGAGTTCACGGCCCTCGTATCCGAAGGGCTCCGGAGGCATCGCGATGAAGACGTCGTCGGTCAGCAGGGCCACCAGCGCGTCGAGATCGGCCGACTCCCACGCCTTCGCGAACATGGCGACGATCGCGTCCTCGGCGGGCGAGCCCGCGGCCGGCGGCGGCTGGTGACCGGCGGCCGGCTGCTGCCGGCGCTGCAGGCTGGCGCGGGCTCGTTTGAGGGCGCTGTTGACCGAGTCGACGGTCACCTCCAGCATGCCGGCCACTTCGCTGGCGTGGAACCCGAGGACGTCGCGCAGGATGAGGACGGCGAGCTGGCGCGGCGGCAGCAGTTGCAGGGCGGCCACGAAGGCCAGCGAGATGGCTTCGGTCTGCTCGTAGCGGGCCTCCGGCCCGAGCGGCCGGTCGGCGGTGCCCTCGAGGAGGGCGTCAGGAAACGGCTGCAGCCAGACGGGCTCCTCGCGCGGCGTCGGCACGGGCGCTTCGAACTGCGACATATCCCACTCCCTGGCCGGGCGCCGGCTCGCCGCGCGGCGCGCGTTGAGACACCGGTTGGTGGCGATCTTGTACAGCCAGGTGCGCAGCGAAGCGCGTTCTTCAGTGAACCCGCCGATGCCTTGCCAGGCGGCCAGCATCGTCTCCTGGACGGCGTCCTCGGCGTCGGCGAAGGACCCGAGCATCCGGTAGCAGTGCACCTGAAGCTCCCGCCGGTGGGACTCGGCCAGATCCCGGAACGCCTCGCCATCCCCTGCCCGCGCCCGTGACAGAAGATCGGATGTCACTATCCTGCGCTCCTTCCTTCCCGCACCACGCCTACCTCCACCCGGTATATACACCGCCCGGGGCGCGAACTGGGCGGCTCGCGGGCGCCCAGTTTCCCGGCGCCGCGGTGTATGCACTACCGACCGCCCGAACGATCCGAGCGCCGGATCGTGCTTGGCGCAACAGGAGGAACCGCCGTCATGACCGAGCTCATCACCCCGCCCGGCGTCCCCGTGGCGGCCGGCCCGTACTCTCCCGGCCTGCTGACCGGCGACTGGATCTTCCTGTCCGGTCAGGGCGGCTTCGACCCGGAGACTGGCGAGCTGGTCAGCGACAACATCGCCGACCAGACCGCACAGGTGTTCCGCAACATCGAGGTTCTGCTGCGCGCGGCCGGCGCGTCGCTCGACGACGTCGTCTCCTGCCTCGTGCACCTGAGCGATCTCGGGCAGTTCGCCGAGTTCAACGCCAGCTACGCAAAGCAGTTCCCGGGCCCGGCAAAGCCGGCTCGCACTACAGTGGGCAGCGGCCTGGTGGCCGGAATGCGGGTGGAAGTGACAGTAGTCGCCCGCAGGCCAGGCGGCACGCCCAGCGCCGGCGCCGCGGCGGGCAGGTGAGGGAAGCGTGCCCGGTTCCGCCCTGCCGCGGGTGACCCGCTTGTTCCTGGCGGGCAACGCGGTGGCGATGACCGGCAACGGACTGGTCATCGCGTTCACCCTCATCTACCTGCACCAGGCCCGCGGCATCGCGCTCCCCGTCGCGGGCCTGCTCCTGACGGCAGGGGCGGCCGCCGGCCTCCTGGCCGTGACCGTCTCCGGTGTCCTGCTCGACCGGCTCGGCGCGCGCCAGGTGCTCACCGGCATCATCCTCGGCCAGGCGGCCGCCCAGGTACTGCTCGCCTGGGCGCACAATGCCGCAACCGCGCTCCCCGCCCTGCTCCTCTACGGCGCGACCTGGGCACCGATGTTCCCAGCCATGGCAACCGTGATCGCCAGGCTCACCCCGGACCCGGCCACCCAGCAGCGTGTGTTCGCCATCAACTTCGCCGTGCAGAACGCCGCGATCGGGGTCGGCACCGTGCTCGGAGCCGCCGTCGTGAACGTGCATCACCCTGGGTCTTTCCAGGCCCTGTTCCTGGCCAACGCCGTATCGTGCCTGATCTTCGCCGTGGTGCTGACCTTCCTGCCCGCTCAGCGCACCGAGCCCGCAAAGAAAGGTCCGCGAGCCGGCTACCGGGACGTGCTTGCCCGCCCTGGCCTGCGGCTGGTCATGGTGGCATCGCTCATCGTTGCCTTCACCGGGTACCCGGCGTTCGACTCTGGCCTTCCGGCCTACGCGTCAGTCGAAGCACACGTGTCGGCGCGGATCGTGGCCTTGTCGCTCACCGTCAACACCGCCCTCATCGTGCTCGCCCAGCCGTTCGTGCTGCGCCGCGTGCGGCGCGCCCGGCGAAGCAGCGCGCTGGCCATCAGCGGGCTGATCCTCGCCGTCTCCTGGGCGGTGTTCGGCCTCGCCGCACTGCCGACCGCGGCCACCGGGCGAATTGCCTTCGTGTTCGGCTTCACCGCGCTTTTCGCACTCGGCGAGACCGTGCTGGCACCCACTGTGAGCCCGCTTGTCAATCGCCTGACCGACGACAGGCTCCGCGGACGGGCCAACTCGCTCGCCGCCCTCTCCCAGTCCCTGGCGTTCATCATCTGCCCCGCACTTGCTACCGGCTTCATCGCCGCCGGTGCGGCCGCAGTCTGGATCGGTCTGCTATGTGCCGGCTGCCTCGCCACCGTCGCCGTCGGAGCCCGGCTTCGCCGCGCGCTGACCTCAGACCAGGACCATGTGACCGAAGCGCCCACGACCCGGCCTGAGCCGGTGGCAGGCCGCCGTCGCACGGCGCGGTCCGGGACACGTGGCTGACCGGGCTGCTGGCCTCGGTGTTCGAGCCCAGATCGGATGGCAGGCTCCTGTGGGAGTCGCTGTAAGGGGCCGCGAAGACCTGGGGGGTGGCCGCAGATCGCGGGGGCGCTCTATCGTTCAAGACGGTTTCTGCGTCTGGGGTTACCGTCTGGGAATGTGACCGGAAGCGAGCTAGGACGGGCAGGGATGCTGATGGAGTTCGGCGGCCTTTCTACGCCACTGGTGGCCGATGCCTGTGTCCGTGCGGGAGTGCCGCTGCGGGTCGCGCCGCCGGGGATCGGCGCCGTCGTCCCTGGACAGCGGATCGCCGGACGGGCACTGCCGACCCGCCACTACGGCAGCGTTGATGTGTTCTTGGAAGCCTTCAGCGGCGCCGCGCATGGCGATGTCCTGGTCGTCGACAACAGCGGGCGGGAAGATGAGGCGTGCCTCGGCGATCTGATCGTGCTGGAGGCACAAGCGGCAGGGGTCGGCGGAGTGGCGGTGTGGGGACTGCACCGCGATACGGCGGAACTGGCCCAGATCGCCCTGCCGGTATTCAGCTACGGCCGCTGCCCGGCCGGCCCTGTTCGCCTCGATGAGCAAGAACCATCCGCGCTGGCCAGCGCACGGTTCGGGGCATGCCTGGTCACCCGCGACGATATCGTATTCGGCGACGACGACGGCGTGGTGTTCGTCGCGGCCAGCCAGGCTGGGGAGGTCCTGGCCGCAGCCCGGCAGATTGGCGATGTCGAGCAGGATCAGGCCCGTAAGATCCAGGCGGGTCAGACCCTGCGCCAGCAGACAGCCTTCAGTGAATACCTGGCGCGGCGGGCAGCCGAACCGCCCTACACCTTCCGGCGGCACCTGCGGCGGATCGGCGGTGCCATCGAGGAGTAGGCGGCCATGACGGCCAGCCGCCACCGGCGACTCGCCCGGCCCGGTGGTCACCCACCACGTCGCGAAACGCGCGCTTCTACCGCAGTGAGATTCACATCGAGCGCCGAGCTGGATGTTCTGCGAGCCCAAGCACTATCGGCCCAGCGCGCGTAATAACCAAATGACTCGGCCGATCACTGCGGCAACCAAGTCTCGATAGAATATGCCAAAAATGCATGAATATGTGTGTGGTCTACGCCCGCTATTCGGCTACTTGTTCAGGCTCCTGCGGCCTGCTTGGGTCCTTGGCAGATGCCGCACATCAACTGACGGAGACTGCCGCGCATCTGTTGGCGGATGAGATCACACGACAGAGGGAAGCTGTCCTCTGCCGGCAGATGCGCGACCAGTTGTCCGCCGGCTGATCCGCAACACATCGGGGCACGCAACGCCGTAACTGAGCGCGTAATGAACGCTGCGGGTGAGTGACGCGCCGGGGTAGTTACCGGGCAAGCCGGGCGCCGGTCCACTCCTCGTCATCAGTGACGTCCCGAAGGACGTCGAGCCAGCCGGGTACGGGGACCGGCGGCCCGTCCTGATCGTCGATCTCAGCCAGCAAGGTCCCATCTTCCAGCTCATCGATCGCCACAGTCACCCCGTCCCGGGTCACCAGGTGACGGACCTTTCTCAGCGTCTGCGCCGGAAGCGCGCACAGCACCTCCCATTCGTCATCATCGAGGTACAGCGAGGTGCATGCGATCTCGCGAGGACCCTCACCGAGCCGGACCTTGTGCCCCAGCTTGCGTGTCACGGCGCCGTCTTCGGTCACCACCTCGCGCAGCCGCAGCCGGGTACCGGTGACATACCGGTCCACGATGCGCCGCCGCTCATCTGCGACACCCGGGAGCTTCGACACTAGAAACCGGCGTTCGCGCTCCACGACCGCGTACTTCAACGAGACCGCCATGCCCTGCAGGCTAACCCTCTTTTTTAGCACCGTCGGGGGCCAAACGGGGAGCCACCGGAGCAGATTTCCGCTGCAGCGGTTCTTCCTCCGCACGATGAGCCGAAAAGGCTCGCCGCGCTGCCGACGACACGACAGGCCTGTGATAACCGCGCGCCTACCCGCCGTTATACGGGTGATCTTGGGCCAGAGACGTTCCTGTGAGCGCGCTCGATCTCATTGCTGTGACATGCGGTCGGCGGCTCAGGTCAGGGCGTTGCTCGTGCCGCCGGCGGTGCGCACAGTCACCTGTTGACCCGCGGCCGGCCTCGTCCCCAGCAGGATCACGTCACAGGACACTGACAGGACCTGCGCGGCGGGCACCTGGCTGGCCCCGAAGAACACATCGGTGGCGGCGCAGGCGAAGCCGTCTCCGTTCACGGCCATGCCCTGGCCGAGTGACGGACTGCGATCGAGCGCGGAGATACGGGGGACTACCTGCAGCCGGGCGCAGCCGTGTCCGGCAATCCTCAGGTGCTGGTTCGGCGTGGCACACGTCGGTACGGCGACTTGCAGTGACGTCAAGCCGGCCGCGACCGTGCCGGCCACACTCGTCACCCCAGGCGTGCATATACCGGACGCGTCGCGCTCGATCGTCTCAAACTCCGTGACCTGGCCGACCGCGAAGTCCTGGCTCGTGAGCGCGTATGCGGCCGCGGGGATCGCAATCGTTATTGTCTGACCAACGTTCGCGGACGGCACCGCCGCGTCGGCCGGTGTTCCTTGCGCTGCCTGGGCTGTCACCGCGATTCCCGGGATCACCGTGACGGTTGCCGTCCCGGACCTGCTGGGGTCGAACGCCGATCTCGCGCGCACCGTCGCCGGTGTTGCCGGGGCTGCGCACGGAGCCTTGTACGTTCCCTGCTGGTCGACGGCCCCGTTGTCGGCGCCGCCGTCGACCGACCACGTCACCGCGCTCAACGTCGTCCCCGTGACCGTCGCGGTGAGCCTGACCGTACGTTCTGTAACGACCGTCGGTGTCGGCGGTGAGATCGTGCACGCGAAGGCGAAGACCGGCGCGACTCCCGGCAGATGCAGGATCCTGCGAACTCGCACCGGATGAGATGCGGTGACGACGATTGGTGGGTCACCAGGAATGTTGACGAAGCCGGTGACGCCATCGAGGTCGTTGAAGCCCGGCGCGAGCGACACGTTCGCTGTGAACGGGTCTGCGGTCACGGGAACGAACTGCTCGCCGCCGGCATTGCGCACGCGGACGAAACCGCCGCTTGAATGCCCGGTGACCGCAATCTGAGCTGTGCCGGAGACGAGGTTGGGGAAATAGTCGAGATCGGGGGCGAAGAACGCCGCCGGCGCGATCGTAGCCGCTCCGGGGATCGAGCCTTCGACGAGGATCAACCCGCTCTGCGGATTGGCGAGCAGGCGCTGCAGCTCGGTGAGCGTGCCCGGCACGGTGACGACAGCGTCGGCGAAGCGGGCTGCGCGACCATTTGTGTCTCCGACGGCCAGGACCTCCCCTTCCAGCAGGCGAACTCCACGAAGGAACACGGTCCCGCCGCCACCGGCGCCGCCTCCGCCACCACACCCGGCGTGGAAGAGCGGAGCCGAGGGCGGCGTTCCAACCGGGAACGGGAAAGCGCCATCCCCGCCGTCGCCGGCGTTGGCAGCAATGCGGCCACGAATGCGGATCTCCTCGCCCGCTGCGAGCTCGAGCGCGCCACCTCCGGCTCCGCCTCCGCCGCCACCGCCCGCTGTCGACTTGAAGATCACGCCTTCGCCGCCGCCGCCGCCTCCGCCGCCTCCACCGGAGCCGAGAACCAGCGACTGTGGCGCGAAGTTGGCCGACGGCAGGCCGGGGAGCGGCGCGGCTGTTCCGCTGGCACCGTCGCGGCCGGCGCCGAAGCTGCCGAAGCCGCCGCCTCCGCTTGCCCCCGGCACGCTTCCCGGCGCCGCGCCACCGGGGCCCCCAGGGCTTCCGTTGCCGCTCGCACTGAATCCGCCTGCTCCGCCACTACCACCGCCGCCGGGCACGGCCCCGGACGGCACAGTTGCGCCACCCGCTCCACCCGCTCCGCCGCCTGCGGGCGCGTCTCCACGTGTGCCGGAAGCGCCGGCTCCGGCGGTCACGTCCACGACGCCGCGGCCCTGCCCCGGGGCGCCGCCGACCACGATCGTCTCGTAGGCGGCGATCCGCACAGGCGGTGTCGTATGCGCGAGCCGCAGCGTGCCGCCGGGCCCGACGCGGATGGTCGAGAACGTCGCGGAGGTCGCCTGCGTACGGAGCCCGCTACTGAAGTCGATCTCGTCGTGCCCGATGATCCCGAGCGTCCGCTCGGCGTAGCCCGCCGGTGTCGTCAAGCGAAGCCGGAGCTGCCGGGTTTGGCCCTCGCCGAGATCTGTCATGACGCCCGCCTTGAGCGTCACGCCGAGGTTCATGCCATCTGCCGTCACAAAGACCGTGCGCACGTCGACTCGTTGCTCGATCCCGCCGGCCTGCGTCAAGACCGTGACAGACGTGACGCCAGGCACGAAGTTCTTCCCCACGACGTGCACCGCCGCCGTCTCGCCTTCGTTCAGCGCCGTCGGGTTGATGCTCTGAATCGAGGGGAGGAACGAAGGCGGCTGCGGGGGGTAGTGCGCGATCGATCCCCGGTAGAAGGGATGAAGGCTCTCGAGCCTGATTTTCAGCAGCTCGTCGCCTGGGATCACGATCCCCAAGTCCGGAAAGTCGTTCCACGGCCCGCGCGGGTCGTCCCGCACCTCGATCTTGACCTCCGCGCCCGGCTCAAGCGGGAAGCGAAGCGGCACGATGAGCTCGCCTGGCGTTGCCAGCGGGCCGATCGCGCCGAAGATCTGTGCACCGCCGACGATCAGCCGCCCCTCGGGCCCGCTCTCTTCGGGGTCGAACTGGGTAGTCTCCACGCCGATCGTCGTCAGCTCGCCGATCGCGCCCCGGGGAAACGTGAGCGCACAGCGGTCGTCCTGCGAGAGCACTGTCCCGCCGAGTGGGCCGAGCGGCAGCGGTCCGCGCGCGGGCGGATGCGGCACGACGCGGACCCTGGCGCGCCCGGATGCGGACGGGTCGGCCGTGCTCACCGCCGAGATCGTGATCGAGCCGTTCTCCCAGCCGAGCGGCGGTGTGTAGACCCCGTCGGGAGAGATCGAGCCAACCTCACCGTCGCCCGCTTCGGCGCGCCATTCGACACCGCCGTCTGTGGTGCCGGTGACGAGCGCTGTCAGCGCGGTCGGCACGCCTTCCGCAACTTGGAGCTCCTCCGGGAAGACGCGCACTGCGACGCGAGGTGTCAGCGTGTCTGCGCTCAGGCCCGCACCGGCACGGCCGGCGACGGCGACGAGCCCCGGCCGGTCGACATCGGGCATACGGATCCGCAGCGTTTCGCCTTCGGCTGCGAGGACGGCGGCGGGGACACCGGCGACCTCCACTCCGAGGCCGTCCGCATCGAGGCCCTGCCCGTGCACCACCACCTCGTCACCTGCGCTCGCTGTCTTCGGGGAGAAACCGTCGATAGAAGGTCCGGTCGAACCTCCCTCCGAGACGAGCTCCACGGCAGCCTCGACGGTCGTGCTGAGATTTCCTGCCGCGTCGACGAGCGTCGCGCCGACCGCGTATTTGCCGAGCTCGTCGCCGGATCGGAAGGCGGCCAGCGTTACCTCGCGCTCTCTCTCGTGCGGCGGGGCGACAGTCGTGATCGATTCAGTCCCTGCGGGAGTGCGTAGCCGGATCCAGACTGCTGTAAGCGCGGACTCGCCAGGTCTTCCGTCAAGGGCCAGCCGCGCCAGCACCACGTCGTGGTCTCCTCGTGGACGAGTGATCCGCTTCGACACGGGGCCTATCCGCACCAGCGTCGGGCCGGCGCCGCCGGTGCCACCAACCTCAAATGGCGCGTTCGCAGACGGGCCTCGGCGCTCGCCGGCGCCGATTGGCGCGAGCGTGAGCTCGTAGGTGCCGACCGGCAGCGTGCTCAGGTCGATGAGCAGACGCCCAGCCCCCTCAATGCCATCCATGCCGACGGCCGCCGCCGGGATCGTCTGCTGGACGACTCCGAGCGGCGTCGCGAGCGAGACCTCGAGCGATACGACCGGACGACCGCGCCCGTCGAAAGTGAAGTCGACCTCGATCGGTCGCCGCTCGTCGGCGGCTGGCACCGTCAAGTTGCTGATCAGCGGACCTTGATCATCACCAATCGGCCTAACGGGCATGCGACCTCTCCCTCCGCGCTGCTCAAACGGCTGAAATGTCCCCGAGATGTCCCCAACAAGGTGGCGCGCCACTGGCCCGGCACTAGCGCCGGGCCACGCCCGCAGTCACCCCCGATCAGCCTGACTCACCGGCTCCGCAGACCGGTGCTGCTCGTGCCGCCTTCCTCGCGCTCCCCAGCTCGCGACCACCACATCTACGGCGGCCCTACCTAGCCTGTTCCAAGAGATGCCTCCGCCGCGTTCAGGCGGTCATCGAGTGCCCGATGAGTGACGGGAAGCGCTCCCCTTGATACCAGCGTGGGCTTTGATTTACTTTACCTTTACTTTGACGATTGGCATAGTACTTCGCCAGCTCGACGTAGCTGGCGGCCATGTGCAGAGTCGTGCGTTGAAGGGAAGGGGGATGTCCCCAGAAGTCCCCGAACTGGCCCCATCAACAGCCAACGATCGTTGGCGGCAGAAATGTGTCAACCTGAGTTCCGCCGACTCGGCTTGGCGATCGCGGCGGCGATCGCGCTGACGGGCGTGGCATCGATCGCCAGTCGCTGATAAGTTCGACCGTTCGAACATTAGCGACGCTAGGAGATGCCAGGGAGCCACCTGGGAAGCCACCAGCCACAGATGCCCGGCGACGTCGGGCCACAGCGAGCGTCTATAAGTCCAGCTAAATGGCACATTAGGCGATCACAGGCGACGTCCCGCCGCCACCCCGCGGGTGACTTCTAAATAGCGGGTCGCGGCCGAGCTAGTGGAGCCAAGGCTGATCATGTCTTACCCAAACGCCGCCGGAATTCGTCCTCCTTCGGTCGAACGAGATGGGCGGACACCAGGTCAGCGATGGTTCCGACAGGAGCGACGTATACCCTTACAGGCGGGCGAGCGCCCCGGATTCCGGTACGACGGGCTCCGCAGCAGGAAAGTGGTCTCCCCTATCCGGCTGCCTGTGCAAGCCCGGCCAGTACAAACAGAGTTTCGAGTTCAGGTGCAATGCGCTGATCGCCAGCCTGCCAGTGGTCCTGGCCCCCCCTTATTGAGGACGTCATGCCTGGTGAGACAAAATTCTTCGGCAAGTACCGCGGCACCGTCATCGACAACATCGATCCGATGCAAACCGGTCGTCTGCAGGCGCAGGTGCCCGATGTTTCCAATGTCCCCCTCGCCTGGGCCATGCCGTGCCTGCCGTTCGCTGGGATCCAGTCCGGTTTCTACGCCGTGCCGGCGATCGGCTCGCAGGTGTGGATCGAGTTCGAGCAGGGCAACCCCGACTACCCGATCTGGGTCGGCTGCTTCTGGGACTCCGCCGCCGATGTGCCGGCGCTCGCGCTAGCCGGAGTTCCCGGCCTGCAGCAGATAATCGTCCAGACCACAGGCCAGAACACGCTGCTGATCAGCGATGCGCCAGGGCCCACCGGCGGCATCCTGCTCAAGTCGTCGACCGGCGCGCTGATCTCGGTGTCCGACGTCGGCATCACGATCAGCAACGGACAAGGCGCCACGATCACCATGAACGGCCCGGCGGTCACTGTCAACCAGGGCGCCCTGGAGGTGATCTAAGTATGCCGGGCCTCCTTCTCGACAAGAGCGTCCGGACATTGGGGGAAGCGATGACCCGCAGCTGAGCCTGAGGTGTATGTGGAACGCCCTTAGTCGATCTTGAAGATGGTGTCCATCACCTCGGCGCCGGTGCTGATCACTGGCCGCAGCTCTTGCCGGTAGACAGCCTCCGTCGTCGCCGTCGTGCTGTGACCGACCAGGCTGGCGATCTCCTCGACCGGCACACCCTGTTCGCTCATGATCGAGACAAAGGTGTGCCGCAATGGATCCTCAGCGCTTCTACGACTGCCACAGGGAGATGGAGCGTTCGCCGAGACTTCTTGGTCTTCATGTCGCCATGCGAACGCACCGACCGCCAAACCGCAACATGCGGGGGTACTGGCGGCTCGGCATCGGGGTCACCGTTCAGGTCCACGTTGTCCCAGGTCAGTGCTCGAGCTTCCTCGGTACGGCAGCCTGTCAACGGCAGCCTGTCAACACATGGCTCCCAACTTGGCTCCCATGCGAACCTGGCCAAGATCGACATGTGCTCTGACCTGGTCGGGATGGCCGGATTCGAACCGGCGGCCTCCTGCTCCCAAAGCGGAATTAGCGTTCATTCCGGGTGCATTCCCTGTGCGCCAATTTCGGGTATCGTTGCAGGTAGGAGCCGTATGATTGGTGTCACTCAGTACCGCCGGATATCGGTGGGTGCCATATTTTTCACGGTCAAATGACGGTCAAATGATCAAGGCGGTGGCCATGGGATTCTCCCGCAGGCGGCCAGGCCGCGAGGGCAGGCCGCGCTACACGGCCTACTTTCTCGACATCCGGGGCCAGGAACGGTCCGCCGGCACCTTCGCGCGCAAGAAGGACGCCGACGACGCCTGGCAGAACGCGGAGGCGGCCATCCGCGCGGGCAAGCGGGGCGATCCTAGCCGGGGCAAGCGGTCCTTCGAGGCGTACGTCCTGGACGACTGGCTGCCGTATCACCAGTTGGGGCCCGGCGTGCGGAGCGAGTACGACAGGCAGATCCGCAAGCACCTGCTGCCGTTCTTCGGACCGATGAAGATGCGCGACATCATGCCCGAGCAGGTCCGCCAGTGGGTCTCGGCGATGCAAGCGAAGGGTGCCCGTCCCCGGACGATCCAGTACTGCAAGGTGTCGATCCTCAACGCGATCTTCACGACCGCGTTAGCGGATGAGGTCATCACGATCCATCCGAGCCGGGGCGTGAAGACGCCGCCGGTACCGAAGAAACCCAGGCGGATCATCACCGCCGCCGAATTCGACCTGCTGTACCAGGTGCTGCCAGACCCAGACACCCGGCTGCTGGTGGAAACCGACATCGAGAGTGGCCTGCGCTGGGGGGAGCTGACCGAGCTGCGGCCCCGCGACCTGGACGTGTCCACCCGCATCCTCACCGTCAGCCGCGCGGTCGTCGAGGTTCCTTGTGGGGAGCATCCGTCCGGTGGCCGGTTCCTGGTCAAGGAGTACCCGAAGGACAAGGAATACCGGCGGTTCAAGCTCAGCGCGCAGATCACCGCCAAGCTCGTGGTACACATCCGCGCCCGCGGACTGGGGTCCGATGACCTGCTGTTCAGCTATCGGGCCCCAGACGGGCCCGCG
>Ga0306925_10004044_pt1 | contig 13133 bp, 12 predicted proteins | sample flu12Cox44000176_FD_203755 | JGI IMG/M metagenome (GOLD analysis project Ga0306925, IMG submission 203755) | Lab enrichment of tropical soil microbial communities from Luquillo Experimental Forest, Puerto Rico - flux8day.12C.oxic.44.000.176 (v2)... | ecosystem: Environmental > Terrestrial >... | reverse complement strand
CGGGTCGTCGTCGTTGACCCTTACCTGGTCGAAGAACGCATCCACCGCCGGGCGCAGTCTTGCCATGATCGTCATGGCGCCGGCGAAATCTTCCATCCCTACCGCCTCGCTCGCCTCGCTCTTCACCTGCGCGATCGTTTGCGCAAGCGCCTTCTCCTCCTTGAGGCGATAGAGCGCAGGATCGGGCGCGCCCTCGAAGCTTAACTTGTCCTTCTTCTCTTCGATGGCAAGGATGTTGCTGGCGCGCTTGGTGCCGGCAAGCAGGTTCTTGCCGTCATCGGTATCGAGGAGTTTGCCAAGCGCCTCAACGCGCCGGACGATCATCAACAGATCGTCCTGGCCCTGAAGGGCGAACACCGCATCGACAAGATCGTGCCGCGCGCCCTGCTCGCGCAGCTGCACTTTCAGCCGGTCGATGAAGAAATCCAAAAGCGCGACGCTTGTTTGATCCACGCTCCGGTCGTTCCAGGTGACGAGCTTTCTTGTGATCCCCGACGTGCCCGCAGAACGCAATGCGTCGGCGATGAAGTCGAGCTCGATGGAGGGATGCTTGTCGAACAGCGCCACGAGATGCGCCCGAATGCGGTTCTCGATCAAGAGCCTGATCACGCCCAAGGCCGCACGCCTCAACGCATAGGGATCCTTGCTGCCGGTCGGTTTTTCGTTGATCATCCAGAAGCCGACCAGCGTGTCGATCTTGTCGGCGAGCGCGACCGTAACGCTGACGGGATCGGTGGGCACACGGTCGTTCGGGCCCTGCGGCTTGTAATGCTCCTCACAGGCGGCTGCGACCGACGCATCCTCGCCCTGCGCCAAAGCGTAGTATTTGCCCATCACGCCCTGCAGCTCCGGAAATTCGCCGACCATCTGCGTCAAGAGGTCGGCCTTGGCAAGAAGCGCAGCGCGCTTTGCCTTCTCGCCATCGGCGCCGCACAGCGGCGCAAGCTCGCCGGCCAGCCGCCCGATGCGCGCGATCCGCTCGCTTTGCGTGCCGAGCCTTTCGTGGAACACGATCGCGTCAAACTTCGCCAACCGGTCTTCCAGCCTGGTCTTCAGGTCCGTTTCATAGAAAAATTTTGCATCCGACAGCCGCGCGCGGATCACCCGCTCGTTGCCGGCGACAATCGTTTTGCCGCCGTCGGTCGCTTCGATATTGGCCGCGAGAACGAACTTGTTCGCGAGTTTCCCCGTCCGGGGATCGGAGAGGACAAAGCTCTTCTGGTTGTTGCGGATGGTGGCGCGGATCACCTCGCCCGGGATCGACAAAAAGGCGGGATCGAACGCGCCCATTAGCACGACCGGCCATTCGACAAGGCCGGCGACCTCTTCCAACAGCATCGGGTCTTCGACCAGATCGAAGCCTTGCGCAAACGCCAGCTGCTTGCCGTCAGTGAGGATGCAATCCCTGCGGCGCTCGGGATCGAGCACGACCTTGGCGGCCAAAAGCTTTGCGTCATAGTCCTCGAAACGACGCACCTTGATGGCCGCCGGCGCCATGAAACGATGGCCGAAGGTGGTCTGGCCGGCTTCGATGCTGTCGACCGAAAATTGAACGACGTCCGGCTCCTCGGTCTCGAGCCCAAAGGTCGCAGTGATCGCCCGCAATGGCCGCACCCAGCTGAGCGCGCCAGGTTTTGTCGAGCGCGCGCCCCAGCGCATCGATTTCGGCCACGGGAAGCTGCGAATGACCACCGGCAGCATATCGGCGAGCACATCGATGGTTTGCCGGCCCTTGCTCTCGATCAGGGCGATATAGAACTCGCCCTTGGCATCGCGCTCGATTTTCGCCTGATCGATCGAGGCAAGCCCGCTGGCCTTCAGAAAACCCTGGATCGCCGCGTCCGGTCCACCGACGCGGGGGCCGCGCCGCTCCGCCTTCAAGTCGGGCTGGCGCACGGGAATCCCGACCACGGTCAACGCCAGCCGACGCGGCGTTGCAAAGGCCCTTGCGCCGTCATAGACCAGCCCCTCGGCAACGAGCCTGTCGGTCACCATGCGCCGCAGATCGTCGGCCGCCTTCGCCTGCATGCGTGCCGGTATCTCTTCTGAAAACAGCTCCAGCAGAAGATCAGGCATCAAGGAGCGCTCGCGGGCAGCTTGTTGTGCGAGCCGTCGCACAAGGGCGCAGTCTTGGTGCGCTTGCAGGTGCAGAACAGCACGCGCCTGGTCTCGGGCGCGACGTAGGCGATCGGCTCAAAGCCGCTGTCTTCGTGGCTGCCGTCGCAAAATGGCTGACTGGACGAGCGGCCACACCTGCACCACCAATATTCCTCGCCGACCTTGACTTCGACAGGGATTGGCGCGCGTCCGCCGATGACCGGCTCTTCACTCATGCTCCCCTCCCGCTGCCGTCGAGACCCAAGCTTCGCCGCAGGCTTTTGCGAGCTCGCGCAGGCGCAGAATGTAGCTCTGCCGCTCCGTCACCGAGATCACACCGCGCGCATCGAGCAGGTTGAAGATGTGGCTTGCCTTGATGCACTGGTCGTAGGCTGGCAGCGCCAACAGATGTTTCTTGCGGTTGCCGCCCTCCCGCCATCCGGCGGCGAGATACTTTTTGCAGGCCTCTTCCGCCATCCGAAACTGCTCGAACAGCATGCCAGTCTCGGCAACTTCGAAATTGTACCGCGAGTATTCCTGCTCGGCCTGCAAGAACACCTCGCCATAGGTGACCTTCTCGGCGCCCTCGCGGCCGTTGAAGTTGAGGTCATAGACGCGATCGACACCCTGCACATACATCGCAAGCCGCTCGAGCCCGTAGGTGAGCTCGCCCGATACCGGCGCGCATTCGACGCCCGCGACCTGCTGGAAATAGGTGAATTGCGACACCTCCATGCCGTCGCACCAACACTCCCAGCCAAGACCCCAGGCGCCGAGCGTCGGGCTCTCCCAATCATCCTCGACAAAGCGGATGTCGTGCACGCTGGCATCGATCCCGATCGCCGCCAGCGAGTTCAGATAAAGCTCCTGAAGGTTCTCCGGCGACGGCTTCATGATGACCTGGAACTGATAGTAGTGCTGCAGCCGGTTGGGGTTTTCGCCGTAGCGGCCATCCTTTGGCCGACGCGTCGGCTGCACATAGGCCGCGTTCCATGGCTTGGGCCCAAGCGCGCGCAACGTGGTCGCGGGATGGAAGGTGCCAGCCCCCATTTCCATGTCGTAAGGCTGGAGGATGACGCAGCCCTGCACGGCCCAGAAGCGCTGCAGCGCGAGGATCAAGCCCTGAAACGAACGCTCCGGGCGCATATGGGCAGGCAGGGCGTCCAAGGTCGGACCAGGTCTCGCGACGGGGTAAAGAAAATGCGCGGGACCGTATCGGCGGCGCCGACCGGAATCAAGACGGTGGCGGCCAGTTGCCACCGTCATCCTTGCCGCCCTCCTTGGCGGTCAAAGAGTTTGTTTCAGCCCGGCCGATAGGCGCCGGTGACGGGGTCGCGGCGCAGCGTCTTGATCTCGCTTGATCGGGCGGATTCCGCCAAGCGCGCAAGGCGCTGCTCCTCCAGCTCCTGATTGACCCTAAGGGCGGTCTTGTAGGCCCATCGGATGACGGCCAGCCCACCCAACATGCCCGCAAATGCGATGAACGGCGGCATTGGTTGATCCTTGTCCAAACATCATGCCCCAATCGCATTGTCGCTGAAGCCGGCCTTGCCCGCAATGCTACGTGAGGAGGCAAAATGGCGCGGATGGATAGCTTCAAAATCCCGTCAAAAGCCGAATTTAGCCCAAATCGCCCGGCTTTCGAGGGCGGAAATTAGCTCGTCCGGCAAGGCGGCGACTGCTTCCAGCGTGGCCGGCGACCCCGCCGCCGGCGACCTGCGGCCCAACAGTCCGGCCAGCATGCCGCTTGCCGGCGCGATCAGGGGGGTCAGCACCTTCTCCCCATAGCGCGCCCGCAAGGTCGAGCGCAGATCGCCGACGGCGTCGGCAAGCCCCAACGAGACCGCGGTTGCGCCGGCCCAATATTCGCCGGTGAACAGCACCTCGTCGGCGCCCTTCAACCGCGCGCCACGGCTTGCCTTCACCAAGCCAATGAAGATCGCATGGATCTCGCGCTGAATCGCCTTCAGCCGCGCGACATCGTCTGGATTTTCCGGCAGGAATGGATCCAGCATCGCCTTGTGCTCGCCTGCGGTATAGAGCCTGCGCTCGACGCCGATCTTCCTGATGAGCTCCTGCATCCCGAACGAGCCGCCAACCACCCCGATCGAACCGAGGATCGAGGAGGGGTCGCAAAAAATCTCATCCGCCGCGCAAGCCACCATATAGCCGCCGGAGGCCGCGACATCCTCGACAAAGGCGAGCACGGGCAAGCTCTTTTCCGCGGCGAGCTGACGGATGCGCAAATAGATCTGGCGGGACTGTACCGGCGATCCACCCGGTGAATTGATCAAGAGCGCGACGGCTTTCGCGTTCCAAAACGAGAATGCACGCTCGAGCACCCGGGCAAGACCGGCCAAGGTCATGCCCTGGCGCAGCGGCGTCACCGCCCCGATCAGCCCTGACAGCCGCACCACCGGCACAACGGCGGTTCCGCGGCGAAAGCGCGCCGGCAGCCACTCCATGCCGCGGTCGACCGCGCCACGCCAACCGCTGCGGTCAATATTCGTTTCTGTCATCGGCTCACCTCGAATTCACCATTTTTTAACACGCCACTACGCATCCTCGGACGGGACGCCATTTGCATGCCCCTTCGTTGCAAGGCTGCAATCAGGGAGCGGAGTCAAGACATGAAAATTTACCTGCTGATGCTGCTGATCGGGATGATTGTGACCGCGGCTCGCTTCACCTCCGCGCCCGAACGGCAAGGCGGAAAGATCCAGCAGTAAACAGTCCTGTCCCCGCTCTTACGGGATTGCCAACGCCAGGCCCCCCTTCCCCACCAAAATCTCCGCGACCGCTTTATTGGGCACGCCTGGCGCATCATTGAGCATCAGGCCGGCAAGAATTTGTGTCGCCGCCTTGCCGCCCTTGACCGCGCGCACCAGCACGCGAATCGCTGGCTTTGCAGCGTCAACATGGACCGGCTGAATCGCGACACTGCCAAAACCGCGCGCAAGCGCGGTCAGAACCTCGGCGAGCCCGTCGGCACGCCAGATCAGGGTGAGCCGGCCGCCAGATTTGAGAACCCGTCGGCTGGCGTGGATCCAGCTCCCCAGCGTCGCCGCATCTGCCATGTGCGCAGCGGCACGCGCCGAATCGGGCGAGGCGCGATGCCGCACAGCGTCGTTGAACGGCGGGTTCATCAACACGATATCGGCACTGTCGGCAGAAAGGCCTGCCGCTGCGAAGCCATCCGCATCCGCCGTCAAATCGAGCACCACCACGTTCGCCGCAATCGCATTGCGCGCGGCGTTGTCGCGCGCAAGCTCTGCAAGATTGGCGTCAATCTCGATCAGCGTGAGCGTGATCGCGCCCGTTCGCCTTGCGAGCGCAAGACCGGCCGCGCCTACGCCGGCCCCGAATTCCACCACGCGATCGCCGGGGTGCGCCAAGGTCGCCGCCGCCAGCAGCATGGCGTCGTGGCCGGCCCGATGACCGGATTTCGGCTGGCGCAGGCGCAACTGTCCGCCAAGAAAGGCGTCCTCGGTGGTCTGGCTTTCATTCATCGGGTCGCAATTCATGCGACAATCCGGCATCTGCGAGAATTTGTCGCGCCGCTGTGTTGTCCTCGTCATGGACCAGGATCCGCCGCGGCAGGATGCCGAGCGAGCCTTCGATGATGCTCATGTTCTGGTCGAGCACCAGATGGTGGATATTGGCGCCGTCCAGCAGCGCGCCGATTGCCGAAACCAGCACGATATCGTTGGTCCGAACTAATTCCCGCAACTGACCGCTCCTCCTTGTCGCAAGAAAACTGCGGCAAGCATCTACTTGCCGCGCTGCATCGCAGTTCCTATTGTCGGAACAAAGCATAGCAAATGTGGAGACCGCCGTGGCGGTTATTGTACCCTTTGAAAGCCCCTCGGGCGCCTCGATCCAGGCGCTGGTCGACCTCGTCGGGGCCGACATGGAGCGGGTCAATGCCACGATCATCGCCCGCACTGGCTCGGAAGTCACGATGATCCCCGAGGTCGCCAACCACCTGATCTCGTCGGGGGGAAAACGGCTGCGCCCGATGCTGACCCTGGCCATGGCGCATCTTTCCGGCTATGGCGCGGACGGCCACATCAAACTCGCAGCCGCCGTCGAGTTCATGCACACCGCGACGCTGTTGCATGACGATGTTGTCGACGAGAGCGAGCTTCGGCGCGGCAAACTATCGGCGCGGATGCTGTGGGGCAATGAGGCTAGCGTTTTGGTCGGCGACTTCTTGCTCGGACAGGCGTTCCGGATGATGGTGGAGGTCGGCTCGCTGCGCGCGCTCGACATCCTCTCGGCCGCGGCCGCCACGATTGCCGAAGGCGAGGTGATGCAGCTTGCGGCCGCGAAAAACACCGCGACCACCGAGGACGAATATCTTGCCGTGATCCGCGGCAAGACCGCCGAATTGTTCGCCGCGGCCTGCGAGGTTGGCCCGGCCATCGCCAACCGGCCAAAGGCGGAGCAGGCCGCCTGCCGCTCGGTCGGCATGAATCTGGGCATCGCCTTCCAACTCGTCGACGACGTGCTCGACTATGGCGGCAAGGCCGCCAAGCTCGGCAAAAATATCGGCGATGATTTCCGCGAGGGCAAGATCACCCTGCCCGTGGTGCTCGCCTTCCGCCGCGGCAACGACACCGAGCGCGGCTTCTGGGTCAAGGCTTTGGAACGCGGCAACACCAGTGACGGCGATCTCCAGCATGCCATTGGGCTGATGACCAAGCATCGCGCGCTCGAGGACACGATGACCCGCGCTCAGCATTATGGTGCAATGGCGGTGGATGCGCTGGCGCTGTTTCCGCCTTCGGCGGTCAAGAGCGCGCTGGAGCAAGTGGTCGCGTTCTGTCTCACGCGCTCGCATTGAGGGTACCGTGCTGGCGAGCGTAGCCGCGAAGACAAGGGTGGGCGGGGGCGCGCAAGCATGTGCCCACCTTGCATCGACGGATCCTTTGCCTCGAGCGCGGGGGCAAGCGATGCCGCCGCGCGAGCTCAACCTTCTAGCTCAATACGCCCGCATGCACCCACCAGTCGCCATGGGCCTTCCTGATCTTGTCCGACGCGGCCTGCGCCGTGCCGCGATCGCCATAGATCGCAAAACAGGTCGCCCCTGATCCGCTCATGCGCGCGAGCAACGCCCCCTCACTTGCCTGAAGCGCCGCCAGCACCTCGCAGATCACGGGCTGGATGCGCATCGCGGGCGCTTCGAGATCGTTGCCGACCTGCGACAGTTCCTCGACCCAGTCGGCGACCGACGCGCCGGCCTCCGGCCAGGCCGGCGACTCGATGACGTCGGTGACACCGACCAAAAGCTCGCCATTGCGTAAGCCCAGCGCTGCAAACACCTCCTCGGTTTGAACCGGCACGCAAGGATTGACCAGCACACTGGGAAGTTCGGGCAGGCTCAGCGGCAACAGGCTCTCGCCGATCCCAGTCATGTCGCAGGCGCGCGAGGCAAGGCAAACCGGCACGTCGGCGCCGGTTTCCAGCACCACTTCGGTGAGGCGCTCGTCGTCGAGCGACATGTCATTGAGCCGCGCCAACAGCCGCAGCGCTGCCGCGGCATCCGCGGAGCCGCCGCCGATACCGGCCGCAACCGGCAAGACCTTTTCCAGGGTGAACGCGCCAAGCTTGAGGTGCGGCACGCGCGCCGCCAGCAGCGTGGCCGCCTTCAGCACCAGATTATCGGCAGTCTCGCCGCAGGCCTTAGCCAGCGGGCCCGCGGTCTCAAGCTGCAACCCGGGCCCTGGCACGAGCGTCAGACGGTCGGCGCAGTCGGCGAACGCCACCACGCTTTCCAGATCGTGATAGCCGTCAACACGACGGCCCACCACGCGAAGTGTCAGGTTGACCTTGGCGCGTGCAACTTCACTCAGCATCGGTGAGAGTCCCCCGGCTCCCAAAACTCCGGCATGGTGTTTTTGCGCATGAGTCCGGACAACGCAATCGGCGCTAGCCGCCCCTATTGCCCTCCGCCTTGGCGTCCTCTTTCTTCTTGTCGGCCGACGCCGCGGCCGCAGAAGAGGGGTCGTCAGGCAAACCGTTTTCGATCTTGGCCTCGATCTTGGGCAAATCTTCCGGCTCCGGCTTCAGATCGCGGGCGTGCGACCACTGGAATTTCGCTTCCAGCGTACGGCCGACACGCCAATAGGCATCGCCGAGATGGTCGTTGATGGTGGGATCTTCAGGCTTGAGATCGATCGCACGCTCGAGATTCTTGACCGCCTCCTCGTAGTTGCCGATGCGGTAGTAAGCCCAGCCGAGCGAGTCCACGATGTAGCCGTCGTCGGGACGCTGCTCGACGGCGCGCTTGATCATCTTCATGCCCTCGTCGAGATTGACGCCCTGGTCGATCCAGGAATAGCCGAGATAGTTGAGCACATGCGGCTGGTCGGGCTGCAGCTCGAGCGCCTTGCGCATGTCGGCTTCCGCCTTGGGCCACTGCTTGGAGCGCTCCTCGCAGATACCGCGATAATAGTAATAGACGCTATTGGCTTTGTCGTTGCCCGGTGGCAGCGCGTCCACGCCCTTGCTATAGGTCTCGGCGCAATCGGCGAACTTCTTGCGGCCGCGCTCGATATTGCCGAGCGCCATGATGGCTTCGAGGTCCTTGGAATCGTCTGATATCACGCTCTTGAGAATCTTGATCGCCTCGTCGCTGCGGTCGACGCTGTCGAGATCGGTGGCGAGCTGGATCTGGGCATTGCGCTTGAGCGGCGACGACGCCGGCACGCGCTCATAGATCTTGATTGCCATCTGCGGCTTCTTGACCGCTTCATAGAGATCGGCGAGCGACAACAGCGCCATCGGATGGCTGGGCTGCAAATAGAGCGCAAGCTGCAGATAGACCAGCGCGAGGTCCTCGCCGCCGCGCCGGACCAGCGTAGCGCCGACGCCATAAAGGGCCTCCGCGGCGCCGGCTTGCGCGGAATCGACCAGCGGCGGCAGCTTCCTGCCGGCGCGGGTTTCACGCAGGCCTTCCTGCACCAACGGATGGCGCGAGAGCTTCTTGTCAAAGGCCTCATAGATCGCCGTCGCCTGCGCACCGTCCTTATTGCGCGAGAGCCAGCGTGCATAGGCCTCGTTGACGCGCAGCATGGAATCGTCGAGCTTGTAGGCGCGCTCGAAGCGGGCGCCGGCCTCTTTCTCCCGACCGGAAAGCTCCAGTATCATGCCGGCGTGCAGGTCCTTGAAGATCGGATACCATTCCGGCCCGGTCAGCTTGTCGATATTGGCCACGGCCGTCTTGACATCGCCGGCACCATAGCTCGCCCAGGCCGACAGCAAGGTCGCCACGAGATCGGTGATCGGGCCGCGGATCGACTGGTTGATGTTGAGCTGCGCGGCCGGATATTTCTTCAGCTTCAGATCCTGCACGCCGACCACGAGCCGCGCCACCCGGTTCGACTTGTCGATGGTCAGGATGCGCTCGCCGAGCTTGACCGCTTCGTCGATATCGCCATCGGCAACCGAGGAGATGAACGCGCGATCGAGCAGCTCGTTGTTCTTCGGATCGGTGCGCAACGCCGAGCGGTAGAAGGCAGCCGCCGACGTCGCATCGCGCTCCACGCCGGCGTGGCGGGCCGCAAGATAGCTACCCGACTGCGTCAGCGATTTCAGATCATTCTTGCTCGGAAACTGCGCCGCGTTGTCGTTGGGGTGATCGGGAGTCTGTGCCGAAACCGCACCAGCGGCAAGCGATGCGGCAAACGCGAAGGCGGCGGCCACGGTCCAACGATTGCAACGAGTGGAAAACATCACGCTTGGCTTCTCGCTTTTGAGGAATTTTCGCGGGTCGTCTCGCGACACCAAAACGGCGGCATGCAAGATGTGAGACAATGCCCCGTTTACCACCTAACCGCAAGGATAAGCCGCGACATTGGCCGCGCGGGCTGCAACCTTAGCCCTTTCGCTCGCCCGCCACTACCCCACGGCAACATGGCCGTATCGTGGCCTGGCGCGTAACCCACGCACGTTGCGCACTCACGCAATCGTGCATTGCCTCACATCGCCTCGTAATTGGGCCCGCCGCCCCCCTCCGGCGGAACCCAGGTGATATTACCGTTCGGATCCTTCACATCGCAGGTTTTGCAATGGACGCAATTCTGGGCGTTGATCTGAAAGCGGGGGCCTGATGCCTCCTCCACCCATTCATAGACGCCGGCCGGGCAATAGCGGTTCGACGGCCCCGCATAGACGTCATGCTCGGAGGCCTTTTGCAGCTTCATGTCCGAAACCTTCAGATGGACCGGCTGGTCCTCTTCATGGTTGGTGTTCGACAGGAACACCGAGGAGAGCTTGTCAAACGAGATCTTGCCGTCCGGCTTCGGATAGGCGATCGGCGCGTGCGCTTTTGCAGGATCAAGCGTCGCGCGATCGGGCTTTGCGTGGGACAAGGTTCCCAAGAGCGAGAATCCCAGCGTATTGCACCACATATCGAAGCCACCGAGCGCCACGCCGACCATGGTTCCGAACTTGGTCCAGAGCGGCTTGACATTGCGGACCTTGTGGAGGTCCTTGCCGACTGGCGAGGCGCGCCAGGCATCCTCGTAGGCGACGAGCTCGTCATTGCCGCGGCCGGCGGCGAGCGCTGCGGCAACATGCTCTGCCGCCAGCATGCCGCTCCCCATCGCATTGTGCACGCCCTTGATGCGCGGCACATTGACAAAGCCGGCCGCGCAGCCGATCAGCGCGCCGCCTGCAAAGGACAGACGCGGCACTGATTGATAACCGCCCTCGGTGATGGCGCGCGCGCCATAGGCAAGCCGCTTGCCACCTTCGAACACCGGACGGATCGAAGGATGGGTCTTGAAACGCTGGAACTCGTCGAAGGGCGACAGATAAGGATCCTCGTAGTTGAGATGCACGACAAAGCCAACCGCGACCAAATTGTCGTCATAGTGGTAGAGGAACGAGCCGCCGCCAGTCTTGTTGTTCAACGGCCAGCCGAAGGAATGCTGAATCAGCCCCTTCTGGTGCTTTGCGGGATCGATCCGCCAGACCTCTTTTAGGCCGATGCCGAATTTTGCGGGCTCGCTCCTGGCATCAAGCGCATATTTGGCGATCAGCTGTTTGCTGAGGCTGCCGCGGGCGCCCTCGGCAAACAGCGTGTACTTGCCACAAAGCGCCATGCCGCGCGTGAAGGAGGATTTGTGCGAGCCGTCCTTGGCGATGCCCATGTCGCCGGTGGCGATGCCGCGCACCGCGCCGTTGTCGTCGTAGAGCACTTCGGCTGCGGCAAAGCCCGGATAGATCTCGATCCCGAGCGCTTCCGCTTTTGCTGCGAGCCAACGGCACACCTGGCCGAGCGAGCCGATGTAGCAATGATGATTACTCATCAAAGGCGGCATCATGACGTTCGCGAGCCTGATCGCGCGGCTTTCGTTCATCCAGTAGAAGCGGTCGTGCGTCATCTGGGTTTTCAGCGGGCAATCGGCCTCCTCACGCCAGTCCGGGATCAGCCGGTCGAGGCCGCTCGGATCGATCACCGCGCCAGACAGAATATGCGCGCCGACTTCGGAGCCCTTCTCGACCAGGACAATGTTGAGGTCGGCATTGAGCTGCTTCAGCCGGATCGCGGCGGCGAGGCCCGATGGACCGGCGCCGACGATCACGACATCGAATTCCATGGATTCGCGCGGGGGTAACTGTTCGCTCATGTTCTCAGCTCTCGGGCGTTTCGCGATGGTGTTTGTCGATTGAGATGTCTTGGCCCTTGTTTGCCGATTTTTACCGACAGGACAACTGTGGAAATTCATTTCCGGATGACGCGATGCGGCGTAAACAGACAGAATGTCGCAAATCTTGCCCGACCCCGCCCCCAATGTCGCGCAGCTGCTGGCCTTCTATCTGGAGGCGGGCGTCGATTGCGCGCTTGGCGAACAACCGGTCGACCGGCTCGCCCTGCAGGACGTGGCCGGCGTCACGCCGCCTCAGGCGCCACCGCGGCAGGCACCTCGGGCGATGGCCGCCCTCGCCATTGCCGCTGCGCAGGCGCACGCACCGTCATTACCCGAGGCCGCGATTGCGTCGGCGCGGGAGGCCGCGCGCACCGCGCCGACGCTGGACGCGCTGCGCGAGCTGATGCAAAAATTCGACGGCTGCGCGCTGAAATCGACCGCCACGCAGCTCGTGTTCGCCGACGGCAATCCGAAGGCGCGCGTGATGTTCGTCGGCGAGGCCCCCGGCCGCGACGAAGACATCGAAGGTCTGCCGTTTGTCGGCCGCTCGGGAAAGCTGCTCGACTGCATGATCGCCGCGATCGGGCTCGATCGCACAAAAGTCTATATTGCCAATGTCATTCCCTGGCGGCCACCCGGCAACCGCACCCCAACGCCGCAGGAAACGCAGATCTGCCTGCCCTTCATTCAGCGCCAGATCGAGCTGGTTGATCCGGACCTGCTGGTGACGCTCGGCAATCCCTCGACCCAGACCCTGCTCGGCACCCGCGAAGGCATCATGCGCACGCGCGGCAAATGGTTCGACTACGACACCGGCACGCGCGTGATCCGCGCGCTGCCGAGCTTCCATCCGGCCTATCTTTTGCGCTCACCCGCCTACAAGCGCTTCTCCTGGCAGGATTTGCGCGCGATCGCCAAGATGCTGGCGGGGTGATGAGGGCAACAAAGGCGCAAAGAAAACCCATCCTCTGCCCGTCCGCTGGTGATAGCCGTGCGAAACCTGTCATCGGACCGTACGAGCTGCGGACCGATCAGCTTTGCCCACCGACAATCTTCGCCTCGCCCAGCGTGAGCTTGGCTTACTGCCCCTTTGGCCGCACGATGGCCCAGCCAATCCGCAGCGGCGGCTGCCGTCCGTTCACCAGGTGCGCGAACGCCCGCGGCACTTCCGGCACGAGGCCGGCAAAGCGTTGCGCAATGGCGGGCGGGGGCGCGCCCGAGGTGTCGGAGGCGCGCCAGACCACAACGCCGCCGGTCTGGTTGAACGTCTGCCAGTTCAGCCATGGCGTGCGATAGGGGCCCGCATCGAGCAACAGATGCGGGCGGCTGGCATCCAGCGCAACCAGGCTTGCGATCTGGGCATCGCCTGCAACCGCC
>Ga0306925_10004041_pt1 | contig 13134 bp, 12 predicted proteins | sample flu12Cox44000176_FD_203755 | JGI IMG/M metagenome (GOLD analysis project Ga0306925, IMG submission 203755) | Lab enrichment of tropical soil microbial communities from Luquillo Experimental Forest, Puerto Rico - flux8day.12C.oxic.44.000.176 (v2)... | ecosystem: Environmental > Terrestrial >... | reverse complement strand
TTTGTCGATGTGCGGTTCGAGTGCGTCGTACGGATAAGGCAGCGGCGGTACTTCGAAAGCCATGTCGTTCCTCCACAAACTGGCGCGGCGGTACGGTGGGGTGTACGGATTGTACGCATGCGGCGCATCTCCTCGGACGGTGCGCATGGTTTCCCGCCCGATATGTGGTACACGCTTGAGCCGAACATGAAGGTCACCGTGCGCTTCTTCGCTTCGCATCGCGAGGCCACAGGCTGTGCGAGCTACCAGGTCGACGTGCCGAACGGTGCTCGTGCGGCCGATGTGCTGTTGCAGCTATGCGAGACATTCCCACGCTTGCAGCCGCTGGCACACAATGCTGCATTTGCGATCAACCAGACACAGGTTAGTGCGACGTCCACGCTCCATGAGGGTGACGAGCTTGCCGTGCTCCCGCCCATGGCCGGCGGATGAGCACGCCATTTTTGGTCAGCGGCGAGCCACTCGCCGAACATGCGGTCACTGCGCTCGTCACGTCGCCAGATGCTGGCGGTGTCGTGACGTTCGTTGGGCGCGTTCGCGACTATGCGCGCGGCCGCACCGTGACGGCGCTCGAGTATGAAGCGTACGCGGCAATGGCCGAGTCGGTCTTCGCGCAGATCGCTGCGGAAGCAACAGCACGCTTTGCCATCAAACAAGTGGCGATCCATCATCGCAGCGGTAAACTCACGATCGGTGAGATCGCCGTCGTGGTCGCGGTCTCAGCCGCGCATCGCGGCCCCGCTTTCTCTGCCTGCGAGTATATCGTGGATCAGCTGAAGACCCGTGCACCGATTTGGAAGAAAGAGTTCGGCCTTGACGGCGCGGTGTGGGTGGAGGAACACCCGTGATCTACTGGCTTGGCACCTTGAAGAGCAAGCCCACGCCGTAGAGCACGCCGCCGACGATCGCTCCCGCCAGCGTCATCTCCAAGCCTGATGACCACCAGCTGCGCAGCGTCACCAGTGACTTCAAAGCACCGACGATGAAGTGCGCGATCAGTGACACGATGGCTGCCACGATCATGGCGGGCAGGCCGTGCATGAAGAAGAACGGCAACACTGGGATGATCGCTCCGATACCCGTGCTCACGCCCGCAGCGACTGCGGCCTCCGCAGGATTGCCGGCAGGTTTCGAACTCCCTAGCTCTTCGGCTGCCAGCACGTTCAGCATCGCATCCGGCGTGCGCGACAAGCGCTCGGCCATGTCGTCTGCGTCGGCTTTGGGCATGCCCTTGAGCTGATAGAAGAGCGACAGCTCCTCTTTTTCTTCCTCTGGATGGTCTTCGATCTCGCGCCGCTCTCGCGCAAGATTCGCGGCTGTCACCTCGGCTTGAGACCGCTCAGCTAAGAACGCGCCTGTGGCCATGGACACGGCAGAAGCCACGGCACCCGACAGGCCGGCCGTCAACACGAACCGCGACTCACCAGTCGCTGCAGAAACGCCTGCGATGATGCCGAAAACCGCTGCCAACCCATCGTTAGCGCCATAAATGGCGCCGGCGATCCAGCCGCTACCGCCTTGGTGCCATTTCTCGCGACCAAGAAGTCTGTCGAGCCGTGCCCGTGTCGCGTGCGCGCGACCGTCGGCCAGCGCCGGTGCGGCTGCCGAGGGCGTCTGTGCCTGTTGCAGATCGCGAATCGCACCCGCGTGCGACTCCTCTTCTGCTCGTATCGAGGCCAAGAGCTCATCAGTCTTGGCGTCGCCGGTTGGTGTCGTATAACGCTGCGCGATGTCCTGTGCTTCGGCAGCTTCGCGTTGTGCTAGTAAGCGCCCGACCGGCGCCACTCGCGCCTGCAGTGCAAGCCAAGGCGATAAACGCACCTGCGAGCGGTCCGGAATAGCGATGCCAAGCTCCGTCATGCGCGCTTCTAAACGCCGGCGGTGGCCTTCTTCTGATTCAGCCATGCGCCGTAAGATCTCAGCACGGCGCGGGTCTTTCTCGCGCTTCACGATGAGTGCGTAGACGGTGCTCGCCTCGATCTCTGCTCTCCAGGCGTCCAAGAGGCGAGGACCGACGTCGGTTGTTGCCGGTGCGCGCGGGGACGAAGACATGACAAGGTTGTTCCTCGCCAACGGTCAAGACTCCGTCGGCTCATGATCGCCAGCATCTTCGTCAAGGACGCGCGCCTTCGGCCGCCATTGCGCATCCTTGTCTACGGCATCGTGTTGATCTGCTTGACCTTCGTGCTCGCGACAGTGCTCGGCACGTTGTGCGCGTCGTGCTTGACGTCGACGCAGCCGAGCGCGCTTGCTGTGCAAATGTTGGTGGCCGCCTGCACCGTCGCGCTGACGACGGTATGGCTACGCCGGCGCTTGGACAGACGAACGGTAGCTTCTCTTGGGTTTGCGCCCAAAGGGCCGTGGTTGCGGTTTTTTGCCATCGGCATCGCCTTCGGTGCGGGCATGCAAACGCTGGCTGTCGCCCTCGAGGCCGTATCCGGATCCGCGCACATCGCCGCGCACGCCGCGCTGCGGAGCGACGTACAACTCCTGCCGACCATGATGGTCGTGCTATTGGGAGCAGCGTTCTCGGAAGAGCTGTCCACGCGAGGTTACGTGCTCCAAAACCTCTGGGAGGCATGGGGTTCTAAGCCGGCGGCGCTGTTGAGCGCCGTCTTGTTCGCAGCCATTCATTCCTACAACCCGCATTTGCGAGAACATATGTGGCTGACGTGGGCGGGCCTATTCGCCTTCGGGCTTTTTGCAGCGTGCAGTCTCTTGTGGACGGGATCGCTCTGGCTTGCGCTCGGAACGCATGCTGCCTGGAACCTCTTCGAGGGACCCGTGTACGGGCTGCCCGTAAGTGGTCTTGCGCTCTCGCCCGCGCCCGTGATCACGCTATCGATCTCTGGCCCGTCGTGGCTGACAGGGGCGAACTTCGGTCCGGAAGCGGGTCTGAGCTCCCTGCTCGCGCTCGCCATCGGCGCGCTCGTTTTGCGAGCGCTCAAACTTCGCGGCGTGTTCAGCGCTCAAGCGGATACGCGCGAAGCTTACGCGCGCAGTTAGCGGATTAGCCGGTCTTTCCAAAGCTGTCCCTGACCGGTCTCGATCCGCCAAGCCGACGCGGCCATGACCGCGGCAGCGAATATGCCACCGACAGGTGTCAGCACGACCGACATGACATTCGTGTTAAATCCTATAGCCCGATCGCGCGCTGCTCGAATGGCGGCCGTCGCCGCGATGCAAATCGCACACACGAAGGCCAGGCGTCGCTCCACATGATCCAAGGGATGCGAAAGTCGCACGATAGCGAGCGCTGCAAGCAGCGGGATGGGAAGCACGAGCATGCAGAGACATGCTGCGACGAACACCGCGCTTAGCATGAGCTGACGGCGCGCGCCTTCATAGAAGTTCTTGCGCCACCCCTCCCACATCTCACGCGCACTGCGATACATGCGCACGCGCACGAGGCGCGCACCGTCTGCCAGACAGATGCGATAGCCGAACGCCTTCAAGCGCTCGGCGAGATCGCGATCTTCAGCGATCGAGCTGCGCACCGCACGGTGGCCGCCAACGCGCTCATACGCCTCGCGGCGGACCAGCATGAAGCCGCCCGCTAAAAGGCCTATCGGCACGCGATCGTCGTTGACCAAAGAGGCTGGCATCCCTGAGAAGATGAGCGCTGCCATCGCCGGCATCACCTGGCGCTCGAGCCACGTCTGGCACACGATGGTTGCGGAAAACGAGAGCGCGCCAGCTCCTCGTTCCGCTGCCATTGCGAGTGCGGCCGACAACGCCTGCGGCGCCATACGCACATCAGCATCACTAAAGAAAAGCCACTCGCTGCGCGCTAGGGCGGCTGCCGCGTAGGCAGCCCAATTCTTCCCAACCCAGCCGGGCGGCGGTGGAGCTAAGCTCAAGATGGTGACGCGGGGATCGCTGCACGCAGCATTTTGAGCGACCGTCGCTGTGGCATCGTCCGAGCAATCGTCGGCGACGATGACCGATACAGGACGATGCGTCTGATGGAGCACGTCGTGCACCCACTCGCCGATGTTGTGCGCTTCATTGCGAGCGGGAACAATCGCCGTCACGCTTGTATGCGCAGGCGCACGACGCTCGCGCCGTGCACGCGGCATAATGTGCCAGTCCCAAACGGCCGCGGTCGCCGCAGCGACGAGCGACACGGCGGCAACGGTTTCCACGAAAAGCAGCGAGGCGAGGCACCTGGCCTCACCCCGCTTGGGATGCGCGCCCTTTGAGGCTTGGTCAATAGCTCTCTTCCGGCTCGTCCGAGTACTCGTCTTCGTCCTCGTCGTAGCCCTCGTCCAAATCCTCGTTCTCGTCATATCCGCCTATGCCCAAGTCAGTATCGTCTTCCTGGTCGAGCGGCGCATGTTCGATGGCCTCTTCATGGACGAGCACTGGCTTGGGCGTTCGCGTGGCAGCGGCACCGTTGCTTCGCGCCGCGCTCGACGTTTGTTTGGGCTCGGCCTTGGCTGGCTTTGCTGCGCGAGCGGTTCGTTGCGCTTTTGTGGTCTTCACCCGCGACGTTGCCTTGACGGCGCTCTTGCTGCGAGCCGGCGCACGCTTGCTCGCGCGAGCTTTGGCCTTGATTGCGGTCCGTTTTGTCTTCTTCGCCTGTCGTGACGCGGCGCGCGTTCTTGATTTGCGCTTCATGTGCGCCTCCTTAGGTCTCGTACTTTGGGCCGCCCGCTTGTCGGGCCGCTCAGGACTCTCCTGCAAGGCCTTGGGAATTCATTTCAACGACCTTTTGCAGCACCGCGTCGGCGTGGCCCGGCACTTTGACAGCCTCGAAGATATACCTGATGATTCCCATCTTGTCAATGACAAACGTCGTTCGCTTGGCATTGCCGTTCGGGTCCGGCAGCACGCCGAGCAGCGTGCAGATCCTGCCGCTGGGATCGGCGATCAGCGGTGTCTTCAGCTCGTTGACCTTTGCAAAAATGCGGTGAGACTCTACGGTATCCCGCGAGATGCCGATCGTGACGGTGTCGAGGTTAGCGAAGTCAGCAGACCGCTGACTGAAGTCACGCGCTTCATTGGTTCAGCCGGAGGTCATGTCTTTGGGATACGCCCACAACACGATTGATTTCGCGTCGCGGAAGTCCGCCAGGTTGAGAGCGCCATCTTGCGTCTGCGCGCTGATGGCCGGCAAAGGTTCGCCAATCTTGACCGTCACCTGCTACCTCCTCTGTGGTACGAGCGGCCGCACCTCGAAGATCTGATCGCCGACCGCCACCGTCTGCGCGGTACCGGCGACGGGAGCGAGCACCGCTCGCAGCACGCAGCTGCCAACCTTGTCGTCTCTGATGTAGATCTGCCCTTCGTACAGCGTGTTACTGCTCTTGGCAAACGTCTTGGCTTCGAATTGGTCACCCCACGGGTGGCCCGCGGGCACAAGCCCGACGCGGCATTGGCCGACAAATGGTATCCGAAAGTAGATCGCGATGTTGATGACGTCACCGGGATTGTAGACGTCTGTGCGCGGCGTGACCTCGACTCGCTCTATCTGCATACGGCCGCTGGCGTTCGCGCCGGGGGCGGTTCGACCTTGCGCCGAATGAGGGTTTTCCATGTTTGACGCCCTGGTGCAGCGCTTCGCCATGATTGTGGGCTCCGATCACGTGACGACGGCGCCCGGCGACCTATCGAACTACCAATATGATGGGTCGGCTGACAGTGCCTTGCCGCAGGTGGTGGTGATGCCCGGCAGTGCCGGCGAGGTCGCTGCGATCGTGTCCGCCTGCAATGCAGCAGGATGCCCCTATGTGGCGCGGGGAGCAGGCACGGGGCTTTCGGGGGGCGCCGTTGCGGAGGCTGGGGGCGCTGTCATCGCCATGGCGCGCCTCAACCGCATTTTGGAGATCGATCCCGCCAACCGGTTGGCGGTCGTCGAACCAGGGGTCGTCAACGCGCACATCAGTGACGCGACGCGTGCGCACGGATTGCAATTCGTGCCCGACCCCTCAAGCCAAGCGGTCTGCACGATCGGCGGAAACGTCGCGGAGAACTCGGGCGGGTTGCATTGTCTTGCCTACGGCGTCACTTCGCAGCACGTGCTGGGCTGTGAAATCGTCACGCCGGATGGGGATCTCGTCTGGCTCGGCGGCCGCGCGTACGACGCACCCGGCTATGATCTACTCGGCGTGTTCATTGGCTCGGAAGGCACACTCGGTATCGCTACCAAGGTTGTGGTCAAGCTGATGCCGCTGCTGGAGGACCGACGCACGCTCTTGGCAGCGTTCGCGACCGTCGAACAAGCTTCTGCAGCCGTCTCAGAGATCATAGCTTGTGGCATCATTCCGGCGGCGTTGGAGATGATGGATCAGCTCTCGACCAACGCAGTCGAAGCCTACGTGCATGCCGGCTTTCCGACCGATGCTGGCGCGGTGGTCATCGTCGAACTCGAAGGCTTAAACGGCACGCTTGAGGAGCTGGTGCGTAATGTGCTGCGCATTAGCGCCGCTCACGGTTCGCGCGACGTCCGTCAGGCGGGTGACGAAGCTGAGCGCGAACGCATCTGGCTGGGGCGGAAAAGCGCGTTCGGCGCAATGGGCAGACTCGGATCGAGTTACTACGTGCAAGACGGCGTGATCCCCAGGACAAAACTGCCGGACATGGTCAGCGAGGTCGCAGCGATCGCCGATCGATATGGTCTGCTCATCGCCAACGTCTTCCATGCCGGCGACGGCAACCTCCATCCGCTCATCGTTTTCGACGAGCGTACGCCGGGCGATTACGAACGAACCGTGGCGGCCGGGGCTGATATCCTTCGTGCCTGCGTGCGCCACGGCGGCAGCATCTCCGGCGAGCATGGCATCGGCATCGAGAAGCGCGACTGCATGACGTTGCAGTACAAAGCCACCGATCTCGATCTCATGTCGCGGTTGCGCTCGGCGTTCAATCCCCGGGGGCTGTGCAACCCTGGCAAGCTTTTCCCCACCTCGCGGCGTTGCGGCGAAAGCGCGCGTACGGTCGCACGTGGCGCCCTTGCCACCGAGAAGGCAAGGGCTGCGGGCCCAGCATTTTAATGCGACGCTCCTCTGAATTGCGCGCCTTGAACATTCCCATAGCGGACGAGCTTGCCAAGCGCTCGGGAAGCCGGCCTCGGGTACGGCCCGCCGAATGCGCGCCGTACGCGGTGGCCGGCGTTGTGCCGACGCTCGTGTTCTCGCCGCGTACCGTCGCCGAGGCATCGAAGATAGTTACGGCGCTGGCCGCTGAAGGCGCGTCGATCGCCATTCGAGGTTCTGGCACGAAGAGCTATCGACCGCCGCATCCGCACGCGCTGGACGTCGTGCTCGAGACCACGCGCTGTGCAGGCATCTTAGCACATGCGCCGGCGGATCTCACCATGACGGTCGCAGCCGGCACGCCATTGCATGTCATGCAAGAAGCGCTACGCGCGCACGGACAATTCTTTCCAGCCGATCCGCCGTTTAGCGCACAGACGACCATCGGCGGCATGTTATCTGCTGCCAGCGCCGGCGCGTTGCGCCAGCGCTATGGCGCGCCCCGCGACCACGTGCTTGGCATGCGTGTGTGCTTAGGCGATGGGGTTATCGCCTTCACCGGCTCCCGCGTAGTCAAAAGTGTCGCCGGCTATGACATTCCCAAACTCTTCGTCGGCGCGTGGGGCACGTTGGGTTTTATCGGGGAAGTGACGCTAAAGGTTGCTCCATTGCCGCGTCAAGAAGCCGGCGTCGCGGCGACGTTCGCGCGATGCGAGGACGCCTGCGAGGCAGCGCGCCGCATCGCTGCGTCGCCGTTGCTACCGATGGCGAGCACGCTGCATGACCGCCACACGCTCCGTAACATCCGAGGGCTCGGATCGTCAAGCCAGCCTTGGACGTTGCTCGTGCGCTGCGGCGGCAGCCGGTCCGCGGTCTCGCGTCAACAGGAGGGCGTGATCGCGTACCTGCGCGCGTGCGGCGCGGCGACGATCGAGACGCTCGATACAGACCGGCTGCATTTCTGCTGGCAAGATGTTATGGAGGTCGCCGGGGGCGCTGCATATCCGTGTGATCGAACGCTCGTGCTGCTGGTCGGCTCGCTGCCTACCGAGGTGGCCGACGTGTGCGCCTCGATCAGTGCATTAATACAGGCGGCGGAAATTACCGCGCATCCGGCCACCGGCATCGTGTACGCACATGTGCCGTGGCCGGGCATGGGTGACGCGTCAGCGCCGCATGAACGCGGGCTTCTGGAGCGAGCGGCGCGGTCGCTCTTGGAACAACTCTTATCCCAAGGCCACCATGCCAAAATTCTTGCCGCTCCGGCCGAATTCGGCGCGATCGTTACGCCTCTTGCGCCGAGCGCGCCGGTTGCGCTGATGCGCCGGGTCAAAGCAGCGCTCGATCCCAGCGGCACGTTTGACCCGGGCCGCTTCGTCGCAGGCATTTAGGCGCATGTCCGATCTCGGATATATCGGCGAAGAACGTCCGCAGCTGTCCGCGCTTGATCGCTGCACGCGGTGCGGGCTGTGCGAACAAGCATGTCCGACCTACCGCCTGGAGCAATACGAACCGGACTCGCCTCGCGGCCGCATCTTCCTCATGAAGGAAGTCGCTGAGGGCCGGGCTGCGGTCGATGCAAATCTCGCCGAGCACTTGTATCGCTGTCTTGGCTGCCGTGCGTGCGAAACGGCGTGCCCATCGAGCGTGCCATTCGGCCAGTTGCTTGAGGACGGACGCTATCAAGTCGAGCTGCATGGCGAGCTCGATCCCAAACGGCGTGGCTGGCGTACATTCCGCCAACTGGCATTCGAAACGGTCTTGCCGTCGCGGACCTTGTTCAAGATCGCGATGCTCCCCGCGCAGTTCGTGCAACAGGTGCCCGCTTTAAAGACGTTACGATCGTTGTTTCCGCGCCGCAGCCTGTGGCGCAAGCTCCTGGCCATGATTCCGCCGCGGGCAAGGGCTCGCAGCGGGATCAAAGCCGGCACAGTGATCGAAGCCGAGGGCAAGCGACGTGCTCGCGTCGGGATATTTACGGGCTGTGTCATGGATGCACTTTTTCCCGGCGTGCACGCTGCGACGGCGCGCGTACTTTCACGCAACGGCTGTGACGTTATCGTGCCCGGCGGCCAGTGGTGCTGCGGTGCATTGAACGTCCACGCTGGTGAGCGCCGGCACGCGACGAAGATGGCGCAGGTGAACCTCGCAGCGTTTGCCGACACGACGCTCGATGCGATCGTCGTGAATTCCGCAGGCTGCGGCGCGATGCTCAAGAATTATTCGTCGCTGCTCGACGGCGATGCGCAGGCACAACGCCTTGCCGAACGTGTCAAAGACGCAAGCGAGTTTTTATTCGATCTCGGACTACGGCCGGCACTGCGTCCCTTGTACGAGCGGGCGACCTATCAAGATGCGTGCCATCTCGCTCACGGCCAGGGGATCCGCCACGCACCACGCGCGTTGCTCATGCAGATCCCCGGTCTCGAATACGTGGAGCTGTGCAATGCCGATCGTTGCTGCGGGGCAGCCGGTCTCTACAACCTAACGCAGCCGGACCGTTCGGCAGCGATCCTCGAGGAAAAAATGCGCAACATCGAGGTGACTGGGGCGCAAAGCGTCGTCACCACAAATCCGGGCTGCGCTATGCAGCTTCAGGCCGGCCTCACCGAGCGGCGTTTGCGGGCGCGTGTCTACGACCTCATGGAGATGCTCGATCGTTCGTACCGTTCGGGTCCGTAGGATGGAACGGCTTTCGAACGACGAATGTGGGGGCGCGACAGAGGTAGGCACTTTCAGTGCCTGCCACTTGAGGACTCCAATCACGTTTGGAGGCTTTGTGTGTGCCCGGCATGCGTCGGGCACCGACGATTATAGAGCGCGGGGCAGGGCGCTTCTACCGTGCACGAGGGGCGCGGAGAACCTGTCACAATGTGCGCGGGACGCAGGTCACATCAGCAGGGATGCTAGCATAGATGGGCTCTTTGCAGCCTTTTTCGGGAGGCCCGCCGCTTCGGCCGGGCGAGACGCAACCGGCTGTCCAGCGGACGCCGGCGGAGTCGGCACAGCCGAGCTTCTTCCGCTCGGGGGCGCAATTCTATGCGCGGCTTCTCACGCTATCATCTGGCCCCGAAGATCACTTCTTCGCCAACCTGCACGCCGTCGTGCGCGATTTCATGGATGCGCCCATATTGGTCGCCGCGACTGCGGACGTGACGGCGCCGGATGGCTATCGGCTTCAATATCAGCGCAACCTTGACGAGCGTGACGCGCTCCCGGTCATCGATCGCAAATTCGTCAATCAGGCATTGCGCGGCGGCCGCGCGATGTTGTTTGGCCGGCTACCGAAGCTGCCGACAGGCGGCTACTTACAATCAACTGGCGATGGCGCAGGTTCCGTGCTCGTCGCGCCGATGCGGCACGACGGCAAGATCCTTGGCTACATCGCATTACGATCGCGCCGCGAAGGAATGTATGGGGATCTCGAGCTCGAGTATCTGACCGCGGCCGCCGATCTTGCGGCTATTTCGGTTCGCAGCAAACTGCTGGGCGACGAAACGCGCGCCCGCAGCACGGAGCTGCGCCTCATGCTCGAAGCCGCCCGCGCGCTGTCCGCTGAGCGCGATCTGCGGCGGTTATTCTCACGGCTGCACCGTCTGGTCGGCAATGTCATGGACGCGGGCACGTTCTATGTCGCCCTTGGCTCATGGGAGCAGGGCCTCATGACGTTGCCCTATTGCATCGATCACTATAAGCTTGTCGATCCCGGCGGTCCCGTGCCGCTCGAAGGCTCGCTATCCGGCTATGTCTTCCGTGAAGGCTCTCCCATCATCGTACGCACGGCCGAAGACTGGCGGCGCTATCCGTGGGTCGAGCGCGGCGATGAAACCGATTCACCCGTTTCCGCTCTCGCGGTCCCGATGCGCATCGGCGCCCGCACGATCGGCGTGATCTGCGCCCAGAGCACGCGCCCGCACGCCTACAGCGAACGCGATCGAGACGTCATGGTGGCCATCGCCGAACAGGCCGCGATCGCGGTTGAGAACTCGCAGCACCTCATGCGCGCAGATCAGCGTGCCCGCGAGCTGCAACTGCTGTCGGAAGTATCCCGCGCGCTCTCCTCACAGTTATCGATCCGCACGCTCTGCCAGACGGTGTGCAACGAAGTACGCCGCGTCATGGACGCCAAGGTGTTCTTCGTCGCGCTCGCTTCCGAGAGCGAAAAGGCGATGCGGTTAGAATTCGCCATCGAAGGGGACGAGATCATCGACGTCGAGCTCGTGCCGCTCGAGAATTCATTCGCGAAGCGGGTTATGGAGACGAGCCAGCCGATCGTCTTGCAGACCGGCGAGGAGATCGACCGGCAGCCCCATCGGACGTTCCATCAAAGCGATGGCGGCTCAGTCCGCTCCGTGGCCATGGCGCCATTGCGCTTGGGCGAGCGCTGCATCGGCGTCATGTCAGCCCAATCCTACAGCGAGCGCGCATTCGACGAGTCAAGCGTGCGACTGCTGACGGCTATCGGTGAACAGCTCGCGCTCGCCGTCCAAAACGCGCAACTCTTCGGCGACGCCAAGAGCCGTGCCGACCGCGACCCGCTCACCAACTTGTTCCACCACCGCTATCTCAAGACACGGCTTGAAGAAGAAATCTCTCGATCGCGGTTTACCAATCAACCGTTAGTCGTACTGATGATGGACATCGACAACTTCAAGCTGGTAAACGATACCTACGGTCATCCGGTCGGCGACGACGCGCTGCGCATGCTCACATCTGTGCTGCAGGCGACCTGCCGTGGCACAGATATCATCGGGCGCTACGGCGGTGACGAATTTATGATCATCTTGCCCGACACCGATGCCGAGTTCGGCCTGCGCATCGCCGAGCGCATCGAAATGGAGGTAGCTGGTCGCGAGCTGCATCTCGAGGATGGGACTGCGATCCCCTTGCGCTGCTCTATCGGCCTGTCGTCCGCACCAGCCGATGGCTGGACGCCCGGTGATATCATCGCCAAGGCTGATGCTGCCCTCTATCAGAGCAAACGTCAAGGCCGTCCGATGGCGCGCTTACAGCGCGTCGGGACCACGCAGCTCCGGCTAGAAGGCAACTTCGAGCCTGTGTCCGAGCTTTTGGCTGCGCTGTTGGCGCGCGACCCCGCGACCCGCAACCACCTCGAGCACGTGAACCGGCTGGGCAAAGAATTCGCGGAGATGATAAAGCTCTCGCAAGCCGACACCCAATCGCTCTTGCTGGCAAGCGTGCTGCACGACATCGGCAAAATCGCGATTCCAGACCAAGTGTTGCGCAAACCCGGAAGGCTCACGCGTGACGAGTACGATCTCATCCGTAGGCATCCGCAGATCGGTGCCATGCTTATCGAGCATATACCAGGATTCACGGACGCCGCCACCGCCGTGCTCAACCATCACGAGCGTTTTGACGGCCGCGGTTATCCGTCGAAGAAGGCAGGCGTGGACATTCCGCTCCTGGCACGCATCGTCACGCTCATCGACGCGTTCTCCGCGATGGTCATGGACCGGCCGTATCACAAGGGCATGGACGAGGCCACGGCGCTCGCCGAGCTGCGCAAAGGCTCCGCTACGCAATTCGACCCGAAACTCGTCGAGAAATTCGCGCAGATGATCCAGGCATCGCACAAGTCATAAAAGCATCCTAGGTAGAGCACGCGGCAGCCCGGAAAGCGTCGAGCTGTGGACGTCAATTTCGCCGCCACTGCTTTTGCCACGGCCTTCACCATCGTCGATCCGGTCGGTATGGTGCCCGCAACGCTTTCCGTTACCGCGCATGCCACGACGGAGCAGCGGCGCCGTGTAACCGATCGTGCCGTCCTTGTGGCCGGTGCGATCATCGTGTTCATGGCTCTGGTCGGCCACTATTTCTTGACCTACCTCGGCATCACGCTCCCGGCGTTCGGCATTGCTGGCGGCATTTTGCTCTTGCTCATCGCCATCGACATGCTGTTCGCGCGTCCCTCCCGTGCCAAGACTGATCCCGACAGCCTCCACGAGCCTGCCGAAGCAGAAAATGTTGCCGTCTTTCCTCTTGCCATACCGTTTATCGCTGGTCCCGGTACGATCGCCACCGTGCTCTTGCTCATCAATCTGAGCAAGGGCAACACCGAGAAGTTAATGATCATCTACTTGGCCTACGGCGCCGCGCTGCTGGTCACGTGGCTGTGCATGAGGTCCGCTGAGCT
>Ga0306925_10004040_pt1 | contig 13134 bp, 11 predicted proteins | sample flu12Cox44000176_FD_203755 | JGI IMG/M metagenome (GOLD analysis project Ga0306925, IMG submission 203755) | Lab enrichment of tropical soil microbial communities from Luquillo Experimental Forest, Puerto Rico - flux8day.12C.oxic.44.000.176 (v2)... | ecosystem: Environmental > Terrestrial >... | reverse complement strand
ACGAGGATGTCCGCCGCCATCAGGACCGGATAGGCGTAAAGGCCGAGACCGGCCATCTCTCGATTTTTCCCAGCCTTCTCCTTGAATTGCGTCATGCGGTTGAGCCAGCCGAGCGGGGTCAGGCAGGCGAGTAGCCAGGCAAGCTCGACATGAGCGGAAACCATGCTTTGGTTGAAGATGATACAGCGCTCGGGATCGATGCCGGCGGCGATGTAGGCGGCCGTCACTTCGCGCGTCGAGGCGCGCAATTCGGCCGGATCCTGCGGCTGAGTGAGCGCATGCAGGTCGACGATGCAGAAGATGCAGTCGTAGTCATTCTGCAACGCGACCCAGTTGCGGATCGCCCCGAGGTAATTGCCGAGATGCAGGTTGCCGGTCGGCTGGATGCCGGAGAAGATGCGGTTCATTGGACCCCGAATTGGCGATCGCTGGCCGCGCTGTTACCGCTGCAGGGAGGCGCCGGTCAAGCCGGTTGCCGGCGTCGGCGCCCCAAGAGATCGCGCCAATCGGCGATCCCGAGACCGAGCGCCAATGCACCGAAGGCGGCGAACCCGGCGCCAACCAGCATGGCAAGCGCGCCCACTTGCAACATGGTGTGGCCCGCGAGCATCGGCGCCAGTGCGATCCGCAACGCCGCCAGGACTACACCCATGCCGAGCGCCGCGACGCCGATCCGCGGCAGGTTGCGCTGCGCGCGCCCGTCGAACCCGAAGTGCCCGCGCCGAATCAGCAGCGCGAGCAGCGCCAACGCATTCAGCCAGCCGGCCATCGTCGTCGCGAGGGCGATCCCGACATGCGCCAGAAACTGCATCAGAACGAGCGTCAGACACAAATTCACCGCCATCGCCGCGACCGCGACCTTGACCGGGGTCGCCGTGTCGTGGCGGGCAAAGAAGGCGGGCGCCAGCACCTTGATCAGGACAAAGGCCGGGAGACCTGCCGCATAGGCCGTCAGCGCCGCGGCGGTCGCCATGGTATCGGTCGGGCCGAAGGCGCCGCGCTCAAACAGCACCGAGAGGATCGGCGTCGCCAGAACCCCGAGGGCGATCGCCGCGGGCAGGGTCAACAGCAATGCGAGCTCGATCCCACGATTTTGCGTCGCTACCGCATCGGGCAGGTGCCCGAGCCGGACCTCCCGCGACAGCGACGGGAGAATGGCGGTGCCGACCGCGATGCCGACGACGCCGAGCGGCAATTGGTTCAGACGGTCGGCATAGTAGAGATAGGAGACCGAGCCACTCGGCAACAGCGAAGCGAGGGCCGTCGAGATCAACAAATTGAGCTGCGTGACGCCGGCCCCGATCGTGCCCGGCGCCATCACTGCCAAGGTGCGGCGCACGCCTTGTGTCAGCCGAGGCAAGGGCAGCCGCAACACGAGCCCGGCGTGTGCACAGGCGAGCAACAGCCACAGGAACTGGGCAAACCCGGCAGCGCTGACCGCCCAAGCGAGGGCACGCCCGTCACGCCAGCCAAACTGCCGCATCATCAACAGCGCCGCGATCAAAAACAGATTCAACAGGATCGGCGTCGCAGCGGCGGCGGCAAAGCGCTCGACCGAATTCAGGACCCCGCCTTGAAGTGCCACGAGCGCGATGAACAGGAGATAGGGAAAGGTGATCCGGGCGAGATCGACCGCGAGCTCGAACTTGTCGGCTTGCTGCCGGAAGCCCGGGGCGATCACGTCCATGACCGTGGGCATGAAGATCTCGCCGAGGAGGACGAAGCCGAGAAGTGCGGTGAGCAGCACGGCAAGCGCGTCCTCGGCAAAGATTCGCGCCGGCTCCCTGCCATGCTCGGCCATGGTCCCGGCGAAGAGAGGGACGAATGCGGCGCTGAAGGCGCCCTCAGCGAACAAACTGCGGAACAGGTTCGGCAGGCGCTGGGCTACGAAGAACGCGTCGGCCACCGGCCCCGCGCCGAGAATTGCTGCCGTCAGGACGTCGCGGACAAAGCCGAACACCCGGCTTATCGCGGTGTAGGAAGCGACCGTGGCGACGGAACGCAGCAACGCCATGCCGGCCCGGTGTAGAGGAAATCGGCAGCCGAGAAAACGCCATTCGTCCGCCTGGGATAAGCGCCCGGCCTTCGCCACGCTGTCAGAGAGTTGCTCACGCAGCGACCCGCGCTTGAGTTTTCCCAGGCGATCGGTAACCGTTTCGGCATCACGAAGCAGGGAGGAGGCGGAGCATGGCGGGAACCAAGATGGGGGTCGTCGGATGCGGCGGCCGGATGGGTAGGATGCTGGTCGCTGAGATCGCGGCGAGCGAAGGATGTGCGCTCGCTGGCGGCTGCGCCAAACCGGGCAGCGGCTATATCAATCAGGACATCGGCGAACTCGCTGGAGTCGGGCGGCTCGGCATCTCGGTCGGCGACAACACCGAGAAGCTGATCCGCAACAGCGATGTCGTGATTGAGTTCACGACGCCCGGCGCGACCGCCACCCATGCCGCACAGGCCGCCGGGTTGGGAAAGGCGATGGTGATCGGCACCACCGGCCTTTCGGTCGAGGAAGGTGACGGGGTGCGGCAGGCGGCGCGCAAAGTCCCGATTGTCTGGGCACCCAATATGAGCCTCGGGATCAATTTGCTGCTGGGACTAGTCGAAGACGTCGCCCGTCGGCTGGGTCCGGATTGGGACGTCGAAATCATGGAACTGCACCATCGCGGCAAGGTCGACGCCCCCTCGGGCACCGCGCTCGCCCTCGGCCGTGCAGTAGCGGCTGGCCGTGAGGTGGCGTTCGAGGGCGTGCAGCAGCGAGCGCGGGACGGCGTCACCGGCCCCCGCCGTACCGGCGACATCGGCTTTGCAGCATTGCGCGGTGGTGATGCGGTCGGCGATCACCATGTGGTCTTTGCCGGAGCCGGCGAGCGCCTTGAGCTGATCCACCGGGCGACGAGCCGGTCCATTTACGCAAAAGGCGCAGTGCAGGCGGCCCGCTGGGTCGTCGGTCGGCCACCGGGGCTCTACGGCTTGAAGGAGGTGCTTGGTCTCTGAGGCGTCGCAGCGCCCGCGGGATTGAGCGCATCTCGCCAGCCTTTGAGCGCCGCGCGGATCGACGCCGCGAGCTCGCGGCGGGCAGCGGGCGTCACGATGTCGCCGATCACCAAGCTGCGGCCATGTGAGGCGACGAGAAGCCGGTTCCACTCATCGCCGTGCTCTTCCAGGATCACGCGCAGCCAGAAGGGCTGAAACCGCCACATTCGGCGCTCGCCCCCCACGCTGACCCGCTCGACCGTGAAGGCGTCGCCGGCAAGCCGGATCGTCTCGCTGCGGCGGGCGCTGCGATAATTGAGACGGAATGCGATATAGACGAGGGCGGCGTCGAGCCCAAAGAAGCCCATCACCGGCCAAGCACCAATCGAGACGAACCCGATGCCGACCGCGAGGCTAATCAGACCGAGGGTGAGCATCAGGAGGTGAAAGCTGCGCGGGGGCAGGCTGCGATGCGGTAACAGCACGCGCTCGAAAGACAGGGTGCCGAACGGCGCCGGGGTGGTTGCGGCGCTACCGGGGTTGGGGCTCATTACCCCTAAACATAGCGGCGGGAGCGGCGCTACGTAAAGCAGCCGCAGAGGGCGTCGCGAGGTTTGTCGTCTGGCGCTGTCCCCTTTACATTCGGAGGTGATGCGCACCTTCTCGAAACGCGAGGTCCGGGAGTTCTACCGACGACTGGCCGAGACGCGGCCGATCCCGCAGACCGAGCTCGAATTCATCAACCCGTTTACCCTGCTCGTTGCCGTCGTGCTGTCGGCGCAGGCGACCGACACGGGCGTCAACAAGGCGACTCCAGCGCTGTTCGCGCTTGCGGATACGCCGGAGAAGATGCTGGCGCTCGGCAAGGAGAGGCTGGTCGAGCTGATCCGCACGATCGGGCTCTTCCGGACTAAGGCGAAGAACCTGATGGCGCTGAGCCGGATCCTGGTCGAGCAATATGATGGCGCGGTTCCGCGTGACCGGTCGGCGCTGGAGGCGTTGCCCGGCGTCGGGCGGAAGACCGCGAACGTGGTGCTGAACGTCGCCTTTGGCGAGCCCACGATCGCGGTCGACACACATATCTTCCGGGTCGCCAATCGCACGGGTCTTGCGCCGGGAAAGACGCCGTTCGCGGTCGAGCTCGCGCTCGAAGCCTGCACACCGGCCGAATACAAACGCTATGCGCATCATTGGCTGATCCTGCACGGGCGATATGTATGCAAGGCCCGTAAACCCGAATGTGCGGATTGCGTCCTGGCCGATCTTTGCCGCTATGGCGCCAAGACCGGTCCCGCCGAGGTGATCGCGGCGCGCGCGGTTGTCTCCGAGCCGGCAGCGCCGGCCGACCCTGCGCTCGCCCGGCGTACCGGCCGCCGCGCGCCTCGGGCGGCGGAAAAATCCCGGGTCAGCTCGCCGCGCGGGCGGTCGGCACGTCGACCATAATTTCGCCGGGCTCCGATGACGGTTGGGCCTGGATGTCACCCGAAATCTGTCCGCCGCACTCGATCTCGATCTGGCCGTAGCGAATCGTCCCCGAAATGCGTCCGCTCGCCTTTATCAAGAGCCGCTTGCGCACGACGAGATTGCCTTCAAAGCGGCCGCGGATTTCGGCCTCCTCGATCGAGGCGGAGCCCTTGAACAGGCCGCTTTCGGCGATGTCGACATCGCGGCAATTCGTCAGGTTGGCCTCGACACTGCCCTCGACGATAAGCTTGTCGCAGGAGGTGATCTCGCCCGAGAGGGTGATCTCGCGGCCGACGATCAGCTTGCGCACCTCGGCTTCGCTGGGTCGCGGCTGACTTCCGGGTTCACCCGGTCGGCGCGGTACCTCCGGCACCCGAGCCACGTCAGCAGCACGCACCAAATCCGGTGTGCGCGGCGGGATCGTCGGGGTCCTGACGGGTGCGCTTGCTCCCGGCCCGGGTGGCCGGGCGGGCTTCATCGGAATGCCCAAATCGTCAGACGCATCTGCCATTTTGCGGTCCTCTGCCTCGGTTTTCTTCCGACTAAACATGGATTGAACACCCGATCGACATTGTTGAATGGAGAATTACACCGCAGACCGGGTCAGGGGATGCGGCTCGATGCGCGGCAGCGCCTCGAAGACATGCAGCATAAACACCGTAGCGATCACCGGCGCTATGAGGTTGACGAGCGGCAGAGCGAATAAGGCTGCAATTACCACCCCTCCGAGGAAAACGCGAAGACCAAAACGGTTGCGCGCCGCCCTGGTCGCCGCGGCATCGAGCCGTCTCAGCGCGACCACCTCGAAATACTCCCGGCCGAGAAGATATCCGTTCAGCGCCAGGAAGAGAAACAGATTTATCCCGGGGAGCAATAGGTACACCGGAAGCGCCAACAGGTTGAGGAGCAGTGTCAGCGCCGTCAGACGCAGCATCACCCCCAGAGTCTCGCTGATCGGCTGCCGGCGCGGTGGGCTGCACCCGGGATAATCGAGTGCTTCGACAGCGGCGGCGATGCGTTCGAGGAAAAGACCCATGATCAGCGTTGCCACCGCCGGGAAGAAAAGCCAGCTCAGCCCCAACACGGCTAGTCCGCCCATCAGCTCGACGATCCAATTGAGCGGCCGCCACTCAAAGAACGCCGTGTTGTAAAGAGCACCGGCAACGGCGAGCCATAGTAACGCGAAAGTCAGAATCGCGAGCATAAGGCTAAGCGCAACGATCCGCCGCAGCGGTGGCGCCGAGAGCGCATAAAAGGCCCGGCAAAGCGCAGTGAGCATCGCAGAAGCTTGTAACGCAACCTTGCGCACCGGCCAACCCGGCCGGCCGAATGGGCTGCGCCTCGGTTGCTCGAAAGGCGCCACCGAAAGATTACGGGCGGTGCCCAACTGGTCCGCGTTCGTGCAGTGTCGTCGACTCGTCCGGCGAATCGGCGAAGCTATTGCACCTTCAGCTCGCCCAAATAGGCGTGGCGGATCAGCTCGTTTTCGCGGAGCTCGGCAGCCCGGCCGCTGAGGACCACCTGGCCGGTCTGCAGGACATATGCCCGGTCGGCGATCGATAGCGCCATGTTGGCGTTCTGCTCGACCATAAAGATTGTGACACCCTGCCGGTTGATCGTTCGGATGATGTCGAAGACCTGCTCGACGTAGGCGGGCGAGAGGCCCATCGAAGGCTCGTCCATGCATAAGAGCCTGGGCCGTGCCATCAGGGCGCGGCCGATCGCGACCATCTGCTGCTCACCGCCCGACAATGTGCCGGCAATCTGGCGGAGCCGCTCCTCGACCCGGGGAAAGAGGGTGAAGACGCGCGCCAGATCCTCCTCGAACTCCGGCCCGCGATGCCGCGTATAGGCGCCCATCTCGAGGTTCTCGTAGACCGTCATGCGGGGGAAGAGCCGTCGTGCCTCGAGCACCGGGGCAATTCCGCGCCGCACCCGCTCGGCGGTGCCGACGCCGGCGAGGGAGGCGCCTTGGTACAGAATGTCGCCTGCTGTCGGCCGCACACTCCCCATGATCGCCTTCATCGTCGTCGACTTGCCTGACGCGTTGCCGCCCAACAGGCAGACGATCTCGCCCACGTCGATCCGATAGTCGACCGATTTCAGGACGTGGAGGTCGCCGTAATGGGTGTCGACCCCCCTAAATTCGAGGATTGGGCACAACTCGAGCAATTCACCACGAGGCTCCGAGGCATCGAGAGTGGAAGCTTCCCTCTCTGTCGTCATGTGGCGGGGTTCAGGCGAAGACGGCGCTTCGGCCCAGATAAGCGCGGATCACCTCCTCGTCGCGGCGCACCGCAGCGGGCGGCCCTTCGGCGATCTTCTCGCCATGGTCGAGCACGACGACTTTGTCGGCCAGCATCGCGACGACGTCGAGCTTGTGCTCGATCAAGAGGACTGTCAGGCCGTAACGGTTGAGGCTTCCGATTTGGTCGGCGAGCTCCAATGTCTCAGCCGGGTTCATGCCAGCCGTCGGCTCGTCGAGCATCAGCAGCTTGGGCTGCGCGGCGAGCGCGCGGGCGATCTCGGTGCGCCGCCGGTTAGCGTAGGAAAGGCTCGCCGCGGGATGCTCGGCGCGCGGCAATAGCCGGTTGCCGAACAGCGAGAGGATCTCAAGCGCGCGCTCGCGCGCGGCAGCTTCCTCGCCGCGGGTCGCCGGCAGCCGCAGCACAGCCCCGACCGGACCCGTGACGAGTCGCGCATGCATGCCGACCATGACGTTTTCGAGAACGCTGAGGTTCGGGAACAGGCGGATGTTCTGAAACGTGCGGGCGATGCCGCGGTCCAGCACCTGATGCGGCCGCAACCGGCCGATCTCCTCGCCGGCAAAGCGGATGGTGCCCTGATCGGTCGGGACGAGCCCGGTGACGGCGTTGAACAATGTCGATTTGCCCGACCCGTTGGGCCCGATCACGGCGACGACCGAATGCGCAGGGACGCTCAACTCGACAGACTGCAAGGCGACCAAACCGCCAAACCGCACGGCAAGATCGACGATTTCGAGAAGCGGCAGCCGGGAGCCATCGTCTCGCGCCGCCAGATTGGTGAAGCCGCTGCGCGCGGGTTGCACCGTCTGCTCGTCGAGGCTCAAGGTCCGCGTCCGCCGGGCGGCCGGGATCAGCCCCTCGCGGCGGTAGAGCATCATCAGCACCAGGATCAGCCCGAATATCAGCTCGATCGACGAGGCGAGCTCGACATGCTGCAACCAATCGACGCCGACGAAGCGGCCCAGCGCGTGCAGCCACTCCGAGAGGTCTTCGAGAAACCACGATTGTAGGATCTGCAGGATCAACGCGCCGACGACGACCCCCCAAACGCTACCGATTCCGCCGAAGACGACCATTACGAGGATCATGACCGAGACCGGAAACATGAACATCTCAGGCGTCGCGGTCTGCAATTTGGCGACATAGAAGGTACCCGTTGCGCCGGCGAAGGCCGCACCGATCGCAAAGGCGAGCAGCTTGTAGCGGACGCGGTCCACACCCATCGCCGTGGCTGCGACCTCATCTTCGCGAATCGCCATCCAGGCGCGGCCGATCCGCGAATCCTTGAGCCGCTGGCTTGTCAAGATCAGAAAAGCGACGATTGCTACGCCGACGTAGTAATAAGGCGTCGCATCGATCCCGAAGTCGAAACCGAAGAACCGGGGTGCGGCGACGCCGTTGAGACCCATCGCCCCATTGGTGACCGAGGGAATGTTGCGCGCGACGATCGGCACGATCTCGCCGAAACCCAGGGTCACGATCGCCAGATAATCGCCCTTGAGCCTCAGGGTCGGGGCGCCGAACAGCACCCCGAAAAAAGCGGCGATCGCCGCGGCGATCGGCAGCATCAGCCAGAACGAGACCTGGAAGTGGACGACGTCGCCGCCCGCCGTGTGAAAGCGGATGACGAGGTCGAGCCATTGAAAAGGCTCCCAAAAGCCGCTCCACGCCGGCTGCAATTGCCACGAGCTCGCCACACCATAGGCATAGGCGCCGATCGCGAAAAACGCGGCGTAGCCGAGATCGAGCAATCCGGCAAAGCCGACGACGATGTTGAGGCCGAGCGCCAAGGCGGCGAAAGCCAGCGCGTTCGCCGCCGAATCGATGTCGGCGTCGTTCTGGTTGACCAGCGGAAACAGCAGCGCCGCCGCAGTGATGCCAAAGACCGCGAGGCGGGCGGGCGTCCTTGTCACCGGGGCGATTTACGATTTCGTCGGGGCGGCGCGGCCAAAGAGGCCGGTCGGGACGAAGACGAGCACCAGAATCAGGATCGAAAAGATGATAACGTCGGTCCAGCGAACGGCGATCAGCTGGCCGCCCAGGGTCTCGATCAGCCCGATCAGGACGCCGCCAACCATGGCACCTGGTATGCTGCCGATGCCGCCCAGCACGGCGGCGGTAAAGGCCCGCAGACCCGCCGTGTAGCCGATGATGAAGCTCGTGTAGTTGTAATAAAGGCCAAAGATCAATGCCGCCGCCCCGGCCAGCGCCGAGCCGAGAAAAAATGCCGTGACGACGACCCGATCGACATCGACCCCCATCATCCGGGCGGCCTCGGGATCCTGCGCGGTCGCGCGCATCGCTTTGCCGAGGCGGGTGCGATTGACAAAAAGCTGGAGCGCCATCATCAGCGCAATGGCCACACCCCAGATCAGCAAGGTCTTCAACTCGATGATCACCTCGCCGAATTGCCAGCGCACCACCGGCAGCGGGTTCGGGTAATTCTCCGACCCCGCACCGACGGTCAGCAGGATGACGTTGAACAGGATGTAGGAGACGCCGATCGTCGTGATCATCGCGGCGGTGCCGGGAACACCGCGCAACGGCCGCAGCGAGAGACGCTCGATCGCGACCCCGAGCACGCCACCGGCGAGCATCGTAACAGCAAAGGCGAAGAGCAGCGTTCCGGCCAGCGCCAACCCGGTCAGCACCTGGCCCTGGCCGGAAAGCCCGAGCAGCTCGAGCGCCCACATGCCGACGAAGGAACTGACCATAAAGACGTTGAAATGCGCGAAGTTGATCAGCTCGAGGATGCCGTAGACCAGTGTGAAACCGAGAGCCAAGAGGGCGTACATCGCGCCCAGGCTCAACCCGTTGATCACCTGCTGGAGCAGCACGCCATAATCGGACATGACTTCCGCCAGCCCTCTAGAGTCGAGCCCAGATCAAATTCTGACGAATAACTGCATCCCGGTCGGGCGGCTCACGAACTTTGCGGTGCGACCCCGAGATATTTGTACTGGTGCAGCACGTCGTCCGGCGGATACTTGTCGTCCTTAACGATGCGGAAGACGCTGATCACCCGGTTCTGCAAATCACCGTTTTCGTCGAAGGTGATTTCGCCCTGGATGGTCTCGACGCGGGCGGTCTGCATGGCGTCCCGTACCGCCTCGCGTGTGATTTCTTTGCCGGAAGCCGCGACACGCTTGATCGCATCGAGAATGACCAGCGCGGCGTCGTAAGCGGTGATCGAGTAATTCTCCGGCTGCTGCCCATATTTTTTGGCGAAGCGGTCGATGACTGGCGCCGCTTCAGCATTTTCGAGAATGTTGGGTGCGGCTATCGTCGCATACCATCCTGCGGCGGCAGGGAAGCCGGCGCCGCGCAATATCTCCGCACCATAAAGTCCGTCGCCACCGCCCTTGATCATTTTCGGGAGTATGTCGGAGGCCTGCTTGACGACCTTCACCCCGGCCTGCGCCACGCCGCCATAATATAGGGCGTCGGGATTGAGCGATTTTATCTTGGTGAGCGTGGTCGCGTAGTCGGTCTCCTTGGGATTGAGCTGGTCGCGGCCAAGCACCTTGATCCCGCGTTTTTCGGCTTGTGCCTGAAAGGTGTCGGCGATCCCGACCCCGTAGGCGCCGCTGTCGTCGAGCACGTAGACCGATTTGACCTTGAGGACGTCGGCGTAATAATTGGCCATGTTCGGTCCCTGGAAGGCGTCGGTGGTCACGGTCCGGAAATAGATCGCCTTGCCCTTGGGCCGATATTGGCCGGCAAATTTCGGGTCGGTGATGTCGGGATTGGTCGAGCTCGGGGTGATCGTCGCGAGGTCGCCTTGGCTCAAAATCGGCGACATCGCCTTGCCGGAACCACTCATCTGCGGGCCGATCGCCGCGACGACGCCCTTGTCGGCGACCATTTTGCGAGCATTGGTCGCCGCCTGCGCCGGATCGTACTGCCCGGCGGTGGCGGTCCCGTCGTCGAGCAAGAGCACCTCGATCTTGTAACCGGCGGCCCCGCCCTGCGCGTTGGCTTCGTCGATCGCCAGCAAGGCGCCGTCTTTGATCAATTCGGCGTCGTGGGCGTCGGCCCCGGTAAAGGGCAGGTTTATGCCGATTTTGACTGTCTTGTCGGCTGCGGCGGCCGATCGGATACGCGACACGAGAGCGCCGACAAGCGCCGTCGTCGACAGCTGGAGGATCAGAACGCGACGTGACAGCATGAGTTTCCCCTCCCTGGGCTGAGCCTTTGCCGTTGTGCCCACGCAAATGTCGTGCCGAACCCGGCGCGACCGAGCAAAGGAGAGTAGCCCATCTTGCGCTGCGGATCAGCTGTCCACACGGGGCTTCGTCGCCTCGCGGGCGGCGATCGCCGCCTCGCGCTCGATGAGAGACCGCGCGCGCTCGACGACCGGCACGTCGATCATCTTGCCGTCGACCGTAACGGCGCCGACACCCTCGGCGAGCGCCATGTCATACGCGGCGACGACGCGGCGTGCATGGTCGACCTCTTCGGGGCTCGGCCGGAATTCCTGGTTCAGGATCGGCACCTGACTCGGATGGATGACCGAGGCGCCGCTAAAGCCGAACCGGCGGGAGCGGCGGATTGTCTGGCGAAAGCCGTCGAGATCATGGAACTCGGCGATCGAGCCGATAAACCCCAGCGGCATGATCCCGGCGGCGCGAGCGGCGAACACCGCCATCTGCTTCGGCATCGACAGTGCCTCGGCATCCGGCGAGATCCCGGCCGAGGTGGAGAAATCCTCGGCGCCGAGGTTGAGGGCGCAGAGCCGCGGGTGGGCGCGGGCGATCTCGGCCATGTGGAAGAAGGCCGCGGCGGTTTCGACCATAGCGATCAGGCGGGTCGCTCCCGGCGCCATGCCGCGCTCGGCCTCGACCTCTTCGACAACCTCGGCGACCATGCGCACATGCTCGGCGCTGTCGGTCTTGGGCAACGCGAGCGCCAGGACGCGCGGCTCAACCACGGCTTCGATATCCCGCACGCATTGCCGCCACGGCCGGTTGACGCGGACCACGACATCGGCGCCACCGCGTGAAACGATCTCGGCCGCCTCCGGCACCAGGGTGCGCGCCCGGTCCTTCTCGGAGGCCGCCACACTGTCTTCGAGGTCGAGGATGATCGCGTCCGCGCCGCGCCTGGCCGCGCCGTCGACAAAGCGCTTCGCGGTAACGGGCACGAACAGCAGCGAGCGCCAGACCGGTAGAGCCGCGGCACTCATGGCCCAGCCCCGCCGAGGCCGATGATGCCGTCGCGGGCGAGCCCGTCGATTTCAGCGTGGCCGAGCCCGAGCGAGCTCAGCACCTCGGCGGTGTGCTCGCCCAAGGCCGGGGCAGGTCGGCGCAATTGCCCGGGTGTCTCAGACAGTCGGGGGATCACATTGTGCGTTGGCAGCTGCCCCATTTCCGTGTCGGGAAGGTCGATGAGGACCTCGCGGGCGATCACATGCGGGTCGGCCATGAACTGGTCGATGTCGTAGACCGGCGCCGCAGTGACCTCGGCGCGCTCGAACACCGCCATGTTTTCGGCGAGGGTGCGCGCCGCGATAAAGGCGACAATCGGCGCCTCGCAGGCTTCGGCATTTCGCACGCGGTCGGTGTTGCTGCGAAACCGCGGGTCGGCAATCATGTCCTCATGGCCGATCGCGCGAAACAGCCGTTCGGCCATCGCCTGGATCGAGGCGGAAATGCCGATATAGCGCCCATCCTTGGTGCGGAAGACGTTGCGCGGCGAGGTCGTCTCCGACCGGCTGCCGGTGCGCTCGCGCACTTCTCCGGTCAGACGGTAGATCGCCGCTTCGGTGGCGATGAACGAGAACAATGGATCGAGCAAGGGCAAGTCGATGACTTGTCCTGAGCCGCCGCCGACCTCGCGATGGCGCAACGCGACGAGCACCGCCATCGCCCCATAGAGCCCGGCGACCATGTCGGCGAGTGCCGTCGGCGGCAGTGCCGGCTCGCGGTCGGCAAACCCGGTGCGCGCGGCATAGCCGGACATGCTCTCGACCAGGGTGCCAAAGCCGGGGCGGTCGCGGTAGGGGCCGTCCTGCCCCCACCCGGAAACCCTGACGATGACGAGCCCGGGGTTGCGCCGATGCAGGTTCTCCGGGCCGAGACCCATCGTCTCGAGTGTCCCGGGCCGGAAATTTTCGATCAGCACCTGGGCGGTCGACGCGAGGTCGAGCAGCAGCTCGCGCCCGCGCGGCTCCCTGAGGCTCAGGGCCAGGCTCTTCTTGTTGCGCGAATAGACCTTCCAATGGACGCTGATGCCGTCGGTCTGCCAGGCGCGCAGCGGGTCGCCTTTCTTGGGGTCCTCGATCTTGATCACCTCGGCGCCGAAATCGGCGAGCTGGAGGCTGACCATGTTGCCCGACACCAGCCGCGACATGTCGATGACCCGCACCCCGTCGAGCGGGCACGCCGCGCCGGGGTCGAAGGATTTCTCGGCGATGGTCATCGGCACGGCT
>Ga0306925_10004037_pt1 | contig 13136 bp, 12 predicted proteins | sample flu12Cox44000176_FD_203755 | JGI IMG/M metagenome (GOLD analysis project Ga0306925, IMG submission 203755) | Lab enrichment of tropical soil microbial communities from Luquillo Experimental Forest, Puerto Rico - flux8day.12C.oxic.44.000.176 (v2)... | ecosystem: Environmental > Terrestrial >... | reverse complement strand
CGGGAACGGATGCAGGCCGAGTTTCTTCGCGGCCGGCTCGAAATTGGCGCCGACCTGATCGTTCAATAGCGGCGGCAGCGGATAGTCGCGCTTGCGCACGGCCTCGAACACGTTGCCGCCGTCGACCTTCTTGCCGTTCAGGTTGCCGGCGCGGCCGGCGACGCCGAGATCGTACTCGGCGCGCTCGTAATAGGGCTCGAGGTCGGCATAGGACAGCGGCCAGTCGATGACGGAGGAGTCTTCGGGGATCGCGCTCGCGCCATAGCGCTCGATAGTCTGCGAGCGGACGCGAAAGTCGTCCTCGTGGAAGCGCCACGACACGGCTCCATAGTGAACCGTGCCGCCGCCGGCCTGGTTGCCGTTGTTCTGCGACGGAATCGGATGCGCGGCGGCTTTGGCGTTCGGCCGCCACGTCACCGGCAAGCGCTTCGGGTCGGGCCGCAGATCCTGGCGCTGGAAATAACGCAATTCATCGTGCGGCTCGAAGTCGGAGGTCTTTAGGCGCGGGCCGCGCTCAAGCCCGATCACCTTCATGCCGGCTTTGCCGAACTCGGCGGCCAAAATGCCGCCGGCGGCGCCGACACCGACGATCACAACATCGGTTTTCTCGATTGCCATGGCGTCACCCCCTCGCGTTTTTTTTGGCCCGCGACTGCAGGCCGACAATGGGCTCGCGGGTGAACGCTTCCTTGCTTCGCATATCCTCCGGCGTGAATTCCGGCTGCGCACCGGGGAAACCGACCAGACGCCAGCCGGCAAAGTCCTTGTTGCCACCGTAGATCGGGTCGGAGAACATTCCTTCCATGGTGTGCTTGTGCAGCGCGCTGAAGAACGCCTGCGCAGTAGGCCACACGAAAGCGGTCGCCTTGCCCTGCTCCAGCGCGGCGATGGTTTCGTCCTGCTGCGCGGCGGTCAGGCTGCGGAACGGCTTGCCGTAAGCTTGCGTGCAGTGGGTGTCGAGCTGGATGAGCCCGGTGCGATAGAAATATTGCTCGTCGGCGTAAGGACCGGCGAGCGCGAGATCGATGTAGTTGAGCACGTCGGCGTCGGTGGCGCCCGGCTTGCCGGCTTCGCCCGGCATCAGGCGCTCGGCGAAGGCCGCGATGGTGCGAGCATCGTCGTCGTTGAAGAAGGCGCCGTGGCGGCTGCCCATGCCGGCCATGACCGGCTGAGGCATGGGCTGCATCGCTGGCGCGTTGGTCGTCGCCGCGTGATGGTGGGTCTGCTCCTTGGCAAAAGCTTCCGGCATCAGCGCGCCGCTGGCGGCGGCGCCCGCGCCCATCGCGGTGCCGAGCAAGAAGGCGCGACGACCTTCGTCGTGCTTGGTCATGTGATCCTCCCTTGGGGCGCGTTATTGTCGCGGCCTCCAGCGGATCAGACTGTTCCTTTTGCCCTGCTCAAGCAAGCACATCGGCTCGCTGGACTGCCCCGCGGCGCGGGCGTAACAAGTCCCGCCAAGGAGCGGCAATGCCGGGCGAATTGTCGGTCTCGCTTTGGCGAGGCGGAGAACGAGGACGCTACGAAACGTACCGCGTGCCGCGGTGCGAGAGCCAGACTGTGCTCGATGTCGTCACCTTCGTGCAACGCCATCTCGATCCGACTCTGACCTACCGCTTTGCCTGCCGGGTCGGGGTGTGCGGCTCCTGCGCCATGACGGTGAACGGCCGTCCGCGCTGGACCTGCCGGACCCATGTGGCCAAGGTCGCGGGCGACGACCGGCTCACGATCGGCCCTCTCGAAAATCTGCGGATCATCAAGGATCTGGCGACCGACATGCAGCCATTCTTTGAGAAGTGGCAGCAAGCTAAGGGCGCGTTCGAACCGTCGAAGACAAAAGCCGACCCCATCGAGCAAATTCGCCCCGACGATCCGGCGCGGCGCTTGGCCGACGCGGCCATCGAATGCATCAATTGCGGCGTTTGTTACGCCGCCTGCGATACGGTGCGCTGGAAGGAGGACTATCTCGGCCCAGCGGCGCTGACGCGGGCCTGGACGCTGGTCAACGACCGGCGCGACACCGGCAACGCCGCGCGGCTGCAAGCGGTCGCCGGCGCCGGCGGCTGCCATTCCTGCCACTCGCACCAATCGTGCCAGGAGCTTTGCCCGCAGGCGCTCAATCCGACCGCTGCGATCGCGGGCCTGAAGCGGCGCACCGTTGCCGCCTATCTCAAGGGCGAGATTGCGCCATGAATGTGAAGCTTTATGTGTGGCAGCGGGCGACGGCGGCGATCATGGTGCCGCTCGTCCTCGTCCACATCGCCGTCATCTTCTATGTGTCGCGCCGGAGCCTGACCGCGGCCGACATTCTCTCCCGCACCCACGGCAGCGTGCTGTGGGCGGCGTACTACGGACTGTTTGTCGCCACGGCGTCCGTTCACGGCGGCATCGGCGTGCGCAACGTGCTCCTTGAATGGTCGCCGATCAGCGAACGCAACGCCGATACGTTCGCCTTCTTGTTGGGCCAGTTTCTGCTGTGGACCGGCGCCTACACCGTCTACGTCCTGGTGCTGGCATGACGGTGGCGGGATTGAAGCATCGGGACAGTGCGCTGTGGATCGCAGCCTTGGTCCACCGCATCTCCGGGCTCATGCTGGCGATCTTCCTGCCGGTGCATCTCCACATGCTCGGGCTCGCGGTGGAGCGTGGCGCGGCGCTCGACGCATTTCTGCGCTGGACCGATCAGCCGCTTGTGAAGTTCGCCGAGGGCGGCCTCGTGTTTCTGCTCACGGTGCACTTGCTCGGCGGCCTACGCGTGCTGGTGATCGAGAATTTCGCCTGGCGCGACGGCCAGAAGCAGCTGGCGACGCTCGCCGCCGCGGTGGCGGCAGTGATCGCCTTCATCTTCCTCGTGCGGGCGCTCTGAGCATCGCGATGCATGTTGAACGGGAAAAGACCGACATTCTGATCCTCGGCGCCGGCGGCGCCGGCCTGTTCGCCGCGCTGCATGCGCACAAGGCCAATCCCGATCTCAACATTACCGTCGTCAGCAAGGGTTTGCTCGGCAAGTGCGGCTGCACTCGCATGGTGCAGGGCGGCTACAACGTCGCGCTCAATCCGGGCGACTCGGTCGAGCGGCACTTCATGGACACCATCGAAGGCGGCAAATGGCTGCCGCACCAGGAGCTGGCCTGGACGCTCGTCACCAAGGCAATCGAGCGTGTGCAGGAATTGGAGAACGAAATCGGCTGCTTTTTCGACCGCAATGCCGACGGTACGCTCCACGGCAAGGCGTTTGCCGGGCAGACCTTCGACCGCACCGTGCACAAGGGCGACCTCACCGGCATCGAGATCATCAACCGGCTGATGGAGCAGGTGTGGGCCCGGCCGAAAATCCGGCGGCTCGAAGAGCATCGCGCCGTGGCGCTGGTCCCTGCGAAGGACGGTGCGCTGTCCGGCGTGCTGCTGCTCGACGTGCGCTCTGGCGAATTCCGCTTCGTCGCCGCGCAGGCAGTGCTGCTCGCGACCGGCGGCGGCCCGACCATGTATCGCTACCACACGCCGTCCGGCGATAAGAGCATGGACGGTCTCGCCATGGCGCTCCGCCTCGGCCTCCCCTTACGCGACATGGAGATGGTGCAATTCCATCCGACCGGCCTGCTCGCCGGGCCTGATACGCGCATGACCGGCACCGTGCTCGAGGAAGGCCTGCGCGGCTCAGGCGGGCACCTCCTCAACGGCGCTATGCATCGCTTCATGGCCGACTACGATCCGAAACTGGAGCGCGCCACCCGCGATGTGGTCAGCCGCGCCATCTATGCGGAGATGCGTGCCGGCCACACCACGAAGAACGGCGGCGTCTATATCAAGATGGGCCATCTCGGCCCCGACAAGGTGGCGAAAGAGTTCAAGGGCATGGTGGACCGCTGCCGCGACTGCGGCTTCGATCTTGCCGGCGGTTTGGTCGAGGTGGTGCCAACCGCGCACTATTTCATGGGCGGCGTCATCTGCGACGTGGACACCGCGACCGAGCGCCACGGCCTCTTTGTCGCCGGCGAGGACGCGAGCGGCATGCACGGCGCGAACCGGCTCGGCGGCAACGGCGTCGCCAATTCCACCGTGTTCGGCGGCATTGCGGGCGACACGATGCCGCGCTGGATCGCCGCCAATCCCGGCCATCGCGCGCCCGATGAGGCCGTACTGGATGCAGAGCTTTCGCGCGCGCAACATCCGTTCACGCACAAGGCCGGCGACTTGAACGCGCTGCGCGAAAAGCTGCTGGATCGCATGTGGGACGAGGTCGGCGTGGTGCGCGACCGCGCCAGCATCGAGCGTGGGCTTACAACACTCGACGCCATCGAAGCGGAACTTCTGGCGACCGGCTTCGCCGACGCCGACCGCCGGTTCAATTTGACCTGGCACGACTGGCTCAACCTGCGCTCGCTTGTGGAAATAAGCCGGGTCATTGCGCTCGCCGCGCTGAGGCGCGAGAATTCCCGCGGCGCCCATTTCCGGTCGGATTTTCCGGGGGAAGGCGAGCTTGCTACCTCGACCTTCACGGTGGCACGCGAGGGCGCGAACGGCGTTGAAATCAGTGAGAGCCCCGTGCAGTTCACCCATGTGAAGCCGGGCGAGACGCTGATCCGCGACACGCTCGCGGCCGAATAATCCTTGAGGCGACCATGATCCCGCTCGCAAGCATCCAGCGCATCGCCGAGGAATTGATGGCGAAGGCCGCCATCGAAATCCCCGAGGATTATTTGGACGGCTTGCGCCGCTGCGCCGACACCGAAAAGGGCGACCTCTCGGCCTTCGTCATCAAGGCCATGCTGGAGAACTACGAAGCTGCCAAGGAGGACCGCCGCGCCATGTGCGGCGATACCGGGCTGCCGCGCTGGTACGTCAAGATTGGCAACGAGGCGACGATCGAGGGAGGCCCGGTGGCGCTGGAAGCGGCGCTACGCCGCGCCACGGCGCGGGCGACCACTAATGTCCCGCTAAGGCCGAACCGGGTGCATCCGCTGTGGCGCACCGACCATAATAATAATGTCGGCATCGGCGCGCCGGAGATCGAATATGCGTTCCATCCCGACGCCGACTGGATCGAGCTCACCACCGTGCACAAGGGCGGGCTGTTCGGCACCGACTACCGCATGCTGTTCCCCGGCGACGGCATCGAGGGCATCAAGCGCTTCTATCTCGACACGCTGATCGGCTTCGGCAAGCGTGGGCTCGCCTGCCAGCCGGCCATCGTAGGCGTCGGCCTCGGCGGCTCGAAGGACACCGCCATGGTGCTCGGCAAGCAGGCCTCATGCCTGCGCGTCGTCGGTTCGCGCAATCCCGATCCGAAGATCGCGGCACTGGAAGACGAGCTGAAAGAGCTCGGCAACACTATCGGTATGGGCGCCATGGGGTTCGTCGGCTCGTCCATGGTGATCGATTGCCACATCGAGGTCGGCTATTGCCACACCGGCGGCATGCCGATGTCGGTGCATATGTTCTGCCTCTCGTCGCGCCGCGCCTGCGCGCGCATCGGCGCCAACGGCAAGGTCGCGTTCCGCAACGACCCGATGTGGTTCACCGACTACATGCGGCGCGAGACGGTGGAGTGGGAGCGCGCGGCGGCAGAGGCCGCGGAGTAGCAACGATGTCGGTGGAAGCGACCGTGCAACAGCAGCTCGACGCCTACAATCGGCGCGACGTCGAGGCGCTGTTGGCCATCTATGCCGACGACGCGCAAATGTTCGAGCATCCGGCAAAGTTGATCGCGCGTGGTTCGGCGGATTTTCGTGAGCGCTTTGCGGCACGTTCTCGGGAGCCCAATCTGCACGCGCAGCTGCTCAACCGCGTTGTCATGGGCAACATCGTCATCGACCACGAGCGCGTGACCAGGACGTTCGCGCACTGCCCGGGTTCGGGCGCATTGGTGATGATCTACCAAGTGCAGGACGATCGTATTGGCAAGGCGTGGATGCTGGCCGGCGCGACCACGCTCGACGGCGAGTGATTTGCCAGAGGATTCGACTTAATGGCCGAGCTGAAAACCGTTCACATCGATCTGCCGGCGCGCACCGACGATTTACGCCGGCTGGAAATTGGCTCCGTCGCCTATCTCACCGGCCGCGTCTTCACCGCGCGCGAAGGCGTGTACAAGCGGGCGATAGCCGATGGCGCGGGAATGCCGGCGGGCAAAGATAGCCTCGGCATTACCAACTTCCACTGCTCGCCAGCGGCATCGGTCAATGCCGACGGCAGCTACACGGTCGGCGCGGTGACCGCCACCGCCTCGTTCCGCTTCGTGCAATGGCTCGACGGCTGGTTCAAGATCTCCGGCTGCAACATCATCATCGGCAAGGGCGGCATGACGTCGGAGACCTATCGCCGCTCCTTCGTGCCGAACAACGCCGTCTATCTCACCACCGTCGGCTACGGCACCGGCGCGCTGCTCGGTCGCGGCATCAAGCACGTTGCGGGTGTTTATTGGCTCGAAGAGCTCGGTCTGGCGCAGGCGGTGTGGGTGCTTGACGTGGAAAAGTTCGGGCCGTTTTTGGTCGAGAGCGATCTTTCCGGCAATTCGCTGTTCGAGCGCGAGAACGCCAAGATCGCCCCGGGCCTCGACGCGCTCTACACCGGCACCAAGCCGGCGACGCTGCGCCGCTACGGCGAAACCGACGATAAAACCGAAGAAGTGATTTGAGCGCGGCGCCCGATGGGCGTTCCGCGACGCCGCCGCGGCCGCTGGGGCCGTTGACACGATCATCCACTGGTTGCACAATTAATTTTCTCACTGTGCAAGCCGGCCTTCACAACCACGGGGCACTGTGATGGCGCACGTCATTCAAGCGATCTTCATCGATCCGTCGATTGCGATCGCCCGGCTCGGCGGCAGCAGCGCCCCGCAAGACGCCTACCGCTGGGTGGAGGCGGTCAACCCGCGCTCCGACGGCAATACCGTAATCGCGCCGTGGTGGACACTCGAAGTCCTCAGCGACGGTACGGTCGATCCGCGCATGCCAGTCAGCGTCCGGCTGCGCGACGGCGATCAGATCCGGCCGGTGGCGCCGTTCTTCGAAGTCTGGGCGCTCACGGGCGAACCCGGCAGTCCGCGCTCGCAATGGAGCGAAGAGCCACTGACCGCGAAACTTCTGCGCCGGAACGGCGCTGACGAAGCGGCACTCGTGATCGCGATCGACGCCAAGAATCGCAAGGCGGCGCGGCGCACGGTCAATGCCGACCTCGTGTTCGGCACCTTTCCGCCGCTCTCCGTGCGCGGCGACGATCACGCCGTGCATGCGCTGCTGGCGTCGAGCCCGCCGGGCGTCGCCGCGCCTATGATCCCGCCCGGCCGCAGCATTCCGCTCGGCAGCATCCAGGTGCTGCGCAGCCGTCAACAGCCGAAGGGCCGCGGAGTGACGTGGGAGGACGCGGTCGACGTCGAGGTCATCCGCTTCCGCTTCACGCCGGCGCGCGGCGACTTCTACGGGCCGCCGCAGGCGGCGGTCGAGAGCGAGCGGCGCGGCATCGCGGTCGACAAGGCCAACGCCTTCCTCAATCCGGGCGCCGGCTGGTTCGACCAGCGAGCGAAGCCCACCATGCAGCCGATCGACACCTACGACATGCTGGTGCCGGAATCGTCGCAGAACACCAATCCGCCTTCGCTCGGCGTGGTCGACGACACCTGCGAGGCGCAGGTCACCGCGACGCTCACCCTCCCCGGCCAGGAAGGCACGCCGTTCGTCGCGCGCGCCACCATCTTCGTCGGCCCGCCCGATTTTGCGCCCGACCGCCGGCCGTTCCTGTCGTTGGCCGACGAGCTGCAGGACCGCGGCGACGACGCGGCGCAGCGTAACGCCGCCTTGAGCAAGGCCCAGCGCGAGGAATGGGTGCAGGATCTGTTCGAGCGCATCTACGAGACCGTGTCGCTGTTCAACGCCGACCACTTCCAGAACGACCGCAGCATTCTGTTGAAGGGCCGCCGGCTTCGCTCAAGGCCGATCCGCGACGACCACGTCACCACGCCGCGCGACCACGCCATGACCAACAAGGACGCGCTGCGCAATGTCGACTACACGATTCCGGCCAGCAGCGCGATCGAGCCGCTGCCGCTGTCAGAGCACGCGCGCACGCGGCATCTGTCGATCCAGGACATCGACGGCCTGATGGAGCTGATCGCTGAGCATCCCAATCGGCTCGAAAAACTGATCCGGCAACCGTTCGAGGCCGAGCGCGATGAAACGGTGAACACGACCACGATGCGGATGCCGCCGTTCATGCGCAATTCGAACGCCTATCCGCTGACGCTGTCGGTCTGGCAGTATGAGCTGCTGATGGAATGGGTAAGCGCGGTGACCACGACCAAGGCGTTGGCGGCGGTGGTGGCCATGCGCAGAATGTCGAAGGACGCCGCCGACCGCCGCACGGCGGTGTTGGCCCGGCTCGACCGCGCAAGGCGGCGCTGATGCAGCGCGTCGCCACCGTCGCTGGCGAGCCGACGGCGCCGATGTTTCACCGGTTCCGCTCGGCAGCCGGTGAGCACCTGCTGATCGTGCCCTATAGCCGCGTGTTCGATCTGTCGCCCGAGCTGGCGCGCAGCATCGACGGCGGCGGAAGCGATCGCGACGCCTTGGTCGCGCGACTGGCGCAGCCGTCGCCCGGTGAGGTAGCGCTCGACGACGCGGTAGCGCCCGCGCCGCAGAGCATCTCGCTCAACGTCAGCTCGAGCTGCAACCTGTCGTGCTCCTACTGCTATGCGGCCAGGGGCGGCTTCGAAGGCGCGCAAGCAGAGCCGATGCGCTGGCCGACAGCGCGGGCCGCTATCGACGCGCTGTTGGCGCGCGCCGATCCCGCCGCGCCGATCACGGTCGGCTTCCTGGGCGGCGAGCCGTTCGCCAACCGCGCGCTGATGCATGCTTGTGTCCACTATGCGCAGCAGGATGCCGTGCGACGCGGCCTCGACGTGCGATTTTCCGTCACCACTAACGGCACCTTGCTGCGGGGCGACGACATCGCGCTCCTTCGCGCGCATCGCTTTGCCGTGACCATCAGCATCGACGGCGGCGCCGCGGTGCAGGACCGCCAGCGCCCGCGCGCCGGCAAAACGGCCGCCGGCAGTTTCGATCGGCTCAAGCGCGCCGTGAGTCCGCTGCTCGCGGATCCGGGCATGGCGCAGATCGCGGCGCGGGCGACGGTGACGCGGAACGACTTCGATCTAACGCGGCGTTTTGCCGACATCCTCGCGCTCGGCTTCGCGGAAGCAGGGTTCGCGCCGCTGCGCATGGACAAGGGCGGCGGCGACGCGCTGCGCGAGGACGACTGGAGCGCCTATTTCGACGCGCTCAAGGAGGTCGCGCGCGGTGAGATCGCGCGGGCGCAGTGCGGCGCCGCGATCCGCCTGAGCAACCTCGCCATCGCGCTCAGGCAGATCGCGCGCGGCGCGAGCTCGCCCTACCCGTGCGGCGCCGGCGGCGGCTATTTCTCGGTCGCCGCCGACGGCCGCTGGTACGCCTGCCATCGCACCATCGGCGACCGCGACTTCGCGCTCGGCGACAACGGCGGCCTCGACGGCGAGCGCCGCCACGCGTTTCTGACTGGCCGTCACGTGCACGCGCAAGCGGCGTGCCGGACCTGCTGGGCGCGCTATCTGTGCTCCGGCGCCTGCCACCAGGAAGCGACGACACGCGCCGAATCGAGCTGCGGCTTCATTCGCGGCTGGCTCGAATTCTGCTTCACCGCCTATTGCGAGCTTTCCGCACGTCCGCATGCGACATCCCACGAGGGGCTGGAGGCCACAGTGCCATGAGCAAGCCGGAAGACACCAAGCTCATCGCCCGCAACGCGCCTGCGCTGCGGAAACTCGCTGAAAAGAACCCCGTGCCGCGGCTCGTCGCCGGCAATTCGGTATCGACGCGTCTGGAGTCGGGGATCGGCAACTGCTTCCCCGGCCTGGAATGCGACCTGCGCAATCTGGAGCGGCGGTTTTTTCCGTTTCTCGAAATGGACATGCCCGACACCGAGATCGCGCTGGTAGCGGTCGATATCGACGGCGTCGTTGCGGCGCGCAAGGCGGGCGAGATCGACCAAGCGACGCTCGACGGCTATATGACGCTGCACACCGCGGGCAAATGGGTGGTCGAGACCATGACCGGCATGTTCGGTCCGCTCGGCCGCCTGACGCTGACGATCGCCGACCTCGATGCGCCCTCGAGCGGCGCCGGCCGGCAGCCGCCGGATCCGTGGACTGCCGTGCGTCTGCTCACCGAGGGCACCGACGTACGCCTGGTGCTGCAGCGCAAGCCCGCGTCGTCGGGACAAAAGGTGACACTGACGGCAAAGCGCGCAAGGTACCTCGGCGACGACGGAGCGCTCGCGGCAATGTTCCTGCCCGGCGAGCTGACCCAATCGCTGTGCAGCCCATGGACCCACGATTTCCGCGATTGCGCCTGTTACTACTGGGCCTCCAATCATCCCGACATCGCACTGCCGCCGCTGCCCGAGAAGCCAACCGACGATCCGAAGTGGAACCTCGCCGTGCCGTGGGAGCGGCGCGACCGCACCATCGGCGACAAGCCACCGGCGCCGGCCACGTTGAGAGATCCGACGCCGGTCGAGCTGCGCTACTTCGAGATCAACCACCGCTGGCAGAGCCTGAACTTCGTGCTGGAGCGCCGCGAACAGATCGGCCCCTATCAGCAACAAGAATTCGCTGGCAAACCGCTCGCCAGCAAGGCGGCGCTAGTGGCCCAGTTGCGTTACGCGGCTGGCGTCGAGCTCGCGGTGATGCAGGAATATCTGTCGGCGATGTATTCGCTCAAATCGGAAGAGGACCTGAGCGGCGCGACGCGCGACGACGTGCGCGCCGCCCACGCCGAGATCAAGCGCATCGCGATCGGCGAAATGCGCCATCTGCGCGCAGTCAACAACGTGCTGGCCTCGCTGCTCGGGCGGCCGGCCTACAAGCCCGCGCTCGGCGTCGCCACCAAGATTCCCGGCGCCAGGCCCGGCCAGCTCGTCGACGTCGAGCCGCGGCCACTGACCAAAGATGCGCTGAAGAATTTCATCATGATCGAAGCGCCGTCGAAGTCGGTCGACGGCGTCTACGCCAATATTCTCGCGACCCTCAATCAGGGTTACCCGGATTCAGATATCCAGGCGATCCGCACGGTGATGGCGGAAGGCGAGGATCACTACCGGACGTTCCTGTTCATTCAGGAATGGCTCAAGCCGTACCTCGACGAGCCGCGCAAGTATCTGCGCGCTGGCTCCCTGGAGGCGCCGCCAGCGGGCAACCAGGAGCACCAGGAGCTCCAGGCGCAATATCTGAAGCTGCTCGACCTGCTCTATACCGGCTACAATCTCGGCATGCCCGAGGGCGCCGCGTCGCTCAACGAAGCGCGCAACGCGATGATCGAAGACCAGGACAGCATCGCCACGGCCGCCGAAAGGGTCGCCGCCAAGGGCTATCTCGTCGTGTTCGATGCGCCGGCGGACCCGCGCTTCAAGCCGGTCCCGCCGCCGTGAGCCGGCTGAGATCATTCGATATCGCGGTGCTCGGCGGCGGCCCGGCTGGGCTGGTCGCGGCGCTTGTCGCGGCGCGGAGCGCGCGCACGGTGCTGGTGCTCAATCGGCCGCCGCGGCACGAGGGGCCGCTGCGCATCGACGCCGTGCCGGCGCGCACGCTCGCGCTCCTCGTCGAACTCGGCATCGCGCCGCAGACGATTGGCGCCGAAACCTTGCACGAGCGACAGGATGCCTGCTGGCAAAGCGCGACGCCGGAATGGAAGCGCGCCGCGAAAACCGCCCACATCGAGCGGCCGCGCCTCGAATTGGCGCTGTTCGAAGTCCTGCGCGCCGACGGCCGCATCCACGTTGTTATCGACGACACGCGGCTGAAATCGCGCGGCAATTTTTTTGGGCCGAGCTGGCGGGCCAGACATCTCATCGACGCCACCGGCCGAGCAGCGGTGACGGCGCGCGCCCGCCTCGGAGCGCGGCCGGCATGGGGCAGCCGATTTTTCTGGACGACGAGGCGCGCCACGCTGGCAACGCCCGACTTTCGCATCGCGGCGCTGCCGGATGGCTACGCCTATCGGCTCGGCGCGGCGGAGCACATCGGCATCGGCATCGTCGGACGCGGCGCATTGCTGAAAGCGGATGCCGTCGCCGACTTGCGACGAGACGAAGCCTTTGCCTGGCTGTGCGAGGACATGCCGCCACTTGGGGCCATGACCGCGGGCGCCGCGGGTGCGACCTCGGTGCAATGGGCGACGCCCGGGCCGGCTGCGCTCATCGGCGACGCCGCGATTGCCCGCGATCCGTTGTCGTCCCTAGGGCTCGCCGCGTCGCTCAGCGACGCGCACTATGCGGTCGCCGCGCTACTCGCCGATAATGCCGACGCCTTGCGCGATCGCCAGCGCGAAAACCTCGGCGCCCATCTACAGCATCTGCGAGAAACGCTTCGGCACTGCCGCCATCGCGATGCGCCCCATTGGGCCGCCTACGAAAATTTTGTCGCCGCGAGCATCGCGGGACGAGCGGCGGCCCGGCCGGCGCCGGCGTTGCAGCGCGGACGGCTGCAAACGGCGGCGCTCGACCCGACATTCTATTAGGAGCTCACCTCCCCTGCTCGCGCAACCAGCGCTCGGAGCCGGGGTGCAGCGGCACGTCCATGGGCGTCATGTCGGTCTCGGTCACCGTCTGGATGGCGTTGCCGTTGGTGCCCTTCTCGTAGGGAATCTCGATCTCACGCGCGGCGATCGCGGCGCAGATGTCGTAGGCAACCTGGTCGGGCAGTGATGCGTTGCAGTAGATCGGCCAGCCGCTGAAATCGAGGGTGTCGATGTCGGCAGCAAGGCCGCCGAAGCGTGCCTTCGGCAGCACCACTTTGCGCCAGCCAAGCTTGCCCATGGCGTCAAACTCGCCCGCGTCGAGCGGCAGCGGCACCAAGCCTGCGGCTAGCGCCTCGTTGAGCCAGACTTTGATGCCCTCGTCGAACACCGCGTCGATCTCGCCGCGCGCCATCGGCTGCAGGCGGCGGCGCTCGTCGCCGGGGCCGCCGCAGGTGATGAGGCGGCCACCCCAAGCCTCAATGTCGGTGAGCTTGAAGCCATGCAGTGCGAAGGCCTGCTCGATCAAAACTAGCGTCGAGTGGGTCGGGTCTTCGCGCACCGAGACGCGCAGCGGAGGTTTCTTGGCCTTGATGT
>Ga0306925_10004036_pt1 | contig 13138 bp, 10 predicted proteins | sample flu12Cox44000176_FD_203755 | JGI IMG/M metagenome (GOLD analysis project Ga0306925, IMG submission 203755) | Lab enrichment of tropical soil microbial communities from Luquillo Experimental Forest, Puerto Rico - flux8day.12C.oxic.44.000.176 (v2)... | ecosystem: Environmental > Terrestrial >... | reverse complement strand
TTTTGTCAGCAAGTTCACGGACTTCGCCTGATAGCCGTCGCGACCGAGGAGTTCCTTGAAACGCGAGTAGCCCGTCTTATCTGTGTCTTCGATCTGGTGCTCGCCGCTGCCTTCGACGAAACAAACGGTGCGTACGCTGGTCTTCAGGTCGCGGATCAAGGCGCCCGTGATTCCTTCTTCGGTCAAGCTCTTCGCTTCTTCCTTCCGGTCGCCGACCTGCACAATCGTGGTGCCATACGCTTTGCCTCTCACATCCGCGGCGAGTTCCGGATTCTTGTCCGGGTCGACATACCTGACGTGAACCATGGGAGAAAGATTGGCGTACTGGTCCAGCTGGTCCTTGGCCCGATCGAATTTGCCGCTCTGGTCGTAGTAAGTGATCGCTGCCGTTTGCTTCAGGCCTTTCACGATTTTTGCCGTCTGCTCGGAAAGGCTGTAGCGCTTGTTCGAAGTCGAATCATAGGACTTGTTGCGGCGAGTACGTTGGCGACGACAAGAATCGCCAGCACGATCAGGATGTAGCTCGCGGCGTAAAGTGCGTATTTTGTCTGGCGGGCGTGAAGCAATGGCGTGTTCATCTACGATCTCCAGCGAAGGGACTCAAGCGAACGCGCGGTCAGAAAGAGTCCGAGGAAAATCACGGTGACATAGAAGATGACGTCCTTGGTATAGAGCAAACCTTTGCTAAATGTCTCGAAATGGGTGAGCACCGAAGTGTACGACAGGACCCGCGCCCACGTCGAAAACTCGTATTCGCTGACCCACACAAGCACCCAAAGCAGCAGGGAAACGCCGAATGTTGCCGCGCCGGCTATGATCTGGTTGCGCGTGAGCGTCGAGATAAATGTGCCGATCGCCAGCAGAGCTCCCGCCTGCAGCAGCAGGCCAAGGTAGCCGATCGCCAGCGGCTTCCAGTCCGGATTGCCGTACTTGAACAGCCAAAGGAAGTTGATCGCCGTGACCAACAGCATCCCGGCGTAAAGGATTACTGCGGCAAGCCACTTGCCAAGGATGATTTCCGAGTCACGAATCGGTGAGGTGGCCAGAAGCTCGATGGTGCCGCTGCGCTTTTCCTCAGCGAACAGCCGCATGGTCATCATGGGAATAAGAAAGAGTCCGATCACGCTCACGTTGGAAATGAGCGGGCGGATCAGAAACTCATTGATGTTCATGGGAAAGGCTTCGCCGCGCATTTGCGATTCCATCCCGACAAAAACGAAAGCGTTGACGCCGTTCCAGAAGAAAAATCCGAAAACAATCGCGAACATGGCAAGTAGCAGATAGGCAATGGGCGAGACAAAGTAGCTGCGCAATTCCTTCCGGCAGATGATCCACACATTTCTCATTCGTTTTACTCCTGAGCCTTGCCGGCCACGGCTTGCAGTTCCGGTGAAATTCCTGGAGTTGTCGGCGCATCTGCAGTTTCGGAGCTGGTCAACTGCAGGAAGACCTCCTCCAGGCTGATCGCGGCGGACCGCAATTCATTCAGGTCCCATCCTGCTTCAACGACTGCGCGCGCAAGGTCTCCGCGCACGGCATGATCGCGCTGGCTCTCGACTTCAAAAGTGGAGCGATTCTCGCGAGCCGTCTTCAACAGGACCCGGCTGACACCGGCCACCTGCTCGAGCCGACGCTGTACCAGCGATGCATCCAACGCGCCCGCGCGTCCCGCGACCTCGATCAACACAGATCCAGCCCCGCGCGCGCGACTCTGCAGATTGTCCACCGAGTCCGTGGCGACGAGTTTACCTCTATTAATGATGATTACCTGCTGGCAGGTTTGCTCGACTTCCGGCAGGATGTGCGTACTGAGAATGATGGTGTGATCACCCGCAAGGCCCTTGATCAGGTCGCGCGTTTCGTTGATCTGCTTGGGATCGAGTCCAGCGGTTGGCTCGTCCAGAATCAACACGTCCGGGTTGTGGATGATCGCTTGCGCCAGTCCCACGCGTTGCCGATAGCCCTTCGACAGTTTTCCCAAAACCTTGTCTCTTACGTCTGCGACGGCACAGCGTTCCACAACATACTCGACGCGCTTGGCGAGCTCGGGTCCACGGAGACCTTTAATTTTTCCTACAAACGTCAGGTATTCCGTGGTGCGCATTTCGGGATACAGCGGTGGCGCCTCCGGCAGGTAACCGATGTGGCGCCGGACTTCGAGCGGTTTGTCGAGAACATCGAATCCGGCGACGGTTGCGGTACCGGATGTGGGTGGCATAAAACATGTCAGCATGCGCATCGTCGTGGTTTTCCCCGCGCCATTGGGACCGAGAAATCCGACGATCTGGCCCTTGCTGACTTCGAAGCAGATGTGATCGACTGCCGTGTTGCGAGCGTACCTCTTCGTTAGCTGGTTTACTGTAATCATAAGGTTTTTTGCTTTTGAAGTGAGGCAAGATCGTGACGTCTTCCCCCACAAAGCGAAACTGTTGTGAACCGAACCTAATAATCCTAAAAAAGTGAGACGCAAAGTGTCAATGCCGAGTTGCCCTGCCAGTCTAGGCGCTTAGTTCAGACGGAAATAAATCACAATCGTTAGCGGTTCGTCCGGTACTTCAGCGAAATCGGCACGGTCGCCCGTGGTCTTCGCTCCTCGACGTAGGTGCTGCTATTCTTAATTGAACAAACTTCGGGAGAATCTCCGCCACTTGCCTCCGATCATCAGCGCACAAGGGATTTCCAAGCAATACGGCACCATTCCGCTCTTCAGAAGCATCTCCTTCACCGTTTCGGAAGGCGAACGCATCGGCATCATCGGCCCAAACGGTTCCGGCAAATCGACGCTTCTGGAAATCCTCAGCGGCCGCGTGCGGCCCGACAGCGGCGATCTTGCCGTCCGCAAAGGCACGCACCTCAGACTAGTGCGCCAGATTTCCGAGTTTGCAGCCGGTGAAAAGGTGCGCTTCGTAATCGACCGCGCGCTCGATGAAGCAAAAGTTCCCGATGGCGAGCGGCAAGCGCGCAGTGCCGAAATTCTTGGCCGCGCTGGCCTCACCGATCTTGACGCCTCTGCGGCTGCGCTTTCCGGCGGCTGGCGCAAGCGGCTGGCGATTGTGGAAGCCCTCGTCTGTAAGCCGGACATTCTCCTTCTCGACGAGCCGACCAACCACCTCGACCTCGCGGGTATCGATTGGCTCGAATCTGTTTTGCAAAACGCGCCGTTCACCTGCGTTGTGGTGAGCCACGACCGCTACTTTCTCGAGAATGTCGCCAACGAGGTTGTGGAGATCAATCCTGCCTACGAAAACGGCTCGCTGCGGGTCGTGGGGAACTACAGCACCTTTCTCGAGGCCAAGGAAGAATACCTCCACGCACAAAGAAACCGTCAGGAGGCGCTCGAAAACCGTGTGCACTCCGAGATCGAGTGGCTCCGCCGCGGCCCCAAGGCACGCACTACCAAGTCCAAAGCGCGAATCGATAAGGCGCAGGAACTTATTGGCGAACTTGCGGAAATAAACGCCCGTACACGCTCCGCCAGCGCGGCGATTGACTTCTCCTCCTCCGATCGCAAGACCAAACAATTGCTTACCCTCGATGACGTGGGGTGTTCGATCGAGGGGCGCCCGCTGTTCGATCATCTTCACTTCATCATCACTTCCGGCATGCGCGTCGGCCTCGTTGGGCCAAATGGCAGCGGCAAAACCACTTTCCTACGTCTTCTCGACGGCACGATCAAGCCGACCGAAGGAAGGATGCGCCAGGCGGAATCGCTCCGTGTTGTCTATTTTGATCAGAATCGAGTGCTGGATCCCGATATCAGCCTACGGCGGGCTCTGGCTCCGGATTCCGATTCCGTCATTTATCAGGAACGGGTGATTCACGTCGCTGGTTGGGCGGCACGGTTCCTATTCACGGGCGAACAGCTCAATCAGCGGGTTGGCCGGCTCTCCGGAGGCGAGCGTGCCCGCGTCCTGATCGCGCAACTGATGTTGCAAGCCGCCGATGTGCTGCTGCTCGACGAGCCGACAAACGATCTCGATATTCCGACCCTCGAAATCCTCGAAGAAAGCCTGCTCGATTACAAAGGCGCCCTTGTGCTGGTTACGCACGACCGCTACATGCTTGACCGCGTTTCCACGGTCATACTCGGCCTCGACGGTTTCGGTCACTGCGAGCGGTTCGCGGACTACTCGCAGTGGGAGTCGTGGCAGCGCGCGCAATCCGCCCTCGCGAAAGCCGATGCGCTGGCGGCATCCAAGGTCCTCAGCCAGCCCTCTGAACGGGCTGCCACGACACCTGCGAAGAAGAAACTCAGTTACAAGGAAGCGCGCGAGTTCGAGACGATTGAGCAGCGCATCGTCGACGCGGAGAAAGAGCTGCAAGCCAAGCACGATTCGCTGTTCGACCCGAACGTCGTGAGCGACAGCAACCGCCTCCGCGCTTTGACCCTCGAAATGGATGCAGCCCAGAAGGCGATCGACAATCTTTACGCCCGCTGGGCTGAACTCGAACAAAAACGGAGTTGGCCATGACTCGCGGACCGCACCAATTAATTTAATACTGAGTTCCGTAGGTTTCATAGTCCTTCGAAGTTCCGCCGTCGTGGGAGTGCTAAGGTGTGATTATCGAAATACGGAGCGGTTTGCAAAGAAGGCCGATTCCGGGTCCGCCGTCGCAATGCTCGAGTGACGGCAGTCATGCCCCTTGTAACGTCCGTCACACTCTCGGCAACTTCTGGTCGCCCTCCGCGGTCCGAAGAACGTGAACCTCAGCTGCATTTAAACGATTCAAATGATTCCGCCAAATGAGGGAGGTTCGAGTTGTTTGTTTACGCGTGACTGAAGATTTTTGTCGGAACGCAGCCTGTTCGTACTCATCCTAGGAGGTGAACTCGACTCGAAGAGCCGACAGCCCCATTATGGCTGCAAATACTTCAAAATACGTATCTTAATTCGCTTCCGAGGCGCTCGCCGGACTTCCTTGCTTCCTGGCCGACGTTTCTTCTGCAAAACTGTAACTTTTGACAGTTCCCAAACAGCGAGACTTGCTTCATCGTCCTTCATGCGCGGGTGGAGTCTCCGCCAGTGCTGTTGGAGTCTACCTGCATCTGAGTTCGAGGTTGGATCTTAGTCGTGCCCACTTTCGAGCAACCCGCGCAGTTCGCTGACTCGTTTCGTTTGATAAACGGGGCGGAGTGCTTCTAGAAATTCTTGGGCGGAGAATTTCTAGGCTGTGTTGGGTTGCTCGATGGTCGGCACGCTTCCTCAGTGAGTATAAAACCTATTAATATTTGTAAAAATTGCAAAAACGGCGCTTACTAATCGCCTCTTTCTCTTCCTCCGTTTCTCCGGTATCCTAATTGACCGTCAGGGACCCTACCAGCCCGGTCAGCCCGGAGGCCAAAAAGTGGCCAAAGTAAGGATATTGCTCGCCGACGATCACACACTCGTTGCCGAAGCGTTCAAGCGCCTGCTGGAGCCTGAATTTGAGGTTGTCGGCGCCGTCGCGGATGGTCGTGCGCTTCTGCGCGAAGCGCCAGAGCTGAAACCGGACGTAGTTCTGGTGGACTTGAACATGCCGCTTCTTAACGGCCTCGATGCCAGCGAGCAACTGAAACAGCTGTTGCCGCGGACAAAAATCATTGTGCTCACAATGAACGAAGATGCAGAAATTGCCCACGAGACACTGCACAAGTGGGCTTCGGGCTACCTGCTGAAAAAGTCAGCGGGTTCCGAACTCGTGAAGGCGGTGCGTGAAGTTTTGAACGGGGCGAAGTATGTCACGCCGGCGCTCGAAAACCAGCTTGCCGAGCTGATTTCGGGGGACTCTCGATCGGATACGGCACGCGCGCTTACACCGCGCCAGCGGGAGGTGCTGCAGCTTCTCGCCGAAGGGCACACCATGAAGGAAGCCGCCGCCATTTTGCATGTTGCCACGCGCACGGTCGCCTTCCACAAGTACCGGATCATGCAGGAATTTGGGCTGGAGAATAATTCCGATCTTCTGCGCCTCGCTATCCGGCAGCGACTGGTGAATCAGGCCTGAGCCCGCGAGCTTGGGCATAACGGTCAGCCTAATTCCGCCAAATGGGCCTTCCAAAAGAAAGCGCTGCCCGCCGGCTAGCTTGATTCCGGCGGGCAGCGCTCGAAATCAGGCTACTTCGACAGCGTTTGCTGAGCGCTGGTGCCGCGCCAGAACTGCCGGCCGGTTTCGGGCAACGTATAAACCGGATCGTAATACTCGTAGCGGCGCGTAAAGGCTTCGGGATCTTCCGCCTCGATGCCCGTGCGGTAGTTCTTGGTCCAATAGGAAATGCCAAGCTGGCGGTCGTACTCCTTGACCTGGTGAACCCAGCGCTTGCCGACGAAGGGCACATCGCAGACCATGCGCGGCGTGGCGAAGCCAGGCAGGTAGCCCATGATGTCGTGCTGCAACTGTTGCACCTCGTGAATGGCGAGGCGCCAATGCTCGGCATTGGGGATCATGTCGCATTGGTAGAAGTAGTAGGGCATGATCTTGGCGTAATCGAGCAGCATGAAGCAAAGATCGAGGATTTCTTTGGCGTCGCCGTTGACGCCGCGCAACAGAACACCCTGGTTGCGAACATCCCGATAACCCATGTCGAGCAATGACTCCACCGCTTTGCGAACAAGTGGCGTGACCTGGCGAGCATTGTTCACGTGCGTGTGCACGGCGATGTCGACGCCGCGCTCGCGCGCTTTCTTGGCGAGGCGGCTAAGTCCGGCCTGCACCTCGTCTTGAAGGAAATGCTGTGGAATGGCAATGAGTCCCTTAGTCGCGAGGCGGATGTCCTTAATGTTGGGAATATCCATGAGCTTGGAGCAGAAGTCCTCGAGCGCGCCGATGGGAGTGTTGGCAATATCGCCGCCACTGACAACGACGTCGCGGACAGAGGGCGTCACGCGGAGGTAGTCGAGCATCTGCTGGTAACGGTCTTTTTGCGGAACCTGGAACTTGAGCTTGACGACCTGCGGCACGTCGTTGCCGACAAGGTCCATACGGGTGCAGTGGCCGCAGTACTGGGGACACGTGGAGAGGAGTTCGGCCAGGACCTTGGTCGGGTAACGATGTGTGAGTCCTTCGACGGCCCACATATCCGCTTCGTGAAGGGAATCGCGGCTCGCTTTTGGATGGCTTGGCCATTCCGGATGGCGATCATCGAAAGCGGGTAGCATGTAGCGGCGCACGGGATCGTTCCAGAGATCCTTCTCCTCCATGGTGTTGAGCATGTGGGGAGGAATGAGAATGGACATCGTGGCACGTTCGCGAATATCGCGCTCGACGCTGGCCAGCAGGGATTCGGGAATCAAGTCGCCGAAGGTGTCCTTCAGTTCCTTCAGGTTTTTGACGGTGTGACGACGCTGCCAAAGCGCGGTCTCCCACTCTTCCTTCGTGACATTCTTGTAGCCCGGCAAGCGGCGCCAATCGGGCTCGACAAACTCGCGCTTCAGCGGGTGCGTGAAGGGCTGCTCACCGGCATGTACTCGTCCAGCGGGCTTCCAGGTAGGCCTCGGGGCCTTTGACGCGGGCGGAGCCGCGTTGGTTCCAGGCGCAAAGGTCTTCGATTCACTCATGAGCGTGACCCTGTATCAGGGGAAATGATTTCCGTACAACGGTGTGTGTACAACTAAGGATAGCCGAGAGTGAAGGTTTGCGCTACCCCTGAAGCGCAGGCGCAGGAGTTCCGCTTCTAGCAGGAACCGCGTAAACCGAAGGCGCTGCGTGCTCCAGGCGCAAATGCACGGAGCTCGAGGGGACGGCCGATTCAGTTGTGTGGCGGCTGAGCTTTCTCCTTGGCCTGGCAGGGTGCGGGCGGTTCCGGCGGCCGGTGCTCCGCGCCGCCCACTCGGGCGCGGCTCCGACGCGGTGTCAGCTGCTATTGAAAAGGAGAGTCACCCACGGAATGGGTTCGGGCAGGGTAGCCACCTCGCGAAGCATGACCTCCACGATGTGCCGGATGGTGTCGGTGGGATCTTTGGGTCGACGGCAACGACCCAGACGCCGATAGACGAATAGCTGAAGCAAATTGAAAGCCAGAGCCCATAGCAGCAGCACGGCCAGCAAAGCGTTGGGCGTGTGCCGGAAAACATGGCCAAAATTCCAATATCGAATCCACTGATTAAAGGCGGTGTCCTCGATGTGCCAACGGGCACGGACGATCTGTAACGCCGTCCGGCGGGCCAGCTGGCGCGCGCGCTTGCCGAGGATGGCGAAACACCAAGTCGTGGATGATTCATCGTCCGGCTGGGTGACGATAGCGCGGATCACCCGGACTTTTCCTTTGTAACTATCGAGTGTCTCGATGTTGTCGCTGTCCCAAAACTGGAGGTGTTCTTTTTTATCCGGGTCGTAGTATTGCTCACAGGGTCCTTGTTCCTGCCATAGAGTAAGTGCTTCCTTCAGGGGCTCGTTCTTGTCCTTCTTCAGAACCAGGAAGCCTGCATAACCGTACTGCTCGAGATGCGTCATCACCGGCCCATTGGCGTAGAGGGCATCAAGCACGAAGGCATCGATGAACGTGCCATAGGTACTGTGCAACGAATCGATCAGACGATGTGCGGCGGTCAGTTCGCCTTCGTGTCCGGCATGCTCGCCGTCGACATCGCGCCGCGCTTCCTCGTTCAACACCGGTTCGATACCCAGAACGACATCGAGAACCGGGCCGAGCAGCATAGCCACGGCGTAATGGTGATAATACTGTTCCACTTCCTCGATAGAGCCGTTGCTGCGCTTCACTTTAACCTTGCGCACCAGGCAGTGCGAACAGTGCCGATCGTAGGAGGCGAACGGTTCCCAGCCGTCGATGGCCACGCAGCGCAGGGCGCTGTAGCAACCGTCGCGAAAGGCTTTGTTGCGCTCGGCCTTGCCGATGACGTCTTCCATCGATCCACGGACTTTTTCCAGATGCAGTTTATCCAGAACGTTGGCGACCACGTCGGCGCTGAAGGCCTTCACATCCTGAGTCGGGTGGCGGCCCAGGAGCTTCTGGAAGTCGCTTTCTTTGAGATCCCCCTCGAGCGCATTGATGCTGGGGATGCGCAGCACCGCCGTGTGAAACAGACTGTTGACGACGTCGAAGGTGGAAATTTGGGGGGCTCGCCGCTGATCGGTCAGGTTGGCCAACAGATCCGGGAGCGCAAAGACATTGCAGACGTACTTTTCAAATTGGTGCAGCTTGCTGCGGGATTCATCAATCCACGTTGGCAACGTTGCGCCGCGCTGTTGTCGACGCAGGGCCTCATCCCGTTCTAGACAGCACCTTTTGTACTTGCTACCGCTACCACAGTGGCAGGTCTCATTCCGCTCTAGCCGAGGGGGAAGCGCGACGTCACCAGCTTTGTTAGAAGAGTCCAGGCCCGGGTAGCGTAGGGTCAGACCCATCATCCACCGTTAGGGAGTCTCACCCGGACCACGGGGGCGTTGGCCGCTCACGCTTTCTTGCGCTCCTTCTTGGTGGACTGCTTACGCCGCAGCGCCAGGAGCTGGGCGTTGGTAGCAAAGACCTCGGCAATGGCGTCTTTGAACTCGCGTCCCTGCTCCACCAGAGGGCGGATCTGCTCCACCCATTCATCAGGGATGCGTTCGACGCGCTTCTTGCCGTTGACCATGAACGTCAGCGACCAGCTCGGATGTCCTTCTCCCTGGGCGCATCGGCAGGTGGGCTTTCCGCAACGGCTGTGCGTGAGGGCGAGCGAGCCGGGCAGAGCATCCGGGGGTATCTGGAGACGACGGAGCAAGGCGTACTTGCGCTGACGCAAGCGCGATGCCGGATCGCCTTTGGTGTCGTACCAGCTCATCTAGGTGTATTATTACACCAAGAACACCTCCTGTCAAGCCCACTCTTCCGCTGGGGGAATTTACGAAAGGCATCGCTCCAGAGATCTTCAATGGCTATGTGGTGTTACAGACTTGAGCCGGAACTCCTGGCTGCTAATGTCTGCGCTGTTCACGCTGGCCTTATTTTTTTCCTTAGATACTACGCCTCCATTTGATCCGGTACGCGAGGCGTCGTTAGGATCAAAGGCGAGGCCACTCTCCATTCGCCGTCGGCCGCGCCGAATCGCAATTCCTTCATATTGGCGTGGCGGGAGCCATTAAGTGTATCGACGCGAGGCCGGCCTAATTGCGGCCCAAACTCCTGGAGAACGAGCGATAGGGCCAGAAGCTCAGTCCGCACGTCTTCGTGGAGTGCGTCAAATTCCAGCTTAAACTCGTCGGCCATCTCGACCGCCCATTTCACGCTATTAATTATGGCATAGAATACATTATGGACTCAGGACCATAATATGAACGGTTCCAAACTTACGACGGAGGTGCGGTCAAGCGCGACCGACGGGTGTTGCACCGGCGGGCGTGCTCGTGACGGCGGCGAAGGGGGCTATGAGTTATGGCGACGATCATACACGAAGGCTTCGAGGCTTATTTTGAAATGCCCGAGAAAGTCACACCTCATTTCGGTGGGTGCCGTTGGTTTCAAACGAAGGCAATCCCTGCGAGCAGCCCTGTCCACATGGTCCAAATCACTTCCACTAGTCCAGATCTTTCGGCAATTGGACAAAGGCCCTCACGGCAAGAATATGGGCCTTAGCGGTTGACCCATTCTGGTTGTAGAAGCCAACCGTGCAATTAGGGCGAAAATAATAGGCGTCGCCTGCCTTCGCAGGATGCAGGCCTTCAACCCCATCCATTCCCCCACCTGCAGCCATCTGTCCCTCGCCATCCAACACAAGATAAATCTCTTCTGCCGCCTCATGGTGGTGCGGAAAGTTTGTCCCTCCAGGCGCGAAGTCCATCACGAAAAAGTCGGCGACGCCATAGGCGGTGTTAATCCGGTCGCGCGTGGCGGTACGCGGCCCGATCAGAAGCTTGTAGAGCACCGACTTCGGATGACCTTCTACTGTCTGTTCTTTTAGTTCGTCCAGGTTTGCCACCACTAACTTCGACACTTGCGAAATCGAAGTGTCGGGAGAGATTCTGACGGTAGCCATCACAAGATGAAGCGCTTGGCTGGACGGATTAGCGATGCTGTGCTGAACGGTCGGTGCCACATAGGTGAAATCATTGGTAACCAAGGGACGGGATTCTTCCCCATAGCGCAGCAGCCCCTTGCCGTCCCGGACGAAATAGAGTTCCTCCTGGCGCGAATATTCGACTGTTTTGCAAGCTCCAAGCGCATCTACCGTCAATTGACCGAACCGGGCTACGCTTCGCGGCAACTGGAATTCCACATCCCCTTCGCCAAAGATCGGAATGTAGTGGCAGGAGTCAGTGGTAAGGTCCGTAGAGTGCTCCCGGAGGGCGGACACATCGCGGTGCAACCAAGTAGGCTCGACTTTTCCCGCTTGACGTAGCAGTACCGCTTGGATTACGAACAACATGACAAAGAATTTTTGCATTTGCGAGACCTCTACGGTATTCGGTCACTTTCCCATTTGTGCGAACTATATCAGTCGGGCCCGTCAGGGATCCGGGCTGCGTTTGATGAAGCCGCTTCTGGCCGATTCACAGTACCGCCTTGTCACCATCGGCGTCTCAGAATCGTGAACAAGATGTTCGTTGCTTCGATTCTCCCCGCCGTAGACGCGTAGAGGCCGGCATGCCAGGCGCAGCTTCGCCGGAAAGGCATACCAAGTCACAGACACTAGTTGTTTCTAACATTTCTAACAATTGGAATGGAGTGCGGCTGGTAACGCTTCCGCCAGCGAGACCTAGAAGTGGGATGCAATTTCGATCCCCGCCGCCCCTACCACCGTATCTTATTGATATAGCTGGTCTTACGGGAGGTCGTGGGAAACAACCCCACCGCCCGCGAAAGAAAATTCGTTGTAGTTCTTGTTTCTGCTCGGCAACGGATTAGGAACGGGGCACCCTCATTGACGTGCTTAGCGAGTTGGGGACTTGCCGCGAGCGCGTGCCGGGGGGTACACCTTCGCTTCGTCGACTTGCTCCCAAATTAAGGGCACATGCTTCCCGATAAAGCTATTTTATAGTGACGGCGACGCGGGCGGAACGGGCAGCGATAATGGCTTGGCAGTTAACTCAGTTCCCCACGGCTCATGAACGCCTGGATTCCAACAATAAAATCAAAAAATCCAAGTGCTTCATCTTGTGTCGCTTAGGAGCCGGAAAGCCATTCTTTCTCTCCCTCAGTTTGACCGAATTTGTACCGAACTCCCAGGGCACACAGTACTGTGTCGTTTCGCACCTTGCATCCGAGGGCAGACGAATTAACTGGCCGAACGGAATGGCAGGAGCCCTGAATGAGATTATTCTCACTAAAAGAACGAATCTCATTTCTCGTTTCGATACCCTCGATGTTTTCTCTATATTTTCTTGACATTTTCTTGACAAATCCCCAGAGCCGCATTCGGTTAGACTCCTTGCCGACAGTCTCCGGATCAGTCCTCCGAAGCGGGGGCTTCCGAAGCGAGTGATTAAGATACCGATTCTGGTTGTCTTCAGGCGGTGCTTAAGAGGTTGTAGTGGCAGTTCTTTCTGACCGATTTTACTAATTGCAAATTCCCATTCCATCTATGTAGCAGAACGGAGGAGGAAATGTACCGGAAGCGAATTTCTAGGCTGTGTGTGATGTGCATTCTGACAGTTATCTTTGAGCTTGCTTTCAGCACGCCGGGAATGGCGCAAGCCTACCAACAGACCAATTTTGTTTCAGATATTCAGTGCCTCGCCCCAACTCCGGATGGACATCTTCTTAACCCTTGGGGTCTCATTGCCGGTCCGGCCACTCCCTGGTGGGTGTCAGACAACAACGGGGGTGTTTCGACTCTGTATAAGGGCAAAACCGGCGCGATTGTGCCGCTGGTGGTGAATATTCCTCCCCTGGATGCCAACGGAAATGGCAAGGGAACTCCGACCGGTGTAGTTTTCACCGGGGCATCGGGTTTCATGTTTCAAGCGAACGGCAAAAAGGCGGCCTCCGTATTCACCTTTGTCACCGAAGACGGCACGATTGTGGCTTGGGGTCCTGCAATCAATCCCAATGATCTTCCTCATGATGCATTCGTGGTAGTGGACAACTCCGCAAACCCCAGTGCCGCCGCGGGTGCCGTGTACAAAGGCGCGACCATTGCGCAGATGACTGCTACCGGACCGTTTTTCCTCTACGTCACGAATTTCCGTGCCGGGCGTATCGAGGTTTACGACGCCAACTTCAATG
>Ga0306925_10004031_pt1 | contig 13145 bp, 13 predicted proteins | sample flu12Cox44000176_FD_203755 | JGI IMG/M metagenome (GOLD analysis project Ga0306925, IMG submission 203755) | Lab enrichment of tropical soil microbial communities from Luquillo Experimental Forest, Puerto Rico - flux8day.12C.oxic.44.000.176 (v2)... | ecosystem: Environmental > Terrestrial >... | reverse complement strand
ATAACACACTGCCAATGATGACAGGCTTCGGCCAGTTCGGGCCAATCGAGATGGGCGGGATGTTCACTGTCGTGAAGGTGCGCGAGAGCCTTGCCCGCAACGATTACCGCGATCCAGGGCCGTACAAAAATCCCGAAGGGACGGTGGCCTATGAATTCAAAGGCAATACAGCTGAACCACCGTGGCGTTCGTGATCCAATTCGAGCGCTCATCTAACAACCGTAGCAAGGAAGAAGGACGCGATGCGGATCGTTACAACTTTCCTCCTCACCATCACGCTCTCTCTTGGCCCACAAATCGGGTTCGCTCAGTCCGCCCTGATCTCGGGCCAAGTCGTTAAGGTCGATCAATCAGCGAAGAAGATCACGATCAAGCACGGACCAGCCCCTAAGCTCGACATGTCTGAGGGCATGACCATGGTCTACGCGGTATCCGATCCCAACCTGCTGAGTTCGGTGAAAGCTGGCGACAAGATCAATTTCGATGCTGAGCGAGTGAACGGCCAGCTAACCGTCACAAAGATCGACAAGGCCAAATGATCTGGAAAGCGCAAGGACTATTCCCATCGTTTCAACGAGGTTCTCACATGAAGACTCAGCGCAGTTTCGTAGGTGCTACTGTATTTCTCGTCATTCTCCTATCGGGACAGACGCCGGCATCCGCACACGCCGAACTCAAGCAAGCGGCGCCGGCTGCGGGTGGTAGCGTTTCGGCGGCACCAACCGAGGTAACGCTCAATTTCAACGAGCGGCTCGAGCCCACGTTCAGCACGATCATGGTCCGCGACGCCGTCGGCAAGCGCGTCGACAAGGCCGACGCCCGGTTGGACCAACGGGATCGCGCGACGATGCGGGTCTCGCTGCAACCGCTCACCAATGGCATCTACATCGTCGAATGGCGTGCGCTTACGGCCGACACGCATCGGACCGAGGGCGCCTTCATATTCCGGATTGGCGAATAGCCGACCCGCAGCCCTGCGATTGCCAAGGAGGAGAATAGCTTGGACGATCCTCTGATCTGGAGTCGCGCCATCCATTTCGCCGCCACGGTCTCCGTGGCCGGCGTCGTTTTCTTCCATGTCTTCATCGCAGCACCGGTATTTGGTAAGAGCGGCGACAGGGAGAGTGCTCTCGTCGCACTATGCGCCCGGTTCGCTTGGATCGCAGGGAGCGGCCTCATCATTGCTGTCCTTTCCGGTGCTGCCTGGCTTGTCCTACAAGCGCAGCAAATGAGCGACAGTCCGCTCCAGACGGTCTTCTCGGATGGCATAGTCTGGATGGTACTGTCGGGCACTGACTTCGGGCGCGATTGGGTTGTCCGATTCGTGCTGGCGGTCCTTCTTGCCAGCATTTTGCCCTCATTCCTCTCCAGCAAAAGACCCAAGCCGCCTCAACTACCGATCGTCGCGGCGCTTCTTGCGGCCTCTCTCGTCGGCACACTGGCCTGGGCCGGACACGGTGCAGCCGGGGAAGGTGTTGAGGGCACCAGCCGCCTGACGGCTGATATTTTGCATCTCATAGCTGCAGCCGCGTGGCTTGGCGCGCTTATACCGCTTGCAATGCTGCTGGCCGCTACGGACCGCAATGAAGTCTCGCTTGCCGTTGCACGCCAGGCAGTCTTGCGGTTCTCAACACTCGGCATCGGCGCTGTTGGAACGTTGCTAGTCACAGGTCTTGTCAATGCTTGGAGTCTCGTCGGTACCGTCACGGCCCTGTTTCGCACTACCTATGGACAGTTGCTCCTGTTGAAACTCGCATTGTTCCTCCTCATGGTGTCGATCGCTGCTATCAATCGATTTCTGCTTACCCCTCGTCTCCTTCGATGGCAGGAGACCGCTGCACGGCATCCGCTTCGTCAACTTCGCAATAATGCCTTCCTGGAGGCGGCTATCGGCGCTGCAATCATTACGGCTGTCGCCGTACTTGGAACCCTTGAGCCCGCGGCCCAAGAGCTGGCAACAGGTTGATTCAAGATGACGTGCTGATCGATGGACTACTTTATAATATTGCCGTCAGCGTCGAATTGGCTGATGTAGGCCCACACGTGTTGGACCTGCTGCTCGTTCTTGACGCCGGGGAAGATCATTTTGGTGCCGGGTATCTTTGCCTGTGGGTTTTTAATGTAGTCCTCGAACGTCTCTTTGTTCCACACAATGCCTGAGTTCTTGTTGGCATCGGAATAGTCGAAATTCGCCAGCGTTCCCACTTTACGACCATCGAGCCCGTTAAGGATAGGACCGATCTTGTTTTGTGCGCCGGGACCGACCGCGTGGCAGACTAGGCAGACATTGAACACTGTCTTTCCCTTTTCCGCATCTTGCGCCACGCCCTAAACGGACGAAGCGGCGATTAAGAGCCCCGCCACAATCGATTTTTTCACCATGCCGTTCCTCGTCGCGCATTTGCGTTACAAGTTGCTACGCGTCAAATGGGCAGCATCTTGCCAATATCGTGAATGTGCTCCCACGCCTTGCCTTTCCTCAGTGCACCAACCAACGCGCCACCGAACATCAATGGCAGCGGACCGACTTTGCTAAGGAGGAGTAGCAAGACGGTAAGTGCAAGGACAAGCCAGGTAAAAGGATCGGGCGCAGCATGGGGGGCCAACTGCACCAGCGACACGGCAAGCGCGCCGATCACGGCCGGTCCAACACCCCGCATGAACGCCTTGAGCCATTGCAGATCTTTCATTCTGTTAAGCAATGGCAGAATGGAAAGTATCATCAAGAACGACGGCAGAAAGATTGCAGATCCCGCGACCGCAGCTCCCGCAACGCCGGCGAGTTTAAATCCAATAAACGCGGCAAGCATCAGGATAGGGCCTGGCGTAAGTTGGCTCTGCAAACAGCGCGATAAAACCGAAAGATCGGATCGGTGAGTGTGTGAGTACGCTTTTTACGAACAGTACGTCACGGCAGCATAGGAAAGAATCACAAGAAGTGAGGCTTAGGCAGCGGTAGCAGAAACCGCAGCACGCCGATCAGGATCGGGCTTTGCCGGCAGTGAGCTTCGCGACTCACCAGGGAATGAGAGGGCGTTGCGTCACTGAAGCCCTCGCTCTACAACGACAGCGCGCCACGTACAAGGAGAACGCGGCGCGCTTCTCATCTTGCCGCTGGTTTAAATTGCTACTGCCGCCAAAGCAGGGATTCAGCGGTCCTCAGCGCTTACAGATTGCGCCAGCGCTCGTATATGGCCACCAGGAAGGCGTGAAACGGCCAAAAAATCGGATCTCCCGGCGAAGTGTTGGGGTCAGGCATCTGGCCTCCCGTGGCGTTATGCACCGCGTTGTGATACGGGACCACGCGATTGTTCAGCGCGGTGTAGGTCGTAATGGTTTTTAGGGCGGCCGGCTTGAGGCTGGCTGGAAGCGGCATGTTTGGGTTTGTATTTCCCTTGTTCAGCTGTGCCGGGATCGGCTTCCCCGGATTCCAGAAAGGACAAGGTACGAATTTGGCTCCGCCGTTGTTAACCAGCCATGTTTCAAACTCAGCGAGAAAATGCTGGTGCCAAGTGAGAAACCCTCGGTCGTGGATCATGAGTGTCATGTCCATGCCTGCGGCCTTGTGCTCGGCCACGGGGTTGTTCACTGGTTTGGCGATGAACTGGTCAAGTAGGTTCCGGAACCGCACCCGTTGCGCATTGCTGAGAGTCGAGACATCCTTGCGATTTGCCATGGTTCTCCTTTAATAAGAACGACTCGGTTAAGCAATCCGAATCATCCCGGTCATCGCCGCCAAGTGACGAGACTGAGCGAGCCGTGGGGGTTAGAGAACTTCCCTCTTGCCCTCTCGTTCCCTGGTGAGTCGCTGAAGCTCACTTGCCGGCAAATTTCGATCCTGATCGACGCCATACGGTATTCGCTACCGCTGACCAGCCTCAGCCCGGTGTGATTCTTTTCCAGAGCGCCTAGGGGGGTCGGACTGTTCGTAAATCTGTAACAGTATGACCGGCGGGAGGGCTGTTTCAATGGAAAACTTGCGGCTTCGCGGAGCCGCTCCAACCTCAGTAAATGTAACAGTTGGCAAGCGCAGCCGTGAGTATCTCACCGATCGCGAGGTCGAGCGGCTCATCGAGGCCGCCAAGCAGAACCGCTCTGGGCATCGGGACGCCACGGCTATCTTGGTCGCTTACCGCCATGGTCTCCGGGCCTCGGAGCTGGTGGCACTCCGCCGGGACGACATCGACCTCGCCACCGGGCGCTTGCATGTACGCAGGGCCAAGAGGGGGGATGCCAGCGTGCATCCGATATCGGCGCGGGAAAGCCGCGCGCTGCGTAAGCTGCTGCGCGAAGCCGCAACGTCCCCATACGTCTTCATCTCGGAGCGTCGCGCGCCGTTGTCCGTAGCCGGATATCAGCGCATGGTTGCCAGGGCGGGCGTGGCTGCGAAATTCATCTTCCTCGTGCATTCCCACATGCTGCGGCATGCCTGCGGGTTCAAGCTCGCCAACGACGGCCACGACACTCGCGCCATCCAAGCCTATCTCGGCCACCGATCGATCATGTCCACGGTCCGCTACACGGCCTTGACGCCGAACCGGTTCAAAAACTTCTGGAAGGATTAACGTTTTTCCCAGCATGTCTCGCTACTGGCGATACTCAGCCGCAGAACGCACGCTTCACAAATCCTGGGCCGAAGATCTGTGGTCATGGCAACGCGTCCTGCAACTCAGCGCGAGTCTGTTCGTCAATCGATCGACAAGGCTTTACTGATGCCCGTGATCGTCGGGCTTGCCGCCCCTACCGTCCTTACCGCCCCCACCACCGCCGCCTTTGCCACCACCGCCACCGCCTCCGCCTAAACTCGGCGGCGGACCGGCGTTACGTGAAAAGTTGCCGCCGCGGTTGAAATTGCCACCGCCACCACCACCGCCCGGCGGCGGGCCGGCGTCACGTGAAAAGTTGCCGCCGCGGTTGAAATTGCCACCGCCGCCACCACCATTGAAGTTCTGATTGACATTCGGGTTGCGGTTGACGTTTTGATTTTGGTTTTGGTTTTGGTTTTGATTGCGATTGATATTTAAGTTGCGGTTCACGGTCTCATTGTTGTTTGCGTTCGCGTTGGCATTCGCATTCGTATTCACGCGCGGATTGCTGTTCACGTTCGCGTTGGTATTTGCGTTGGCATTGCCGCCACGCGTGAACGACTGATTGCCTTGGAACGTCTTATTACCTTGATCGCCTTGGATCTTACCTTGATTGCCCTGCAACGCGTTACCTTGATTGCCTTGGATCTTACCTTGATTGCCTTGCAACCCGTTACCTTGATTGCCTTGGATCTTACCTTGATTGCCCTGCAACCCGTTACCTTGATTGCCTTGGAGCGTCTTACCTTGATTGCCCTGCAACCCGTTACCTTGATTGCCTTGGAGCGTCTTACCTTGATTGCCCTGCAACGCGTTACCTTGATTGCCTTGGATCTTACCTTGATTGCCCTGCAACGCGTTACCTTGATTGCCTTGGAGCGTCTTACCTTGATTGCCCTGCAACGCGTTACCTTGATTGCCTTGGAGCGTCTTACCTTGATTGCCTTGCAGCGGATTGCCTTGATTGCCTTGGATGTGGAACTGGCCCTGCGACCCTTGGAGGTTGCCCTGCAACGTGCCGCGTGAGTTTTGGAAATTCTGGAAGTTCTTTGGTTCGCCGAACTGCTGGCGCAGCGACGCGTTCTGGAATCCAACGGTGCCGCGGTGGGCGGCGTCGAAACGCCAACCGGAAAAGCCATTCCGCTCGGCGACGAAATTGGTGCGATTGAAGCGATTGTAATTGACCACATTGATGGTCACCGGGCCGCCGCCACGCCAGCCGTAGCCGCCACCGTAGTAACCCCAGTTGTAGTGACACCACAGCGCCGAGCCGACCAGGAAGCCGACGCCGAAGCCGACCACCGCGGCGCCGACCACATATCCCGGCGGATACCAGTAGAACGGCCGGTAGGCCGGCCACTGCCACGGACCGTAGGCCACATACGGGTCGTAAACCGGCACGTAATAGACGCCGGGGTCGACCGGCTCGATCACGATATATTCGGGGGGCGGCGGTGGCGGCAGCAGCGAAGGATCTACGCCGACTGGCACCGGACCGGGGGGCGGCGGCTCCGGCGGCGCGACCCTGCTCACCCTGATTTTGTCAGACGATTTCAGGTTGCCATTGGCTTGCGCCTTGAAGCGTAACTGCTGAATCGCATTTGACACATCGTCTGGTTGCGCCAGGAAGGCTTCGCCGAGCTGCTGGGTCCAATCGAGCTTGTCGTTCATCATCGACAGAACTTGCGGAACCGCCGCTAACCCTTTCACGCTGGCATCCCACGGCTCTTGCTGCATCGCATCCTGCAGCGCGTCGCCGTGAACGTTCCGGTGCGTGCTCACCCAGCGCTCGGCCTGGACCACTTCGATCGGATAGGTCGAAGCGCTCAGGATCTGTGCCACGAGGTCGTCGGGGTAGAGCGCAATCGGCGCGACCAGATTTTCCAGTTCCGCCTGGCCGAGTTGTGGCGCCGCGGGTTGCGGCGGCTGCTGGGCGGCCCCAGGCGGCGGCAGCTGCGCTCCCGGAGGCGGCTGGTCTTGTGCCATTGCTGGAAAGGTTGAAAGCACGAGTGCGCCGCTGGTGACAATCGCACAAGATCCCCGCAGCATTTTCGACAAGCTCTTCATTGCAGTCCCCTACCGTGCGACGCATCAGATAAGAACAGAATCACAATATCTCGCGGCCAATGTGTGGCCGACGAATCAAGCTCGCGTGACCCTTTCTTAACGCCTGTACAGAAACGCAAAGCCCGCTCTTTCGATACAGACTCCGCCTGCCCTTCCGTCTGCGCAAAAAGTGCGGTGACGAGCCGCCCGATTGGGAAACCTTTTGGGCATGGTGAGAGGGGGGTCGGGTCAGTCGCGCGCGGAGCGAGCGGAACCGCGGAGTAGTCACAGCGTGTTGCCGGTTCTGACCAACGCGTCCCAGGGACCTACACGAACCAGGACTTCCCGCTCCCCAGGCTCAGGCAAGTCGATATTTTCGATGACGATTACGTCCGGTGGTCCTGGTTTGTGAACTCGCGCCGCCCGCATGGTGTGAACCAACGGACGTTTCACGACTTTCGTGGCATTGCCTCCCCTAAGGCTCAGGGGGTGCACCAACCGTAGCCGATTACACCAGAGATTTGTGATCAGCGAAAAGGGGTTCAGGGGGCAGTTTGCACGGCAGCAATCCTAAGCCGCTCATGTCCGCTTTGGGTCAAAAGCAGACATTCCGGCACCTCAAATCAATGTCCGCTTTACCCCCAAAAGCGGACATCGTTTGGCACCGCGGCAATGTCCGCTTTGTGCCAAAAGCGGACATTCTGCGCTGCGGCAAAAATGACGCTATTCGATAACCTCGTCGGCGAAGGTGTAGAGCTGCGGCGAGATCGCAAGGCCGAGCGCATCGGCGGTCTTGTGGTTGATTACCAGATGAAACTGAGTGGGCTGCTCGATCGGCAGGTCGGCTGGCTTCGCGCCCTTGAAGATTTTGTCCACGAAAACGGCGGCGCGGCGGACGAAATCAGAGAGGTTCTCGCCATAGCTCATCAATCCGCCAGCCTCGACGTATTCGCGCTGGGAAAACATAGTCGGCAGCCGCCTTGCTAGTGCTAGCTCAGCGATACGCTCCCGCTGCGTAAAGAAAACAGCGTCCGTCGTAGCGATGACCCCCTGTATCCGTTGCTCGCCAAAAGCGGCGAACGCGCGTTCCATCTCCTCTACGTTGCCTACTGCGACCGGCGTGATGAAAAAACCGGCTCGCGCACCGGCAACTTGTGCATTCTTGAGGACAGAAGCAAAGTTGGGATTGCTCGGATTGCCAAGGACTCCTATGCGGGATGCGCTGGGCGCGATCATTGTCAGCAGCTCCAGTTGTTTTGGAGCCGTGTCGTTGGAGGAAGCAGCGAGGCCAGTGATGTTGCCGCCGGGATGGGCTAAACTTGCAACAAAGCCGTTGCCGACCGGATCAGTCGCATAGACCCAGACTATCGGAATCGTGGTGGTCGCGTCCTGCAAACTGCGGACTGCCGCTCCTGCCCCGGTGACGATAACGTCTACTTTCAGTCGAACGAGTTCTCGCGCAAGCTCGGGGAACCGCTCATATTGCTGGTTCGCCGTCCGGTACTCGATGACGTAATCCTTGTTCTCGGCATAGCCGAGTTGACGCATGCCTTCCACGAAGCTGTCGTAGTTGCCCGAATTAGCTTGACGTGGCGTGCCGGCCAGAAACCCGATGCGCCAGACCTTCGCCGCCTGCTGCGCGACCGCCGCGAGCGGCCCCGTTATCGTCGCACCGCAAACGATACTGATGAATTCCCGTCGCCTCATTGCTTTACCCGCGCCGAGGACTACGTCGGGGATGTAAAATATCACATCTCACACCTAGGAACTGTGCCCCGAGCCAAACTCAGGCGAACGCCCGGGGATGTCCGCTTTGGGTCAAAAGCAGACATTTCGGGATGTCCGAGCAATGTCCGCTTTACCCCCAAAAGCGGACATCGCATTGCACCGCAGCGAATGTCCGCTATGTGCCAAAAGCAGACATTGAGCCACACCCGACTGATGTCCGGTCGAACGTCGCAGCTAGGTCCGGTTTGTGCCCATAAAAAGTTTGATGTGAAGGGCTGGGGCGCCTTCCTCAGCTGAAGCGTGATACTTTTTGATCTTGATCAAATTTCTGGGCGACCCACCGTGGTCTTTTGGCCTTGCCTCGAGCACGGTGCTAATTGCGGTGTCGGCTGGGCGCACGAATTATGGCTCGTCCACAATCCGACGGTAGTGATACTTGGCTGGTAAATGTGCCACCGACCCCGTTGCAGAGGCGGATCGCTCTTGGTGTCGCTGTCGTTTTGCTCGTGGGACTCGGAATTACGGCTTTATTTGCAGATATACTACTGCCACGGATCGATGCATTCATTCCAGCGATAGAAGTCGCCGTAATCCTTACCGACCTACTTACCGCAGCTTTGTTGTTTTCGCAGTGTTGGATTTATCATTCACGTGCGCTTTTGGTTCTTGCGAGCGGGTATCTGTTTAGTGGTTTGATTGTTTTTCCACACCTGCTCACCTTCCCGGGCGCGTTTTCCCCGACCGGACTTCTTGGTGCCGGTTTGCAAAGCACTGGGTGGCTCTACATCTTCTGGCACGCTGGTTTCCCCGTCACCTTGTTGATCTATGGATTTCTGAAGGATGAAAAGCCCATAGAACCCGTTCCCCTATTCGCGGTCAGTTGGAGCGTGGCAATTGTAGTTGGTCTGGTTTGTGGGCTTACATTGCTTGCCACGGTGGGGGAGCGATTTCTGCCACACCTTCTCTTGGATCGTACGCACATTACGCCGCTTGCGCATTATGCCGCTACGTTCGAGGCATTGATTTGCGTGGTTGCGCTTGCGATGTTGTGGCGCAGACAACGTTCGGTGCTTGATCTATGGCTTACGGTTGTGGCTGTGGCGCTCTTTTCGGAACTTGTGATTAATGGCCTATTCATAAGCGGGCGCTTTACTCTCGGCTTTTATGTTGGCCGCATATTTACAATTGTTACCTCAACAATTGTTCTGATCGTTCTTCTTGCCGAAACCACAAGGTTGTACGGACGTCTGGCGCGGTCAAATGCGATGCTGCGCCGCGAGCAGAATAATCGATTGATGAACTTGGAAGCCTTGGCAGCTTCGATCTCACATGAAGTGAGACAGCCTTTAACTGGCATTACAACAAGCGGTAGTGCACTCCTGCGATATCTTGGAGATACGCCGCCCAAAGTAGAGAGAGCCCGCTCCGCAGCGGAGAGAGTGATTGCTGCAGGTCATCGCATCAATCAAACACTCGATAGTGTTCGTAACCTGTTTGGAGCGCTCGAGCGGGAACAAGGTCCGGTCAATATAAATGATCTGGCTCTCGGAGCACTACGCGTCTTGGATAGAGAATTGAAGGATCGCAATGTTGCTACCCGTGTCGATCTGGCAACGGAATTGCCGCCCATCATGGGCCACAGTGGTCAATTGCAGGAGGTCATCGTCAATTTGATTCAGAACGCGATAGAAGCCATGGACATGGTCGACGATGACCGTCGAGAAGTGAAAGTGAGAACTGAACGTAACCGTGGCAACGCAATCAGCATTGAAATAAAGGACTCCGGGCCCGGCATCGACCCCAAAAAGTCAGCCGACATATTTGAGGCGTTCTATACGACGAAGCCACACGGGACGGGACTGGGATTAGCTATTTGCCGGATGATCGTCGAGCGTCACGGAGGTCAATTATCGGCCACCTCAGCTGACCAGGGGGGTGCCAGTTTTCGGGTTACCTTGCCTCAAACCAGTCTGTCTCATTGAATGCCTCATGTCCGCTTTGTGCCAAAAGCGGACATTCGGAGGACCGTTTCCGATCGGCGTTGACCCTGGTCTTCACAAACCTGCAGACATTGTGACATGCCCTGTCTTGTACAAGCCGATGGCTCGGGCGGCTGCTGGCGACAGGTCGATGTCCCTACCTCGAACCCACGGACCCCGGTCGTTGACGCGAACCGTGACGCATCCGCTGTGGCAAACGCGAATCTGGGTGCCGAACGGTAGCCTGCGATGGGCGGCCGTCATTGCCGCACAATTTAGTCGTTCTCCGCTCGCGGTCTTGTGGCCGCAGAGACCGTCACTTCCTCCATAGATGCTCGCTACTTCCGCATGCGCAGCGGCGACCGAAAATAGCAGCATAATCGCAGCAGTACGGTTACAACAAACCAGCCCCTTCAATGCGGCCTCCCCCGTGCGATTACCCTGCTGAATCGAATCTAGATCTTTGAATCAAAGAAAGCTGTGGCGTAAGTCGGATCAATAAAGGTCAGAAATTCGGCAAGCTAATAACCGCGTCGACATTTTACTTTTCTTTCAAGTCCGGTGCAGCTAAAAAGGCTGCGCTTTTACCTGAAGGAGAAACAGAAACAATGTCTAAAAGAAATGGAACACGACGCGCGTGGACATCCGAACAAGTTCGTACATTAAAGACGCTCGCCCGAAAGAAGACCCCTGCTGGAAAGATTGCCCGTGCCTTAAAGAGGACCGAGGGCGCAACGCGGCAAAAGGCTTTTAGCCTCGGATTGTCTTTGGAAACGCGCTTTTGAAATCGAAAATAGCCCGGCCTAACGCCGGGCTTTTTTACTGTAGCCCAATTTCTCCCACCTCCGCTTTGGGTCAGAAACGGACTTTTTGCGATGTCTGACTAGCGCGCCCGCTACGTCTGTTTTGTGCCAAAAACAGACTCATGCAGTGCAGCAAATTCCAGAGCTGGCGATGGATCCGGCTGGCCTTACGATAGGCGACAGCACAAATTATTGCGACGGCAGTAGCGAGCGCGAAGCCTGCCTGCGCTGAGCAAAGCGTCATGCCGTGCGACGCCACCCCTGCGATGATTGCAACTTGATCGCAACCGTCAGGTATTCGATCAGCGATCCTTCGTCGAAAGGCTTGCTCAGAAAGCCGATCGCTCCGTTGTCAAGCGCACGAGCCCTGTCTTTCTCGTTTGGGTAGGCCGTAATCAGAATGACTGGCGTCTGATATCCCCGTGACTGCAATGCTTCCTGCAATTCAAGGCCGTTTAACCCCGGCATTTGCAAGTCAGTGATCAGACATGTCGTCTCTGCGATCGCATTAGATTGGAGGAAATACTCCGCCGAGCTGAAAGTAATAGCATTGTATCCCAACGATTCAAGAAGCTCGCGTATGCCATCGCGGGCCAGTGCGTCATCGTCGACAATCGAGATCAGTGGAGCTTTGGCTTTTGACATCTCCGATCCCGCACTTAGAACAACATGCTTGCATAGGTGACTATGGCAACAACGACGACGATTAGCGCAAGCGCGGCGAACTCAACGACCCGGTCACGAAACATATGAACGTTCCCGCTAGGTGGCTCCCATCAAATAACCGTGTCGGCGCGCGTGACGGCTAACTAGCGCAACTGCAGTGCCGTGCGCAAAGTCGCACTTATTGACTGATTCTCGGAGCTGTCGGAAGCTTTTTCACGCTTTCGGAGATAATATCAGTCAGTTGCATCACCTGCTGATTCAGTTCCGCGTGTTGGGTAATGTCGCGTTGAATGCGATTGCTATTGGTCTGTAGCCTTTTGTGCAGCTCTTGAAGCTCAGTGATGAGGTTTTCAATTTCCCGCATCGAGGTCTCAGACACCTCGCGCACCAATATATCGGCTGATATTTCACCATTAGTGCATTCGATTTCATGAAAGCGATGGCCAGCACGCGTCAAATCGTGGATCTCTTTTGTAAAGTCCATTTCCATCTCGGTGGACTCAATCGGCTCGCCATTTTTCATAACGCGCACTCCTTACACACACCACCTCATTTGAGGACTCGCCACTTTAAAGTCGTAAATGTTTGTTTGGTTTTTGTTTGTTTGATCTTTGTTTGATCTTTGTTTGTACTTGGTATTTGTTTGGTATTTGTTTGTTTATTTGTGGCCGTTTCATGTACAACCAATGTACGCTTTACGGCATTTTGCGACTATCGGAACCTAAAAATCGAATTATTCGTTTGGTGGATTTGGTTGCTGATTTGGATTGTTGGTACGAACGGGGCAGTTTCCCGCATTTCACCGGCAATGCCCTTCATGCGTCGGCATGACGACATTGTCACAGCTTTGTCACAACCACTGGCTGCGTGCAGCTTTTAACAGGCAGCCAGCGAGCGGGATTGCGCGCCACGACCTGCCAATGTCCGCTTCGGGTCAAAAGCAGACATCGCGGCATCTCCAACCAATGTCCGCTTTACCCCCAAAAGCGGACATCGTTGAGTGCGATCGCCATTCGCAAAACAAGGGTGACACGTTAAAACCAAGACGCCGTCCGGCACCCTTGTCATTCGCGGTAGAGCTAACAGAGGGATGCTGATTATCAGAAACGGCGCAGAAAATAGCCTAGCCACGCGGCGAGAAGCGGCGGCCGGCACTCGCTTGCCGCGCGTTTTGCGATGTTGGCCGCGATTCGACGCTCGGCGGTCCCTAACTTTGCTAGTGCACCTCAACCGTACACGTCGAACGGTGCCGCAGAACGGCAAGAAGCGACGGCTCGCTGTGCAAACCGTCGCCTCCCTGTCGTTTCAAAGCTTTGATTAGACTTGGCTCACCGATT
>Ga0306925_10004029_pt1 | contig 13146 bp, 14 predicted proteins | sample flu12Cox44000176_FD_203755 | JGI IMG/M metagenome (GOLD analysis project Ga0306925, IMG submission 203755) | Lab enrichment of tropical soil microbial communities from Luquillo Experimental Forest, Puerto Rico - flux8day.12C.oxic.44.000.176 (v2)... | ecosystem: Environmental > Terrestrial >... | reverse complement strand
GCGGCGGCTTGAACTCGCGCATCGCGATCTGGGCGAACGCGGTGATCAACATCCCGGAGGAGTTCAAGAACGACTTCCGCGTCATCACCATGGACCAGCGTAACGCCACGGGCGGCGAGTCCACCGGTCCGGTGCCGGTCGACGATCCCTGGGGCGCGTTCGCCGACGACCAGCTCGGCCTGATGGACCATCTCGGCATCCGCCAGTTCTTTTTCTTCGGCAATTGCATCGGCGGCCCGTTCGCGATGAAACTCATGGAGCGCGCGCCGCAGCGCGTCGTCGCCGCGCTGCTGAGCCAGCCGGTCGGGCACCGGCCGGAGCAGCCGGACTACATGTTCAACTCCGGACGCGACGTCTGGGCCAAGGAGCTCCGCGAGCGCCGGCACGACGTGCCGATGGAAACGACCGAGAAATACCTGCACAACCTCTACCGCGTGCGGCCCGATTTCGTGTACAGCGTGTCGCGCGCCTTCGCAAAGGCGTGCCAGACGCCGATGCTGGTGCTGCCCGACGACGTGACGGCGCATCCGCTCCAGGTTGCGATCGACATCGCCTCGCTGGCGCCGAACGCCGAGATCACGGTGTTTCCCTGGAAGGATCCGCCGGAGCTCAAGGCCCGCACCATCAACCGGGCGCGCACCTTCCTGAAGCGGCACCTGCCGGCGTAAGCCCGACGTATTGCTTTGCAGGCGGTGGCCCGCGGGGCGCTTCGCTCGCACGGGTCGCGCGCTTCGCCGCTCCTCGTCGCGGGTGACGTTATCGCGATCCCATGCGGTTTGAGCTGATGATCAACCTGCAAAGGTCACGCGAAAACGATTTCAAGATCGATCGTATCGGCGTTCTCGCCGAGAACATTGGCTTCCTGAATCGATTCAGGCATTTCCCATCGAGTCCTGGCGGCCGTAGACATCCTCACTTTCAGCGACTTGGCTTTGGCCTCGTCAGCAGCCGCGATGAGTTCAGCGAGAACCCTCAACTGGTCCACGACGGTCGGCCTCCCCGGGAATAAATACCTGAACGCTTCCCGGGCAAGATAAGGGACGCCGCCGACAACAATCCACATAAGATCGGTCGGCGTGAACCTCGCGCGGAGTACTACCTTGGATGGCTGCATTGTCGTCAGATCAATGAGTTCGTCGATCATTATGCTTGGATGTCCAGTCAGGCTGATTCCAGCGTCGCTTATCCAGACCGCGTTTGAGCCCGGTCGGGCGCATGCCTGCTGGCAGCGCAGTTGCCGCCCTGCGTTTTCGGGGATCAGCCTGGTCGCCGCTAACGCTCTTCTTTCTTTTCCTTCGATGAGGCAAATCCAACCCCCGCGCCCACGATCGCGCCGATCACGGTCCCGAGCCCCGGCACAACGGTCCCGGCCGCGCCGCCAATGAGGGCCCCAGAAATTGTGCGGTTCTTATCGGCCCAAGCTTTGGTCCGCGTCCACATACCAACCGGCTTTGTTTCGTCGTTCATGTTGCTTCCTCACTGAAAGAGCAGCTCGGATGTTAGCGGATCCGCCGCATCGGCGCGAGACCGTGATGCACACAACGACGCGATGGCGTCCTCGCCGCACGCAACCGCCTCGCCGTCGATAATGCAGGAGTACGTAGTGTGACGAGCCCGTCGACGATCAACGGAAAACGCTCGGTGAGGTCATTTCCCCCGACGGCTGTGGAGCCTTACCCGTTTGCCGTCCTTGTGGGGGCGATAACCCGCAAGCCATAATGCTTGATTTCATGCAACCACGGCGCCCCGGAAGGCGGCCAGGGCGCCGATGCGGCAAGGCACGGTGCAATGAAGCCCGCCGGCAGGGCACGCGAAAGCGAGGGCATGACCGGGACGAATTAGGGATCGAGACGCGAGCGGTCAATAAGCTACGGCCACGGCGTATGTGTCTGCGCAGTAGAAGACACGACCCCGGGGTGGTAACCCTCTCAAGTCCACGAAGTTATCCAAAACAAGCCAGATACCATGAGATGAAGCATGCCTGAAGCCGACAATGAAGGTGCGAGATTCTATGCAGACCAGCCCCAGGCCGCTCCAGGTTTTTTCCTGAAAGGCTCACACCAGCTCGATTGGGGCATGAAGAACAGGCTGGCCCGTGTTTTTTCTCCCTCCACAGGTCGCACCGTGATGCTCGCCGTCGATCATGGTTACTTCCAAGGTCCGACCAGCGGTCTTGAGCGTATCGATCTCTCTATACTGCCGCTGTTGCCTTATTGTGATGCACTATTTTGCACACGCGGCGTCTTGCGCAGCGTCATTCCGGCAGAATCGCAAAAGCCGATGGTGCTGCGCGCAAGCGGTGGCCCCAGCATCCTCAGGGAGGAACTTTCCGACGAACAGATCGCAATGGACATTGAGGATGCGGTCCGGCTGAATGCTGCTGGTGTTGGCATTCAGGTGTTTATCGGCGGCGACTTCGAGACACGATCCATTCACAATATGACGAAATTGGTGGATGCGGGGCTCCGCTATGGCATCCCGGTGATGGGCGTCACGGCCGTCGGAAAGAACATGGTGCGCGACGCAAAATATTTCCGGCTTGCCTGTCGCATGATTGCGGAACTCGGCGCACAGTATGTCAAGACCTACTATGTAGACGAGGGCTTTGAGACCGTAACCGCCTCCTGCCCAGTACCAATCGTGATGGCTGGAGGAAAGAAGCTTCCGGAGCTGGAAGCGCTTACCATGGCCTACAACGCCGTCCAGCAGGGCGCCGCCGGGGTCGACATGGGGCGCAACATCTTTCAGTCGGAGGCACCCAAAGCAATGATCAGCGCTGTCCACGCCGTGGTGCACAAGCATCTCAAACCTGCGGAGGCATTGGAATTATTTAATTCAAAGCGAAACAATACGCCGATAAGCTGTCGCGACCCCAACGGTAAAACGTAATCGAAAAGGATGACTGCCATGTCAGAGAATGCCAAAACGCGTTCCCTTCCCGAGGCAAGACAAGTCAACGACCAGGATTGGATGGTGCAGCGGTTTCCGGGGCAGACCTGCAAGATGCTGTTCCATCCCAATCCCGAGCGGCCGACGGAACCGAATGCCGGGATCGTTCGCTACGAGCCCGGGGCATGGCACCCGCGTCACAGCCACGACTTTGCGCAGGTCTGGTACGTGCTGGAGGGCACCTTCCAATACGGGGAAGCAACCTATGGGCCCGGCACGATGACCTACCATCCCGATCCTCACACCGAGCCAGAGATGCGGACCGAGACGGGCGGGGCGATCCTCTACGTCCAGTACATGGGACCGACTACCAGGGAGGCGCCGATCTATGACGGCCGCTTCAACTTGACAAAACGCCGGCCGGTCGAGCTCGAACGCACGGACGTGTGAGCTTCTGTGCTCGCGCAAGCACGCTCGGCGCACCGCGTTCCGTGCTCCAAGACGGATGCCGGTGCGAGGTCTCTGAAAAGTCTGCATGGTCATGGCGATTCTGCCCCAGCTCTACTTTTCGCAGATGAGGTCGTCGAATAATGAAGCGGCGCAGGTTCATCACGCTGCTCGGCGGCGCGGCTGCGTGGCCGGTGGCGGCGCGCGCCCAGCAGGCGACGCGGCCGGTAATCGGGGTTCTCCACGCGACATCATTTGTGCCCTTTGGCCCCGCATTCCTGCAGGGTCTACGCGAAACTGGCTATGTAGTTGGTCAGACCGCCCTAATCGAATATCGCGAGGCGAGAGGCGTCTACGAGCGGCTATCGACATTGGCAGCCTCGTGACTATGCACGTTGACGTCATCTATGCCGGAGGCACTCCCGCGGCGCGCGTCGCGAAGATTGCTTCAATCAGGACTACGCCACCCATCTCGGTCGTATTTGCGATGGCGAGCGACCCGGTCGCCGAAGGGTTTGTGGAAAGTCTTAACCGGCCTGGCGGAAACATAACCGGGGTGACCAGCATTGCCGCTGCGCTCGCGCCCAAGCGTCTTGATCTTGTGCGCGAATTCCTGCGCGACGATGCTGCTGTGGCGATCTTGATCAATCCGGTCAATCCACTTAGCCAGACTGAGCGCATGGAGACCGAGGTCGCGGCCGACGCGATCGGCCAGCGGCTCGCAGTCGTGACCGCAAGCAATGAAGGCGAAATCGACGAAGCGTTCGCGACGATTAAGCGGCAAAAGCACATCGGCGCGCTCATTATCGCAGCCGATGTTTTCTTCTACTCGCAAATGCAGCGACTAGCTACCCTTGCAACCCAACATGCGTTGCCGGTGATCGGTCCGCTACGCGAGTTCGCCGCCGAGGGCGGCTTGTTGAGCTATGGTGCCAGTATTGCCGAAGTCAATCGTCAGGCGGGCATTATCACTGGGAAGGTGCTCAAGGGCGCGCGGCCAGGCGATCTGCCAGTGCAACAACCAACAAAGTTTGAACTGGTCCTAAACCTCAAGACCGCAAAACGGCTCAGCATTGAGATTTCGCCAAAGCTGCTCGCGCTTGCTGACGAGGTCATCGAATGAGACGCCGCCAGTTCATCACGCTGCTCGGCGGCGGGACAGTATGGCCGCTCGCCGCTCATAGCCATGCTGGTCGCCACGTCTGCCGGTGCCGCTCATCGAGCGATGGGCGTGCATTGCAGATCAGCCCCAATGATCAACGGACCGGTATATGCCGTCTTGAGTTCGGCAATGGCGGCATCGAGATCGTACACTCCGAGGTGACTGACGACCAATCGTCCGACGTGCGCCTCCTGCGCGATGCGCCCCACGACCGCCGGCGCTGCATGCAGCGGACTCGCAGGGGCGCCGGCGGCGATCGCGAGGTGCATGATGAGGACATCGGCATTCTTGGCGAAATCCACAAATTTCGGATTGGTGCCGTTCTGATCGGAACTGAACACGATCGTCCCGTCACGCGTTTCGACACGATACGCGAGGGTGGGCATGTTCGCATGGGGTATTCCGAACGCCGTCACCTTCAGGCCCTCGCCTTCGAACACGGCCGACGGCTCCGCCTTCAGCACATCGACCACGCTGACCTTCAGCGGCACGCCGTTGCCCTTCGTGGCGCCCAGCGCACCGCCCATCACCTGAAAGGCGCCATTCCTCTCGTCGAACATGCGCGCAAGAAACGTCGCAAAATCCGGCGCCACGTCGTTTCCGGAGGGCCCCGAAACGCCCAGGCCAGCCGAGGGACCGGCGATGGGCAGAGGTTCCTTGCGTTGCAGATGGCTTAACCACAGGAGCGCGGGCAGGTCGGACACATGATCGGGATGCAGGTGACTGATGCCGATCAACACGAGGTCGCTCAGCTTCGCGCCCGACTGAGCGAACCGGAGATAGGCGCCGCCGCCCATGTCGACGAGCATTCTGGCCTTGCCGTCGATCCACAACAGATAGCTCGACGACGCCCGGTCCCTGTTGAAGGCAGGACCCGCCGATCCCAGAATCTGCAGGGTCGCCGGCCCGGCTGCGCAGCTCTGCGCCGAGGCGCCCGAAGGAACGGCGAGAACGAGCACGCCGCACATCATGAAGGACCGGAGGAGCGTGATCATGAGCCACCTGTATTGCTGAAGCGCGCCGGATTTGACCGATGTCTCCGACCGGACCCCGTCGGCCCTATACCATGGCCAGAACAACCACAAGCGGCCAAGGCTCACTTGAGCGCTTTCAGGAGGACCGCTTCTGGCAGATATTGCAGAAGTCGCTGCGGAGTGACCTGTTTTCCGGCAGCAGGCGGCTACCATCCATTTAGCAAATAATAAAAGTCGGTCGGAATGTTGCTGTCATAGTCGCGTTCGATCTTTTGATACGAGCCTCGATAAAAGATGAGAGGGCGAGGATCGCTGGCGGTCGTGGTCGTCAGGGCGCAAACCTTGCCGACAAGAATCAAATGGTCGCCACCATCATATCGAGCGTAATTCTCGCATTCAAACGAGGCAAGCGCGCCGGGTATGAGAAGTCCCCCGGTATGCCCTGCGAGAGGGACGGTACCCTCCCATTTTTCCGCGACAGTGCGGGCAAATTGCTTTGATACGGCATGCTGATGCTCGTGCAAAATATTGATCGCATAGGTTTGCGCATCGCTCCAGGCCGCAAACGAGTTGGAGGTTCGTGCGATGCTGAAGAGCACCAGCGGCGGCGATAATGACACTGAATTGAACGAGCTCACGGTCGCTCCAACGCGAGTGCCCTCTCTTGTTATCGTAGTGACAACGGCAACGCCGGTCGGAAAGAGGCCAAGCGCATCCCTGAAGCTTCGCTCCGTGAATGTCATCGTGCTGTCCCTGGATGCATTAGCGAGCCAGGCAAGGAGACGCTCGACCTCGCCAATCCCGACAAGCTGCTCGCGCTTGCCGACGAGGTCATCGAACAGGCGAGCGTACCGCAACATCGCCGCGGTGCCGCAATAGCCTGCCTGAGACGATGGCTAGGGTAAGCAGGTCCAACGGCAGCTCCGGAATGATGGTGAAGGCGGGTCATGCCCTCACTTCAGCAGATCGGCCACCTTGTCGATCCCGGCCTTGACGCAAGCCTCGTCCTTTTCGCCGCCCGGCGCGCCCGAAGCGCCGGCTGCGCCGATGACCTCGTCGCCCACCTTGATCGGCAGCGCGCCCTGGTTGGCTATGACGTTGGTGAGATGGATCAGGCCGAGCGTCGGATCGGCTTTGAGACGCTCAACGAGTGCGCCGGACGGCGAACGGAACGTGCGCGCGGTATAAGCCTTGCGCATGCTGTTCTCCACGGTGTGCGGGCCGGTGTTGTCGCCGCGTACCTGCACGATGATCTCGCCGTTGCGGCCGACCACGGTCGCCGACACGGCGTAGCCGTTGGCCTTGCAGGTCTCAATCGCAGTTTGCGCGATGGTGATTGCCATGGAAGCGCTCAGGTCCTTGTGGTTGAGCAGCTGCGCGCCCGCCGTCTGGGCGGTGGCGGAGGCAAGGACACACCCGAGCATGAGCGCGCCGGAGCGAAGCGTAGATGGGAACATTCTTCTCCTCCCTGATGCGGCCGTGGTGACGCGGCCGGAGGGGAATTATAGCGGGATTTTGCGTATCGCAATCAGGGGGCTGTGGCGTAATTCCAGGCTGACCAAGCGAATGCGCAGAAACTCTAACGGCTTTTGCCGACCATCTCGGCGTCAATGAGCACGAAAGCCACATAGGCCGGCTCATCGGTCCGATTACTCCAAGCATGATTGGTGCCGCGCTGGATCAATACGTCGCCGGCCTGGAGCACGACCTCGCCTTCATCCATCAGCGCAACGATCTCGCCGGACAGCACGATCGCGTAGTCGACCGAGCTGGTCTTGTGGAAACCTGGATGGCGGGGATTTCCGCGATCCAGGGCCTCGTGCCGTCCAGAGCCATCGGGGGGAGCATCGCGTTCATGCGCGAGCGCGGGAACGCGTTGCTTGTCCGGCGGATATTCGATGATGCGCAGCACACTGCCGTTCTTCGGCGGCGGTAAGCGGAACGGGCGGCGTATGGAATCCTCATTGCCGCGATTGTCGGCTGGCGTCCCGCGTGTCTCCCATAGCTCGGTCACCACCACGCTTCCAGTCCCACGGCTGAACACATGCGGCGAGGGCCCGTCCATGATGAATATCGACTTGCCTTTGGCGCTGTGCCCGGTAACCACTCGGCGAATTTTCTTCTGCATCCGAACCTCGTACAACCTTCGTGAAAAGAAGCATATTATCACTCGCTCAACCTGAGCCCGGCCGCATGCCGCCTCCCCTCAAGCCGGCATCCATCAGTGGCGGGAAGCCCCTGCTCGGATCACCATCTATCGGCAACGATGGGCGCACGAAACCAGAAACCCGGAAATCGGAGGGAGCGATGACCGCCACGCTGCGCCGCTTATTTCTGCTCGCTTGCCTGCTCGCGAGCCCCGCCGCGCTGGGGCAGAGCTACCCCGACCGCAACGTCACCATCGTGGTGACCTCGGCAGCTGGCGCCTTGACCGACACGCTCACCCGCGCCGTTGCACAGCGGCTGTCCGAGATGTGGAAGCAGAACGTGATCGTCGAAAACCGGGGCGGCGCTGGATACTCGATCGCGGCCCAGTCCGTGATGCGGGCCGAGCGCGACGGCTACACCCTGCTCGCTTCGGAGACCGGCTTCTACACGACCCAACCGCACCTCTATTCTGAAGGCAAGCTGGCCTACGACGCGGAGAAGGACTTCGTTCCGGTCGCCGGCTACGGCACCATTCCGACTGCGTTGCTGGTGAATCCGTCGGTGCCTGTGAATTCGGTGACCGACCTGATCGCGCTCGCCAAGAAGAAGCCCGCGGCCGTGACGTTCGGCACGGCCGGCGTCGGGACTGCGCTGCACATCGCCGGGCTGGAGCTGGAGAATCTCGCTGCCATCAAGATGACGGCGGTGCACTATCGTGGCGCGGCTCCCGCGCTGAGTGATGTGATTGCCGGACACATCAACGCGGTGATTATGGGCCCCTCCGTAGCGCTGAGCTCGGTGAAGGCCGGAAAGCTCAAGATGCTCGCTTTCGGCAGCGAGAAGCGGGTGGCGGAGTTCCCCGACGTGCCGACCATCGCCGAGACCGTTCCGGGATACGAGGCGAGCGTGTCGTTTGGACTGTTTGCCGTGGCGGGCACGCCTGCCGGCATCATCAAGAAAGTCAACGCCGACGTGCAAACGATTGTCAGCGATCCCGAATTCCAGAAGAAGTATCTCGAGCGCTTTGCCGTTGAGCCGGTACCAGGGCCGCTCGACGCCTTTGCCGAATATCTACGCAAGGACTCGGCCAAATGGGGCGAGGTCATCAAGGCGGCCAACGTGAAGATCGAATGACGCATGAACGTCGAAAAGTATCCGCGAAGTAAGTTTCCGTCGCATGATCCACCGCGCCGAACGTTACACCGAAGACTGCCAGTGCGCTCGGCCGGCACCTCTTCAGCCCAAGTCGGATATATCCGACTTGGGCCACTTTTGGTGCCGAACTCGGGCAAGCCCGAGTTCGGGCAGGGGAGAGGTCGGATCGCGCTTGCGCGATCCGGGTGAGGGGGGCCGGCTCGATAACGGTTTGTGACCCCCTCACCCGGAATGTGCGCGCGCGGCGCGCACATTCCGACCTCTCCCCTGCGGGGAGAGGTAAACCGCGACTGCCTCAACGTCGGCGAAACCCACTACTAAGTCGGTCATCCGGCTCCGCGTTGTCTTGGCGCGCGCGAATTGGGCGGGTTCAGTGCTGACGATTTCCAGGCGGTCGCAGTTCCGAGTCCATCGCAGCCAAAGCGGCATGCAGCGTCGCTACGACCTGCGCGCCCTCTCCAACGGCCGCAGCGACGCGCTTGATAGAACCCGAGCGTACGTCGCCAATGGCAAAAATGCCGCGCCGGCTGGTCTCCAGCGGGTTGCGGCTCTCGCTGCAGTCCCCGCCGGTCAAGACGAAGCCCTTCGCGTCCAGTGCGATGCCTGATCCCGAGAGCCAGTCCGTGTTCGGATCTGCCCCGATGAACAAGAAAAGGTGTTGAATAGGGGTGCGCACTTCCTGCGCTGATTTCTGTCGCCAGCGGATCGCCTCCAACACTCCCTCGCGACCCTCCAGACCGGTGACGTTCGTTTGCGTCAGCACTTCAACGTTCGACAGGCCGGCAATGCGATCGACCAGGTAGCGCGACATGCTCGCTGCAAGTTCCGGTGCGCGCGCCAGCAGCCACACCCTGGCAACATGGCTTGCGAGGTACACGGCAGCCTGCCCGGCGGAATTGCCGGCGCCGACCAACGCGACCTCCTGTCCGCCGCACAGCCTGGCTTCCAGAGGGGATGCCCAATAGTGCACGCTGGACCCCTCGAATGCTTCGAGACCTGCAACGGCGAGCCGCCGGTATCGCGCGCCGGTTGCGATCACGATCGAGCGAGCCTTTGCCCGCTCGTTGTTGGTAAGCTTCAGGAGGAATGGTCCGCCGTGCGCATGGTGCGATCCCTCGAGGCCGGTCACCTCGTCAGGTATCGCCATCTCGACCCCGAATTTCTGCGCCTGATTGTACGCGCGCGCCATCAGGGCCATGCCGCTGATCCCGGTCGGAAATCCGAGATAGTTCTCGATGCGGGCGGATGCTCCGGCCTGACCGCCGAATGAGCGACAGTCGAGCGCGAGCACCGAGAGTCCTTCCGAGGCCGCATAGACGGCGGTGGCAAGACCCGCGGGCCCCGCACCCACCACGGCGACGTCGTAGAGGCGGTCGGGATCGATTGGTCCCAGCAAGCCGATGCAGCGGGCAAGCTCGGGTTCGGCTGGATTGCGCAACAGCTGCCCGCCTGGACAAAGCACGATGGGCAATTGCCCAGGGTCGACGTGAAAACGATCGATCAGCGCCTTGGCGTCCGCATCGGTCTCCGGATTCAAGCTTTGGTACGGATGACCATTGCGGCGGAGAAAACCTTGAAGCCGAAGCACATCCCCATTCTCGGGACGTCCAACGATGACCGGTCCTCCGGCGCCGGTTTCGAGGAGACCGACGCGACGCAGAATCAGCGCGCGCATAATGCGCTCGCCAAGCTCTGCCTCTGCAATGAGCAATGCGCGCAGCTGATCAGGCGGGATGATCAGCGCCTCGACCGCTCCTTGCGCGTGCGCGTCGACGAGAGCAGGCCGGCCCCTGAGCTGCGCCAGCTCGCCCATGAAGGATCCCGGCCCATGGGTAACGATGTGCCGGCGGCGGCCCGACTCGTCATGCTGAGTGATATCGACGTGTCCATTCAGGACGATGGTGAGCCCCGCACCGACCTTGCCGACCTCCACCAGCGCCTCGCCTGCACGATACGAGCGGGCTTTGCCAAAGCGGCGCATTCGCTCGATCTCGACCGGCTCCAGAATGGGAAACATCTGGTGACGGCGAGTGTCGATGATTGATTGGGCGGCAGCCATGGCAAACGCGGTTATAGTATATGCACGCCGCGGACGGCGGCAGCGAAGATGTGCGGACGGCCTCTACTCCTCTGACACCGTCTCGTGGAATTTAGTGTAGTCAAGCAAGAAACGACCTTGCGGCGACACGCTGGTGATGTCCTTGTAACGATGCTGCCAGCGGATATCGCGCCATGAATAGACGTGACGCGCATGGAGCTGTTGGGCGGAGTTGTCGTCGAAGCCGCCGACGTTGAGCACCAGAACTGCTTCGCTCTCGGTGAGATCCGATGCGGTCAGTCCGTGCAGCGGACTGTCCTTATCAATGACGTGGAACAGCATCCAGCTCAGAACGAATATCGGATGGTCGCTGCGTTCGAGCTTCAGCTCATAGAAGCGTCGCAGTTGGTCGCCTTCCTTTGTGCGCTCGGCGCGAAGGATCCACAGCCGCGCGTTGGCCCGCGAGATCACGTTGTGCCGCGCGTTTGCCAAGCGGATCATCAGCGTTTGTCGCCCTTCGTGGCGGGTGATCACGGCATAATCGGCGAACACGAAACGGGCGCGCGGACGCGAGAAGCGGGCGAAAGTCAGCCCGGTCATCACAGCAAGAAAACACATGCCGGTAAAGATTTCGATCGTCGCGATCAGATGCCCATAGTTGGTCTGCGGATGCATGTCGCCATAGCCGACTGTCGCCAGCGTCTCAATCGAGAAGTAGAAATAGGCGAGCAATCCATTCTCGGCCGCATTGGCGATCGGCTCATGACCAAGGAAATAAAGGAAACCAAATACGGCATTGAGCCCCACAAACAGCGCGGCGGCGAAGCCGAAGAATACCGGCCAAGAGACGGTCATGCAGCGATGATAGAGATCGCTCCAAAATCCCTGGCTCAGGCCGAGAGTTTCGATCTCCCGCTCGCCGAGCCTGACAAGCTGCGCCTTTTTCTCTGACCTTTTTCGTCCGGGCTTCGACAATGCGGGTGATCCCTTGAGTCCCAATTTTGCGAGCAGACTGTGCCTTTCAGCGTGATCTTCGGCCTCAATTTTAGCAATCCATTGGGCCAGTCACCCCCCGCGAAAGGTGCGGGTACTTACCGGCATTCTGCTTGAACACTTCGGGCCCGGCCAATCGCGAGCGGCGGTTTGACCGCGGCCGGATCGCCGCGCATGAAGGGGCTCTCTGAGATCGCGCGTCCGCGCACGGCAGGTCTTCCGCAAACGCGGGTCATGCTCCGCAGTCCGTGCGGCGCGGGAGGAAAGAGGGCAACCGGCAAGAAAAACCGCTGGAAAGCGCGGCTAAGTCGGCAGGCCAGGTCGGTCATCCGACTCCGCATTGTCTTCGCGCGCGCAAATTGGGCGGCAAGGCGGCAATAGGTCTCGCGAAAGCTCCGCCGCCCGGCCCGATTGTCGCCAAAAACGCCCGGTACCCCGCCCGCCTTTCCGCACGGCTATCGGGGGATCACCATGCAGACAAGACGGATCTATCAGGTCCAGCATTGGCCGAACGGGCAATGGGACCGCGACCATAACTGGCGCAAGGTCGAGGCCGGCAGCGAGAAGGAAGCGGCCGAGAAGGTGTGCGGCTTTGCCTTGACCGCGACGGGGCGGCTTGCGCAGCTACGCGCGCGCGTGTTGCGCCTGGGTGACGTCAGGCAGCGCAGCGCCACGGACTTCTTCACAGTCGAATAGGGATCGTTCCCGACAATCGGCAAATTTCAATCGGCAGACCGACGCAACGCGCGTGGGGGGCGGGATTGAAGGCCGCCTTGCCGATTACCTCTCCCACCAGCAGCGCATCCTGGGAACGATGACCGGCCCGCTCGCCCGATCCTCCGGAGCGAGCCATGAATGGCATTGGCGCACTGCGCCCGGGCCGGGATACTCGTATTGGTACGGCACCGGGTAGGTCGTTGAAAAAAGCCGGTAGGGATAGGCAGGGGCGACCCGAATTCGCGGCCGTGCGCGCAGACGGCGCGCCGGCGGATACGCATCGTCCCTCTGTGCGAGCGCGTCGTCCGCGCCGGCAAGAGCGAGCGCCGCGACGCCAAGCGCGAGCATGATGAGCCCGCTGGCTGGTCTCGTTTTTCTGGCCATGCTCCACGCTCCCCAACCGCGCTGCCCGCCACTGCCAGATGCCGGCACGTCCGTGGCAATATGTTGTCCTTGCCGTTTGCCGACCTTGGCCCGGCGCAAGACGCCTAGCGCAGATCTCGATGACGTTCGATCATCACGCGGTCTTGCAGCTTGCGGCACCTCTCCCCGCAGGGGAGAGGTCGGATCGCGCTTGCGCGATCCGGGTGAGGGGGGCCGGCTCCCTCACGGTTTGTGTCCCC
>Ga0306925_10004026_pt1 | contig 13151 bp, 9 predicted proteins | sample flu12Cox44000176_FD_203755 | JGI IMG/M metagenome (GOLD analysis project Ga0306925, IMG submission 203755) | Lab enrichment of tropical soil microbial communities from Luquillo Experimental Forest, Puerto Rico - flux8day.12C.oxic.44.000.176 (v2)... | ecosystem: Environmental > Terrestrial > Soil... | reverse complement strand
ACGCGGCACGAACTCCAAGGGCCTACGCCCGCGTTCCCGGCCGCCACCGACAGCACTAACGGGCTCTTCGTCCACGCACGGCGGGCAGGGAGCGCTGGCGGTCAGCGTCACGGGGCGGGTTTGCTGAGGTCAGCCGGGCTGGTGGGTGAAGCCGAGGGTGCGCTGGCCGGCCTTTTCGGCCGCGATGACGAAGCAGACCCGGCCCGCGCCACGGCTGGGGAAGGGGGCGCTGGTGTATTTGAGCGAGATGGGATCCATGTACCTGCAGTCCTCATCGGGGCGCACTTCGATGACCCTGCCCTGCACCGCCGCCATCCGGTAGGGGTGGGCCAGGTCGGTGACCGACAGCCCGACCCGCGGATCACGGCGCATGTCCCTGGCCTTCCAGGTCGCCTCGCCCGTGCAGATCAAGATGTGGTCGCCCTCACGGCCGGCCCACACCACCCAGTTACGCGGCGATCCGTCGGCCCGCAGGGTCGACAGGTGCACGTAGTTGGGCCCGTCCAGCAACTCCTTGACCTCATCGGGAAGCGGAACCGCCATCGCCTCAGCCTAGTGCCACGCGCCCGACCGGCACCTGAGCGAGGCCGTGACCGGCCGCATCCGCTGAGGCCCGTTACCCCCCTGCTGGCCCGATGCGCGCGCGATTAGCCATCTCTGACCAGAACGTGCGCATCTGGCTCCTCGGCAATCCCTGCCAGCGGGCCGTGCTCCGGCGAATTCGCGCCCGGCGCACGAGCATGTACTGGTGACGGCAGAACGCCTCGCTCAGTTCCGCGCGGTGCGGCTGCTGCCCTTTGGGGGGATAGGGGCACAGGTCGAACGGGCAGCCGTCTAGGCAACTGCTGCCGGGCGGGTTGCCCGCCACGGTTCCGACGGTGCGGTCGGGCTTGAGCGCCAGCCGGTCGCGCCTGATGCACGGCGGCAGTATGTCTTTGTCCGCGCGCTCAAGCCATTGCTCGATCTTGCCCGGCTGCTCACCGCGCTCGGCGAGATTCAGTAGCAGCAGCACGTCCGCGGCCAGCTGCTGGGCGTGCCGGTCGAGCCCGCTCCAGCCCATCGATGGCTGGATCCATTGGTCATGCCGCCGGGCCTGGACATCCGTCACTTCCTGGCTGGACCCGACCCGGGCGACCAGGTCACTTTCGTCCATCCACAGGAACCGTTCGGGATGACCGGTCTCCAGAGCCCGAGTGGCCAGCACCGCCGCGGCTGCGACGAAGGGGTGTACGGGGCGGTTGCCGCGCCCGTTACCGGCCTGCTCGCCGTTTATCTGTTCCAGCCAGTGATTCACGATGGCGTCGGGATTCCAGGACCGTCCGCCGGCCGTCCATTGCCTTGTCTGGATCTCCCACAGGCAGAGGGCCTGGATCAGCGTGAGCTGAGAGAACCAGTAGCGGGCGTGCTTGAGCATCTCGAGGGCCTCATCATGCAGATGCCCGAGCACGGCCGGCAGGGAGTGCACATGCCCATAACGGCGGTTGGCCGCGTACTTGAAGCCCTGGGCCAGCGCGATTTCCTGGGAGATCGTCAGCGTTGCCCCGCTGGGTTCGGCAAGCCGAACACTCTTGCGCCAATCACTGAGGTACTGTTCCGCGCGCTGGTACGCCGATCCTGGCCCGTGGTCGCCGCCAGCAGCCTCAATCGACGCGACGAGCAGGGGTGCGAGCCAAGCGCTCATTTGCTCAGCCCACTGGATTTCGCCGTCGGCCGGCGCCGCGGACGCGGCGTGGCCGTCCGGGGCTTGGCCGCTCTGCCGTTGACCGTTCATGCCACTGCATGGCGGCGCCTCGTCGCTTTGCCCGGGTTCGGCCAGCTCAATCTGCTGGAAAGCAACGGCACCGCCGCGCCCGATCTCCTGGGCTGCGGCCAGCCTGATCCGGTAGGAACTCTCCTTCAGGCAAATCTCATACAACTGGGCATACCCCAGGCCTCCCGGGCAGGCGTGCCGCCGGCCGGTCAGTGTGTGCAGCGCGTCGCCGAACCGGCGCACCAGCCCGAGCTTCGCCTCCTCCAGCGTTTGCGGGTCCTCTGACCTGATGTTGGCCCATTGGTCCATGATCTGCCGGGCGAGGTCGATGTGTGAGCAGGTCTTCGCCGCCCGGCGCGCATTGGTGCCGGGGAGTTCTGCCGTCACGACGCGGCCCTGCCGGTCGTGCGCCACGGTCCGGCCCTGCGGCCGGCGGTTCCCGATCTTGGCGGCCTGGCTGGCGACCTGGACGTCCTTGTGCGGCCCGCCGTCGGCCCGGGCCACATCGCACCGGTGATCCGTGGCAACGCTGCTGATCTCCATTGCGGCCGCGTAAATGTCCAGGGCCTTGTTGTCGTACCGGGAACCGGCTGCCTGGGCCAGCTGGTAGCAGACCGCTCCAGCGCTGGCCGGGGACGAGCCGGGCATCCGCCATGGCTGGCCGAAGTCCTCCTGCTCGATGAGGTTGCTCCGGGAGTGCAGCACGAGCGCGATCAGGAACTCCCGCCCGGGGCCGAAGCGCTCACCGTCTGGGTTGCCGTAGGGCGCCTTTTTCAAGTCTGCGCCCTTACGGAGGGCAGCCTTGCCGTAGAGCGCCTCTTTCACGTAATTAGGGTCGCTGAGGGCGGCGTCCATCAGCTGAGAACCGAGAAAGGCCTGGATCAGGCTGTGCTGGAACCGAACTCGGCTGGCCAGTGGCTCGACCAGGCCGAGCCGGGCGCCCCAGGCCGCAGCCAGCCGCTGATCGACCCGGCTGAACTTGCCGCCTGTCCTGCTGTCTATCCTCTTCAGTCGCTTTTCGACCTCTTTATGGATTGGCCCCTTCACCATCGAGTCCAGGCGGACTTCAAGGCTGTCGTCCCTCAGGCCGACGCAGGCGAGGGCTGACAGCCATACCAAGGCGACCTCGCGCTCCTCCGGACGGAGGGGCACGTCTGGGCGCAGGTCGCCGCGGATCATGCCTAGCTGCCAGGTCTGCAACAGGCGGACCCGCAGCTTTGACGGGTCATCACCTGGCGTTCCCAGCACCTCAGCCTTGCGCGTCGCGATCTGGTCGAGCAGGTCAAGGCGGTAGATCTCCTTGGTGATCTGCAAGTACAGCGGGGAATCGGCCACGTCGGCGGTCTCCACGATCCAGCTGAGCCGCCGCTCGTCCTCGGCCGGCCCGGTCTCTGCGACGTAGGCCAAGGCCGCGTCCTTGCTGAGCGGCTCAAGTTCGTGGATTGTCGCATCCATCTCCCGCAGCGGCGTGTGCGGGCGCGAGGCGATGAGCAGGGGAAGGCCCTGATCGTAGGCCTTACGGATGGCGATGCGGATCTTGTTGTCCCGCTCTTCGGTGTCTTCGGCCGTGATCAGGGCTTCTTCCAGCCCGTCGGCGAGTACGACGATGCGGCCGTCTTGGAGCAGCCGCCGCCAGACCTTCTCCCCTTCTCCCGCAGAGGCCAGCCGCTCGTTGACGGTCTCCATGAACTGCTCTTTGGCCAGTGCCGAGAAATCGAGCCTCTCAGCATCCCGCAAGCGGATCGGCACCGGGATCGCCCTGCGCTTGGCCAACATCTCGGTGAGGAGGACGATCACCGCGGTCTTTCCGGTACCCACTCCGCCGACGAGAACGTGTGGTCGGCGAGAGCCGCCATCGCGCAGGTCCTCCATGAGGACCCGGCACAAGTCGTCGCGGCCCACGATCTTGCCGAAGATGGGGCCGGCCGTCGGCACTAGGTCACGGGCATGCTGCCGGGCCTTGGCCCGGTACCGCCGGTCCATCCGCCAGAACCGCCAGAACAGGAAAACGACCGATGCCAGCGCAATGGAAAGCAGCGAGGTGATCCACCCACTGATGGCGCCGCAGGAGACGTCGATGTTCTGGCACATGGCGTCGTCGTTCGGCCAAACGCTCCACTGTTTGTGCAGAACGAAGACCACATAAGCAGACCGGAGCATCCAGGCCACGAGAATCACCGCGGCCACGGCGATGGCCCAGCTGGTCAGCCTCATCCAGCGTCGGCCGCTCCAGCGTCGCGGCCGGTCGACGCCCCGGTGCCGGAGCCCGAAAAGGCGCAGGCGATGCTTGAGGCCGTAGGACATCTTCCGCAGCCTCGACCATGATCCCGTGAACAACAGGACAATGCCGCCAGGCTCTCTCGCCCACCTGGCCCGTCTGAGCAGATTACCGGACATCGCTATCCGCCCCCCCGAAAACTCAGCTGGTACTCACAATATCGTCATAAATCACAGGCGTATACGACTTTTACGACGCAACGGCGGATACCAGCAATTACGGGTCAGGCTCGGGGGCCGAACGTCCCGGCTCGCCACGGGCGCCACCCGTTCCTCATGGCCAAGGCTTCGTGTTTAGTCGGGAAAGACGGTCTCAAAGAGGTCATCAGGAATCAGGAGACGCTTTCCGGCTGAGCGGGCGCTTCCTGCCAGATAGTCGCCCCGATTGGGGAAACCGGTCGACACATCTGTGAGGCCAATCCGTCGCATATCTGCGGACCCGGGCACCGGCCTAGCTGCGCAGGCTGGCGCCGGTGGCCGGGTCGAAGAAGTGGAGCGCGGCCAGGTCCACCTTCACCCGTGCCCGCTCGCCGACCTGCAGGGTGGTCCGGGGATCCATGCGCGCCACGATCGTCGAAGCCAGCGCGGAGCCGGCCGGAGCCGCTGCGTCGGATGGGTCGGCGATCGCCGCATGGTCCGCACCCGCCGCCCTTTCCGGGCCCGCCACCGGGTCCACGTCCGCCACCTCGCCCGTTTCGTCATCGCCGAGCTCGGCCGGGTGCAGCGGCGCCACCCCCACGGCGCAGTGCAGATCTACCTCGGAGCCGAGTTCCTCGCGCAGTTCCACCGAAACATCGAGCACGGACCCGGGAGTGGCGTCGCCGGACAGCGAGGCGTCCTCCATGTGCTCGGGCCGGATGCCGAACACCACCTTCTTGCCGAGGTACCGCTCCAGGGCCGGGTGGTCCTTGACCGCCTTTTCCGAGACGGCGAGCCGGTGCGGCCCGAAGCACAGGTACGGGCCGCCATCGCCGCGCTCCACGTCCGCCCCGACCAGGTTCATCGCGGGCGAGCCGATGAACGACGCCACGAACAGGTTGGCCGGCCGCAGGTAGAGCTCTTGCGGCGGCGCCACCTGCTGCAGCTCCCCGAGCCGCAGCACGGCCACCCGGCTGCCCAGCGTCATCGCCTCGGTCTGGTCGTGGGTCACGTAGATGGTGGTGACCCCGAGCGAGCGCTGGAGGCGGGCGATCTCCGCCCTCATCTGCACCCGCAGCTTGGCATCGAGGTTGGACAGCGGCTCGTCCATCAGGAACGCCTGCGGCTGCCGTACGATCGCCCGGCCCATCGCCACCCGCTGGCGCTGGCCGCCCGACAGCTGGCGCGGCTTGCGCTCCAGCAGCGGCTCCAGTTCCAGGACTCGCGCCGCCTCGTCGACCCGGCGCTTGATCTCGTCCTTGCGGCTTCCCCCGCGGTACTTGAGGCTGAACGCCATGTTCTCGCGCACGGTCAGGTGGGGGTAGAGCGCGTAGCTCTGGAACACCATGGCGATGTCCCTGTCCCGCGGCTCCACGTCGTTGACCGCCCGGTCGCCGATGAAGATCGTGCCCGCGGTGACCTCCTCCAGCCCGGCCACCAGGCGCAGTGCGGTGGTCTTGCCGCATCCGGACGGGCCGACGAGCACCATCAGTTCCCCGTCGGCGATCGACAGGTCCAGTGACCTGACCGCCGTCGTCCCGTCCGGGAACTGCTTGGTGATGCCCTCCAGCACGATGGTCGCCACCGTCACTCCTTCCCCGGGCCGTTGCCGCCCACCGCGCCCGCCCGTCCTAGCCCGCGAACACGCCCGCCGGGGCCCCCTCGGCCCCCGGCCGCGTGCGCAGCAGGTGGCCCGCCAGCGGCTCGGCCGCCCGCTGCTGGGCGTCCATGCCCTGCCAGGCGGTGGTCAGGTACAGGTCCGCGAGGTCGGGCCCGCCGAACGCCGGGCAGGTCGGCTGGGACACCGGCACCGGGAGGGTGGCAAGCAGGTCACCGGAGGGGGCGTACCTGCGCACCTCGCCGCCGCCCCAGATGGCCACCCACAGGCATCCTTCGGCGTCCACCACCAGCCCGTCCGGCACCGCCTTCCCCGCCGGGAACGGGATCAGGTCCTGCGGCTCCCAGCCGATCCGGCCGGTGCCGAGGTCGTAGTCGAACGCCCGCACGCGCGGCTCGGGCTCGCCCGAGTCGATGAAATACAGCACCGCGCCGTCGGGGCTCCAGCCGAGCCCGTTCGACTCGGTCACCCCCTCCAGCACGGTGGTGATGGTGCCGTCCGGGTCGAGGCGGTACAGCGCCCCCGCGCCCGGCGTGACGTCATTGGCCACCGTGCCGGCCCAGAACCGGCCCGCCGGGTCGCACGCGCCGTCGTTGAACCGGACGTCGCCGGGCATGTCCGGTGGGCGCCACGGGCCGGCCTCGCTGCCCCCGTCGGCGCCGGTGAGCCGGAATCCGTCGGCGGCCGCGAGCACGTACCCGCCCGAGCCGCGGTGGGCCGCGGCGCCGATCGGCACCGGCCGCCCGTCCGCCGTCAGCTCGAGCACCACCTCGTCCCCCTGGCCTGGGGTGTACCGGTGCACCCGCCCGGCCTTGATGTCCACCCAGGTCAGGCGCGACCCGGCGGGATCCCAGATTGGGCGCTCGCCCAGTTCGGCCCCGGCCTCGGCCACCACCTCCCACGGGGGCGGCTGCGCCGGCTCCCAGGGCGGTTCCTGCGGCCGTGCCGGGCCGGGGTCGTCGGTCTGGTCGCTCATTTGCCCATCCCTAGGGTGAGGCCTCTCACCAGGTACCGCTGGAAGATGAGGAAGACGATGATCGCGGGCACCGCGCTGATGAACGAGCCCGCCATCAGCACCGGGATGCTCGTGGTCCGGCCCGCCGACAGCGCGGCGAGCCCGACCGTGATCGTCCGCTGCTGCGGGTTCTGCAGGAACAGCAGCCCGACCAGCAGATCGTCCCAGATCTGGATGAACTGCAGCACGGTTATGGTGGCGATGGCCGGCCAGGACAGGGGGAGCGCGATCCGCAGGAAGGTCTTGCCGTAGCCGAGCCCGTCCATGACGGCGGCCTCGATCAGGTCGTCGGAGATCCCCCGGTAGTAGGTCGCCATCAGGAACGTGGCGAACGGTATCCCGAGCGCGACGTAGACCAGGATGGCGCCGACGTACGTGTTGATGAGGCCCAGCTTCCCGAGGTTGACGTACTCGGGAATGATGATCGACTGCAGCGGGACCAGGAGCGCGGCGACCACGGCCAGGAACACCGTGCCGCTGCCCCGGTAGCGGAGCTTGGCGAACGCGAACCCGGCGGTGGTGGAGACGGCCAGGATGAGCGCGATGGCGGTCGCGCAGATGATCGTCGAGTTGAGCAGTTCCCGCCACACCGGCAGCTCGGTGAACAGCTGCTGCCAGCTCACCGTGGAATGGCCGCTCTGCTGGTCAAACTGCGTCTGGGTGCGGAACGCGTTGTTGAGCATGTAGTAGAACGGGTAGAGCATCACCGCCGCGATCAGGACCATCAGCGCGAACAGCGTGGTCAGGCGCAGCCGCCTGCGCACGGTTGCCGCGGTGGAGCGTCCGGCCCCGGCCACCCGGGCCGACGCCGCGGTCACCAGCCCTCCCCGTCCTCGGACCGGATCAGCCGGAGCTGGACCAGGCCAACGATGATCATGATGACGAACAGGATCATCCCGTACAGGGCCCCGGTCCCGAACTGGCCCTGGGAGAACGCGGTCTGGTAGACGAAGAACTCCAGCGTGGTGGTGCCGAAACCGGGCCCGCCGTTGGTCATCACGAAGATCAGGCTGAACAGCGCCGAGAACGCGCTGATGACCGTGATCACGAACGAGAACTGGATGAACCGCTTGAGCAGCGGCACGGTGACCCGGGAGAAGATCTGCCAGCGGCTCAGGCCGTCCACCCGGGCGGCCTCGATCAGCGTCTGGTCCAGCGTGGCCATCCCGGTCAGGAAGATGATGATGTTCGTCCCGAGCATGGACCAGATGAACGTGATCGCCACCGCGGCCAGGGCGGTGTACTGCCCGGCCAGCATGTCGGTCTGCAGCGCGCCGAGCCCGACCGCGGCGAGCATCTTGTTCATCAGCCCGGACAGCGCGAAGAACTGCACCGCGACCATGCCGATGACCACCCAGGAGATGGCGGTGGGCAGGAAGTACACCGACCGGAAGAAGCGCCACCCCCGCACGTGCTCGTGCAGCAGCGCGGCGATCGCGAGCGGGATGCCGATGGCGAACGGGATGGACAGCAGGAGCAGGGCGTTGTTCTCGATCACCCGCCAGAAGATCGGGTCGGTGAGCGCGCTGACGTACGCACTGGGCCCGATCCAGGTCGCGGTGATCCCGTCCCAGGAGGTGAACGAGTAGTAGACGGCCTGCCCGATCGGGATCGCGAGCAGCCCGACGACCACGATCACGGCCGGCAGGCTGAGCATGATTCCCGCCCTGCGCCTGCGGCGGGCCAGCCGTCCGGAGCCCACCCCGCCGCGCCTGCCGCCCCGCCCGCGCCGGGCCAGCGCCGACTCGGCAGCCGCCTCCTCAGCGGCCTGGATCGCGCTCACCTGGCCCCCTCTCTACCTATCGTCATGGTCCCGGTGCGGCGGCCGCCGCCGCACCGGGACAGTTGCGGGCAGCCGTTACGGGTAACTCGTGCCGCGGGCGGTGGACGGCAGCTGGCCGAACGTGGTCTGCATGTTCTGCAGCGCCGCGCTCGGTGTCATGGTGCCGTTGAGCACCGAGGGCAGGACCTTGCTGCCGGTCGTGACCACCTCGGGCTGGACCACGTTGTCCAGCATCGGGTACGCGGTCAGGTGGTCCTGGCTGACGAAGTTGAGCATCTGCTGGTTCACCGGGTTGCTGGTCGACATGCCCTTGATGGCCGGGATCAGGCCGGCCGCGTTGACGATCGTGCCGGCCTGCGGGGTCGTCATGAACGTCAGGAACTGGGTCGCCTGCGTGGGGTGCTTGGCGTAGCTGGTCATCGACAGGCCGTCGCCCGCGAAGTCGACGACGCCCTTGATGGCGCTGTTCGAGAACGGCGGGACGAACGCGGCGACCTTGTCACCCAGGGCGGTGGTGAACTTCTGGGTGTCCCAGGTGCCGTCGATCATCATGGCGGCCTTGCCGCTCTCGAAGTCGCCCAGGTTGTTGGTCTTGGTCAGCACGTCGCTGTTGGTGCAGCCGGAACTCTTCAGCTTGGCCCAGGTACTGAGCTGGGCGGAGTTCGTGGACGAGGTCCACGGGATCTGCCCGCTGTAGAGCTTCTGCCACTCGGACACCGGATAGGAGCCGATCATCATGTAGCTCATGTCGTACCAGGGGTAGAACTCGGCCCCCAGCGGCTGGCCGCCGTTGCCGTAGGTCATCGGCAGGTACCCGGCGGCCTTCAGCTTCTGGCAGGCGGCGAACAGCTGGTTCCAGTTGGTCGGCACCGACGCCACTCCGGCCTTGGCGAAGTCGGCCTTGTTGTAGAAGCCGATGTAGAACTGGTTCTCCAGCGGGATCACGTAGGGCCCGTTGGACGCGTTGAAGTCGTTCGAGGTCCACTTGAGCGCGTCGGGGTCGATCCGCGCCAGCGCGGACGCCGGGACCTTGCCCTGCAGGTTGGTGAGGAAGTCCTTGTACTGCAGGGTGAACAGCCCGGTCCACATGACCGCCAGGTCGGGGCCGGTCTTGGAGACCGCGGCCGCCTGGAGCAGCGCGAAATAGTTGTCGGCCGGCTGGCTGACCACGTTCACGGTGACGTTCGGATGCTGCTTGTGGAACGCCGCGGCCAGGTTCTTCAGCGCGGTCGCGTTCTGCTCGGTGCCGTAGTTCTCCCAGATGGTGAGGGTCACCGGGCCCGATGCCGAGCTGCTGCCCCCACTACTGCTGCTACATGCGGTGGCGGCGAGCATGGCCGCCACGGCCACCCCCGCCACCAGAGTCCATCGCCTCACGGCTTTCTCCCTTCGATGACATCCCGTCTGTAAATCACTGAGATCAGGACCTCCCGACCACCGGCTCAACGAACCTGCGGTGCGCTGGCGTCGGTGCGCGCAGAAAGTCCAGATCGCACCCCTCGGGTGCCTGCAGCACGTGGTCCCGGTACAGGGCCGGCCAGCCTCGCAGGTGCGGCGAGGTCGGCGCTGACCAGGCGGCACGCCGCCGAGCCAGCTCCTCGCCGGGCACCTCCAGGCAGATCGATCCCGCCGCGGCGTCGACGCTGACCGGGTCGCCGTCGGCGACCAGGGCCAGCGGGCCGCCGACGGCGGCTTCCGGGGCGGCGTGCAGGAACACCGTGCCGAAGCTGGTGCCGCTCATCCGGGCGTCGGTGACCCGGACCATGTCGGTGACGCCGCCGGCGGCGAGCCTGGCCGGGATGGGGATCATCCCCCATTCCGGCATCCCGGGGCCGCCGACCGGCCCGCAGCCGGCCAGCACGAGCACGCTGTCGGCGGTGACCGGCAGCGCTGGGTCGTCGACCCGGCGGCGCATGTCCTCATAGCCGCGGAACACCACGGCCGGGCCCCGGTGGCGCAGCAGGCCCGGGGTGGCCGCGGACGTCTTGACGATCGCCCCATCGGGGGCCAGCGACCCACGGACGACCGCGAACGCACCGCCGTTATGCAGCGGCTGGCTGAGCGGGCGGATGGCCCCGCCGGCGGCGGCGGCCGGTGCGGCCGCGGCGATCTCGCCGATGGTCTGGCCGCTGACCGTGCCCGCGCCCGCCTCGAGCAGGCCGGACAGCTCGCGCAGCAGGGCCGGCAGCCCGCCGGCGGCGTCGAAGTCCTGCATGAGGCCCGCGCCGGACGGCTGGACGTCGGCCAGCACCGGCACGTCGGCGCCGAGCCGGGCCAGCTCATCCAGGGGCAGGGCGACGCCGGCCCGGCCCGCGATCGCCGCCAGGTGGATGACCGCGTTGGTGGAGCCGCCGATCGCGTGCAGGACGCGGATCGCGTTGGCGAACGCGGCGGGGGACAGGAGCGCCGAGGGGGTCAGGCCTGTTGCGACCGCCGCCACCGCCCGCCGTCCCGCCTCGGCCGCGGCGGCCAGGCCGCGCGGATCGCCGGCCGGGATCGCGGCAGACCCCGGGATCATCAGCCCGAGCGCCTCGGCCAGCAGGGCGACCGTGGACGCGGTCCCCATCGTGTTGCAGGCGCCGGTGCCGCAGGCCAGGCAGGCCTCGAGCGCCCGCCAGCCGCCGTCGCCGAGACGGCCGGTCCGGCGCTCGTCCCAGAGCCGCCACAGCGCGGTCCCGGTCCCGATCCGCTCGCCCCGGAAGACGGCGGCCGGCCGGGCGCCGCCGGTGACCACCACCGTGGGGATGTCCGCGCTGGTGGCGCCCATGATCGCGCCCGGCACGGTCTTGTCGCAGTTGGCCAGGATGACGATGCCGTCCAGCGGGTTGGCGCGGATCATCTCCTCGATCTCGATCGCGAGCAGGTTGCGGTAGAGCATGGCGGTCGGCTTCATCAGGTCCTCGCCGAGCGAGATCGAGCCGAACTCGGCCGGGATGCCGCCCGCCTCGAGCACGCCGCTCCGCACCGCCCCGGCCAGCTCGCGCAGGGGTAGGTTGCACGGGTTCAGCTCGCTCGCCGAGTTCGCGATCCCGATCACCGGCCGGCCCCCCCGCCGGCTGACCTCGAGGCCGGCCGAGGCGAACGCGACCCGGTGGGCCATGGCCACCTCGTCGTCGCCCGTGAACCACGCGTCGCTGCGCAGGGTCATGGCTATGGCTCCGGAACCCCGAGCCCGACCGCCCCGGGCTGCGACTGCACCAGGCCCAGCCCGCTGCGCTCCATCCACTCCAGGGCCACCCGGGCGCGGTGCACCTTCTCCCGCGCGATCGCGGCCGCCTCGTCCACCAGGTGCAGGCCGCTGGGGTAGAGCAGCCGCGAGTTCCGCAGCCCGAACTTCACGTACATGGGCGCGGCCACGGCCACCAGATCGGCTGCCTCCTGGCCGCGGACCACCCCGCCCATGCCGGTCGGCGCCTCCACGTACAGGTCGAGGGGGAGCGAGGTCGCCGAGCGCATCTCGGCCAGCTGCCCGAGCGTGACGTCGGCGGGCACGTTGATGGTCGAGGCGCCCAGCCGTTCCAGCTGGGTCACGGTCAGCGGGTTGGCCGGGGCGAGCATCGCCGAGACCTTCCACACCACCGACGCCGGGATCTCGCCGTCCGACTGCATCTCGGCGAGCAGCTCCAGCAGGCCCGCGTCGGCGACCAGGAAGCCTCTGATCCCGTGGTCCACCCCGCGCAGCACGTCGTCGATTGCATAACGGAGCTGGCGCACCCCCCGGATGAGCCCGGCCCGGCCCGGTCCGTCGCCGGACTGGGCCACGCTGCCGACGTCCCACTCCTCGCGGGGCCCGATGAACAGCGAAACCTCGATGCCGTTGTCGGCCCCGATCCGGGCCATCTCGGCCAGCTCGGGCGCGGACAGCAGCATGGCGCCGCTGCCCTGGGACACCCGGTTCACGGTGATGCCCTCCGTGGCGGCCTGGGCCACGACCGCCCGCAGCACGGCCGGGCCTTCGACGCTGGGGATCTCGATCCGGTGATGGGCCCCGTCGGGGAACCTGCGCTCGCTGGGGGCAGGCGCTGGCTCGGCCGAGATGCCCCGGCGGGCGAGGACGTCGGCCCCGGTCACCCCCTGCACATCCGCCGCCCCTGCCCCATCGGGACCAGCGAGAGCGCTCATTTCATGGCCTCCCTCGCGGGCGCTTCGCTGGCTTCGGGAGGCGGGTCCTCGGCGCCGGGACACCGCTGGCGCGGCGTTCGGCCCGGCGCCTGCGGCGTTGGGCCCGGGGCCGACCGATGGTGTCTCATCGTCTACACCTCCAGCACGGCCGGGCGGGGCGGCACTAGGTCGTCACCGTCGTCCACCGGCCAGGCCGCGCCGGTGGGGCCCGCGCGGCCGGTGGTGACGCGCTCGATCCCGTCGGCGCGGACGAGGTAGGTGTCCTCGGCCTTCGCGCCGCCGGGCAGGCTGGGGTTCCAGGCGACCGCGTGGCCGGCCTCGATGAGCGTCGCGTACCAGCGGGAATCGCGCTGGCACGGGGCGATCTCGAACTCGCGCTCGGCGAATCCGATCGGGCCGCCCTGGTAGTGGCCCGCCCAGCCGCCCGCCGCGCCTTCCCGCGCGTAGC
>Ga0306925_10004024_pt1 | contig 13152 bp, 12 predicted proteins | sample flu12Cox44000176_FD_203755 | JGI IMG/M metagenome (GOLD analysis project Ga0306925, IMG submission 203755) | Lab enrichment of tropical soil microbial communities from Luquillo Experimental Forest, Puerto Rico - flux8day.12C.oxic.44.000.176 (v2)... | ecosystem: Environmental > Terrestrial >... | reverse complement strand
GATTTGGCTGGGAACCGACCCCGTTTGCACTTGAACGCACCGGCAGTTTCGTGATGTCCTGGACGAAACCGCGATTCAAGACCGCCCGCTGATCATAGCTGTCTTTCGAGAGCGCAACTCCCGCCACTAAAGGCGCGAACAACACGAGCATCGCAATCACACTGCGCGACGGGTTTCCAGCATTCTCATGAACACATTCTCCATCCACGCAACATCGTCCACCCGGCTTTGCAGCAGCGTACACAACACCTATCACGCAAAAGATCACGCCCGCAATGGGCGTGATAGGCCGAAACAGCGGATGCAGATATTGATCCAGTCTGCCAGTGAAGAAAAAATCAAGGAGTACAATCCCGATTCCGACAAGCGTTAATCCATTTAAAATACTAGAGACCTTGGCTCGCATACAGAAGGCTGAGAAACCGGCTGGAGATTATTCCGATCGCGAGGAAAAGTCCAATTCCGAGGGCGATGACGAAACGTTTCTTAAACAGTACGCTGTAAAGAAAGAACAGTTTCAGATCAAACATCGGACCGAAGACCATAAAGGCCATCCGCGCAAAAAGCGGGAAGCTGACGAAAGTGGCTGCGATAAAGGCGTCCGATGTGCTGCAAAGGGTCAGGATCATGGCTATTGCCATCATTGCAACGGTGGAGAGTGTCGGATTCAGCGCCAAAGGCAGAATAATCTGCTGATCGACAGCGGTGTTGAATGTCGCAGCAACCGCCGCTCCTACCATAAAGTAGACTGCAGTATCAATGAAGTCGTCACATGTCATTCGCACCGCCGCAATGAGCTTTTGCGCAAAGCTGGAATTTAAATCATTTGATATGGCATCCGGTAGCGGGCTGATCTGAAAAGCAAGACGTTTGCGAGATGGTATTTTTACTGCCCCCTCACGCAAAATTTCTTTCGGACTGAACTGACGAACCGACAATCCGGCTAGCACGGCGGTCAGATAGCCGAATCCCAGCCTTATTCCGGTGTTTAACCAAGGTGCCTGGCCCCGGAAAGCCGCGAAAGTGCTGAAGGCAACGATCGGATTTACTATCGGCGATGCGAGCATGAAGGTAACTCCGCACGAGACCGGCAACCCTTTGTTGATTAACCTCCGGACCACCGGAACAATGCCGCACTCGCAAACAGGAAAGCACAAGCCAAGCAACCCGCTCGCTAGAGTAGAAAGGAATGCGTTTTTTGGCAAAAAACCTGTGATCATCCTTGAAGGAACAAAGGCCGCTATCGCTCCGGAGATCAGCGAACCCACCAGAACAAATGGCAATCCTTCAAAGGCCAGCGCCAAAAACGAATAGAAAAAATTCTGCCAGGAAAATGTAAACCAGCTCATTAACTCGTTTTCAGACCCGATCCAACGGACTCGAATTTACTCGACGCGATTTTGTTCTGCCGAGCACAGCACCAAGCGTCATCGCGGCGACCAGCAAAAAGACATTTGCCAGAACGATTGTCGGTCCGGTTGGCAAGTCGAATTGCGCCGATGTCCCTATCCCGATGATTCCCGCAACCAGACCGAAAACAGCCGCCATAATCAGCATCTGCCGAAAACTGGTAGACACCATGCGAGAGGCTGCGGCGGGAATGACTATCAATCCGCTTATCAGAAGAGCGCCTAGTTGTTGCAGCAACAAAGCTATCACCAACGCTATTACAAGCACGAAAAGGTAGTTGAGCCTGCGGATATTCACCCCCGCAATTCGAGCCAGATCCTCCTGCACAACGCACAGAAGCAACTCGCGCAGATTCAAAAGTAGAAAAAACAGAACCACCACGCTCAAACCGACAATCATCCAGACATCAGTTTCTGACGCAAAGAGAATTTCCCCAAACAGTACGCCCTCGAGACTTTGGTAACCCTTCAATTCGCTTATGAGAATGACCCCTAATGCCACTGCTCCAGAATAAGAAAAAGCTATCACTGTGTCGGCACGCAACGAGGTCCGCTCGAACAGCCACGCCATCATCAGACCGACAAGACAGCAGAAGACAATAAGAACAATTTGCATCCCCATACCGTAAACATCGTTTGTCAGTCTTAGCGCAACTCCAAGCCCGACTCCGGTTAGCGCAGCGTGCGAGATCGCATCACTGAAAAATGCCATTCCTCGAAGCGTTATGAAAGTTCCGAGCAGCGCCATGATTGGCCCAGCGATGGCGGCAATTAAAAGCGCTCGCTCAAGTTGCGGGGTCTGCAGAATCTCCCACATCTTTTAGAGACCTTCTAATGTCCTGTCCCCGAAATAAGCATGCCTTTCGCCGCAGGTCAGTTGGCCGTTTTTCAAGGCGCGAGCGACGAGCATATTTAAATCGATACGTGAGGAGCGAGCAACGCGGAAAAACGGCCAATTGGCCGCGGCCAAGAGGGTTGCGATGAAAATGGGCCGGCGGCCGCGTTGCTCGTCGGTTACGTATCGCTCGGGATATGCGCCCTCCTCGCGCCTTGCCGGCGGCCCATTTTGATCGCAACGAAAGGCATGCTTATTTCGGGGAGAGGACACTAATCTCATTTGAGCCGCCCCAGAGGAAAAAACGCCCCGTTACCTTCCCCGGCAACCAAACCTGGTAAATGTCCATAAGCCTTTGAAAGATTGTCTGGCTGAAGCACGTGCTCGGGTGTCCCGTGGCAGTGAACGGTGCGATTGATGCACAGAACTTGATCGCTGACATGTTCTACCAGATGCAGATCATGCGAAACCATCACAATTGTAATGCCGGCATGCTCTTGCAGATGGTGTAACAATCCGTCGAACGACAGTCCTCCTCGAACGTCCAGCCCGGTCATCGGCTCATCCAAAAGTAAAAGCTCCGGGTCATCCAACACCGCGTAAGCAATCAAGATTCGCTGGAACTCGCCTCCGGACAATTTGCCGATCTGACGATCGATCAAGTGACCCGCGCCTATTTCTTCAAGTTTCTTCCGAGCTATGGAGCGTGTGGCGCGCGATCCAAACCAGACACGACCCGTTGAAAATTTCAGGGACAAAAATTCATCAACACGAAGAGGCACGGCCGCATCGATGCGCAGCTGTTGGGGAACATAGCCGATCCTGCTCGAAGCCTTCAGAATTTTCCCGGAATGGATGTTCGCCAACCCCACGAGCGCCTTTAACAAAGTCGACTTCCCTCCCCCGTTAGGCCCGATAATGCAAACAAATTGGCCCCGCTCAACTTCGAAAGACACATCCTCGAGGACGTGGCTGTCGCGGTAATGCACGTTTAAATTTTCAACGGCGAGAAACGGCCTTTTATCTTTCTCCATGGAATGCGCTCACCAAAGTCTGGAGATTTTTGCGCATCACGCGCTCGTAGAAGTCTCTTCCACCTTCACCGATTTCCATCGGGTCCAACTGCACGACTGGGATCTTAAACTCCTGCGCGAATACCTGCATCGCCTTTGCTGAATACTGCGGTTCGGAAAAGAGAGCGGCAACATGAGACGATTCGATGATTTCGCGGAGTTGCTTGATCGCTCTCGGTGAAGGCTCTTTACCAGGAAACTCTTCGAATGTGGCCGCCACCGTGAAACCGTAGTCACGCGCGAAATAAGGAAAGGTGTCGTGAAAGGTGATCAGCATCCTGTTCGGCAACGAACTGGTCGCCGCAAGGATGTCGGCATCCAAGGTCGCCAAGCGATGGATATATGCATCCGCATTGTTCCTGTAAACCGGGGCGTTTTGCGGGTCGCGCGCTGCCAGGCCTTCGCAAATATTCTTCACTTGCTGGATTGCGTTTCGTGGCGAAAGCCAGATGTGCGGATTCGGACCGCCCGCATCCGGGTCGGGCTCGGATTTCGCCCCTGCCAGATTTCGCATTTCAATTCCGGTGATGAGATTGATCCCGCGGCTTGAATCAACAATTCGCAGATCCTGTTTGCCGACAGCTCTGATGCCCTTATCCAGCCAGCTCTCAAGGCCGACGCCATTGACGATCAGAACATCGGCCCGAGCGATCTTGGCCAGGTCGCTGGGAGAAAAAGAATAATCGTGAGGACCTGTGGCCGGAGGAATAAGAACCGAGACATCAGCCACCTCGCCCGCGACGTTCAGCGCCAGCGAATGAATGGGAGCGAACGAGGTGAGCACAGCAAGCCTGGACGAACCGTCACACGCGATGAGCATCCAGAGAAAGAATGCCAAGGGAACGGGAAGAACCTGCATAGAACGACAGAAAGCCAGAACATTTGAAAATGCAAATGTTTTGCAATAAGCAAAGGGATTCACCGCTGAAGCGCCGGCCTATTTTCTGCAGTCCCTCCGGGACGCGGGTGTGTAACCGACGATTAGCGCCCTCGGGGATGCCGGTGTGCGTCGAGCCGTCAACGATATCGTTCCTTGAAAAGATGCTCCCAACCTCAATTCGGGACGCGGGCGTGGACGCCCGCGCCACACTGTGGGACGGGCGTCCACGCCCGTCAGATCGCCGAAAACGGCTTGGAAAAATGTCCAAACTCCAGGGACGGCGTCGCAAGCGACGCCCCTCCAAGCTCATTCAGAACCGCAACAAAACCGCCGCCGAACGATGTTCGGAGACGCACTCTGGCCCTGCAGCTGCGCTGCTATTGCGGACCCAATTCGACACATACCTTCTCCCGATCAGACAAAGCTCCAGCGCCCGCCCGGCGCCGAGGGGGCCGCCCTCCCGTTCCCCATTCAGAAGCCGCACAGGTTGTTATCTGCCTTCGCGGTGCTAAAGGTTGCAGTATGCGTCCCGCATGTGCGAGACAGGATACCAGCGTTCACTACCCGAAATAGCATGAATGATTTTTTAGCCTCTGCCTTTTCTCTTATGTTGATTGTTTCCTCTTCTACAGCGCAAGAAAGCAGCCCAACTAAAATTCCTCTTGAAGATTTTTTCCGCAATCCTGAGACCACTGCTTACGATCTCTCGCCAAGCGGCGAACTGATCGGCTACCTGAAGCCTGTCGACAATCGCTTGAACGTTTTCGTACAAAAAAAATCTGGAGGCGACGCCACGCAAGTCACTCACGTAAAAGACCGGGATCTCCACGGATTTTTCTGGAAAGGCGAAAAATACCTCATCTATTTAAAGGACAGTTCCGGTGACGAAAACTATCACGTCTTTGTTGCTCGCAGTGATGGCACCAGCGAACGGGACATCACTCCGTTCGAGGGGGTCAAAGCGGAGATCATCGACGATCTCGAAGATCATCCCACTGATTTGATTGTGGGTCTGAATAAACGCAATAAGGAAGTCTTTGATGCGTATCGCTTGAATGTTGAAACCGGCGAATTGAAGCTCGTCGCGGAGAATCCAGGAAACATCTCCGTTTGGAAAACGGACCATGATGGCAATATCCGAGTGGCAACCTCGACCGATGGAGTCAATACAAGTTTGCTTTACAGAAAGACGGAGCAGGATCCCTGGAAATCGATTCTTACAACGAACTTCAAAGAGGTTTTTTCTCCTCAATTCTTTACATTTGATAATAAAAATCTCTATGGCGCCTCGAACATAGGCAGGGATAAGACAGCCATAGTCGAGTTCGATCTCGATAACGCCAAAGAAACCGGCGTATTATTCGAATCGCCGGAAGTCGATGTATCCGGACTCTACTACTCCAAAAAAAGGAAAGTAATCACCTCCGTTTCCTACACGACGTGGAAAGAACAACGGAAATACTTCGACCCGGTCACCGAGCGGATTTACGCTACTCTGCAGCAAAAGCTGCCCGGCTATGATGTCTATATCACTTCTTCCAATCGCAATGAGGATGTCTTCATAGTCAGGACCATTACGGACAGATCGCTCGGCTCTTTTTACTTGTTTGATTTAGGTTCCGGTAAATTGACGAAACTCGCTGACCGCAATCCCTGGCTCAAGGAGGACGAGCTCGCAGAGATGAAGCCAGTCAGTTACATTTCCCGTGATGGACTAACCATTCACGGCTATCTGACGCTGCCGAAGGGAGTGGCCTCAAAGAATCTTCCCATCGTTGTAAACCCGCATGGGGGCCCCTGGGCGCGCGACGAATGGGGCTTTAATCCCGAAGTGCAGTTTCTGGCAAATCGCGGCTACGGAGTTCTGCAAATGAACTTTCGGGGATCAACCGGCTATGGACGTAAATTCTGGGAAGCTGGTTTCAAGCAGTGGGGTCTCCAGATGCAGGACGACATCAGTGACGGTGTAAAATGGCTGGTTGATCAAGGCCTGGCAGATCCAAAGCGAATCGCGATCTACGGCGGTAGCTATGGCGGCTACGCGGTGCTGGCAGGTCTGACCAAGACACCCGAACTGTATGCTGCCGGCATCGACTATGTGGGCGTTTCTAATCTTTTCACTTTCATGAAAACGGTTCCGCCTTACTGGAAGCCGTACCTGGAAATGATGTATGAGATGGTCGGAAGCCCGGACAGGGACAAAAGCTTATTCGAGGAAAACTCGCCGGCGCTGAACGCAGACAAAATCAAGGCACCTCTGTTCGTAGCGCAGGGCGCAAAAGATCCCCGGGTAAACATCGAGGAATCCAATCAAATCGTCGAGGCGCTAAAAAAGCGCGGGGTCGATGTTGAATACATGGTCAAAGAAAACGAGGGCCATGGCTTTCGCAACGAGGAGAATCGATTTTCATTTTATAAGGCGATGGAAAAGTTTCTGACCAAACATCTTGAGCCGGCAAAATCGTAGTTATTTCACAAGATTTTCCGCGATCTGGAGGGCGTTCAAGGCTGCGCCCTTCAAAAGCTGATCGCCGCAAACCCAGAAAGCCAGACCGTTATCAAAGGCAGAATCCACCCTGATCCGCCCTACCTGGCAATCGTTTCTGCCGGCGCAATTCAACGGCATCGGATATTCTTTCAGGTTCACATCGTCGCGGACTTCGAGACCGGGGAATTTTGCGAGCACATCGCGCGCGTTTTCCACTGAGACCGGCCGCTCAAACTCTGCATGAACCGCAATGGAATGCGCGCGAAAAACGGGGACCCGGACACATGTGATAGAGGCACGGAGAGTCGGATGATGCATAATCTTCCGGCTCTCATTGACAAATTTTACTTCCTCCTTGGTGTATCCCGTCTCCAGAAAGATATCGACTTGAGGCAGCACATTAAACGCAATCGGGTAAGGAAAAATCTCCGGTTCATACTTCTCACCCTGGAGATGCGCCTTCGCTTGAAGGGATAATTCGTTTATCGCTCTGGCACCTGCACCGGAGACCGCCTGATAGCTGGACGCCACCACTCGGCGCACACCGAATTCGCGGTGCAACGGATAGAGCGCCATAAGCGCGATAATCGTCGTGCAGTTAGGATTGGCGATAATTCCGCATTGGGCGGAAATGTCCGCCCCATTGATCTCGGGAATCACCAGGGGGACCTCCTTCTCCATGCGAAATGCGGAAGAATTATCAACTACAACCGCACCAGACGCGACTGCCCGGCTCGCAAATTGCCTGGACGTTCCGGCCCCGGCACTGAATAAGGCGAGCTCCACTCCTTCAAATGAATTTTCACCAAGCGACTCGACGCGAACCCGTTCCCCCTTGAATTCGAGGGATTTTCCGGCAGATTTCGCCGATGCAAGAAGTTTGAGTTGCCGCACGGGAAATTCTCGCTCTTCCAAGAGTCGAATTAGCTCCGCTCCTACGGCACCGGTCGCTCCAGCAATTGCTACATTAAATCCTGTACTCATGAAAGGACGGAAACTCTAAACGGTAAAACGGCCTTGCACAAGATAGTCATCGATATCAAAACTCAATCGCTCAAGTTGACCTGCGACCAACGGGAAATCTTCTCCGCCCCAGTCTCAACCTCGCGCGCCGGCCCCGGATTCGAGCCGGGAAGCTTCAAAACGCCAACGGGAGTATTTCGCGTTTACGAAAGGATCGGGGAAAACGCGCCAAGCGGCACGACCTTCGTAGGGCGGGTTCCGATCGAGGAACCGCCAGCCTCCGGCGACGATCTGATTACCTCACGCATTCTTTGGCTTGATGGCTTGGAAAGAGAAAATGCCAACACAAAAGATCGATTTATCTATATCCACGGGACGAATCAGGAAGATCTCATTGGGCAACCCGTCAGCCACGGGTGTGTTCGGATGCGAAACGAAGACATCATTAAGCTATTCGAAATGGTTACGGTCGGTACCCCGGTCGAAATCAGAGAATAAGGGGGCCCCCGTCCTGGAGTATTTGCTTAGCGTGCGTCTAAGCGGCGAATCGTAGAACTCGAACTCGTCCTCGAAGCCGTAGCCGTAACTGTGACGCTAACTCATCCAAGACCAAAGAGTGTACCTTGGTTCCAGAGCCAAATGCTCTGGCAATTCGAGTTCGAGTTCGACGAGTTCGAGGACGATTTTTAAGATTTGGCACCGCAAGCCCGATGGACAGCGAGAACAAAATTGCCGTTATCATTCGCATAAACGGCTAACGTTGAAAAATCCTGTGGTCTTGATGAGTATAGCGCCAGGGACTTTTGACACGCCGAAGGCGTAAGATCCAGGGTTCCGCTTCGCTTTACCCCGGGCGGAGGTCTATTACGCCTTCGGCGTGTTCCCGAGGTTTCACCTCCTGAAAACCCTTAATTGCAGAGTGTTTTACGCTAAACAGAAAGTCCCGGGAGGGCCGGGGTGAGTATCGGCACTGCGTGCGCAGTTTTCACGGGCCCTGAAAAATGTGGGTTAAAGCGAATTTGTGAAAATACATTTGTGTCTGCCGCTGGTTCAGCCTATACGGGAGTGCTGCTAGCTAAGAAAGGAGGCGAGACTAATGAACATTGCGAAATATCTCACTTTGGTGGCTCTGGCCACTGTGGCGCTTGGCATTTCTGCTTGTAAGAAGGAGACTCCTCCACCGCCACCACCGGCACCTCCCACGACCGGTTTGTCCAAATAAGGTCTCGACCTTAGGAGGATTTGATGCCCGCCTCAGTCGGTTCTGAGGCGGGTTTTTCTTTTTGGAATACTCACCGAGTGCGAGCCTGAGAGCAGAAAACGCCACTTAAAATCGACCGCTTTGGTGATGCCAACTCGATGATCAACATCAACCTCAACCGTTTCACGGCCACGCACAATTCTTGTCCCGGCAATCGTAAAAAAATCTCGGCCGTGAAATTTCTCATTAATCGCCAGCGCCTGAGTCAATTTGCCTGGGCCGGAACAGAGCTGGCGGTGATCTGAAAGGCCGCGACGTTTCGCCATAAGCTCCATTCCGCAGGTGGGCTCAAGCGCGCGCACCAGCACAAACCCATTTGCCTCTCCGCCCTTTATCAGAAAGTTGAGAAGCCAGTGGATTCCATAGTTGAGGTAAACATACAAAGTTCCCGCAGGGTTATTTTGAATAAATTCGCGTGTGCCTCGCCGGAGAAATGTATGGCTGGCGGCATCGCCATGTTCCGCATAGGCTTCGGTCTCTACGATGACGCCTGCGGTTTCGCCCCAGATTAGTTCGCAGCCAATAAGTGACTTTGCGCAAATCAACGGACCACCTTGGAAAAAGGTTCGATCGATCATAGCCCGGAAGGGTGGTCGATGAAACACCATGGCAGCTCAAATTCCGCTGCGGCTCTGGCAGCAAGTGCACGAACACCAAAGGTTTCCGTGGCGTAGTGGCCGCCATAAATAAGATTAACCTTTAGCTCCTCAGCTAACGCGAAAGTGTGGTGAGGCCCTTCGCCTGTCACAAAAGTATCAATTCCCCGAGCCGCGACCTTCTCCAAGAGGTTCCCGCCTGCGCCCGTGACGATACCGATTCGTCTCACCTTTTGGGGACCTGAAGCGCATACCCACGGATCTCGGCCGAGCACCTCTCGAAGCCGTTTCAACAATTCCGCCAGATCCAGTTCGATGGAAACGGTGATACCCAAACGTTTGGAGTCCCAGGACAGCGGCTCGGCCCCGGGCAGTCGCAGCGCCTCCGCCAGCAGGACGTTGTTTCCCAATTCACCGTGCAGATCCAACGGTAGATGCGCGCTGTAGACTGCCAGATTGGAGCTGATCGCTCGGCGGAGCTTTCTGTAGCAGGCTCCTGTTATCGGGCTGAGCCCGGCCCAGAACAAACCGTGATGCACGAACAAGAGATCAACATTCTCTCCTATCGCAAGTTCGATCGTCGCTTCACTCGCGTCCACAGCGGCGCCTATCTTTGTCACACGACCATTGTTTCCCAGTTGCAGACCATTAATCGCATTCGGGTAATCTTCGATTTCCCTGATCCGCAGAAAATCATTGAGAAAGTTACAAATGCTGCTGAGCATGGGCGAAAGCAAACCGTATCGCTGCGTCCCAGCGTTCTTGGGATTTTCCGCAGGTCGCGCGGATCGCATGTCCTTTCATGGGAGGGACAGCCTCCGTTGCCGTCCCACCTTTCTACTTGTTATAAGGCCAAACCATTATTCGGACGGCATGGAGGCCGTTCCTCCCTGAACTATCGAGTGTTTTTAGCCGGAAAAGGGTGTTCAGATCAGAGCGCGTGGTATTTCTTTGTCAGCGTAAAGAATCGACAGCTTTTTGATCCCGTTGATCCTCTTTGCGATAGCACGCAATTGCGAGAGGATCCGCGCCAGCACCAATTCATTTTTGTAGCCGGTCGAATAGCAGAATTCAGGTCGTACGGCCATATGCAGCAGCACGAGGGTATCGTCATGAACTCGCGTGTAGACCAGGACACCGGCGAGGTCCTGCCTGTTTCCCCGATCAACAAAGGCGTACAAGGTCTGCACCTCCAGTCCTTCGATCCCAATCCGCAGCGCACCGCCTTCGTCAATAATCTTTGGAAAACCGTAGCTTGCGATCGAGGCGTTGATACTCGAGGTGTGCTGATTCTGTTCGGGATGAAAAAACATCAGCGATTCCAACTCGTCACGCTGATGCGAATTTAATCTGGAAGAGAATACCAAAGGCAGCACGAAACTCTCCTGGTGTCCTGTCGCTGGGATTTCAGGGACAGGACACTAGGTTGGTGTCGACCGAAAGTCAATTGAATGAGTTAAAGTCCGGAAATTGAACGCATTTTCGGGCAGCGATCCAAAATGATCGCTCGACTTGGTTTTCACGGATGATTATCTTTCTGCCTAAGGCCCATGGCGCAGCTCTCCCCCCAGAAGCGCAAGAAACGACGAGTCCAACTTCGCGAAGCCCAACGCAGGCGACGCGCTCGACTGAAAGAGGACTCCAAGAGCTTTCTTCAGATCATCCTGAGTCAAGAGACTCTGTCAGCTTTGCGCAACTACAGCGAGACGGTCGGCAAACCCTTGCATACCTCAGCCGCAGATTTAATCGACCAAGGCCTGCGGCGAGAGCAGAACGTTAAGCAATCATACCTCGCCAAGCCGCTCTCCTCAGAGACTCCAGCCGAGGGATCCAATGGAACGCGCTCAGAAGCCTTCTCGCCTGCAGAGCCCCACGATGAGTCGACAGTCCTGCCGGAAGCAACCTCCAGCCAGATGGATTTATTCAGGGGATAACACCCCCCGTATAACGTCGCAGCGATGCATCGGCAGCTTTTGCAGGACCGGGTTTGACGTTGGGTGAGTACCTGCTCTAGTTTGGCCAATGCGAGGACTTCCTGTCCTGGCTTGCCAGCACGAAACCGTTACAATCCTGTTATCCTATGGCTTACGAATTACCACCTTTACCTTACCCATTCGCTGCATTGGAACCCTATATTGATGCTAAAACGATGGAAATCCATCACGACAAACATCATCAGGCGTACATCACCAATGCTAACAACGCGCTGAAGGATTATCCCGAGCTTGCTGCAAAGCCGGTTGAAGAGTTACTCGCAAATCTTGGAGCAGTCCCGGAAGCCATCCGCACCGTGGTTAGAAATAACGCGGGCGGCCACGCCAATCATTCGTTCTTTTGGAAGATTCTGGCTCCTCACGCAGGGGGATCTCCCAAGGGTAAACTGGCTGAGGCCATCGATTCGACGTTCGGCGGCTTCGATCAGTTCAAGGAGAAATTTCAGGCAGCCGGGGCTGGACGCTTCGGTAGCGGCTGGGCCTGGCTGGTCGTGAATAAGCAAGGCTTACTCGAAATCATTTCCACCCCGAACCAGGACAGCCCGCTAAGTGATGGTCTTAAGCCAGTTTTCGGAGTCGATGTCTGGGAGCACGCCTACTATCTCCTTTACCAGAATCGCCGACCCGACTATCTGAAGGCCATTTGGAACGTCGTCGCCTGGGATGAGGCTGAGAAGCATTACCAGGCTGCAACCTAGCCAGCATTTCTCAAGTCCAGTTCCTGAGGCCCAAAAAGCTTGGAGGGGAGGCGCCTGCGCCTCCCGCTGGAGTTTCGCGAATACCCAAGAAAGGACTATGTTCGCCTCGATAACGAGGGCGTCGCGAGCGAAGGTATCTGCTTAGCGTACGCCTAACGGGCTAATCGTCGAACTCGAACTCGAACTCGTCCTCGAAGCCGTGTACAAGCCTTAACTGTGACACAGACTCACCCAAGGCCAAAGAGTGCACCTTGGTCCCGGAGCCAAATGCTCTGGCAATTCGAGTTCGAGGACGATTTTTAAGATTTGGCACCCATGGACAGCGAGAACAAGTGAGATCCACGGAAAGCACCATTGACAATTTATGGCGTTCCTCAACGATCACTATTTCAAACTCAAAGCGGGATATCTCTTCCCGGAAATCGCACGTCGCGTTCGAGCCTTTACCGAGGAACGTCCCGATTTGGCCAAGTCTTTGATCAGATGTGGAATCGGAGATGTGACGGAACCGCTTCCACCGAGTGCGATTTCAGCGATGCACAAAGCGGTTGACGATCTGGGGCACCGAGAGACTTTTCGGGGATATGGCCCGGAACAGGGCTACGAATTTCTGCGCTATGCCATTGCAGAAAACGATTATCGAAAACGCGGCATCGAAATCGCTGACGACGAGATTTTCGTTTCCGATGGATCGAAATGCGATTGCGGAAACATTCTAGATATATTTGGGTGCCAGAACCGTGTGGCGGTTGTCGACCCTGTTTATCCCGTGTATGTCGATACAAACGTCATGGCCGGTCACACCGGCCCCCCGGATAAGAGCGGCGCTTATCAAGGACTACTTTACCTGCCTTGCACCAGGGAAAATGGTTTTGTACCAAGCATTCCCGAAGAGCGCGTCGATCTGATCTATCTTTGTTTTCCAAATAACCCTACCGGGTCGGTCGCGACCCGG
>Ga0306925_10004023_pt1 | contig 13154 bp, 9 predicted proteins | sample flu12Cox44000176_FD_203755 | JGI IMG/M metagenome (GOLD analysis project Ga0306925, IMG submission 203755) | Lab enrichment of tropical soil microbial communities from Luquillo Experimental Forest, Puerto Rico - flux8day.12C.oxic.44.000.176 (v2)... | ecosystem: Environmental > Terrestrial > Soil... | reverse complement strand
CCGTCTGAAACAGCGAGGCGCCGCTCATTGCCGCCTGCTCCTCGAGCGAAGGGTCCATGGAGCGGAACGCCGCCGTCATCAGCAGGAACGCCATGGGTGAATAGTGCAGCCCGTCGACCCAGACCATTCCGGCCATGGTGTAGATGTTGACGAGCACGGCATCGGTGCCGAGCAGGTTCTGCAGGGCGAGGTTGATAAGCCCGATCTTCGGGCTTGCCAGCATGATCCAGGATACCGTGAACAGGATGCCAGGGATCACCAGCGGGATGATGGCGAGTGCAAAGAAGAGGGACTTGAACGGCGTGTTGGTGCGCTCGTTCATCCAGGCAAGCCCGGTGCCGATAGCAAGCGAGAGCAGCGCGGCGCCTGAGGCGAACTGCAGCGAGTTGAAGAATAGCCGCGCCGTGTCGGCGCTGAAATAGGCGGTGCGGAAATTCTCGAGGGTGAGCTGCGCGGGCGCGGTTGCGGTCTGCGGCGTGAGCACGCTCTGCCAGAGCAGGAATGCAAGCGGCACCAGCGCGAGCCAGGCGACCGCGGCGGTGACGAGCGCGATGATCAACCCCTTGAGCTCGAGCCGCGGGAATCCCTCCCCCGCGGCGGGAGAGATTGAGCGAGCTGCCCCCACTGAGCGCTCCATCGTTACCGCACAGTGGCGCCAGGCCGTGTACTCATGGATCGGGGGACCTCAAATCGAGCGTGGTGATATCCGCTATGCCCCTGAGGCGGAAAGGAGGGCATTCTCGGAGGTCCGAATCGCACTGCAGCAAATACCCGGTTATTCGATTACGTCATCGACCCGCATCAGCATTGACATTGGTATTTCGATGCCGAGCGTTTTCGCGGTCTTCAGATTTATGAGCAACTCGACTTTTGTAATCTGCTCAACCGGGAGTACCGCCGTCTTTTCTCCCTTGAGGATACGGCCGGTGTAGACTCCGATCTGACGGTACATATCCCTTAGGTTACCGCCGTAACTCATCAATCCGCCTGCGGTTACATACTCGCGGTATGCGTAAATGGTCGGGATTGCGTGACGGGTCGCCAGTTCGACTAGGCGGTCACGTTGGGTCAAAAAGAAAACTTCTCCGCTTACCACGAGTGCGCTCGCCCGTTCACGAACAAGGGCAGTGAAGGCCGTTTCGATCTCGCTGGGATTACTTGCCTCCAGAATCATCATACGTGCCCCAAGGGCTCTCGCCGCTTCTGGAATAATTCTCCTCTCAGTTGCGGCTTGCGGGATGTTACCTTGGTTTATCAGTGCGGCGATCATGCCGTCTGCGGGTACCAGGTTATGTATCAGCTCAAAGCATTTTGCGATCAGCTCCACATTGGCGTTCGTAACGCCAGTGATGTTGCCCGCGGGCTTTGCGAGGCTGGAGACGAGACCAACTTTCACTGGGTCAGTCCCGATCAAGAAAACAATTGGAACTGTTTGGGTCGCCGTCTTGGCAGCCAGCGCTCCTGGCGTGCTGCCTCCCACCGCGATAATGGTCACCCCACGGCCAACTAAATCCGCTGCCAGCGAAGGCAAGCGATCGTTGTGTCCCTCTGCCCATCGGTACTCGATCGTTGCGTTGCGACCCTCGACAAATCCTGTATCCGCTAGGCCCCGGTGAAATGCGGCAACGTATCCACGCGTCATTTCAAATGTTGTGCCGCCGAGGTACCCGATCACCGGCATAGATCGCTGCTGCCCGCGTGCCACGAGCGGCCATGCGGCCGCACCGCCGAGCTGTGTGATGAACTGGCGGCGCCCAAGTAGCGGTAGGGATGTGCGTTTTCCCAGGTTCCGACGCGATCCCTTCGCACGTGATGTGGCCTTTGACCCCGGCAGGGCGTCAGCACCTCGCATGGCGGTGCCGCACATGTTGCCTTCGGGCGAATGAAAACCCTCGGCCCCTGCAATGTCTAACCTTTCGTGGCTCAATCCCGCACCCCATGCAATCGCTGTGTACGCTTCGCAACCGCTGTCACCAGCGGCCACGCAACACTCGCTACCAAGCGGACGCTGCTCCTTACTTGGGCCGGACTTGCACCGGCTGGATCGCGCCAGCTTTGCCTGGCGTACTCATTCCACCACCTCGTCGGCGCGCACGAGCAATGTTGACGGCACCGCTAGTCCGAGTGCTTCAGCGGTCTTGGCGTTTATTGCTAGAATGTATTTTATCGGCATTTGGACAGGAAGCTCCGAGGGCATTGTGCCACGGAGAACACGGTCGACATATGCCGCGGCGCGGCGAAATACATCTGCAAAGTCTGCCCCGTAAGAGAGCAGGCCTCCTTCTTTAACATTGACAGGCAACTGATAGATCGCAGGCACTTTGTTTTGCGCCGCCAGCGAAATGATCTGCGCGCGATGGATTTCCATAAAATTGTCCGGCATGACGAGAAGACCACCTCCAGGCTCGCGGCCTAACGACGTTATCACCGTTTCGATTTCAGCATCGTTGCGAACGCGTGCTGTGATTGGCGCCACCTTCCGCGATTGGGTAGCAGCCTCGAATGCAGGCAAGTAATATGAGCTGACATAGGAGGCTGTATCGGGGTTGAACATCATAGCGGCCCGCTGGAGATTGGGTGCGACCTCCGACAGCAACTCCAGCCACTTACCCGGTAGCGATGGCTCGGCAATACTGAACCCTGTGATATTTCCACCCGGGCGGGGCAGGCTCGCAACGAAACCGGAGCCGACCGGGTCGGAAGCGACAGCAAATACAATCGGGATCGTCCGTGTCTCGCGCTGAAGTGCGGCAGTGATGGGGGTCGAATTTGCGAGAATCACATCAGGTCGAAGCTCGACCAGCTCCTTTGCGAAGGTACGCATCCGGTCGACGCTGCCCGGAGCCCAACGAACGTCCATTCGAAGATTGCGGCCGTCGAGCCAGCCCAACTCCGCAAGCCTCTCCGTAAATCCGGCGAAGAAGCCATTTGCCTCTGGATCGCTTTCTGCGTAGCCCATGAGTACGCCAAGGCGCCGTATCTCACTCGCCTGTTGTGCGCGCACCACGAGCGGCCATGCCGCGGCAGCGCCGGCGAGAAGCGCGATGAATTGGCGCCGTCTGAGTTGACAAGATTGCATCCGCTGCCCCTCCGGCTAGGGGACATCATAACGGATTGGCGAGCAGCAAGGCAGGGGCTCGCTGCAGTGCGGAATTTCCGTCGGGCCTAGGTCAGCTTGGGGGTCAAAGGCAGCGGTCCAGCCATTCCGGCCCTCAGCACCACGCTTCCGCAGCATCCCGGTAAGCGGACCTGCGGGAGCCGGACCGGCGCGGCGCTTGAGCGCCAACGAGAAACCGATGGCATGGCAGCAATTGCGCACGTTGCGCCATGGGTGGGCAACATTGCCTAGCAACTTTTTGATCTAGTGTGGCTTTAGTTCAGAAGTCCGCATCTCGGACTCGCTGCAAGAATGATGCGGACTTCTGAACCGCCACACTAGTCGTGCTTGGGGTCATGACTATGGCCGCGACCATGCGCGTGCCCCTCGTCCTCGTGATGGCGCCGGTGCTCGTGAGCAGGACCGTGATGATGCTCACCCCCATGATGATGCTCGTGATCGTGCGCGTGATGGTGGATGCGTTGAGGCGGCCGGCCGCGGCGCGGGTCCTCGCTGAACAGCAGCGATTTGATGGTCACCGGCACCGTATAGGACGGCATGCGGATGCGCCCGAGATCGATGTAGTCGAAGTCCCGCAGCACCACGCCGTCGATCGCGAGGATCTCGCTTTCGACCAGAAGCTCCTCGCGCAGGATTGCGCCCAGCGTCTGCGCGATGTCGCCGTCGAGCATGATGTAGAGCGGCTTCCTGCGCTCGATGGTGGTGGCAAGCCCGTGGCGGATGCCTTCGGCAAAGGCCGAGATGCGCTCATAGGACGGCGCTCCCGACCAGCGCAGCGCCAGCGCCACCTCGCCCTCGCCTTCTATGAGATCGAACGCCGTGAAATGCGAACGGATGGCAGCGGCGAGGCGCTTGGCGTCAATGACCTCGCCGCATTCGCAGCTCGGCTGCAGCACCTGCAGATTGCGCCGCGGCAGGAGCTCGCCGGGTTTGGAGATGTAGCTGGTGTTGCCGCTGAGCTGCACGCTGTACTCGGAGGCGCCGAGCGCGGTCGCGCGAATGCACTCGCCCGCAGGCAGCAGCGGCCATGGCAGGTCGCCCGCATCGATGCGCCGGCGAATGGCGAGGCCCAGCCGGCGGCCCATGTCGCCGAAATCGCGCTGCTCGCGGCCATAGACGTATTCGCCGACGCCGCCGGAGAACATGATGCCGTCAACGCGGCCGAAATCGACGATCGGGTCGGTGAGATAGAGATGCTCGACGGCATGTGGCAGCGGACGACGGGTGAGCGCCGCCACCAGCAGCTCGGCCATGCTCTCGGCCAGCCGGTCGAGCTCTGCGGGTGGAATGACGTCGCCGCGGTCCCAGTGCAAGCCGGCCTGGCGGGCGTGGAAACGGCCGGCCGGATCGAGCCGCGCCAGACGGCCGTCGGCGGCGATCACGTGCAGCCGGCCGCCAATATGCAGCGCCGCGGTTGCGATCACGTTGCCCTTCTCGATCACCGCAAGCTTGGTGGTGCCGCCGCCGATGTCGATGTTGAGCAGCCGCTGGTCGTTGTCATGGGAGACCTTCGATGCCCCCGACCCATAGGCCGCGAGCATTGATTCCATGTGATGGCCTGCCGTGGCGGTAACGAAATCGCCGCGCTGCTCCGCCAGAAGCCCGGCGATGGCCTCGGCATTCTCGCGCCGCAGCGCCTCGCCGGTGAGAATGACGACACCGGTATCGATCTCCTCGGGCCGGATGCCGGCAGCGGCATAGGCGCCGTCGATGATGGCGCCGAGCGCGGTCTCGTCGATGCGCTCGTCGCTCGCATAGGGCGTGAGCGCGACCGGCGACTGGAACAGCGTCTCCCGTGAGACCACGTAATAGCGGCTGGTGAGGTCCTCCCCGTAGCGCCGCAGGTTGATGCGGGAAAAGATCACCTGGGTGCCGGAGGATCCGATGTCGATCCCGACCGTCACCAGGGTGACGTGGTCCTGGATCCAGATGGGATTCTCCTCGATCGGCCCTTCGTCGCCGAATTCGAAATGATCGTGGTCGTGGTCGGCGTCGCCCTCGTGGTCGTGAACGAAATCCTGGCCGAGCAGATGATCGGCAAGCGTGTGGCCCTGCTTCTTGTCGCCGCCCTCGGCCATGGAATGCTCGTACCCTCGCAGTGCAGGAGTGCTTGGATGTTATCGCACGGCGAATTCGCGATGGTCAAAGAACGCTAACTGGAACACCGAGGCCTTGGCCAAATAGTTGATGGTGTAGGGGCGAGGCATGGCGCGTCGCAGACGCGCGTAAACGCGCTGATGCCTCACCCCCACCGACGGTCCCGATGGCTTCATTGACAGCATGCGCCGGGGCAGCCACCTTGCGGGCCCCCTCCAAATGGAACGGAAGCGACCGTGAACGACAGCAAGACCGAGAGCGCCATGACCTCAAACACCATGTCGGCGCACGCCTATATCGCGCGGCTCGCCGAGCGCGGCATCGATTACGTGTTCGCCAATGCCGGCACCGACTTTGCGCCGATCGTCGAGGCGCTCTCGCAGTCGACCGCGGCCAGGGCGCCGCGCTTCATCACGGTGCCGCATGAGAACGTCGCCATGGCCATGGCGCACGGCTACTACCGCATTGCCGGCAAGCCAGCGGCGGTCATGGTCCACGTCACCGTCGGCACCGCAAATTCCATCAACGGCGTCATCAACGCGGCGCGCGACAATGTCCCGGTGCTGCTTGCCGCCGGCCGCACGCCGATTACGGAAACCGGCAGCATCGCCTCGCGCAACCGCCCCATCCACTGGGGCCAGGAGGCCTTCGACCAGGGCGGCATGCTGCGCGAATACGTGAAATGGGATTACGAGCTGCGCGCCGGCCAGCCGGTCGAGGCCGTGGTCGACCGCGCGCTCGACATCGCCATGAGCGAGCCGCGCGGGCCGGTCTATCTGACATTGCCGCGCGAGGTGCTCAGCTCCCCGGCAGTCAAGCCGCGCCGCGACACGGTGCGTCCGCTTGGCAGCATAGCGCCTGCCCCGGCGCGCGCGGCGATCGAGCAGGCCGCGGCGCTGATCGCCAAAGCCGAGCTGCCTCTCATCGTGACGTCGAGCCTCGGGCGCGTGCCCGAAGCGGTGAGCGCGCTCGCTGCGCTCGCGCAGGAGTTTGCGTTGCCGGTCGTGCAGCCGGAGGCGCGCGACATGAACCTGCCGAGCGACCACCCCATGCATCTCGGTTACGACCCCGGCGTCCTTCTGCCCAAGGCCGACGTGGTGATCGTGATCGACAGCGTCGTGCCATGGATGCCGCGCAATCACCAGCCACGGCGGGATGCCAAGGTGATCCACATCTCCGCCGACCCGCTGGAGACCCGCTATCCCTTCCGCGAGCTCGAAGCGGACCTCCTCATTGCCGGCTCCTCGCTCGCCGCTGTGAGCATGCTGCACGAGACCCTCGCCGAGGCCGTGCGCAGCGGCAGGGCGACAATCGAGAGCCGGCGCAAGGCGCTTGGCGCGCTGCGCGAGGAGATCGCCGGCAACCGCCGCAAGCTGATCGAGACCGTGAAGGATCAGACTCCGATCCATCCCGCCTGGCTCGGCGCCTGCATCAACCAGGTCAAGGCGGAGGATGCGGTTGTGATCAGCGAGCTCGGCGCACCGCTGCCGAGCCTGCATCTCACCCAATCATCGACCTATATGGGGGCGCTGCTTTCCGGCGGGCTGGGCTTCGGCCTCGGCGCCGGGCTCGGCGCCAAGCTGGCGGCGCCGCAGCGCGAGGTGATCGTCACGCTCGGCGACGGCTCCTACATGTTCGGCAATCCGCTGCCCTATCACTTCGTGGCGCGGGCGGAGAAGCTGCCGACGCTTACGGTCGTGGCCAACAACCAGTCCTGGCTGGCGGTGCGCCAGTCCACGCTCGACGTCTTCCCCGACGGACACGCGGCGAAGGCGAACGTCATGGCGCTCACCGAGCTCAAACCGTCGCCCGATTACGAGAAGGTGATCGAGACCTGCGGCGGCCGCGGCGAGAAGGTGGAAGCGCCGGGCGACCTGGTGCCGGCGTTGCGGCGCGGCCTCGATGCCGTGCGCGCGGGCACGCCGATGACGCTCAATGTGCTCACCCAGGCGCGCAGGTGACGTCGCCGTAGGGCGGATCAGGCGCGCGCTTACGCGCCGTAATCCGCCGCACACAGGACCGGCGGATTACGCCATAGCGCGTTGAAGCCGCGCGTAAACGCGCTTATCGCTAATCCGCCCTACCTGAACGGTGCATACCATGCTGGAAAAGGCTCAGACGCAGACCTTCAACGCCTACGACCGCCCGCACCAGGACCTGCGCGAGTTCATCGCGCGCGCGGAGGCCGCGGGCGAGATTGCGCACATCGCGGGCGCCCACTGGAAGCTCGAAATGGGCACCCTCGCCGAGATCGTCAATCATGCGCGGCCGGAGCCGCCGGCCATCCTGTTCGAGGACGTGCCGGGCTATCCCCGCGGCATGCGGCTTCTCTCCGGTGCGACCAATTCATCGAAACGGCTTGCGCTCACCCTTGGGCTGCCGGTCCCCCGCACTCCGCTCGACGTGGTGCGCGCCTATCGCGACCGCATGAAGACGCACCGGCCGATGGCGCCTCGGGTGGTCGCAAAAGGACCGGTGCTCGAGAACATCGACCGCGACCAAGCGGTGGACGTTCTCAAATTTCCGGTCCCGTTCCTGCACGAGCACGACGGCGGCCGTTACATCGGCACCGACGATCTCGTGATCATGCGCGATCCCGAGGAAGGCTGGATCAACGGCGCGACCTACCGGGCGATGGTGCAGGACAAGAACCACGTCTCGGTATGGATCTCGCCCGGCAAGCACGGTCGCCAGATCAGGGAGAAATACTACCGCGCTGGCAAGCCTTGTCCGGTCCTCATCTCATGCGGCCATGATCCGCTCCTGTTTCTAGCCGGAGGCAACGAGCTCAAATTCGGCTTGAGCGAGTACGACTATGCCGGTGGCCATCGCGGCGAGCCGTGCGAGATCGTGCCCAGCGAGCTCTACGGCCTGCCAATGCCGGCGCATGCCGAGATCGTGCTCGAAGGCGAGATGGTCGAGAGCGTCACTGCCAGGGAAGGTCCGTTCGGCGAGTTCACGGGCTACTACGCATCGAGCCCGAGCGAGCAGCCGCTGATCGAGGTGCGCCGCGTCTATTACCGCGACGATCCCATCCTGGGCATCGCCTCGCCCATGCGGCCGCCGTCGGATTTCTCGTTCTCCAAATGTGTGATGAAAGCCGGCATGATCTGGGACGAGGTCGAGCGCGCGGGCCTCTCCGGCGTGGCCGGCGTGTGGGTGCACGAGTTCGGCGGCGCCCGCATGTTCAACGTCATCGCAATCAAGCAGGCCTACCCGGGCCATGCGCGGCAGGCCGGCCTGCTCGCGGCGGGTTGCCAGTCGGGCTCCTATCTCGGGCGCTTCGTGGTCGTGGTCGACGAGGACGTCGACCCCACTGACTTGTTCGACGTGATGTGGGCGATGTGCACGCGCTGCGATCCCACAAGCGACATCGAGTTTGTGCGCCGCGCCTGGAGCGGCCCGCTCGACCCCCTGCTCGACAGCGCGAGCTCGACCAACTCGCGCGCCATCATTGATGCCTGCCGACCGTTCGAGCGGCTCAGGGATTTTCCGCGCGTCGCGCGCGCAAGCCCGCAGCTCACGCAGCAGGTGAAGGAGAAATTCGCCGACATCCTCGCCAGGATCGGATGCGGATAATGCCTGCGAAGGAACCCGCTCTCCCACAATCCGCACTAAGCCTGCTTCCTGACCAAAGCCAACGGAAACGGCACAATCTGCTGGCTTGCCCGGATGGTCCGGCTTAACGTCAGTTGCTCCGTTCGCCAGGTTTCGGCCGGACCGGGCGAACGCGGTGGCGGAGCGGGGTATCAGTCGGTTCGATCATTTTGGAAAAGCCGGCTCTGGAAAAACCCGGACTTATAAAGGATCGGCAGCCGCGGTCCGTCACGCTGGGGATGCTGCAAGTGCTCGCCGGCGCGGCACTCATTGTGCCGCTCGCGCTGTTTCTGTTCGCGAGCTGGATCAGCTATCGGCAACTGCAGGCGCTGACGGATGAGCGCATTGCGCGCTCTCTCGACGTGATGCAGGAACAGGCGCTGAAGGCTTTCCATTCGGTGACCGTCGCGGTTTATGCCATCGAGAGGCTTGTCGACGCGCGCTCGCCTGCCGAGGTTGCGTCCGACGAGCCGCGACTTCACAAGGATCTGGTCGCAATCAAGCAGACCCTGCCGGACATCCAGTCGATCTGGATCTTTGGTCCGGACGGCTATCCGCAGGTGATCACGCGCGAATCGCCACCGCCCAGGCTCTACTACGGCGACGAGGACTATTTCAGCGTACCGCGGGACCATCCTGATTCCCTTTATGTCGGACACATCCATCGCTCGGTCTCGGGAGGCGAGCCGTACTTCACCCTCAACCGCGCTCGGCGCGATGCAGATGGCAAGTTCGCGGGCGTGATCGAGATGTCGCTGCTGCCAAGCGACTTCTCGCGCTTTTACCGGGAGCTCACCAGCAGCCCCGGTCTCGGCTTCTCGATGGTGCTGGAGGATGGCACCATCCTCGCGCGCTTTCCGCCGCTGAGCGAGGACGTCCAGCTCAATCCGCAGGGGGGCTTTCGTCACCAGATTGCAGTGCGGCCAGCCGGCGGCTTTTACACCTCCGCCTCACAGGTGGACCACAAGGAGCACCGCGTGGGATTGCGCCGCTTGCTCGGGTTTCCCGTATACGTAAGCGCATTCGTCCAGGTACCGGCCATGCGCATGGAGTGGATGGCCGGCATGGCCATGCATTTGATCTTTGGCATACCGGCGACCATCTTGTTATTCATCACTGTGATGGTGGTCCTGCGCCGCACACAGCGGCTTTATGCGGAAACCGACCAGCGCCTGGCGGCGCAAGATGCACTGCGCCAGGCGCAGCGTCTCGATGCCATCGGTCATCTGACCGGCGGCGTCGCGCACGATTTCAACAACTTGCTCACCATCATTCTCGGCAACCTGGAAAGCGCCAGGCGCCGGCTGGACGCGCTGGCTGATACTGCGCACTTGGAACTGAGGCGGCGCATTGACAATGCGATGCAAGGGGCAGAGCGGGCGGCGGCGTTGACCAAGCGGCTCCTGGCCTTTGCGCGGCAGACGCCGCTCAGGCCTGGCGCCATCGACGTAAACCGTTTGCTCAATGGCCTTTCTGAATTCTTGCAGCGTGCGCTCGGCGAGCACATCGCGCTCGAGATCGTCGGCGCGGCGGGCTTGTGGCCGGCCGAGGCCGACGCAGCAGAGTTGGAGGCCGCGTTGATCAATCTCGCCGTCAACGCGCGTGACGCGATGCCGGATGGGGGAAAGATGACCATCGAGACCAGCAACGCCTATCTCGATGACGTCTATTGCCGTGAGCAGGCCGATGTCCGGCCCGGTCAATATGTGCTGATCGCGGTTTCCGATACCGGCGCCGGAATGTCAAAGGAAGTGATCGACCGCGCGTTCGAGCCGTTCTTCACCACCAAAGCGTCCGGCCAGGGAACCGGGCTCGGCCTGAGCCAAGTCTACGGCTTCGCCAAGCAGCTTGGCGGCCACGTGAAGATTTACAGCGAGCTGGGCGAAGGCACGACGGTGAAGATGTACCTGCGGCGCCATGCAGGCGCCCTCGCGCCTTCGGTCCAGCGCACAACCGAGCCGGCGAAGGCACGCACCGGCGAATGCGTGCTTGTGGTTGAGGACGACGCCGAGGTGCGCAGCTATGTGGTCGACGCGCTAGGCGCGCTCGGTTACGACGTGCTGCAGGCTGCCGGCGCCGACGACGCCTTGCAGCTCCTGCAGAGCCACCAGACGGTGAGTCTGCTGCTGACCGATGTCATCATGCCCGGCAAAAATGGGCGCAAGCTCGCCGAGGAAGCGCGCGCGCTGAACCCGTCGTTGAAAGTGCTCTACATGACGGGCTACTCGCGCAACGCCATCGTGCACCAGGGCCGACTCGATCCCGACGTGGAGCTGATTCAAAAGCCCTTGACCAGTGACCAGCTTGCCGCCGCTGTGCGCAAGGTCCTGGATGGCCTATAAGTCGGCCGTGCGCTGGGCGCGGCTGCTGCCGCTTATGGCTTGACCGCCACGACGCCCTCGATCTCGACCGATATCTGGTGGGGCAGCATGACGTTGCCGACCGCCGAGCGGGCATGTCGCCCCGCCTCACCGAATACTTCGACAAACAGGTCCGAGCAGCCGTTGATGACCTTCGGCGAATCATTGAAGCCCGGCACCGCGTTGACCATCCCGAGGAGCTTGACGATGAAGTCGACACGGTCGAGCGAGCCGAGTGCATCACGCATGGTGGCAAGAAGTCCAAGTCCGACCAGCCGGGCACGCCGGTAGCCTTCCTCGATGCCGATCTCGGCACCAAGCTTGCCCGTCAGGGGCGCCCCTTTCTCGTCGCGCGGACCTTGCCCAGCGAGGAACAGGAGGTTGCCCGCAAGCCGGTACGGCAGGTAATTGGCGACGGGCTTGGGCAGGACGGGCAGCACCAGCCCCAGCTCCTTTAATCGGGTCTCCGCACTCATAACCTCTCCTTTTGAGTCTTGCAGTGACGAGGCACAGCTCTCGCCCGGGATGTGGTTATATCGGAAAATGAAGACGGCACGTTTCGTCAGACTCGGGCACATCACCCCCGTCCAGCCCGCACTGCAATATTGGAGGCCATATCATGCCCGACCCGCATGCCGAGCTGCGCAAGGAACTCGCCGTCGCCAACCGCATTCTCGCCAATGAAGGCATCATCGATGCGTTCGGGCATATCAGCGCGCGCAGTCCGAGCGATCCGAATCGGTATCTGATCTCGCGCCACCGCGCCGCGGAGCTGGTCGAGCCCAGGGACATTCTGGAAATGACGCTCGATTCCTCGCCGGTCGTGCCCACCAACGTGCGCCTCTACAGCGAGATGGTGATCCACGGCGAGATCTACAAAGCGCGCCCGGACATCAGCTCGGTCTGCCACCACCATGCGCCGGCGGTGCTTCCGTTCTGCGCGACCGGGGTCGAGCTCGTGCCGCTCTTTCATCTCGGCGGCACGCTCGGCGACAAGGTTCCGTTCTGGGACAGCCGCGACGAGTTCGGCGACACCAACCTCCTGGTGCGCACGCCCGAGGAAGGCGCTTCGCACGCACGCGCGCTCGGGCCACACTACATGCTGCTGCTGCGCCGCCACGGCGCCTCGCTTGCGGGCAAGTCGGTGCGCGAATGCGTGTTTCGGGCGATCTACACCACCCGCAACGCCGAGCTGCAGCTGCGCGCAATGGCGATCGGCACGCCCTCGCCGCTTTCACCGGGAGAGGCGGAGAAATGCGGCGCGCACAATCTCGGCAGCCGCGGCGTCGAGCGGGCATGGGAGTATTGGGTCACGCGGCTCGCCAAAGCGGAAGCGGCATGGGCCGCTGCGGGATTGCCGCGCATGCAGGGGCTCGCCGAGATGGCACGCCCGCGCACGGCAGGTCTTCCGCAAACGCGGAGCACGCGCCGGAATAAGGCGAAAGTGGGCGCCCGCGGCGGAGTGGCGGCAAAAAATCGCGCGAAAAGTGCGACCCGGAGCGCGAGGTGAGTCGGTGCCCCGACACTCATGCACAAATACGGCAGCAACTTTCGCGAAAGGCCCGCCGCGCGGCCCGAATGTCGCCAAAAACCACGCCTACCCCGCCCGCCTTTCCGCACGACATCGGGGGATCGTCATGCAGACAAAAAGGCTCTATCAGGTCCAGCACTGGCCCAACGGGCAATGGGATCGCGGCAACAACTGGCGCAAGGTCGAGGCCGGCAGTGAGAAGGAAGCCGCCGAAATGGTGTGCGGGCTTTCCCTGACCAGCAATGGTCGGCTTGCGCAGCTGCGCGCACGCGTGCTGCGCTTCGGCGACGTGCGGCAGCGCAGCGCGACGGATTTCTTCGCCGATGAATAGGATTTCTCGCTGACATCGATGGGCGTGACGCGCCGAAGGGGCGGGCTTGAGGCCCGCCCCTTCGTTCGTTGCGCGCATGTACGCAATCCCGTAATGACTGGGGAAACAAAACGCCAATCG
>Ga0306925_10004021_pt1 | contig 13157 bp, 12 predicted proteins | sample flu12Cox44000176_FD_203755 | JGI IMG/M metagenome (GOLD analysis project Ga0306925, IMG submission 203755) | Lab enrichment of tropical soil microbial communities from Luquillo Experimental Forest, Puerto Rico - flux8day.12C.oxic.44.000.176 (v2)... | ecosystem: Environmental > Terrestrial >... | reverse complement strand
ATCGCGGTTCCCGTCGGCTTGATGATCGCCTTCTTCCTCACCGAATTGTGCCCACAATGGTTGCGGCGGCCGATCGGCATCGCGATCGAGCTGCTCGCCGGTATCCCGAGCATCATCTACGGTATCTGGGGCTTGTTTGTGTTCGCCCCGTTTCTTCAGGAAACGCTGCAACCCTTCCTGATCAATTCGCTCGGTCGCGCGCCGGGGATCGGATCACTGTTCGCTGGGCCGCCTTACGGCATTGGCATCCTAACCGCAGGATTGATCCTAGCCATCATGGTTTTGCCATTCATCACGTCGATCTCGCGTGACGTGTTCGAGGCGGTACCCCCGGTGCTCAAGGAGGCAGCCTACGGTGTCGGCTGCACGACTTGGGAAGTCGTGCGCTACGTCGTGCTGCCCTATACCAGGATCGGCGTCATTGGCGGAGTGATGCTCGGCCTCGGCCGCGCGCTTGGTGAGACCATGGCCGTGACCTTCGTCATCGGCAATGCCCACCGGATCGCGGCGTCGATCCTCGCGCCGGGCACCACCATTTCTGCCACCATTGCCAACGAATTTACCGAGGCGGTGGGCGACCTTTACACATCGGCGTTGATTGCGCTCGGCCTGATCCTCTTCGTCATCACCTTCATCGTGCTTGCGATCGCGCGCTACATGCTAATGCGCATCGAACGTCGGATCGGGTGACGCCATGCCCGACAGGATTTCAGAACCTCGTTACGCCGGCCGCCGCCGCACCAATAACATCACGATGGCGCTATCGTTAGTGGCGACGGCCTTTGGCCTGGGCTGGCTGGTGCTGATCCTGGGTTCGCTGCTGTGGAAGGGCTTTAGCGGCTTGTCGATCGCGGTGTTCACGCAAATGACGCCGCCGCCGGGCTCAAGCGGTGGCCTGCTCAACCCTATTTTCGGCAGCCTGATCCTGACGATCCTCGCTGTTCTGATCGGCACGCCGATTGGCATCCTTGCCGGCACCTACATGGCTGAATACGGCCGCCACGATAAGCTGACCAGCGTAGTACGTTTCATCAATGACATTCTGCTTAGCGCGCCGTCGATCGTGGTCGGGCTGTTCATCTACGAGGTGATGGTCGCGCCGATGGGGCATTTCTCCGGCTGGGCCGGCGGCGTCGCGCTGGCGGTACTGGTCATCCCGGTCGTCGTGCGCACGACCGAGGACATGCTGACGCTGGTGCCCAACGCGCTGCGTGAGGCAGCGACCTCGATCGGCCTGCCGCGATCAATGTCTATTACGCGCATCTGCTATCGCGCGGCCCGCGCCGGCATGGTGACCGGCGTACTGTTGGCGGTCGCCCGGATCTCCGGCGAAACCGCGCCGCTCCTTTTCACCTCGCTCAACAACCAGTTCTGGAGCACTAATCTCAACGCGCCGATGGCGAGCCTCCCCGTCATCATCTTCCAGTTCGCGCTCAGTCCCTATAGGGACTGGCAGTCGCTGGCTTGGACTGGCGCCCTCATCATCACGCTGGCCGTGCTCGCATTGAGCATCACCGCCCGCGCCCTCGTCGCATCGGAAAGACAGTCATGAGCATGAGCGTTACCTCCGTTTCGGTCGCCCCAGTCGCCCACTCGGCCACCTGCCAGGCGGGCCTGCCCGAGAAGATCACGATCCGCGACCTTAATTTCTTCTATGGCGAGACCAGGGCGCTGAAATCGGTCAGCCTTCCGCTCTACGAGAACACGGTGACCGCTTTCATCGGCCCGTCGGGCTGCGGCAAGTCGACCTTGTTGCGCGTGCTTAACCGGATGTATGACCTCTATCCGCATCAGCGCGCCACCGGCGATGTCATGTTCGACGGCAGCAATATCCTGTCGCCGAGACAGGACCTTAATCTGTTGCGTGCGCGCATCGGCATGGTGTTCCAGAAACCCACGCCGTTCCCAATGTCGATCTACGAAAACATCGCCTTCGGCATTAGGCTCTATGAGCGCCTGCCAAAATCCGAACTCGATGGACGCGTGGAAACCTCGCTGCGCCGCGCCGCGCTGTGGGACGAGGTCAAGGACAAGCTCAACGCCAACGGTCAGAGCCTGTCCGGAGGCCAGCAGCAACGGCTGTGCATCGCGCGCACCGTCGCTGTGCGTCCCGAGGTGATCCTGTTTGACGAACCGTGTTCGGCGCTCGATCCGATCTCGACCGCCAAGATCGAGGAACTGATCGACGAGCTGACGGACGACTATACAATCGTGATTGTCACCCACAACATGCAACAGGCAGCCCGCGTTTCGGAATATACCGCCTTCATGTATCTCGGCGAGCTGATCGAGTTCGACGCCACGAGCAAAATGTTTACCGCGCCGCAGGATCAGCGTACCCAAGACTACATCACCGGCCGCTTCGGGTAGACCACATGACCGAATACACAACGACGACGACCACCACCAGAGTCGATCACACCACCAAGGCGTTCGACACCGATCTGCAGGAAATCACCCGCAAAGTCGCCGAGATGGGCGGCCTTACGGAACGGCAAATCGCCGATTCCGTCCAAGCCTTGGTCGATCGAGATATCGAACTGGGTGAGCATGTGATCAGTGTCGATCCCACGATCGACGCGATGCAGCGGGAAATCGAGGACAAGGTCATCCTCACGATCGCGCGCCGGCAGCCAATGGCGGTCGATCTGCGCGAATGCGTTAGCGCCATGCATGTTTGCAACGATCTCGAGCGCATCGGCGATCATGCCAAGCACATCGGCAAACGCGTCGTTGCGCTCGACGGCGATTTCTACCCGCAAAAGCTGATCCGCGGCGTCGAGCACATGTCGGCGCTGGTTTTGGCGCAGCTCAAGCAGGTGCTCGATGCCTATGCCAGCCGCGACCTGCAGGCAGCTCTTGCGGTTTGGAACGGCGACGAGGAAGTCGACGCGATGTGCGTTTCGCTGTTCCGCGAACTTCTCACCTACATGATGGAAGATCCGCGCAACATCACGTTTTGCATGCATTTGATGTTCTGCGCAAAGGACATCGAACGCATGGGCGACCATTCCACCAATATCGCCGAAACCGTTTACTACATGATCGAAGGACGTCCGATTACCGATCAGCGTCCAAAGGGTGACACCACGAGTTTTCCAGCAGGCGTCCTGAAAAAATAGGAGACCGGGATGGGAGCCAACATCCTGATCGTGGAAGACGAGGAGCCCCTAACTACGCTCTTACGCTACAACCTTGAAGCCGAAGGATACGAGGTCGATGCAGTCGCCAGAGGCGATGACGCGGATACGCGGCTGAAGGAAACGGCGCCCGATCTCATTGTGCTTGATTGGATGCTGCCCGGCCTTTCGGGAATCGAATTGTGCCGCCGGTTACGCGCCCGGCCGCAAACGCAGTCCTTGCCGATCATCATGCTCACGGCGCGCGGCGAGGAAAGCGAACGCGTGCGCGGCCTTGCCACCGGAGCCGACGACTACATTGTCAAGCCGTTCTCGGTGCCGGAATTGCTGGCGCGGGTGCGCGCGCTCCTGCGACGCGCCAGTCCCGAGCGCGTCGCCGTGGTGCTCACCATCGGCGATCTCGAACTCGATCGCGACAAAAAGCGCGTCTCGCGGGCCAGCCTTCCCGTCGATTTGGGACCGACCGAGTTCCGCCTTCTCGAATTCCTCATGGAACGGCCAGGGCGCGTGTTTTCCCGCGAACAGCTGCTCAACGGAGTTTGGGGCAGCGACGTGTATATCGACGAGCGCACGGTGGATGTGCATGTTGGCCGTTTGCGCAAGGCCCTCAATCGCGGACACGACACCGATCCCATTCGCACGGTGCGCGGTGCCGGCTATTCGCTGGATGATCGCTTCGGCAAATCGAACTGACGACGAAGCTTAGCGCGTTGGCCTCTTTTCACGGCGTCGATCCGACGTCGGCTGGTAGGCAACCCGCGAGTGATAGGCGCAGTAGGGCAGGCCGACTACGGTGTTGCCGCCGCAGAAAAAGAAATCGCTGCTGCCCGGATCGCCAACCGGCCAGCGGCATGTTTGCTCGCTGAGCTCCAGGATCGTGCGGCGCTGGCCGATCGGAATGATGTTATCGATCAGTTCCGGTTCGGCCTCGACCTCGAATTCGTAGGCATGGGCGAGAGCGGTGTTGCCGCGGATTGCGCGGCCGATACGCAACATGTGCGATGGCGATCGGGCCTTGCGCGGCCGCGGCGATGCGCTCGAAGTGCTCTTGGCGCGGCCCGACAAACCGAGCCGATGCACTTTGCCGATCACGGCATTGCGCGTGATACCGCCGAGCTCAGCCGCGATCTGGCTTGCAGAAAGACCATCCGACCACAGCTTCTTGAGAAGCTCGACCCGCTCGTCAGTCCACGACATGCTCAACCCTCCTTGAACGTGCCGACAAAACCTTTGAGAGAATCCCCCCTCGGTCAGGCGGCGCGCGGCCGCCCAACACGCACTCAACCACCAACTCTTCAGAAGACGTCCGCCGCACGAGATGTCGTACTAGACGGTCGAAAGGCTACAATATGGCGGGAGTCAGACGCAAGACTCGCGCTGCGCGAGTCCACACATTCCTGTGCGCGTGTGGATGAACTGGGTACAAATAGGGTTCATACCGCGCAATTATGCTGTGTTGACAGCGGGGCGCGCCGAAATAGAATGTTGGACGGTGCCGCCCGGAGAGGCGGCACATTTCGTTTGAGCCGTGCCGCGATTGTCGCTGTGCCGTGCTCGCGGGCAAAGCCATGACTTCGCATCTGATGGCGACCTTTGCGCGTGCTGATCTCGCCTTCGAGCGAGGCGAAGGCGTATGGCTTGTGACTAAAGACGGCGAACGCTACCTCGATTTTACCTCCGGGGTTGCCGTCAACGCGATCGGTCACGCGCATCCGCATCTTGTCGCGATGCTCACCGAGCAGGCGCAAAAGCTTTGGCACGTCTCCAATCTTTACGAAATTCCCGAAGCCGAACGCGCGGCGCGGCGCCTGTGCGATGCGAGCTTCGCGGACGTGGTATTCTTCTGCAATTCCGGCGCCGAGGCGATGGAAGGCGCAATCAAGACCGCCCGTAAATATCAGTCGGTCAGCGGCCGGCCCGAACGTTATCGGATCATTACCTTCGAAGGCGCCTTTCACGGCCGCACGCTCGCAACGCTCGCTGCGGGCGGCCAGAAAAAATATCTCGACGGTTTCGGGCCCGTTGTCGATGGTTTCGATCAGGTTCCGCTCGGCGATCTGGCGGCGGTCAAAGGCGCCATCGGCGGGCAGACGGCCGCGTTCGTGATCGAACCGCTGATGGGCGAGGGTGGCGTACGCACCGTCGCACCTTCTTTCCTCAAGGCGCTCCGCGAGCTCTGCGACCAAACCGGCCTTCTGCTCGTCTTCGACGAGGTTCAAAGCGGCATGGGGCGGACCGGCGAACTGTTCGCTCACCAGCACCCCGGCGTCGCGCCCGACATCATGGCGCTCGCCAAGGCGTTAGGCGGCGGTTTTCCGGTCGGCGCCGTTCTTGCGACCGAGGAAGCCGCCAAAGGCATGACCGCCGGCACGCACGGTTCCACGTTCGGCGGCAATCCGCTGGCAATGAGCACGGTCAATGCGACGCTCGATGTCATGCTGGCGCCGGGTTTCCTCGATCATGTGAAGCGCATCGGCATCCTGCTCAAGCAACGGCTCGCCGAGATCAAGGACCGCTACCCGTCGGTGATCGCCGAAGTGCGAGGCGAAGGTCTTTTGCTCGGCTTGCGGGCGGTCGTTCCCTCGGCTGAACTCGTTAATGCGATCCGCGCGGAGAAGATGTTGACGGTGGCGGCGGGAGACAATGTCGTGCGATTGCTGCCGCCGCTGATCATCAGCGAACAGGAAATGGCCGAGGGCGTCGCACGGCTCGACCGTGCCTGCGCGCGGCTCAGCCGCGCTGCCGCGGCCTCGCCTTCGTGCGGGGTGGAAAAACCAGGAAGCAGAGGGGAGGCCACCCGATGAGCGGGGTGCGCCATTTTCTCGATCTTATCGACGTTCCGGCCGCCGCGCTGCGTGGAATGATCGAGGCCGCGCGGGCAATGAAGTCCAAACGCGACCGCATGAATCGCCTGCTCGCCGGCAAGACGCTGGCAATGATCTTCGAGCGGCCGTCGACCCGCACGCGTGTTTCTTTCGAAGTCGCCATGCGCCAGCTTGGTGGCGATACCATGCTCCTGACCGCGGAAGAGATGCAGCTCGGCCGCGGCGAGACGCTGGCGGATACCGCGCGCGTGCTGTCGCGCTATATCGACATCATCATGATCCGAACTCTGGATCCGGCCGCTGTCATCGAGCTCGCGCGCCACGCCACGATTCCGGTGATCAACGGTCTTACCCGCCGTTCGCATCCTTGCCAGGTCCTCGCCGACGTCATGACTTTCGAGGAGCATCGCGGCCCGATTCGTGGCCGCACCGTTGCTTGGACCGGCGACGCCAACAACGTGCTGACGTCCTGGATGCATGCCGCGGAGCGCTTCGAGTTCCACCTGCGCGTGGCGACGCCGCCGGAACTGGCGCCAAAAAAACCGCTTCAGCAATGGATCAAAGCTTCTGGCGCGGCAATCACGATCGGCACCGATCCGGACGAGGCGGCGTGGGGCGCCGACTGTGTCGTCACCGACACCTGGGTTTCGATGGGCGACCGCAACGGCGCGCGTCGCCATAACCTGCTCAAACGCTATCAGGTCAACGCGCGGCTGATGGCGCGCGCCAAGCCCGACGCCGTTTTCATGCACTGCCTGCCGGCGCATCGCGGCGAAGAAGTGACTGATGAGGTCATCGACGGGCCGCATTCGATCGTGTTCGACGAAGCCGAAAACCGACTGCACGCCCAAAAGGGCATCTTGACGTGGTGCCTCGAAGCGAATGGCCGGTGAGGCCGATCGCACGTCAAATCGTGGTGCAAACCCGCAATTCTGTTGTGCGATTCACGGTGCGATTCATGGCTCAGGCCTCACAATCGGGCGGATAGGGCCTATATTCGGAAACCATGACCAATCCCGAACTTGCCATCCCGGTTCGCCAGCCGGCGGATATCGGCCTGGACGACACCATACTTCCCTTTGCCGTGAAGGCGCTCGATCTGCGCGGCCGCATTGTGCGGCTTGGCGCTGCGGTCGACACCATTCTCAACAGCCATGACTATCCGATGCCGGTAGCGAAGCTTCTCGGCGAAGCGATCGTGCTCACCGTCATGCTGGGCTCCGCGCTAAAATTCGACGGCCGGTTCATCCTGCAAACCCAAAGCGACGGCCCGGTTCGCATGCTGGTGGTCAATTACACGTCGCCGGGCAATGTGCGCGCCTGCGCGCGTTTCGATGCCGCGCGCGTGGCGGCCGCCGTCGCAAGCGGTGAGGCAGCGCCCGGCCAATTGCTTGGCCGCGGACACCTCGCCATGACAATTGACCAAGGTCTGGAAATGAGCCGCTATCAGGGGCTGGTGCCTCTCGAAGGCGAGGACCTTGAACAGGTCGCGCACGAATACTTCACGCGTTCCGAGCAAATTCCGACCCGGGTTCGGCTTGCGGTAGGCGAAGAATTTCGTTCGGCCGAAGGCGGGCCGCGCCGTTACTGGCGCGCTGGCGGCATCTTGCTTCAGTTTTTACCCAACTCGGCCGATCGCGCGCGCCGCGCCGACCTCGATCCCGGTGACGCGCCGCCGGGCACTGCGCCGCACGTCCTACCGGAGGACGAAGCGTGGGTTGAGGGCCGTTCGCTTGTCGCAACTGTCAACGATATCGAATTGCTCGACCCGGTGCTCTCGAGCGAGCGGCTGGCCTACCGATTGTTTCACGAGCGGGGCGTTCGCGTATTCCGCGCCGGTTCCGTCGCCGCGCAATGCTCATGTTCGCGGCATGGCGTCGAGAACATGCTGCGGAGCTTCTCGCAACGAGATCGCGACGACATGGTGGAGGACGGACGCATCACAGTCACCTGCGAGTTTTGCAGTTCGACCTACGTGTTTGCTCCGAGCGAGATCGGGGCGCCGAAGGTGCCGCCCGCGTGAAGCCGCGCCCGCCCCGCGATTCGCCATAAACAATTGACTTTGTTACGTTTTTGCCAGTAATCTTGGCCGGGGCCCTTAATTTATGGTGCGTTTGCCGCCGTCGACGCTGTCGAGGGAAAAGGCGGGGACGTCAATATCGAAATGTTCCCCGGTCGCGCTCACCATTCCATAGGTGCCGACCATGAATCCCGAAGGTGTCTGAAGTGGGACGCCGCTGGTATATTCGAAGACCTCGCCCCCTTTGAGCACCGGCTCCTCGCCGACCACACCCGCGCCGCGCACTTCCTGGCGCCGGCCGTGAGCATCGGTGATCCGCCAGTGGCGGGTTTTCAATTGCACCGTTTCAGTTCCCTTATTTGTGATCGAGATCGTGTAAGCCCAGAAGAAATAATTGTTCTCCGGCGATGAGCGGTCGGCGACGAAGCGCGGAGTCACCACAACCTCGATGTTGCGGGTCAGGGCGCGGTACATGGCGAGCGATGTGGCGACCTTCCCATTGACATCGACGCCGGTCTCCCGATGGTTCCTTACTCCGAGCCGGCGCGGCGGCACGGGTAGCGTCAGATTCACTAATGGCATAACTGTCAGGACGAGCTTTCTCAAGCGGCGCGTGCCGGACTAGATTGCAAACCCGCCGCCCGGGCATGGTCGAATTGGCTGCCGGCGGCGTGCGAGGTCCGAAAAAAGTTCGTGAAACCCATTGTGACGCCCATTGCGAAGCATTTCGTGCGGCCGAGGCTCGTCGAGCCATCGGGGGCGGCGGTGCTGCCCGCGGCGGGAGCGACCGAACGCGATCTGCGGCTCGATCTGTTCCGGGGGATCGCGCTGTGGCTGATTTTCCTCGACCACATTCCGCAAAACGTCGCCAACTGGTTCACGATCCGCAATTACGGCTTCAGCGATGCGACCGAGATCTTCATCTTCATTTCAGGCTACACGGCGGCTTTCGTCTATGGTCGCGCTATGCACGAGCGCGGCATCGTTATCGCGAGCGCGCGCGTGCTCCGGCGCGCCTGGCAAATCTACGTCGCGCACATTTTTCTGTTCACGATCTTCATGGCTGAAATCGCTTACGTCGCGGCAACCTTCGACAATCCGCTCTATGCCGAGGAAATGAATATCCTCGATTTCCTCAAGCAGCCGGACATCACGATTTTTCAGGCGCTGATCTTGAAGTTCAAGCCGGTCAATATGGACGTGCTGCCGCTCTACATCATGCTGTTGTTGTTTTTTCCGCCGATGCTTTGGCTGTTGATCCGCCAGCCGGCCTTCGCGCTGGCCGGATCGGCGCTGCTTTATGTGCTGGCGTGGAATTTCGATTGGAATTTGCCGGCTTATCCGAACGGCGTTTGGTTCTTCAATCCGTTTGCGTGGCAGCTTTTGTTCGTGTTCGGCGCGTGGTGCGCGCTCGGCGGAGCGCAACGGTTGTCCGGCGTTCTCCGCTCGCCGATCGTACTGGCAATCGCGATTGCGTATCTCGTATTTGCTTTCGCAATCACCTTGACCTGGTATGTCGAGCCGCTCGCACGCTTTGTCCCGGTCTGGTTGAGCGATTGGATGTATCCGATCGACAAGACCAATCTTGACGTGTTGCGGTTTGCCCACTTCCTTGCGCTTGCTGCGGTGACGGTGCGCTTCGTGCCGCGCGACTGGCCGTGGCTGAAATCGCCATATTTGCGTCCTGCAATACTTTGCGGCCAACATTCGCTGGAGATCTTCTGTCTCGGCGTCTTTCTCGCCTTCGCCGGTCAGTTCATCATCAGCGAATGGTCGGGAGGCCCACTGATACAGACGCTTATCAGCATTGTAGGCATCTTGATCATGATCACGACAGCCAGTCTGCTGTCGTGGTACAAACAGGTAGAAGGGCGAAGCCCCAGCTCACGCACGAAGCCACCGGACGCGGACCTCGCGGGAGGCGAGGCATGAAACTGGTCACAGCACTCGTCGCCACAATCGCGCTCAGCTGTTTGCCGGACTGCGAAGCTTTCGCCGCGCCGCAACCGGACGAGTGCGACGTGCCGGCATCGCTCGTCGAAAGCGAAATCGACCTCGCGCGCGCGACGAATCAAATGAAAGACAAACATCGGTTGGACATCAGCGTGGTGGGTACCGGATCGTCGGCGCTGCCGGGACCGGACGGCGCGCATTTCGCTTATCCGGCGCGCCTGGAGGATGCGCTCAAGGCGCAATTGCCGGGAATTGATATTAAGGTAACCACGCACATTCAGTCGAAACAGACCACGGCTGACATGCTCAACGAGCTGAACAAGATACTCTCGGCGGACAAGCCGAGTCTGGTGGTCTGGCAGACCGGCACGGCGGACGCGATCAGCGGCGTCGAACCCGACGACTTTCGCGCCAGCCTTGACGATGGCGTCGAGAAAATTCAGACCGCCGGGGCCGATGTCATTCTGATGAATATGCAATACAGCCCGCGCACCGCATCGATGCTTGACGTTTCCACCTACGCCGACGTGATGCGTCTCGTCTCGCAACAGCACAACGCTCTGTTATTCGATCGGCTGGGTATCATGAAATACTGGAACGATGTCGGGACATTCGACCTCTATGCTGCCACAAAGAAGTATGATATGGCGCGACGAGTTCATGACTGCATTGGGCGGGCGCTAGCGTCGCAAATCATCAAAGCCGCACATCTCGACCCCGTGAGAATGCAAACGACGCGCTAATGAAGCCAAAAAAGCAAGCCAAGATCGCCTGCCAGAGGCGGGCCGCGGTAGCTTCGGCAATTTTTGTTGCAGTGCAATTTGCTGCAGCGCACACCGTAACCGCGCAGGTGCCCGCGCTCGCGGAGCATCTTGCGGCGCAGGCCAGCCCGATTTCGGCGCCAGCGGGCGCGTCGAGGTCTGTTCCACCGGCTGCGGCGCCGGCACTCGCGTGCACTGCGCCGGCAGAGTTTGTCCATTTCGACCGGCCATTGCTCCACACCATGCGTGGTCTGGACAGCGGCCAGCCGCTCATCATTGTGGCGATCGGTTCGTCCTCGACCGCCGGCGCCGGCGCGAGTTCGCCGGAGGCGAGCTATCCGAGCCGGCTTGGCGTCGAACTGCGGGCGAAGTTTCCCGGCCACCGGATCACCGTGCTCAACCGCGGCGTCAACGGCGAAGAAACCGACAACATGATGGCTCGGTTCGCCGCCGACGTGATGGCGGCGCATCCGCAACTGGTGTTGTGGCAGATCGGCACCAATTCGGTTCTACGCGATCACCCGCTTAGGCCCCACGGCGATCAACTTCGTGAGGGCATCGAGGAGCTTAAAAATTCCGGCGCCGATGTTGTCCTGATCGATCCGCAATTCGCGCCGGCGGTGCTCGCCAAGTCGGAAACCCCCGGCATGGTCGAGCAAATTGCGCTCACCGCGAAGGAGGCGAATGTCGATTTATTTCGCCGCTTTGCCGTGATGCGCGATTGGCATGACGTGCAGCACCTGTCGTTCGACGCTTTCGTATCGCCGGACCACCTGCATATGAACGACTGGAGCTATGCTTGCGTGGCCAAGCTTCTCGGCACGGCTATCGCGGAAGCCGCCACGCGGCCGATTGCCGCAGCTGCCGTCCATCAGGACTCGCTATCGAAGTCAGTCGTTCACTAGCCGGCATCAGGCCGCTTCGAGCGCCGTAAGCACGTCCTCGACGATATCGTCGGGATGCTCCAATCCGACGGACACGCGCACCAATCCATCGCTGATGCCCAGTTCGGCGCGTTGCGCCGGCGTGAGGCGCTGGTGGGTCGTCGTCGCCGGATGAGTGATCAAGCTTTTGGCATCCCCAAGGTTGTTGCTGATGCGAATGAGCCTGAGTGCGTCCTGAAACCGGAACGCGCCCCGCTTGCCGCCCTTGACTTCGAAGGCAACGAGCGTCGAGCCGCCGCGCATCTGTTTCTGCACGACCTCCGCCTGCGGATGATCGGGGCGGCCCGGATAGATCAAACGTGAAATTTTCGGATGCTCGGCGAGCGCGACCGCAAGCGTCGCCGCGCTGTCGGTCTGTCGCCGCACCCGCACGGCAAGCGTCTCGAGGCCCTTGAGCAGTACCCAGGCGTTGAACGGCGACATCGACGGGCCGGTTTGACGAATAAGGACATGGATCTTTTCCATGATGAATTTTTGCGAAGCGAGGATAACTCCGCCGAGGCAGCGCCCTTGGCCATCGATGTGCTTGGTGGCCGAATACACGACGCAGTCGGCGCCAAGCGCGAGCGGACTCTGAAACAGCGGCGTCGCGAACACGTTGTCGACGACTAGCGTTGCACCCGCGTCGTGCGCGATCTTCGCCACGGCAGCGATATCGATGACGTCGAGCGCGGGATTGGTCGGGCTTTCCAGGAAGAACGTTTTGGTATTCGGCCGCACCGCATCGCGCCAGGCGGCGATGTTGCAGCCGTCGACGAGCGTCGAGGCGACGCCGAAACGCGGCAGATAGTCCTCGACGATATAACGGCACGAGCCGAACATCGCCTTCGACGCCACTACGTGATCGCCGGCCTTGAGCTGACCGACCAGCGACAGAGTCACTGCGGCCATCCCTGTCGCTGTGGCGCGCGCCGCCTCGGCCCCTTCCAGCGCCGCCATGCGCCGCTCGAACATGTCGACGGTCGGGTTGCCGAAGCGCGAATATTGATATCCGGGATCCTCGCCCTTGAAGCGTGCTTCCGCCTGGGCGGCGCTATCGTAGACATAGCCCTGAGTGAGAAAGAGCGCTTCCGATGTCTCGCCGAACGACGATCGCAGCGTGCCGGCCTGAACGAGGCGCGTTTCCGGGCGGTACTTATTTGCGGACGCAGACATTTGGCCCTCCTCGCCAACAAGAATTTTGGCAGGGCTAAAGCCAGCCAAAAAACAAACCCGGCCGGGAGGAAAATCCTCTGGCCGGGCTCACGCGTCCCCGGCCTTTTAGCGAGTTGTTTAACGTGGCTGCAAGCCGGCCGGCTCAAATGACCACGGAATAAAATACTCTATACGCCGTGCCGATCTTTGCGTCAAACCCGGCATCGGATTAGATCCCGGCATCGGATTAGATCGCTGGCGGCCTGCAATGGCTTTGACCTTCGCTCCCTCGGATCGTGGAATTCTGCCTGACCGCTTGATCGCGGCACTGGCGGAAACGGGTGGGGTTCGCGCCGGCCATCCTTTCGCGCCGGACCAAA
>Ga0306925_10004017_pt1 | contig 13161 bp, 9 predicted proteins | sample flu12Cox44000176_FD_203755 | JGI IMG/M metagenome (GOLD analysis project Ga0306925, IMG submission 203755) | Lab enrichment of tropical soil microbial communities from Luquillo Experimental Forest, Puerto Rico - flux8day.12C.oxic.44.000.176 (v2)... | ecosystem: Environmental > Terrestrial > Soil... | reverse complement strand
CTTCCCGCCCAGCGCCCGCCCGATGGAAAACTGCTGATGATGGACGGCCGCGGGCAGATCCGACACTGGGCGCGATCGAGATTCATCGACCTGCTCGGTCGCGGCGATCTGGTGGTCGCGAACGACGCTGCCACCTTGCCGGCCAGCCTCACGGGCGAGCATTTGCGGAGCGGCCAACCGGTTGAGGTGCGTCTCGCGGGGAGGCGCACACTCGCAGAGGAGAGCATCCGTTTCCCGACAGCAGTAATCTTCGGGAGCGGCGACTTCCGCATCCGGACCGAGGAGCGGCCCCTACCGCCGCCAATGAAAGTACGCGACCGGCTCAGGCTCGGACCGCTGCGCGCTACCGTCGACGCCATCCTGGGACATCCGCGCCTCGTTCAACTCGCGTTCGACGGCCCCGTGGAGGAGATCTGGGAGGGTCTCGCACGCCACGGGCGCCCGATCCAGTACTCGCACATCCAGACGCCGCTGGCGCTCTGGGATGTGTGGACGCCGATCGCCGGTCCGCCGGTCGCCTTCGAGCCGCCCTCCGCCGGATTCGCGCTGGACTGGAGCATTCTCCGATCCTTCCAGGAGCGAGGTATTGACTTCCGAACGATCACCCACGCGGCGGGCCTCTCGTCCACCGGGGACGCAGAACTGGATGCTCTGCTGCCGTTTGACGAACCATACTACATTCCGCCCGCAACTGCTCTGGCTATCAGCCATGCCCACTTGCTAGGCCGGCGCGTTGTGGCGATCGGCACGACCGTCGTGCGAGCATTGGAGCACGCCGCAAGGCCGGCCGGTTCGGTATGGTCCGGCGCCGGGTTGGCGACCCAACGAATTGGCCGCACCAGCCGCCTCGGGGTGGTGGACGCGATGCTCTCCGGAACGCATGAACCGGGAACCAGCCACTACGAGTTGTTGCGTGCATTTATGGATGACGACGCCCTCCGTCGGATGAATGAGGAACTGGGCGCGGCCGACTACCGAACGCATGAATTTGGCGACTCGGTTTTTGTCGAACGGATCAAACCCTCAGCAGCACGGTTCGAACAACAGTGTCCTGCGGCGTAGCGCGCGACACACGCAGTTAGGGCATGTCTTACAGGCGTCCTGCGGTCCTCTCTGCCTTTTGATGTCCCATCACCAGGCCAGACGATGGTTTGGCGTCAACCCGCCAATTGACAGCAGCATTGGTAGCCTGACTCAGCCTTGAACCGGGCCGACTGCGCTCAGCGTCGCGGCACTACAAATATTCAAGAGCACGGTCCAGATCCAGGAACTTGTTCGGTGGCTGACCGGGTGACACCGAAGCCGCAAGGCTTCAAAGAGGTGCTCGCCGAAATGGACGTGGGCGACACTCCGTCGCGGGCCTGCGGAAGAGCGCACCGAGGAGGAGATGACACTCCGTCGGCGGGCTAGCGACGCGGTGTGCGTAATCACTGCTCCGCCGATCAATGAAGTCATTACTCCTGTCCTTCCGTGGGACTCTCGGGCACGAGTCGTACAGCCCTCCGGTGAAGATCGTTTGTACCGGTCAGGATTCCGGGACGCTTGCCAAGCATGCATTCAGACTGTGCGTCCCCGTACACTAAACGAAACTACCGTCATTATATGCCTTGACACGTATATACTCCGTGGAGTATATCAAGAGAGTGGAATCAGTGTTCGAAGTCATTGCGGAGCCGAACCGCCGCGCGATATTGAGCCTCCTGGTCTCGTCACAACGGTCGGTTGGAGAGATCGAAGGTCAGCTTCACATGGCGCAGCCGACCGTGTCCAAGCACCTGCGAGTGCTGCGAGAGGCCGGTTTCGTGGAATCCAGGGTGGACGCTCAGCGTCGTCTCTACCGGCTGAAACCGGAACCACTTCAGGAGGTCGATGCCTGGCTGGCTCCGTTCCGCCGGTTCTGGTCCGCTCACGTGGATGCTCTCGAACGCCACCTCGACCGCATCGAGCATTCCACGCCAACGAACAGGAAGACAACCAGCGGACGACGCGCCCCAAACCGCGAACGTGACAAAGGAGAAACGAAATGAAGATCAAACTTACCAGCGTATACGTAGACGACCAGGGCAAGGCTCTGCGCTTCTATACTGAGGTCCTGGGCTTTGACAAGAAGGCGGATTTCAGTCAGGGCCCCTTTCGCTGGCTGACCGTGGCCTCGCCCGAGGAGCCGGACGGCACTCAGCTACAGCTGGCGCTGAACGACAACCCCACGGCGAAGGCATATCAGCAGGCGATCTTTCAACAGGGCCAGCCCGCGGCCATGTTCTTCACCGACGACGTTAAGGGTGACTACGAGCGGATCAAGGCCCGCGGCGCCGAGTTCACGATGCCGCCCACCGACGTGACCGGCTCGACCATTGCGAAGCTGAACGACACCTGCGGCAACCTCATTCAGCTCACCCAACTGGCACGCTGGTAGAATGCGGCCCTTCCACACTTTGGCGCAGCTCCGTCGGTTCTGGTCCGCTTACATAGCGGCTCTCAAGCGCCACCTCGACCGCATGGAGCAGTCCATGGGAACGAAAAGGAAGGCAAGGAGAAGAAAATGATGGATCGCGAGCCGTACACACCGGGCCCGGCCAGGGGGGCTCAGGTACAAAAGGACGGAGAGAAGTGGACGCTCATTCTCGTCAGAGACCTGCGCCACTCGCCGGAAAGAGTCTGGCAGGCGCTCACCGACCCGGCGCATCTGCGCGAGTGGGCACCCTTCGTAGCCGATGGGAGCCTGGGTATGGTTGGGGCCAAGGTGAATCTCACCTGGGTGGGAACGAAGCGGGTTTCCGAAACAACAGTGACGCGAGCCGACGCTTCCAAGTTGCTGGAGTACGGCGATATTCGGTGGGAACTCGAAGCCTTTGGTGGCGGCACGCGCCTCACGCTGTTTCACAGGATCGGTCGCCGCTTCATCTCGTGGGGCGCTGCGGGCTGGCACATTGCTTTCGATGTTCTGGATCGCCTCCTCAGCGGAACTCCCATCGGCCGCATCGCTGGTGGTGAGGCGATGCAGCTCCGCGCCTGGCAGCAATTGAACGCCGAGTACGCCAAGCAGTTCGGCGTTGAGACGCCCAACTGGCCACCTCAGGCGGCTCAAAACTCGTGAATCGTTACCAATAGCAAAGGAGAACTCGCATATGAGTAGTGCCGCCAAACGTCGGATTTTTCGCTGGACTCACATCGTCTTTAGCATTCCGATACTCGGTTACATTTACAGTCCGTTTGAACAGATTCCAAACTACGCCCCCGCTGCTCGGTTTGTCTTCGTTCCTGTACTTGTCCTATCGGGACTTTGGATGTGGAAAGGCCATGTCCTTCGACGACTCATTTCGGAAAGGTCGGCCCAACCAGATCCTACCCAGAAGAGCCTTCCGCTTGCGGAGGTTACGCCGCTCAGATAGCTGCGAGAGTTGGAGCTGCACGTGAAAAGAAGCGTAGGGTCGGATCTGCCACGGCGTTGATCTACGAGAGAATCAAGGAACTTGGGGACTGGCGCGGGAAGATGCTCGCGAGAGTGCGCAAAATCGTACACGAGGCCGATCTAGAGATCGTCGGAGAGTGGAAGTGGATGGGGACTCCCGTCTGGTCCCACGGCGGTATCGTGTGCACGGGCAAGACGTACAAAAACGTCGTCAAGACGACATTTGCCAAGGGAGCTGTGTTGAAGGACCCTTCCGGTTTATTCAACTCCAGCCTCGACGGGAGTGTCAGGCGCGCCATTGACATCCACGAAGGCGACAAGGTCGATGAGGCGGCCTTGAAGGATCTCATCCGCGCTGCAGTGGCGCGCAATCTCATGGTCAAGAGCAAGCCAAAGCCCCGGCGAGCGAGCGGCAAGCCGGCCGTGACCAGCTTCATCGCAGGTGCCGGCCGTATCTCCTCCCATAAGGGAAGAGCTTCGGCGCCTGCCTCATACGCCAAGCACTGCGGAGTCGATGCCCCCGAGCTGGCTGCCGAAGCGCGTTCGGGTAATGCGGGAAAGGCAGCAAAATCATCGCTGGGGAACCAAAACCCGCCTGGAATTCCCGCTCTGTCTCTCCGCGGATTCTGATCTGCAGCTTAGAGATCTCGGCCGACCAGTCATAGTCCTCGCTCATCATCTCCCGATTGTGTCGAGGAACTAACGGAAGCGTGGCTCTGTCGTAGAATTTCAGAAGCGCGTACCGGTTCGGGAGGTCCATGCAGCCGACAAACCTCGCCCAATTCCTTGCCTTCTCGGGCGCCGCCCTGTCGATGTCCGCCGCCGGCCTCGCGCTCGTCGCGATTGGGCTCGCGGCCGCGAAGAACGATATTGTCCAGGCTTGTGGGATCGACAAAATCGTAGCCCTGACCCACATGTGCTTCGCCATTCCGTTGGCGGTCTTCGGCGCAGAACATCTTTCCAGCCCACAGTCCATGCTGGCCCTTGTGCCATCGTACATGCCGTGGCGTGTGTTTTGGGTATATTTCGTCGGATTTGCGCTGATCGCCGCGTCGTTGAGCATCGCCACCAAGGTTCAGGTCCGGTGGTCCGGGCTGCTGTTCGGGGCGATGATGTTCCTCTTTGTGGCGATGTTGCATCTCCCGGGAGCCGTGACCGCCGGCGGCCGAATCCTCTGGACGATCGTCGTCCGGGAAATGTCGTTCGGCGGCGCCGGGTGGGTTTTGGCAGGAATTGCGATGGGCGGGGATCGCGGTGGGCAGGGTAAGAGTCTCATCGCTGTGGGCCGCGTGCCGATCGCGATCGCGGCAATTTTTTTCGGCGTTCAGCATTTTCTGCATCCGCTGGGACTTCCGGGAGTTCCGCTCGTGAAACAGATGTCCCCGTGGATTCCCGTTCGCGCCTTCATCGACTATCTGACAGGCGCGTTTCTCATGGTTGCGGGCGCCTGCTTTCTGCTGGCGCGGAAGACGCGCATGGCAGCCACATATCTGGGCGCCTGGATTGTGCTCCTGGTTGTCGTGATCGCCTGTCCTGATCGGGGCGCTGGCGGACCCGAGTGCCGGCGTGCAGGTCGAGGGGGTCAACTACTTCGCCGACACGCTTCTGTTTGGCGGCGCGATTCTTTCGCTGGCCGGCGCCAACCCGAAGTAACCCGCGGTGATCCGAAATCGTGTGCGGAAGGCCGACAATCCTCCCGACGCCGCCTTCCAGCTACAGCGGTGGTCGGGCGTCCTTCGTCCCTAACTCAGCGCGCACCCGCCGCAACATCGGCGCGCAGGGCGGTGTCCTAGTTGTTCTATGAAGGCGTGCATCCCCGCGCATTGGACCTAACTAAAAGTCGAGCCGGCGTTCGACCGCAATCGCCTTGGGTTCCTTCCCCGTCGAATACACCAGCAGATAGACGATGGTCATCTTTAGGGGAGTCTTGTCGGGCCAGGTCATGCCGACCAGCGCCGCCTTTCGCTCGGCGTCGACCGGCAGCATAAGTGTACGTACGGCACCGTGCCAGCTCGTATGACGCAGCCGGCTAGCAGCTCAAGGTCGCCGATGACCGAGCGGTCTTCGATAGTGGCATCACCAAGCGATGTCGGTGTCCGGTATGCGGATCGTGGCGCGAGTGGCAAGTAACGTCTTGTCCGCTGTGGAACTCATTCGGGACAACCGCACGGACAAGCCTCGCCCGCGTGGATCGAGACGGTCGGAATCTTCGCACTAGGGAGCACATCATTTGGAGGCCGATAGGTCCATGCCTTACCCGACAACGGAAATCGAATTGACGCCGGCCGCGTTCAGGGGACCCGCCTTCCCCTCAATTTTGTCGGGGTAGTTGGGTTCCTTGGCCCAGCTCGCAACGTCGTTGCGCCGGGCAGTGTAGCCTCACCAAGCCTAAAATGTGATCCGCGTTCCCAACTGGACTTGCCGGGCGCCAAACAGGTTGGTGCCCGAAGCGCTTCGGGTTCCGAAACTGGACTGCGGAAACAGCGTGATGCCACTGAACACGTATTGAGTCATGTTGACGCTGGTGATCTCGTAGCGGTTCGCCACGTTGAAAGCTTCGGCAATCAGCAGCCAACGCACGCGCTCCCCCAGGTTGATGGAGCGTGATAGGCGCACATCGACGCTGTTGGCGCCGGGACTGGTAAAGATGTTCCTGCCGACGCCGGGGAAGCGACTGGAACCGCCGATTCCAAGTGGTCCGGAGTTGGTGCCGAGCGGGGATGGGCTCCTGGGATTTCCGCTGATGGTGCCGGAGTAGGGGCGCCCGTCGACGAGGGCGACAATCGCGGACAGCTGGAACCCGTCAACCGCTCGCTTGAGCCCTTTCGATTGGATGTTGTGAGTCGGCAGTTCCCACACTCCCGACATCGTGAATCGTTTGCGCTGGTCGAAGTCGGAGAGTGAATAGTCACCTTTCAGGTTCAGCGGATTAGAAGCACTGTCGCTTGTCGTAAAAGTCGTCGAGTTCTGATCATCATCCTGGGCCTTGGACCAGGTGAAGCCTGCGTCGAATTGGAAGCCATGCGAGAAGCGGTGCTTGGCCTGAATGACCAAGCCGTTGTACCAGGTGTTCACGACACTGGCGACGTCGGTCATGAAGCCGAAATTGGGGTTCGGTCGCGGCCCCGTGAAGAATGGGACCGTAATGGTGCCCGCCGGGTTGGCGCAAGAACTGGAACTGGGGGTCCCATTTACCACGGTTCCGCACACGGTGTAAGTGTTGAGAATGGGAGTTGGCAGGTTGGTGTCGAGGAACACTGGCATGCGCTGACCACGGTTCGTCATATATATAGCGCTGAGCGTGGTGTTGTGGAAAATCTCGCGCTCGATGGAGAACTGCGCCTGGTAGGTGATCGGGTTGGCGAAATGAGGATCCGCAAACACGATGTCGGGCTTGGCGCCGGAGCTGGAAGGTGGCGCCGAAAACACGTTGGGGAAGGTTGGCGCCCCCGGCTGGGTCGGCGTCAGCATGTAAGAGACAAAGCGAATGCCATTGTTTGTGATTAAGTTGGCGATCGTCGAATTCTGAGTGCGGCCATAGTAGATGCCGCCGCCCAGCCGGATCACGGTCTTTTGATCATTGTTCGGGTCCCAGCTTAATCCGAGGCGTGGGCCGAAATTGTTGGTGTCGGTGTTCAAGGCGCTGGTGCGCGGTTCCAGGGAGTTGCCGTGGAGAGGCGGCATGGTCTCGACTTCATACCTCAGCCCCAGGTTGAGGGTCAGGTTGTTGCGCAGTCGGAAGGTATCTTCAAAGTAGCCCGCCATGTCCCAGGTCTTGAAGTCGGTGCGGCCGGCGGCGCCCAGCAAGTCGAACGCCTGCGTGAAGGTGTTGTAGTGTGCGCCCACAGTTCCGACGCCGCTAGTTGCCGCCAGGCAATTCGTCAATGGGATCGGCTGGGCCGCGTTGCCGCAATCCAGGGCGAAATTGTTCAGTGTGGAATAGCTGTAGACGCCGCCTCCCGAGAACAAGTTGATCAGCAGGTCGTCGACGCGCGTAATATCCCAGCCGAATTTCACCGAGTGCCGCCCGTGCAGCCAGTTCAGATTTTGTGAGAACTGGATACGCTTTTCATCGGGATAAGCTGCCCGCGGCAGGAAGTTGGGCAGGCCGAAATTGATGCCGCCGGTGGTGCTCACCGAAGGCCCGGGCGAGTTGGGCAGCTCGAACTCGAAATCGCGCCCGTACTGGAAGCGCAACTCGCTGAGAAATGTGGGAGTAAAGTTGGAGGTCCATTTGCCGATCAAGGTTTCGGAATTGACGTCGTCGGAACCGTTCATGGTGTGGTGGACCGACGAAGACGGCGCGGTTTGAATTCCGTTCGGCGAGTCCCAGCGCAGGATGTTGACCGAGCCGGTGAGCGTGTTGCGTGAATTCAGGTTGTCGTCGATCTTCCCGAGGCCGACCGACTCATTTCCCTGGCGCGGCTGATTCTCGACCAGGCTCTGAAAGAACGACACGACCCCGGGGCAACCCGGCGCGGTGCACGTGGAATTGAAGAAGGTCGACGAACTCGGCACCACCGACATGGGAAAGTTGCGCTTCTGCTGCTCGTAATTCCCGAAGTAAAAGAGCTTGTCCTTTTTGATGGGCCCGCCCAGGGAGCCACCGAACTGCTGACGCCGGTCGTTTGGCTTACCCGGGAGACCCACAGCCACGAGTTGATTGGCGCTAAACGGATTGGCCGCATTCATTGAGTCGTCGCGCATCAGGTAGAAGCCGGTTCCGTGAATGTCATTACCACCCGATTTGGTAACCGCGTTTACTACACCGCCCGCGGCGCGCCCGTATTGGGCTGAAAAAGCGCTGTTGCCGACTTGGAATTCCTGGATGGCGTCGATGCTGTAAGCGAAATTCAAACGTGTGCGGCCCTTGGCTTCGGAGAAGAACGCCTGGTTATTGTCCATGCCGTCGATCATGTTGTTGTTGTACAGCCCGGACATGCCGCGGAAACTGAGAAGGCCGAACCCGCCGTCGTTGGTGGTGCCCGGCGTGGAGAGCGCGAAACTATCCCAGCGCCTGCCGCTCATCGGCAGGTTCATCATGTCCTTGAGGTTGACCACCGAGCTCACGTCGGTCTTCGACGTGTCCACCGCCTCGGTGTCGCCACTCACTGTCACAGTTTCGGAAGTCTGCGAGACCTGCATGGCCAAATTCACCAGGGCTTGCTGGCCTACCGAGACGGTAATCGGGGTTCGCACCAGAGTGGCAAAGCCCTGCTTGGAACCCTTGATCTCATATTGGCCCGGCTTCAACGCGACCATTTCGTAAACGCCGGCGTCATTGGACTTGAGTGTACGGTTAACGTTGGTCTCCAAGTCCCGGATCGCGATATCGGCACCCGTCATTACGGCGCCGGTCGGGTCCGTCACCAGTCCCGAAATGCTTCCGGTGCCGGAAGCGGCCTGACCGAACAGAGCAGAACTGACAGCAAGCAACAACGCTGCCAGGAACCAAGTTCTCCAGCAGCCGCTGGGAACCGACCGAGTGCCGGTGAAAAGCATGGCTGACCCTCCCTCCAAAGCCCCGTTGAAACGTAATGCGACCGTCTCTTGAAAAGACCCGCCGATTCGGAACCAGCGACGACGATAGCACAGCCTGCGTCGAGACACGTGCGGAATGACCCAAACAGGGAACGCTGCGACCAGTATCTCCTCGAGAGCCCTTTTGCAGATCTCGGGACTACGGTACCAGAAATCAAGTAACAGATTAACGGCAAAGAGGTTTCAGATTGGTTAACCCGAGAGGTCACCGCTGACGCTCCCCGAGGCCGATGCGGTCGCCCGCAGAAGTCCGCGGAGTGCCTCTATCTCGGTTCTGGGGAAATTCTTTTGACAGTATGCGCAGGCCTTTTTGGGAGGACCGTGCCGGGGCCTTTTCGGAGTTCAGAGTATAATGGTCAACTTGCCTCAATACCCTTTGTTCACTGAATTGTACGCTGGTTAACATTGTCGCCCCGGTGCTCTGGGATCTCGCATGTATTCAGCAGCACAGCACGACAGGTCTGTCCCGTTTTGAACAGCATGGATTCACCTAGGAGTAAAGTCAGGATTGCAAAAACTTCGGAAGAACCCTAAAACTCAATTTGATGCGTGAATCAGAACACGATGCTAGCAGAAAGTTGAGTTGCACATGACCACACTCCTACGCCGATTTCCGCTTCCTTTAACAGCGGCTCTGCTTGCGCCGGCCCAAAGAGCCAATAGCTATTTCGTTCCTCCGCAAGTGTGCGCCTCAATGACCCACCGCGTCGTCTACGGGCCGGGCGAAGCCCGGGAACACCAGTGGTCCGCGGTGTACCAGTGGCTCTATTTCATCTTGATGCACCGGTCAACGGGCGTCGACCTCTTTAGTAAGACTTTCGCGTGTCCAAGTGGCGTGACCTGACCGCGCCCGATCCCAATGGCACTATGGAGAGCCGTATCCTAACACGGGTACCTGGCAGGGACTAGATGCTAACGGGCTCAGCCTGAGCTTTTCGATCAACTGCCATGCCCACCGGATCCGGCCGGCAACTGGCCTCTGGATAAGCTGATTTTCGCACTCTGAAATAACTGGATCAGGCCCTTGAATACTGGCGCTGCATTAGTGAGAATCTCCGTTTCTTCCATCGAACCGACACGGGCATGGAAGGATGAAGATCTCGTGGAGGAGTGCCTGCGCGGCAATGAGCTGGCGTGGGCCGCGGTTGTAGACAAGTACAAGAACCTGGTTTATTCCGCCCCCATGAAATACCGCATGAGCGCGGAGGACGCGGCAGACATCTTCCAGGAGGTCTGGATCGATCTCTATTCCGAGTTGAAGAACCTCCGCCGACCTGGTGCCCTGGGCGGCTGGCTCATCGCTGTCGCGTCGCACAAGTGCTATCAGTGGAAACGCCGCCGCGCGCGGGCCATCGAACACGGCATCGTGCCCGTTGATCGCGAACCGCTGGCGCACCAGCCGCTGTTCCTGGAATGGAAGGAGCAGGCCGAGCGCACTCAGATTCTGTGGAACACCGTCGCGCAGCTTCCCGAGCGCTGCCGGCGGATGTTCCAGTTGCTCTTCTTTCAGGACCCGCCGCTGTCCTATGCGGAAGTGGCTCAGCAATTTGGATTGGCTGAAGGCTCGATCGGCTTCATCCGCGGCCGATGCCTTCAGAGGCTGCGTGAAAGTCTCTCGCGGGAGGGTTTCTGAGCGGGCGTCCGACTCTGGCGAGTGGATGGAGGCGCTCTCCGGTCTGCCCGTCGGCGAGGCCGGCGCGAGGGAACTTCTCGCCGCGCGGCCCGGAACTGAGAAACGCCGCCAGGCTGGAAGCGCTGCGCGACAAAGTGGTGCGTACCGTCTATGCGGATCCGCCCGCGCGGAGCGCCTGGTCGAATGGGCGCGCTGGTTTTCCACCGATCGTACCGATCCCGTTTGGTGCGCCGCCCGGTTGCGCTCGATGAACCCGTCCGCGACGGCCAACGCGAAATGCGTGAAGATCCCGCCGAAGATGAACCACAGTGCTGAACGACAACCATCGGTTCCCCACGTTCCAGCAAGGTTGCAAACGCAATGCGATCTATCCTGCGGATTTCCATGTTTTCCAAGCCGGAACCGCCTGATGGTCTATACGCACCTCTGTTATCATTCGGGTTAACCTTTCACTTTCGCCGGTCAGAGCGGGTGCAGAGGGTTTCAAACAAACGCTTCGAACTGGATCCTCCCTGGCTGTGGTTCCCGCCGATCGTGCAGCGGAGCTAAAAATGCCGCGTCGGCTTCCGTCTTTGACATCTGTGATTTGATTTAAGGGTCTTGGTTCGGTGATGTTTGCCTTCACGCCACATGCCAAGCCATGTCAATTACGCATCCCCCCGGGGGGCTGGTCGGTTGCCGGAAACAAGAATATCCCAACCTAAAGCCCATGAAACTTTCACCTGGGCGCCGAAGTAAAGCGCGGGCGATACGAAGCGGCAGGACCGCGCAAAGCTCTGCACTAGTCCAGGACGGCCGAGGGCCTGCGCCACGGAAAACGGGCGACCGCGTCTGCCGAATCAAGCCTTAGTCTTAGTGCGCATACAACACCCCGACCGACAGCGCCACTCCGATGTGCACCAGGATCAGCGCCACGAAGGAGATGCTGAAGGGCCGGTGCACCACATGCCAGAGCCTGAAGATTCGTTCCGTGCGGTCCAGGAACGCCATCGCCGCCCGCAGACGGGATTGCCGTCGGACCAGCGAAACAATCGATTCCAGGGTTGCGTTGTGCGAGGCGACTAGTCCGCCGAGAGTCCGGATTTGCGCTGCCCCGGCCAGCACGCGACGCCGCAAGCGGCCTACCTGGAAAGGGCGCGCCAGGTCCATCCACAGCATGTTCCAGAGCGTCCGGCCCAGGCTCATGGAACGAATCTCCTCAGCGCTGGGAACCGTCAGGAGCGGAGCGAGATCTTCGGCCTGGAAGAGGGAGTTCTGCGCCAACTCGGCGGCCAGCGCCGCGGCCTGGGCCTCCAGTTCCACCATGGTCAGCGCCACCGAGTTCAGGCTGCGCGGCACTTTTGAGTACAAGTAGCGGCCCGCGAAGCCGCTGAGGGCCACCGCGATCATGGTCCAGTAAGCCGACCCTGCCACGCCGTGCCACCGAAAAGCGCTGTGGAAGGTGGCCACCAGTGGCGTCGTGATTCCGAACACCACGTGAACGTTCAGCCAGCGCCCCGTACGGCCGATGCGCGCCAGCCACCCCAAGCGTTTGCGAATGGGATACAGGAAGAGGATCCCGAACATGCCGACGCTGAGAATGCCCAGCTTCAAGCCGACCGTTCCGCTCGAACGAAACTGGGCGTGCAGCGGCGAAAGGGGCCGTTCCTCGATGCCCAGTGTGTAATACGAAAAGCCTCCCACCGCCACGAACAGGATCACGCCGGCGATCGCCAGCACCAGAGACGTCACCAGCGCACGGTGCAGGACCTCTCCCAGTGGAAGTCGTCTGCTGCGGTCGGCTCTCCCGCTCTGCGGCGTTACGGTAACGGTTGCCATGCGATTGCGGCTTCCCTTCCCCGGTGGTAGTCCCCCTCAGACGGGTGGCGCCTCGCCACCGGCGCGATCTTAATCAATGGCACTGCACGCATTGGGTTGGAGTGCCCCGGTAGACTCGGATCATTCTGCCACCCGGCCAACTCTCCTGCTTGTGACACTTCGCACACTCGACTCTGCGATGCGCCACGTCGAGTGTGAATAAAGCCCGCTCGTGATCGAAAGTAACCGTCTCCCAGCGCACCGCGACGTGGCAGGCCGCGCAATCCTCCGCCCGTGCTTCGCTGGTGAACTGTCCGCCGTGCCCGTCTTTCGCTCCGTGGCATTCGCCGCATTGTTTGCGAGCGTCGGAAAAGCCAGGCGCGGAGGCGGGTGGCGCTGGGACGCGCGGCGCCGGAGGGTGGCAATCGACGCACTTCACGTTCTGGTGCGCTCCCTCGAGCCTGAACCCGGTCATTTCGTGATCGAACGGCTTCACTCCTCTCCACTGTTGGGTCGTGTGGCACTCCTCGCACGCCAGGCGGGTCTGGTGGGGATCCTGATGGCATGTGTTGCAGGTCAAGTCGGTGAAGCGATGCTGGCGCGGCACCGCGGGAAGCGCGATTTTCTCGGCCGGCACCGCCAGGTTTGCCGCCGCTGCCAGCGGCTTGTGGCAATCGCTGCAGGGCACCAGGGCGTGCCGCCCGGTCAAGGGGAAGCGGGCCGCCTCGTGGTGCTCCACGGAAAACACCACCAACTCGAAGCCCGCCTGCGTGTGGCA
>Ga0306925_10004014_pt1 | contig 13165 bp, 11 predicted proteins | sample flu12Cox44000176_FD_203755 | JGI IMG/M metagenome (GOLD analysis project Ga0306925, IMG submission 203755) | Lab enrichment of tropical soil microbial communities from Luquillo Experimental Forest, Puerto Rico - flux8day.12C.oxic.44.000.176 (v2)... | ecosystem: Environmental > Terrestrial >... | reverse complement strand
CTCCTTCACCGCGGCATGGGACCGCAGCTCGGTCTCCTTGGCGGCGTATACCTCGGTCCGGGCGGCGAAGAACTTGTCCTGGGCGTCGCGGAACCGCTTCCACAGCTCGGCCTCGGCCTCGCGGCCCGCCCGGCCCGCGTCCTTCCACTGCCGCATCAGGTCGCGGTACGCCGATGTGGTGGGTCCCCAGTCGGTCGAGTCGGCCAGCGCCTCGGCCTGCTCGACCAGCTTCTCCTTGCGGATCCGCACGGTCTCCCGCTCGGCCTCGAGAGACGCGAAGTAGGACTTGCGCCGCTTGGTGAACGCGTTACGGGCCGCCGACAGCCGCTTCCACAGCACCGCCTCGACGGCCCGGTCGGCGTGGGGCGCGGCCTTCCACTCCTCCAGCAGCTCGGCCATCCGCTCGCCGCTGGCCTTCCAGTGCGTCGCCTCGGCCGCGATGTGCTCGGCCTCCTCGACGATCCGCTCCTTGGTCTCGCGCGCCTCGACCCGCGCGTGCTCGCGGGCGGCCTTGACTTCTTCGCGGCGCTGGTCGACCGCCGTCGTCAGCGCCTCCAGGCGGATCCGGAGGCCGTCGAGGTCACCGAGGCAGTTGGCGTCCGCGACGGTGCGCAGCAGCCGCTGCACGGTCGACTGCGCCTGGGCGGGGGCGATCTCGGTCGCGGCGATGCGCTGCTCGATCAGCGCGACCTCGGTCTCCAGTGAGGCGAACTTGCGCCGGAAGAACGCCAGTGCCTCCTCCGGGCTCCCCGCCGCCCACGAGCCGATCACACGCTCGCCATCGGCGGTACGCACGTAGACCGTCCCGTCGGCGTCTACCCGACCCCAGGGATCGTTGGCGGTGGTCACGGCGAACCTCCTGGTTCCTTTGCCGCCCCCGTGAGGGTTAGGCGTTGCTCAGGTCTTATGGACACTCACGCTGTCGATGACGACTTTCTCCTTAGGCGCACCATCGCCTGCTCCGGAATAGTGACATGACGTGCCGGCTTTCGCCACTTTCTGGAGGATATCCAGGCCTGAGGTAATTGTCCCGAACGGGGTGTATTGAGCCGGCAGCGTACTGTTCTGGTAGACGAGGAAGAACTGGCTGCCGTTGCTGTTGGCGGTGCCGCTGTTGGCCATCGCGACGGTCCCCGCGGTGTATTTCGCCCCCGTCAGGTTCTCGCTGGCGAATTCATAGCCGGGCCCGCCGGTGCCAGGCGCCCCAGCCGTCTGCGCGCAGGTCAGCTTGGCGTCGGCCTTGGCGATCGGGTCACCGCACTGCAGTATGTAAAGCCCCCCGGTGGTGACGATGCGATGGCACTGGCTCGCATTCCAGAAGTCGGCCGAAGCCAGGTGGATGAACGAGTTGACGGTGCAGGTCGCCTTGGAGTTAAGCAGGTTGATATTGATTTTCCCGAGGTTCGTGTTGATCGTCGCCGCGTAGCCGGACTTGTAGTCCGGCGTCGCCGACGGCTTGCTTACCTTCTTGGCCGCCGTGCCCGCGGTGGCGTACGTGCAGTGCTGGGCGGGCTCGGCGACGGCCGAGGCGGACGTGGAAGCCGACGGCGACGCCGAGGAAGACGCTGTCGCCTTAGGGGTCGACTTGCCGGTCGCGGCCGAGCCGGACCCGCCGGCGAACGCGAACGTCAGGCCCGCGATGAGCCCGATGACCATCGCCGCGGCGACCCCGATGCCGGTCCACTGGCGGATCTTGTGCTGCCGCTGGAGGCGCTCCTGGCGCTGACGCTCGTAGCGCTCGCGAGCGCGCTTGCGCTCCCGCTCATTCTTGCCCGCCAAGGGTCCCTGACCTCCTGCGTCTGTAGCGCCCGCGCTGACGGTATAAGGGCACGATCGTTCGCGAATCGTACCTGCCGTTCGCGCTGAGCGGTACTGTCGTTACCGGTTCGCTGCACTGTGCCCCGAGTCGGTAGCCTGTCTGCGTGCTAGTGACTGGCTTTCCCGCGGGTTCCTTCGCCGCCAACTGCTATCTGGTGGCGCCGGCGCCCGGTGAGGAGTGCGTGATCGTCGACCCAGGGCAGGATGCGCAGCGCGGAATCGAGGAACTCCTCGCCCGCTACCGTCTGAAGCCTATCGCGGTGGTGCTCACGCACGGTCACCTGGATCACGTGTGGTCGGTCGCGCCGGTCTGCGGCGCCAAGGGCATCCCCGCGTACATCCATCCGGACGACCGTGAGCTCCTCACCGACCCGGCCTCGGGCCTCGCCCTCAACGTCGGCCAGCAGCTGTTCGGCGGACTCACCTTCAGCGAGCCCGACGACGTGCGGGAACTCGCCGACGGCGAGACGCTGACCCTGGGCGGCTGCGAGTTCACCGTGGGCCACGCCCCGGGCCACACCCCCGGCTCGGTGACCTTCCGCGCCGAGGAGCCGCCGGAAGGCTATGACTACGGCCGGACGCTGTTCTCCGGTGACCTGCTGTTCGCCGGCTCGATCGGCCGCACCGACCTGCCCGGCGGCGACCACCAGACGATGCTGCGCAGCCTCGAGCGGGCGCTCACGCTGGCCGACGACACGCTCGTGCTGCCCGGCCACGGACCGCAGACCACCATCGGCGCCGAACGCCGGGGCAATCCGTTCCTGGCCGGCCTGCTGCCCGCCCAGAAAGGGCTGTGACCGATGACCTTCCAGGCCCCCAAGGGGGTCTCCGAATACGTGCCGCCGCGCGGCGCCCTCTTCGAAGAGGTCCGCGAGGCGTTCGCGAGCTCCGCCCGCCGCGCCTGCTACGGGGCGATGGAGACCGCGGTGTTCGAGGACACCGCGCTGTTCGTCCGCGGCGTCGGCGAGTCGAGCGACATCGTCAGCAAGGAGATGTACTCCTTCACCGACCGCGGCGGCCGGCAGATCACCTTGCGCCCGGAGTTCACCGCCGGCGTGCTCCGCTCGGTGCTCGAGCACAACCTGCACAAGGGGCCGCTGCCGGTGAAGGTGTGGGCCGCGGGGCCCGCGTTCCGCTACGAGCGGCCGCAGGCCGGCCGGTACCGGCAGTTCTACCAGTTCGACCTGGAGGCGATCGGCACCGAGGATCCGGCGGTGGACGCGGAGACGATCGCGGTGGGGTGGGACTCCTACCAGGCGCTTGGCCTGCGCCAGTACACGCTGCTGCTGAACAGCCTCGGCGACAAGACCTGCCGCCCGGTGTACCGCGAGGCCTTGCAGCGGTTCCTGCGCGGCCTGGACCTGGACGAGGCGGCCAGGGCGCGGATCGAGCTGAACCCGCTGCGGGTGCTCGACGACAAGCGCCCCGAGGTCCGCGAGCAGCTCGCCGGCGCCCCGGTGATGACGGACTACCTGTGCAAGGACTGCGCCGCCCACCATGAGGCGGTACGCGGCCTGCTCGGCGGCCTCGGCATCCCGTTCACCGACGCCCCGCGCCTGGTCCGCGGCCTGGACTACTACAACAGGACGACCTACGAGTTCGATCACGCGCTGCTCGGCGCGCAGTCGGGCATCGGCGGCGGCGGCCGCTACGACGGGCTTTCTGAGGACATCGGCGGGCCGCCGCTGCCCGGCATCGGGTTCGCGGTCGGCTTGGACCGTATAGTTCTTGCCGTCGAGTCCGAACGGAAGGGGGCGCTCGCCCAGGCCTCAACTGGGGCCCAGGTGTTCGGCGTACCGCTCGGCGAGGATGCTCACGCGGATGTGCTTACCCTGGTGACGGCGCTGCGGCGGGCGGGGGTGCGGGCTGACATGGCGTTCGGCTCGCGCGGGCTGAAGGGCGCCATGAAGGCGGCCGACCGGTCCGGCGCCGCCTTCGCCGTGCTCATCGGCGCGCAGGAGAGGCGCACCGGGCTCGTTCGGATGAAAGATCTTGAAAACGGCGACCAGCACGACGTGGCGGCGAGCGAAGCTACGGCGTGGCTGATGGAAAGGCTGGCAACTCCGAGATGATCCGGACGCATGAGGCCGGGACCCTTCGCGTGCAGCACGAAGGGGAGCGGGTGGTACTGGCGGGCTGGGTGGCGCGGCGGCGCGACCACGGCGGCGTGATGTTCATCGACCTGCGGGACGCCAGCGGCGTGGTGCAGGTGCTCGTGCGCGATCTGCCCGGCGCCGAGGAAGAGGCCACGCATCACCTGCGCGCGGAGTTCTGCGTCCGGGTGACCGGCGCGGTGCGGCGGCGGCCCGCGGGCAACGAGAACCCGGAGCTGCCCACCGGGGAGATCGAGGTCGTCGCCGAAGCCGTCGAGGTGCTCAGCGAGGCCGACCCGCTGCCGTTCCCGGTCGAAGGCACCGCCGACGTGAGCGAGGACGTCCGGATCAAGTACCGCTACCTGGACATCAGGCGCGAGGAGACCGCGCGGGCGCTGCGCGTGCGGTCGACGGCCGCGTACTTGCTGAACGACGTGATGCGCGACCATCGGTTCGTCAACGTCGAGACGCCCTACCTGACCAGGTCCACGCCCGAAGGCGCCCGGGACTTCCTCGTCCCCGTCCGGCTCCGCCCCGGCAACTGGTACGCGCTGCCGCAGTCCCCGCAGCTGTTCAAGCAGCTCTTGATGGTGGGCGGCCTGGAAAGGTATTACCAGCTAGCGCGCTGCTTCCGGGACGAGGACTTCCGCAAGGACAGGCAGCCCGAGTTCACCCAGATCGACCTCGAGATGTCGTTCGTGACCCGCGAGGACGTGATCGGGGTCGCCGAGGACATCGTGGCCACCCTGTGGGGCGAGCTCGCCGGGTACCAGGTGCCGCGGCCGCTCCCGCGGATGACGTACGCGGACGCCATGGCGAGGTTCGGGTCGGACAAGCCGGACCTGCGGTTCGGCGTGGAGCTCACGGACCTGTCCGAGTATTTCGCGGGGACTGAGTTTCGCGTGTTCCAGGCGCCGTACGTGGGTGCCGTGGTGATGCCGGGCGGCGCGTCGCAGACCCGGCGCGAGTTCGACGCCTGGCAGGACTGGGCGAAGTCCCGCGGCGCCCGCGGGCTGGCGTACGTGCTGATCGGCGCGGACGGCTCGGTCGGCGGCCCCGTAGCGAAGAACCTGTCAGAGTCTGAGCGGGCCGGGCTGGCTGCGGCCGTCGGCGCCGCCCCCGGTGACTGCGTGTTCTTCGCGGCGGGCGCGGCGCGGGCGGCACAGGAACTGCTCGGCGCGGCCCGCCTGGAGATCGGCCGCCGCGGCGGGCTGATCGACGAATCGGCGTGGTCGTTCCTGTGGGTGGTGGACGCGCCGATGTTCGAGGAGACCGACGAGGGCGGCTGGACCTCGGTGCACCACCCGTTCACGGCGCCTCTCCCGGAGTGGGCCGACAAGTTCGCCCTGGAGCCGGCTGGCGCCCTGGCCGACGCCTACGACATCGTGTGCAACGGCTACGAGATCGGCGGCGGGTCGATCCGTATCCACCGCTCGTCGATGCAGCAGCAGGTCTTCGACGTGATCGGGCTGTCCGCCGAGGAAGCGCGGTCGCAGTTCGGGTTCCTGCTCGACGCGTTCAAGTACGGCCCGCCGCCGCACGGCGGCATCGCCTTCGGCTGGGACCGGGTAGTAATGCTCCTGGCGGGCGCGGAAACGATCCGCGACGTGATCGCGTTCCCCAAGGCCGCGAGCGGCGCCGACCCCTTGACCGGCGCCCCCACCCCGATCACCGCCGCTCAGCGCAAAGAAGCCGGCATAGACGCCAAACCCGCCCCACCGTCCCCGGCCTGACCCCGGCCTGACCCCGGCCTGACCCCCGCCGCTCCCGCGGCGCCGCCGCCCCCCGGCGCCCCCACCTCCGCCCCGCCAGAGACAACGCGAAGGATCCCTCGACCTGGGGGCCGTAGGATCTTTCGCATTAACTGAAGCCAGCCGCTTTGTCGGTGCCGGCGCGCATGCTATGGGTCGTGGACATGCCATTCGACCTAGCGCTGCGCTACCGCGCGGGGATCGTTACGCGCGCACAGGCGCACGGGGTAGGCCTGTCGGACGACGCTATCGCCCACCGGGTCGCGACGGGACGATGGCAGCGGGTTCATCTGGGCGTCTATGCCACGTTCAGCGGCCCGCTGTCCCGCCAGGCCCGGTTGTGGGCGGCGGTGCTGTACGCGGGCGGGGGCGCGGTGCTCAGTCATGAGACAGCCGCCGAACTCCAGCGGCTGCTGGACAAGCCCGCCCCGCTGATTCACCTGACGGTCCCGGAAGCCCGGCGGGTGGCTCCGCAAGAAGGCCTGAGAATTCACCTATCCCGGCAGGCAGCGGCCGACCAGCGTTTTCCGCCCGGTGTCCTGCCTCAGACGTTTGTCGAGGACACCATCCTGGACCTCGTTGATCAAGCCGAGACGGTGGACGAGGTCTGCGCCCTGATCACCCGCGCGTTTGGCAGGCGGCTGACCGGCGAGGGGACGCTTCGCGCGGCCATGCGACTTCACAAGCGGTTGCGGTGGCGCAGCGATGTGGACGTGCTCATCACGGAAGCGGCCCGCGGTACGCACTCGCTCCTTGAGTATCACTACGACCGCGACGTCGAGGGAGCCCACGGTCTCCCCAAGTCAGCGCGTCAGGCGCCTTATACCAAGCCCGACGGCGGCAAGGGCTTCCGTGACCGGCTCTACCGGGAATACGGGGTGCTCGTCGAACTGGACGGCGCGTCCGCGCACCCTGAAGAGAACCGGTGGGCCGACCGCGAACGTGACAACCACGCTGCTACTCAGCGAAGGCAGACCCTCCGCTTCGGCTGGAAGCACGTGCGGCACCAGGCGTGCGGCACCGCGGCCATGACCGCGATCGTGCTGACGAACCACGGCTGGCAGGGAACCCCGAAACGATGCTCTCCCGAATGCGCGGCGGCCGCGGGTCTCGGTTAGTTACCGCTGCGGACCATGCGCCGGAAGACGAAACCGAGGATCATGACCGGTATCAGCCAGCCGAAGTGGCTGCCATGGGCGTGGCCGAAGACGCTGCCGAGCACGTTGCCAACGATGATCGACGCGATGACGCAGGCGATGACGACGCGTGCCACCGGCACGCGACCCGCGCGGCGCATACCGCCGGGGTCTACCGTCGCGGGCGGCATGTCCGCCCGCGCCTGGCCCCGCGGCAGGTCGGTGAACAGCTCGCTCAGTTCACCCCCGGTGCGGGCCTGGAGTGCCCGTCCGGACCGGTCTTCGAACTCCTCTTGCGTGAGCCGCCCGGTCTGGAAGTGCTCGCTCAGCTCGGCGACCGCGCGGTCGCGGTCGGCGTCCGATACCCGGAGGTCACCGCGCGGGAAGCTCCTGATCGGCGTGTCCATGCCTGTTGTCCCCCTTATGGGCATTTCCTTGCTCTACGTCCACTCTATGCAGCGGAAGGCGCTGTGGCGTCAGCCCATCGGTTGACATCGCCGTCCACCCTAGGGTTGAAAGCCGGTTGTCCGCCCCGAGTAGGCTCAGGTCGTGGACAGTTTGTTCGATGAGGCGGAGGAGCGGGCGGCTCAGGAGGCGGCGCCGCTTGCCGTCCGGATGCGGCCGCGAACCCTGGATGAGGTGATCGGGCAAAAGCACCTCACGGCGCCGGGGACGCCGTTCCGGAAGCTCATCGACAACGACGCGCCCATGTCGCTAGTGCTCTGGGGGCCGCCGGGCACCGGGAAGACCACGCTCGCGCACGTGGTCAGCCAGGTCACGAAACGGCGCTTCACCGAGCTTTCCGCGGTGGCCGCGGGGGTGAAGGACGTGCGCGCCGCGGTGGACGCGGCCCGCCGGGAGCTAGGCATGTCCGGCAGGCAGACGGTGCTGTTCGTGGACGAGGTGCACCGGTTCAGCAAGACCCAGCAGGACGCGCTGCTCCCCGCGGTCGAGAACCGCTGGGTGAGCTTCATCGGCGCCACCACGGAGAACCCGAGCTTCTCCGTGGTCTCGCCGCTGCTGTCAAGGTCCCTCCTGCTCACCCTGCAGCCCCTCGAAGACGACGACATCAGGGCCCTCATCGAGCGTGCCCTCACCGACGAGCGGGGCCTCAACGGGGAGGTCATCCTCGAACCAGACGCTCTCGACCACCTGGTCCGCCTGGCCGGCGGCGACGGCAGGCGCGCCCTCACCTACCTGGAAGCGGCCGCGCTCGGCACGGTGAGCATCGACACCGCGACACTGGAGCGCGCCGTCGACCGCGCCGCGGTCCGCTACGACCGGGACGGCGACCAGCATTACGACGTGATCAGCGCGTTCATCAAGTCGATCAGGGGCAGCGACGCGGACGCGGCACTGCATTACCTGGCCCGGATGATCGAGGCCGGGGAGGACCCCAGGTTCATCGCCCGGCGGCTGATCGTGCACGCCAGCGAGGATGTCGGGATGGCCGACCCGACCGCGCTGCAGACCGCTGTCGCGGCCGCGCACGCCGTGGAGTTCGTCGGCCTGCCCGAGGCGCGGATCAACCTGGCGCAAGCCGTCATCCACCTGGCGCTCGCGCCGAAGTCGAACGCCGTCATCAAGGCCATCGGCGCCGCCCAGGCGGACGTGCGCGCCGGCCTGATCGGCCCGGTGCCGGCGCACCTGCGCGACGCGCACTACGCTGGTGCCAAGCGACTCGGGCACGGCGACGGGTACGTGTACCCGCACGACGTTCCCGACGGGATCGTTGCCCAGCAGTACGCTCCCGACGTTGTAAATGGCCGGACGTACTATGAGGCCACGACGCACGGCATGGAATCCCGTTTTTCCGAACGCTCCCGGCTGATTCGTGCGATCCTGCGTGCTGAACCGGTCGGGGGGTCGGCCCCCGGGAGCGAGCAGAGCGAAGGGGACAGCTGATGAGCCTCACCGGTGCCGCCGCGCTGATCGCGGCGGTGAGCTTCGCCGTGCTCGCCTGCGCTGGGGTCTACCTGGCCGTGCGGTTCACGAGAATCCTCGGCGACGCTGCCACGCTGGTGCGGGAGACCCGCGCGGACCAGCAGGCGCTCTTCACGCGTGCCAACGCGGCGGTCGACAGGGCGAACGCGCAGCTCGACCGGACGGAAACCGTCGCCGCGAGCATGGACGAGCTGGGGTCGGGCGTATCCGAGCTCGCCGGGCAGGTCTCCGCCCTGGCCGGCATGGGACGGGCGCTGGCCGCCGGCCCGGTCGGGCGCGCCGCGGCGGTCGCCTACGGCGTCCGGCACGCGGTCGCGCTCCGCCGCGGCGGGCGGCGCACCCTGACCGGTCAGCTGGTGAACGGCGCGGAGCTACCCGCCGCCGGCCGCGGCAGGACCGGAGCGCGGCGATGATCCGCCGCGGCTTCTGGCTGGCCGTGGGGGCGGCCGGCGGGATCATGGGCTACCGGCGCGTGGTCTCGTTCGGCCGCCGCCTATCGGGCACTCCTGGCGCGGATCGCGCGCGCGTCACCACACTCGGCGCGGCTCGGGAGACAATTCGTTTCACTCGCGACGTCCGGGAAGGCATGGACCTATATATGGCTCGGCATCCACGCCGGTCAGGCCCTACCCTCGGAGCAGACACAGACGACACTGAAAAGAAGGATGACCGCTGATGCAGTCGGCTGAGATCGCCCGCCGTTTCCTGGCGTACTTCGAGGCGCAAGGGCACACGATCGTGCCCTCGGCTAGCCTCGTCGCCGACGATCCCACCCTGCTGTTCGTGGTCGCCGGCATGCAGCCCTTCAAGCCGTACCTGCTCGGTCAGCAGACCCCGCCGTACAAGCGCGCGGCGGACGTGCAGAAGTGCGTGCGGACGCTGGACATCGAAGAGGTCGGCAAGACCACCAGGCACGCGACGTTCTTCCAGATGCTGGGCAACTGGTCGTTCGGCGACTACTTCAAGGAAGGCGCCATACCGTTCGCCTGGGAGCTGCTGACCAAGTCCGAGCGGGACGGCGGGTTCGGCTTCCCCGAGGAACGGCTGTGGGCGACCGTCCTGCACGGGGATGACGAGGCGTTCGCGATCTGGCGGGACGAGATCGGCCTGCCGAAGAGCCGCATCCAGCGCCGCGGGCTGAAGGACAACTACTGGCACATGGGCGTCGCCGGCCCGGGCGGCCCGTGCTCGGAGATCTACTACGACCGCGGCCCGGAGTACGGCAGGGAGGGCGGTCCCGAGGCGGACGAGGACCGGTACCTCGAGGTCTGGAACCTGGTCTTCATGCAGGACCAGCTGAGCGCGGTCCGCGCGAAGGACGACTTCGACGTCGAGGGCCCGCTTCCGTTCAAGAACGTCGACACCGGCATGGGCCTGGAGCGGATGGCCGCGCTCCTGCAGGGCGTAGACAACATCTACGAGATCGACACCACGTGGAAGATCCTGGACAAGGCGGCCGAGCTCACCGAGCAGGAGTACGGCCGCGACCACCGGACCGACGTGGCGTTGCGGGTGGTCGCGGACCACGTGCGCAGCGCGGTGATGCTCATCGAGGACGGCGTGCTGCCCAGCAACGAGGCGCGCGGCTACGTGCTCCGCAGGCTGCTGCGCCGGTCCATCCGCAACCTGCGGCTCCTGGCGGGCGCCCAGCGCGGCGGCGGCTCGCCGTCCGGTACCGGCTTCATGCACGAGCTGACCGCGGTCGCCATCGGCGCGATGGGTGAGCAGTTCCCCGAGCTGCACCGGGACGCGGCCAACATCCAGACGGTCATCGACGCCGAAGAGGCGGCGTTCGCGGGCACGCTGCGCACCGGTACGGCGATCTTCGACGTGGCGGTGGAAGAGACCAGGCGCAAGCACGCCGCGGTGCTGTCCGGCGCGCAGGCCTTCCAGCTCCACGACACCTACGGGTTCCCGATCGACCTCACGCTCGAGATGGCGGCGGAGCAGGGCCTGACGGTGGACGAGGAAGGGTTCCGCCGGCTGATGGCCGAGCAGCGCGCCCGGGCCAAGAAGGACGCGGCGGAGAAGAAGACGGGAAACGCCGACATCTCGGTATACGCGTCGCTGCTCGAGCAGGCCGGCAAGGTCACGTTCACCGGCTATGACATGGCGGCGGGTGAGGCCACGATCGTGGCGCTGCTGGCCGGCGGCGTGCCCGTGCGGTCCGCGGCGGCGGGCTCTGAAGTCTCGGTGGTGCTCGACCGGACCCCCTTCTACGCCGAGGGCGGCGGGCAGCTGGCCGACCACGGCGTGATCAAGACCGATAGCGCGGGCGGCCCGGCCGAGGTCGAGGTGACCGACGTCCAGATGCCGCTGCCCGGCCTGATCGTGCATCGCGGCACCGTCCGCTTCGGCGAGGTGACCACGGGCTCGCCCGCGTACGCGGAGATAGAAGTCGAGCGGCGGCGGGCCACGTCACGCTCGCACACCGCGACCCACCTGGTGCACCGCGCGCTGCGCGGCGCGCTCGGCGAGTCGGCCGCGCAGGCGGGCTCGGAGAACGCGCCCGGCCGGCTGCGGTTCGACTTCACCGCCGCCGGCGCGGTACCGCTGACGGTGCTGCGCGAGGTCGAGGACGAGGTTAACCGGGTTCTCATCGACGACCTGGCGGTGCGCGCGTTCCACACCTCGATCGAGGAGGCGCGCTCGATGGGCGCGCTCGCGCTGTTCGGCGAGAAGTACGGCGGCGAGGTCCGCGTGGTGGAGGTCGGCGAGTACTCTCGCGAGCTGTGCGGCGGCACCCACGTGGCCAGGTCCGGCCAGCTCGGCCTGGTCAAGCTGCTCGGCGAGTCGTCCATCGGATCCGGCGTGCGCCGGATCGAGGCGCTGGTGGGCATCGACGCGTTCCGGTTCCTGGCGCGGGAGAGCGTGCTGGTCAACCAGCTCAGCGAGCAGCTGAAGGCGCGCCCGGAAGAACTCCCTGAGCGCGTCTCCGGGGTGGTTACCCGGCTCCGGGAGGCCGAGCGCGAGCTGGCACGGCTCCGCTCCGCCCAGCTTCTCGAGTCCGCTGGCGAGATCGCGGCCGCGGCGGAGAACATCGGCGGGATCGCGTTCGTCGCGAACAAGGTCCCGGACGGGACCGACGCCGACGCGATGCGCACGCTCGCGCTCAACGTTCGCGGCCGGATTCCCGCGTCCCAGCCCGCGGTCGTGATGATCGCGGGCGTCCCGGCCGACCGGCCGGTCGTGGCGATCGCGGTGAACGAAGCGGGCCGCGGGGCCGGCCTGGCCGCGGGCACGCTGGTCGGCGCCGCGGCGAAGGCGCTCGGCGGCGGCGGTGGCGGCAAGCCAGACATCGCGCAGGGCGGCGGCTCGCCGAACGCGGAGGCTGGCGCGGTAAATGAGGCATTTGATGTTGTTCGAAGCACATTGCGGGACAGCGGGCGAACTGGCAGGTAGCGTGTTTCCATGTCGTTGCGGACCGGTGATCCGGTGAGGTCAGGGGTACGCCTGGCCGTCGACCCGGGTTCGGTCCGGATTGGCGTGGCGCGCAGCGATCCGAGCGGCGTCCTCGCTACCCCGCTGACCGTCGTGCGCCGGGGCAAGGGCGATCTGGACGCCCTCGCCTCGCTCGCCGCGGCCGAAGAAGCAATGGAGATCGTGGTGGGGCTTCCCAGGTCCCTGTCCGGCCGTGAAGGCCCGGCCGCGTCCGCCGCGAAGCAGTTCGCGGCGGACCTGGCCACCCGCGTGGCGCCGCTGCCGGTGCGGCTCGTCGACGAGCGGTTCACCACCGCCACGGCCCACGAAGCGCTGCGCAAGGGCGGTCACGACTCGCGCGCGCGGCGGCAGGCAATCGACTCCGCCGCCGCCGCGGTGCTGCTCGAAGCGGCGCTCGAGTCCGAGCGCCGCACCGGCCTCGCCCCCGGCGAGCTGGTGGACCCGCGGCAGGACACGGGCCGTCCGGCGTCCGCGGAGCGGGCCGCGCGCGCTGGGGGCGGTCAGTGAGCGGCGGCTCCGGCACCGGCGGCCGCGGTTACGACGATGGGGGATACGGCGACTACGACGAACGCGGCCAGCCGCGCCCGCGCCCCGGCACGCAGCCGCAATGGGGCGACCCTGCCCGGCAGCAAGGCCAGTCCCGGCAGCAAGGCCAGTCCCGGCAGCAAGGCCAGTCCCGGCAGCAGGGCCAGTCCCAGCAGGGCCAAGCCGGGCAGCAGGGCCGGCCTCGGCAGCAAGGCCAGCCCGCCGACGCCGGCCGGCCGGGCGGCGCGCAGCAGTACCCGCGCACCGGCCCGCAGCCAGGCATGCGCGGCCCGGACCCGCGGGCAGGCGACCCGCGGGCAAGCGACCCGCGGGCAGGCGACCCGCGGGCGAGCGACCCGCGGGCAGGCGACCCGCGGGCGAGCGGCCCGCGGGTGGACGTGCGCGGCAGCGGCCCGCAGCAGCCCCCGCCGGGGTACGACCCCGGGTACGAGCGGGG
>Ga0306925_10004013_pt1 | contig 13166 bp, 12 predicted proteins | sample flu12Cox44000176_FD_203755 | JGI IMG/M metagenome (GOLD analysis project Ga0306925, IMG submission 203755) | Lab enrichment of tropical soil microbial communities from Luquillo Experimental Forest, Puerto Rico - flux8day.12C.oxic.44.000.176 (v2)... | ecosystem: Environmental > Terrestrial >... | reverse complement strand
CCCTCCGGTCGCCACCATTCGTCGGCGATCCTCTCCGGCCCATCGGCCCGCGTGACCCGATGCCGGCGTCGCCGCCAGGTGAAACGAAACGGCGGATCGTCGGGCAGAAGCCAAAAAGCTTCGACTGGCTCGGGCGGCTCGAACAGCCGGATCGGCCGCGGCGGCCGCGTTTCGTCATCCCCGCGAAAGCGGGGATCCAGGGATCCGGGCCTAGGTGCTGGTTGCCCCTGGGCCCCCGCTTTCGCGGGGGCGACGGATGAGGCGAGGGTCTCGCCGACCGGCACCCGGACCGAGGCGCGCTCCGGGATGTAGCTTGCGCGCGGATCGAGCCACGACACTGCAGCGAGCCCCAGCCTGTTGCCGAGCCGGTCGAGAAGCGGAGCGATGCCGCTTGCCTCATTGCCGATGGGGTGGGGGCCGGCGGGGTGGCCGGGGAGGCCGATCTGCTCGGGAGGCAGGGGCTCGACCGCAAAGGCGGCGAGGATCACGTCTTCAAAACCGAGACCCGGATCAACAGTGTCGAGCCGCTCTTTGAATAGGGCTACCAGGTGACGCGGATCGCGGCTCGGACGAGCGGTACCGAGGCGGATCCGCTCGACCCGGCCGTCGACACGATGAAAGACGAGATCGAGCAGCCGGGCTCCGCTCCCTTCCCCCGCCAGCCGGGGCACGAGATCGGCGACGAGCCTCTCGGTGGCACGCAGCAGATCGGCGGGATCGGCAATCGGCTCGGCGAAGCTCAAACGCACGCGCCGGATCGGCGCTTCGCCCAATGGCGACAATGGCTCCGGCAGGTCATCGAGCGCCTGATCGAGGCGCCGCGCCACGCTCTCGCCGAAGCGGCGGACGAGCGCAGCACGCGGCATCGCATAGAGATCGCCGACCCTCTTCAAGCCAACCCGTCGCAGACCCTGAGTGGCAGCTGGATCGAGGCGGAGCGCCTCCACCGGCAATGGGGCGAGAGCGGCGCGACAACCTTCCGGCGGCAGGATGATGGGGCTCTTGCCCTCCGCAAAGTGAGCCGTCGCCCAGGCGGCGCCGAGCGTGTCGGCAATGGCGATGCGGGTTGCGACATGCCGGCGGTCGAGCCGAGCCATTAGCTCGGCGGCGAGTGCTTCCTCCCCACCCCAGAGATGAGCCGAGCCGGTGATCTCAATGCGCACCCCATCCGTCCCGTCGAGAGCAGTCCACGGGCTGTAGCGGCTGCACCATTCCGCCAACCTTCGGAGTGCGGCGGCGTCCTCTGCGGGCTCGGCGGCGGCGGTGGCGAGACTCGGAAGAAAAGAAAGTGCATCCGCCAGCGGCATTCCCGGGGCCAGACCGGCTGAAGCCGCGGCCGGATTGACCGCGGCGAGAAGCCGTCGTCCGGCGGCATCGGCAACGGTCGCGAACGGGGCCTCTTCAGCCGGCGAGCCGGAATTTTTGCGCTGGGACAGGTGCCGCCGGTCGATCGGCCAAAGCGGCAGCCAGAGATACATGACCCGTCGCATCGGCTTCCTCCACTTCCCAGCATGCCGGCTCGCTGCCACGGCAGCGCAACAGCTCGATCCGCCACCGCGGGCGCCCTACCCCCGGTTCTCCCGGCAGGGACTTCGACGGCAATGCGGCGATCCGCCATCGGGTCACGGCCGCATTCGGCAGAGCGCGTTCGTGCGCCGCCTGCCCCCCGACGCGCCAGCGCCGCAACAGAAAGGCAGTGATGCCGGAGCGCTCCGCAGCCAATTGCAGCCGGCGGCTCGCGACCGCGGCGAGCGATCCAACCTCGCCGACCACCGCCGCGATGCCGGGCGCACGCAGCCCCTCCTCCATCGCCCACAGGATCTCGGCGTCACGGGATGCCCGGACTAGCACGAGGCGCGCGGGGTCGAGCCCGTGGGCGGCGAGGCCAGGCCCATAGAGATCCGGACGGGGCAGACACCACAGCACCATGCCCCCTCCCCTTCCCTCCCCCGTTGGCGGGGAAGCCCCCGGACGGCCGCCCGCCAGGCTTGCCCCTGGCAGGGAACAAGGGGCGGGCGTTTCGGGGGTACGGTGGAGGCCGAGCCGTCCGAGGATGCCGGCGGCAAAGGCGGCGGCGAGCGCGCCATCCTCCTCGTCGCCCCCTACCCCGAGGATCTCTTGCAAGGCCCCTAGCGCAAGCCCACCACCTGGCAATACCTGGTCGATCGCGGCAATCCCGAACGGCAAGACCCCATGGACCAACGCTGTCGGCCGCTCGATCCGCCTGATGCGCTCGCGCAACTCATGAAGATGCGCTCTTTCGATCATGTTCTATCTTTGTTCTAGGATTTGTGTATGTCAACGGCGAGCCGCGCTTACCGGGCCACACCGCCATGCCGAGGCTGCATTTGACTTGGCTCCGGCGCCCGGCTCACGCTTCTCCCATCACATTGGACGAGGTTGCATCGCCCTTTTGGGAGCACGCTATGAGCGGCAACGGTCATCTGAGCCCCGCGCAGGTTCACGCCAAGGTCAAGCATCCGATCATCGACGGCGACGGCCATTGGGTCGAGTTTCCACCGGTCTTCGCCGAGAAGATGCGCAAGGTCGGCGGCGACAAGGCGGCGGACGGATTTCTCGCGCCGCGGGGCGCCGGCGAGCCGCTGAAGATGACGCCGGCCGAGCGGACCGCGCGGCGTATCGCGCAGCCCAATTTCTGGAACCGCCAGGGCGAAAACACGCTCGACCGCGCTACCGCGATGATGCCGAGGCTGCTCTACGAGCGCCTCGACGAGATCGGCAGCGATTTCGTTGTGATCTATCCGACCGCCGGGCTGGGGCTGCCGCGCATCAAGGACGACGCCACACGGCGCGCCGTGATCCGCGCCTACAACATCGTTTCGGCCGACTATTTCCGCGATTTCAGCGACCGCATGACGCCGGCGGCGGTCATCCCGATGCACACCCCGGAGGAAGCGATCGAAGAGCTCGAATTCGTCACCAAAGAGCTCGGCTCAAAGGTAGGGATGTTCGGCAGCAATCTACCGCGGCCGGCCCGTCCGCCGTGGCGCAGGATGACGAATCTTGAACGCATGGACCCGGCAAAGCTCGACCGCAAGCTGTTGATGGACCTCGTTATCAAGCATGGCTACGACGACATGGCCGAGGCCTTGCGAGCCCGAGACGGCTATCCCAATCCGGAGGCGCATCTGACCGGCGGGCGCGATGAGCTCGACGATTTTGCCGCCTGCTAGATCACCCGCAAGGAGGATTGGCTCGATCTCTACGCCAAGCCGTACTACTTCGGCTGCGAAGCGGACGACCGGATGAACGCTTGCGCCTTTAGCCGCGCCAACCCGTTCGGGGCCCAGCTCAACGCGATCTACAGCTCCGACATCGGGCATTTCGACGTGATCGACATGCGCGACCCATTGCCCGAGGCCTGGGAATTGGTCGAGGACGGGCTGATCACCGCGGACAATTTCCGCGACTTTACGTTCACCAATGCGGTGCGGTTGTGGGGCACCCAGAACCCGCGGTTCTTTGAGGGTACGGTCGTCGCCAAGGAAGCGGCGGTGCTCGCCGAACCGGCCTTGCGCGCCGCTGCGGAATAACGAACCCTACGCCGTCTGTTTCTGGCCGGTCTCCGAGGCGCGCATGATCATGTCGAGCAGCCGATGGCGGGTTACTGCCGCGTCAAAGCCGGGGCTCACCGGTTTGCCGTCGCGGATGGCCTGGCCGAGCTTCGCGTACAGCTGCGCGACATTATAGGGGTCTTCCGCGGGCACCCCTTCCGGGACCCACCGGTATTTTGCCGGAACCGGCAGCTCGGCGAGGGCGGTACCGACGCCGCGCGCCCCCTTCAGCACCAGCGTCTGGCGCTGCATCGAGTTGCGCGTGGTCGGGGTCAGCACGAGGTCGCCTTCCTCGCCATGGATCTCGAACAGGAAGTGGGTTCCGCGCCCCACGCCGCCGCGTACCTGAAACGACACGACGGCGCCATAGCCGGCAATGCCGCTGACTGCGACTTGGTCGGGGACGGTCTTAACTACCATCTCGCCGGTTTCGGCCAGTGGTATGCGGTCGCGCTGGCTGACCGCATAGGCCGACAGCTCGCGGAACTCGCCAAGGCAATGGCACAGCGCATCGATCGTATGCCCGCCGGTGATCGTCAATAGATTGGCGCCATTGGCGCGGTCGGCCTGATAGGCGCGGTCGATCGTGGCACCCCAGTTCGTTCGGCGCGCAGCCGATCATTGTCGCCGACAGCACCCGGCCGACATAGCCCTCGGCAATCAGATCCTTCAGGTAGTTGATCGCCGGCGACATCTGGCCTTGCAGCCCGACCGCATGGCGGATCCCGCTAGCATTCGCGGCATCGCGCAGCCGGATGGCTTCGGCGGTGTCGCGGCCGAGCGGCCATTCGCTATAGACATGCTTGCCGGCCTCGATCGCGGCCATCACCGGCCGGTAATGGTCGGGCACCTTGACGCTGACCGTGACCAAGTCGACATCGGGATGCTGCGCTAGCTTTTCGCAATCGGAGAATGCCAGCCGAGCCCCCAAATGCCGCGCCGCCGCCTCCGCGGAGTCCTGGCGGCTCGTGCACACGGCGGTGATCTCGAAGTCCGGTAGAGCTTGCAACGCCGGGATATGAGCGACTGAGGCAAATCCGCGCTGCGGATTGGCCCCGACGATGCCGACGCGGATTTTGTTGCTGCTTGCCATGGTTTCCCCTATTTCCTCTGGGCGACGGCGCTGCGCGGGTTGAGGCTCTGGATATGCCCGCTCTCGGTGCCGGCAGTCGGGTCGATCACGGCATTGATCAGCGCCGGCTTGCCTGAGGCGAGTGCCTCGGTCAGCGCCTTGGTCAGGCTCGGCGTATCAGTCACGTGGTACCCTGACCCGCCAAACGCCTCGATAATCTTCTCATAGCGGGCATCGCGGAGCAGACCGGTCGGCGTGTAGGCGGTGCCGACAGGATCGCCGCGATAGACGCCGTTATTGTTGAAGATGACCGTCGTCACCGGCAATTCGTAGCGGCAGATCGTCTCGATCTCCATGCCGCTAAAGCCAAAGGCGCTGTCGCCTTCGATCGCGACGACGGGCTTGCCGGTCACCGCGGCGGCACCAATGGCGTAGCCCATGCCGATCCCCATGACCCCCCAAGTGCCGCTGTCGAGCCGGTGGCGCGGCTTGTCCATGTCGATGATGTTGCGGCCAAAGTCGAGCGTGTTGGCGCCTTCGTTGACGACATAGACATCGGGCTGGGTGGCGAGCGCATTGCGGACGGCCCGCAAGGCGCTCGAAAAATTCATCGGGCTTGGGTCGGCGTTGAGGCGGGCCGCCATGCGCTCGATGTTCTGCTGCTTGCGTTTGCCGATCTCGTCGAGCCAAGCGCCCTGGCGCTCGATGCGGCTCGCCTTCAGCGCGGCATTGAACGCCGCGAACACCGACTTGATGTCGCCGATGACGGGGGCGGCGATCGCTCGGTTGCTGTCGATCTCGGTCGGCGAGATGTCGATCTGGACAAACTTGGTGTTCGGGTTCCACAGCGGCGCGCGACCGTGCGACAATAGCCAGTTGAGCCGGGCTCCGGCCAACAGCACGACATCGGCGTTGCCGATCGCATAGGAGCGGGCGGCCGCGGCCGATTGCGGATGCTCGTCGGGCAACAGACCCTTGGCCATCGACATCGGCAGAAACGGAATGCCTGTCGCCTCGACAAACGACCGGATCTCCAGGTCAGCCCGGGCATAGGCGGCACCCTTGCCAAGGATCACCAGCGGACGCTGGGCATTCGCCAGCAGCTCAAAGGCGCGCCTCACCGCATCCAGCGACGGGGGCTGCGGCGGCGCCGGATCGACGACCTTGACCAGCGACTTCTTCGCCGCCTCCACATCGAGAGCCGAGCCCAGCACCTCGGCCGTCAGGTCGAGATAAACCCCACCCGGGCGGCCTGAGGCGGCGGCGCGGATTGCCCGCGCGATGCCGATACCGATGTCTTGCGGGCGGTTGATGCGGTAGGCCGCCTTGGCGTAAGGCCTGGCGGCATTCAGCTGGTCGAGCTCTTCGTAATCGCCCTGCTCGAGATCGACGATCGACCGGTCGCTCGACCCGCTGATCAGAATCATTGGGAAACAGTTGGTCGTGGCGTTGGCCAAGGCGACCATCCCGTTCAGAAAGCCGGGGGCCGAGACCGTCATGCAGATCCCCGGTTTCTGCGTCAGATAGCCGGCAATTGCCGCCGCATTGCCGGCCGACTGCTCGTGCCGAAAGCCGAGATAGCGGATGCCTTCGGCCTGCGCCAAGCGCAAGAGATCGGTGATCGGGATGCCGGCCACCCCATAGATCGTGTCGACCCCGTTCAGCTTTAACGCCTCCACCACCAGGTGAAAGCCGTCGGTCATATCACCAGGCATATCCTCTGCGCTCATTTCGTCCACCGTTATTAAGGTTAGGCAGGGTCTAACGAGAGCTGCCCCTGGTGTCCAGATTCCGCTCGGTCAAAGATTCTCCGCGAGCGGGTTTATCCATTTGCGACCGGAAAACCGAGAGAAGTCGCGATCTGACCAGGATCAACGGTGAAGCGAGCCCTCTCATGCTCGATGAGCTCGGCGATATTGTTCAGGGAAACCCTCGGTTTGAGATTACCGAGATCGCGGGCCTCACCTCGAAGGCCGGCCACTGGACCGTGGCGCGGCGGCTTTCCTGCCCCCGACACAGCGTCTCGTTGAGGATCTCGCGGAAAGACCGGCCGGCACGTTGCGCTTCCCTCTTGAGCGTCGCCGCAACGTCGTCATCGAGGGTCAATGTCGTGCGCATGGTGCTACGGTTGAAACATCATCATGTCAAACCAGACGACGCGATTCGTGGGGTCACGTTTTGGTCGCCTACCCTTCGCTCGGGCCGAAAGCCTCCTTTACCAACCCAGGCTGTGCCAAAACTCGCGCGTTCAATTTGCGCGTAGAAAGTTCTTCTCAATTTGGTCAGTCTGAAAACCCAAAGTGCCGGTGACGACTATCCGAAGAAGGAAATAGAGAAAACGGTTCTACGCTTTCTTGGTTCGCGCACGTTTTCACACGGCCGGGACACTCAGCGGTCGCTAGCTTCGGCTCGCAGCAACGCCGGCCCATGCCCCAAAAGGCCGTTGCCGCCGGCGGGGGCGGGGTGGCGTCACCCCGCATAGGACAATAATCGTTCGAGCAACTCCGCAGTCTCGGCGCGGCGTTTGCCTCGCAGCGCGCCATTAAACTCCGCACTGCACAAGCGAGCCTCGCTGAGTTGGGGAAGTGACTCCTCTTTTTGGGAGTGCTGATCTCACAGCCTTTCCCGCACCGGCCGGAACGGACCATCCCAGGTCCTGTCTTAGGAGGAACCGCGTCGGGACTCGACAGTCGCTCTGAGCCTTTCTTCCTGTTCCCTGAGCTCCGGGGTCATGGTTGCAAAATCCGCGGCCTCAAAGACCTGGCGGATTTCGATCTCGTAGTCGCCGCCAGGAAAGGGATCGGGGCAACGCTTGACCCATTCGATCGCCTCTTCTTTCGAGTTCACCTGGAATATCCAGAACCCGGCGATCAGTTCTCTGAGCTCTGGGAACGGACCGTCGATGACGGTCCGTTTGCCAGCGGAGAATTTGATGCGGGTCCCCTTCGAGCTCGGCTGCAGGCCCTCGCCGGCAAGCAACACACCGGCTTTCGTGAGCTCTTCGTTATATTTCATCATAGCGGCAATCAGTTCCGTGCTCGGCGGAACACCGGCCTCGGTATTCTTGTCCGCTCTGAGCAGGATCATGAACCGCATCGCTAGGTCCCTTGCTGATGCTCGACAATGACCATCCATGTCACGCCGAAGCGGTCGGCCACCATGCCAAAGCGCGGCGAAAAGAAGGTCTTGGTCAGCGGCATCTGCACCTTCCCGCCGTCGGCCAGCGCGTTGAACCGTCGGTCGGCCTCGGCTTCATTGGGAACCGTCAGCGACAGTGAAATCCCCTGGAAACCCGGCTTGCCTTGGCAAGCGCCATCGGAGGCCATCACGATCGTGTCGCCGATGCGCAGGCTTGCATGCATGATTTTGTTCTCCGAACCGGGTGGCACCATGCCGGGCGGCGGGGGTTCGGGGCTTTCCTTGAAACGCATCAGCATGGTGGTCTCGGCACCGAGCGCTTTACGGTAGAATTCGATCGCCTCTTCGCAGCGTCCGTCAAAGGACAGATACGGTTGAACCAGCATGTCAGCTCCTGTGCAAAAGGGTTGGTCTGTTCAATGTAGGGCCGGGGCGAAGCGCACCGCCGCGATCGGCGGCAGCCGCGCCTCGGGCATCGTCCAGGAATCCCCGCCATTTTCGGAGATCCACAACCCGCCGCTGGTCGAGCCAAAGGCGAGGAGCTCGCCGGTCTCGTCGACCGAGAGCGCATGTCGCCATACCAGATCATAGGCATGGCGTTGCGGTAGGCCGTTCTTCAACACCTCGAAACTGCGACCGCCGTCACGGGTGCGCGCGACGACCACCTTGCCATCGACCGGGACCCGCCGCTCGTCTTTGATCGCGGGGACAAACCAGGCAGTGTCCGGGTCGCGCGGGTGAGCGGCAACGGCAAAGCCGAATTTCGACGGGCGGATCGCCGTCAGCTCGTGCCAATTGGCCCCGGCGTTTTCTGAGCGAAACACCCCATTGTGGTGCTGGCACCAGACGATTTCGGGGCGCGCGACGCAGCGCGACAGAAGATGGATGTCCTGGAAAATCGGATCCTCGCGCCGCTCCGGCGGCATGTACTCGTTGTACATGCCGTGATTGATGATCTGCCATGTGGCGCCAGTGTCGGTGCTCGCCCACAGGCCCGCACTGGACACGCCGATGCGGATGTCCGAGGGATTGCGCGGATCGATCAACACCGAATTGATGCCGGGCTGCTCGCCGCCGGCGACACCGGACCACTGCCGGCGCTCAGGCATATGCCACAGCGCTTGGTTCAGCGACCACGATTCGCCGCCGTCATCGGTGCGGAAAAGCCCGCCCGGCATAGTGCCTGCCCAAATCCGACCCGGAACCCCACCCGGTTCGAGTGCCCAGACCTTGCCGAGCGACCAGGGATGGGGATCGTCACCGGCATCCTCGGGCTTGGGCGGGAATGCCGGCACGGGTAGCTCACGCCAGTTTCCGGTGCGGCTGCGGTGCCACAGCTTGGCTCCGAAGTGGCCGAGATCCAACGCGGCATAGACAGTGCCGTCGGTAACAGCCAGCACGGCCGAAACCGGATCGCCGAGAAATTGTACGTCGGCAATGTCCCAGACGCCTTTATGGCGCGCGAGTTCGAACAAACCCTTGTGGGTCCCAATATGAAGCCGCTCTGTCATCCCCTCCTCCCATTAGCCTCCGGACAGCGCCTGAAAAACGTAGATCTCGTCATCTTGCGCGACCGCATCCGTCAACCGCGCGCGATCGCTGATTGATCGGCCATTGACATAGATGGCGACGTGCCGGCGCAACGCTCCCTGATCATCCAACACATAACCACGCAGCCTCGGCTCCGACGCAAACACCGCAGCCAGCGCTTCGGCTATTGTGGCGCCCGTGACATGCGCTGAGGGCACCGGCAAGAATCGCTGCAGCGCAGACGTGAACAAAACCGTAGGCATTAAAATCAATTTTCCTTGACGCTTTACGTTGATATCAACATACTATCCTGGTGTCAAGCGAGCAGCATCTTCCGTTCGCGATCACCGTAAAGGTGCGCGACACCTGCCTCTGTCTGCATTTGCAGCGAGCCGCACGGGCAGTAGCGCGTCGCTTTGACGCGGCGCTGCGGCCGTTAAGTCTGACAAATGGCCAATTCTCGCTGTTGATGTCGCTCAATCGCGAGGAGGCGCCGAGCATTGGCAGCGTATCAGCACTGCTAGCCATGGACCGCACGACCCTGACGGCTAATCTGAAACCGCTCGAGCGGCGCGGCCTAGTAAAAGTGCGTATCGATGATGCCGATAACCGCTCGCGGCGGCTCGAATTGACCCCGGCCGGGCGGGCGCTTCTCGTCGCAGCTGTTCCGATATGGAAGCAGACCCACGCCAACATTGAAAAGCTTCTGCCTCGCGCCAACTCTGAGGAACTGCGCGTCGATCTGCGCGTGCTTTCCTAGCCTACACGAGATGCTGCGCCATCCGCCCCATCGACCGACAGGCGACGGCGCCTGGGTCCGCGCTCTGTTGGCGCGCAAACCCACTAAGATCACTGCAACCGGCATAGACGCCGTCCGCCCATTCAGCACGTCTGTGGTCGTCTCGCCAGCGGCGATACCCGGCAGCAGCGCCCGCTTTTCCGCCTCGGTGCCGCCATTCATGACGGCGCCGGCGGCCAGCACCGCCGTCGCAAAATACGGTGCGCAGAGGACAGCGGGCCCCATCTCCTCCAGCACAACACATTGATCGCCAAAGCCGAACCCGTAGCCACCATAAGCTTCGAGAATGCGGATCGCCCGTCAGGGCGAGCGCGGTGTTGATCGCCCCCCGGCCCTCGCGTTCCTAGCCATGATCGGTTTCCATCAATCGCCGCACTTCCTTCGTCCTTCGTCGGCGAACGGTCTGCCAGCAAATGGCGAAGGTTCGAGCTGAACTCTTCCTGCTCGCTCGAAAAAGTGAACTTCACGGAGCTCTCCCGCGTGAGTGTCAGGTCTAAATGCGAGCCCGCTTTTACCGCCCGCTCTGTGTCGAGACCGCGCTATGGACGCCCAATTTCCTGACATGCTCCTCATGGCCCGTCGACACGGTAATCGCGAAAGAGCGCCTCTTGCTATGGTGCTCCAGAACTCGACCAACCCGCGCAAAGTTCCGGACGATCTTGCCATTGCTCGAAACACCCAAACGGGTGATCTTGCCCGTCACCACGCCCGGGATTGGTGGGGTCTCGCCAAGGAAAAATGACATGAAAGTCACCGGACGCTGCCATTGCGGCCAAATCAGCTTCGAGGCCGAAATCGACCCGGCCCAGGTCAGGATTTGCCATTGCACCGATTGTCAGACGCTCACCGGCACCGCTTTTCGCACGAACGTGTCGAGCCTACCCGGCACCTTTGTGCTGAGAAGCGGAACACCGAAGACGTACATCAAGACCGCTGAAAGCGGGAACAAGCGGGCGCACGGGTTCTGCCCCGATTGCGGTACACCGCTCTATTCGACGGCTCCGGGCGCCAACCCGGCGTCCTATGGCCTGCGGGTGGGAGCGCTCGACCGCCGTGCCGAGCTGCGCCCGACAAAGCAGGGCTGGTGCCGCTCGGCGCTGCCCTGGTCGATGGACATCACCGGTGTCGAGCGATTCGAGCGCCAACCTTAGGATCCAGTTACTGGGCGGAGGATCGAGCCATGCCGCTGACGACGGACGAAAAGCTCCTCGCGCTTAGCCGGGACACCCTTGCGGTGTTCGACAAGGCCAACGGCGGGGTTCATCCCGGGTTCAGACCCGCGCATGCGAAGGGCATCCTGCTAAAGGGCACGTTTACGCCCTCGCCGGACGCCGCTTCGCTGTCCACTGCGCCACATCTGCACCGCAATTCGACGCCGGTGACGGTTCGCTTTTCGGACTTTGCCGGAATCCCAACCGTGGCCGACAACGATCCGCAGGGTGCCGGCCCGCGCGGCTTTGCGGCTCGCTTTCACCTCGGCGAGCATGTCCATACCGACATCATTGGTCATTCGGTCGACACCTTCCCGGTGCACACCGCCGAGGGGCTTGTCGAATTCCTGAACGCGGTGATCGCCACAGACCCCAAAGGGCCGCACCCGAACGCTATCGAGCAGTTCCTGGGCGCCCATCCTGCGGCGATGCGGTTTGCTCAGACCCCCAAGCCCGTTCCGACCAGCTTTGCCAGGGAGTCGTTTTTTGCGGTATCGGCATTCAAGTTTACTAACGCGAAGGATGAGAGCCACTACGGGCGCTATCGGATATTGCCGGTCGCCGGTAACGAATATCTCGATGAGGCCGCAGCGGCCGCGCGCGGTCCGAACTTTCTCTTTGACGAGATCAAAGAGCGCGTCGCAAGAGGACCGGTTGGGTTTCGTGTAGTTGTGCAATTGGCAGAGGTCGGCGACATCGTTGACGATGCCACGGTTCGCTGGCCCGAGGAGCGTGCGCAACGCGCGTTCGGCGAGGTCAGCTTGCAGGAAATCGCCCCGAACGACGCTGTCGCGCAGCAACACATCATCTTCGACCCAATCCCGCGAGTGGACGGCATCGAAGCTTCTGCCGATCCGCTTTTCGAGCCGCGCGCCAACATTTATCTGATGAGCGGGAGGCGCCGCAGAGCCGCCGGCGGCCAGCAACCCCGAGAGAGGTAAGGTGCAGCGCAACCCGCGATGCCTCTAGGGTGCCCTGGGATTCATTTGCTGCACGGTAGGTTAGGCGAACGGCTGGACGGCCCGTTAACTGGATTTTATCCGGCCTACCCATCCACTGAACGCTTGTTCGACTACGCGGCGCACGCGGAATACCAGACGGAAAATCGAAAATGTTTTGCAAAAGCGTGCTCACGATCGCAGCTCTGGTCGTGTGCTGTTTCGGGTCCGCGGGCGCGGCACCGCCGGCAGCGGGGGATGGCGCGCAGAAACATTTCCTGTGGAAAGTCACCGGGCCGAAGGGTGTGGTCTACCTGTTTGGCACGATCCATGCCGGCAAAGCCGCCTTTTATCCGCTGCAGTCAGTCATCGAGGACAGCTTTCAAAAGGCTGACACGCTGATCGAAGAAGTCGACACCGGCGACCCCGGTGAAGCCGCCCGCATCGAGCAAGGGCTCGCCGCGGTTGGCGGGTATACGAACGGCGACACGATTACCAATCATCTGAGCGAGGCCACCCGTTCGCACCTCGCGGCCTATGTGAAAAAGGGTGGGCTGCCGGAAGCTGCCGTCGGGAGCATGCGACCGTGGCTGGTCAGCTTGCTCGTCATGCGGCTGGAAATGGAACGCAGGGGGGTCGACCCGTCCTACGGTTTGGACCGACATTTCCTCGAAGAAGCGCGGCACTCGCACAAGGCAATCGGCGCCCTGGAGGACGCCGCCTCGCAACTCAGGTTGCTCAGCTCGTTGTCCGAGGAGTTTCAGGACCGTCTGCTGCTGAGCAGCCTGGTCGATGTGGAGAAATGGGCCGACACCTTCGATCTGTTGACGCGCGCTTGGCAATCGGGCGATGCCACAGCGATGCAGGAGGTGATCACCAGCAGCGTTCGCGACTATCCGCAAC
>Ga0306925_10004009_pt1 | contig 13172 bp, 10 predicted proteins | sample flu12Cox44000176_FD_203755 | JGI IMG/M metagenome (GOLD analysis project Ga0306925, IMG submission 203755) | Lab enrichment of tropical soil microbial communities from Luquillo Experimental Forest, Puerto Rico - flux8day.12C.oxic.44.000.176 (v2)... | ecosystem: Environmental > Terrestrial >... | reverse complement strand
CCTCGTATAAAATGGTTTCGTAGGGCATCGGGGGGTCTCCCTATGTTCGGTCGCAACGAATAATGCTGGATTGCTTGGCTTCGCGCGCAATGACGGAGAACGCGGCAGTCTCTCCCGTCGTCATTGCGAGAAGCGGAACGACGAAGCAATCCAGAGTGTGTCAGCAACCAGTTTGGCTACTGCACCGGTACGCTCGGCCACGGCCGCTGCCCGCCCCGCAAGCCCTCGAACGTCTTGGCCATGCCGAGCACGCCGATATCGTCGAAGCGGCGGCCGATGATCTGCACGCCGATCGGAAAACCCGCGGCATCGTAACCGCCATTGATCGAAATGGCAGGGTTTTCCGCCATGTTCCACGGCAGGGTGTAACAGATGTGCTCGAACGGCTTGTCTGGATCGTTGAGCGGTGCGGCGGGTTCGGCTGCGAATTTCACCACCGGCGCAACCGGCGAGATCACGTAGTCGAGATCGGCAAAGAGTCTTCCGGCGGCAGCGCGGATCGCCATGGTGGCGTTGAATCCGCGCACGACGTCGACGCCAGAGAGTTTTGCGGCTGTCTCCGCCCATCTGACGATATAAGGCAGCGCCTTGGCGCGCTCGGCCGGTGAAAGCTGCGAAAGCTCATCCCACAGGCGCGCGCGCCAGAAATTGTCGAGCCCGTCGAGCATCTGGCGCGTCAGGAATCCATTGACTTCGGTGACGACGGCGCCCGCGCCTTCGAACGCCTTCGCCGCCTTCACCACGACATCGCGAACGTCTTCTTCCAGCGCCTGGCCGACACCGGGATCGAGCAGCAAGCCGATGCGTATTTTGCGCGGAGACTTGTCGAGCGCCTTCCAGTTGATGTTGTCCGGCGGCAGGCTCATGCCGTCGCGCCGATCCGGCTTTGCCATCACGCTCATCATCAGCGCGGCGTCGTCGACGGTGCGGGTCATGGGTCCGACGACGCGGCCGACATAGGGCGGATCGACGGGAACGCGTCCGAGGCTCGGCTTGAGCGCGACGATGCCGCACCAGCACGCAGGCAGCCGCACGGAGCCGCCAATGTCGGTGCCAAGATGCAGCGGGCCGTAGCCTGCGGCACACGCAGCACCCGCGCCTGCACTGGAGCCGCCGGGGTTTTGGCGGAGGTCCCAGGGGTTGCGGGTGAGGGGATGGAAGCTGGAAAGGCCGGATGAGAGCATGCCGTAATCCGGCATGGTGGTCTTTGAGAAAATCACCGCGCCCGCTTCGCGCAAGCGCGCGGCCGGCGGCGAGTCCACCTCCGACGGCACCAGTTTGGTGGTCGCAGTTCCCATCGCCACCGGCACGCCTTTGGTCGCGATATTGTCCTTGATGGTGACTGGCACGCCGTCAAGCGCACCGGCCGGCTCGCCCTTCTGCCAGCGCCCGGTCGATTGTTTTGCGACCACGCGCGCCCCTTCCGGATCGAACGCGTACAGTGCCTTGATGTGGGGTTCCCACAGCGCGACGTGCGCCAGCACGTCGTCCAGCACTTCCGACGGCGAGAATTGGCGGGCGCGAAAGCCCGCCATCATGTCGACGGCGGAGAGATCGTGCAGCGCTGATACGTTATCACGAGATGGCTCACGCATGGCTTCCCATCGGCAAACGGGTTTCGATAATGCGGGCGAACATGCTGGCGCCGACGGGAAGGATCTTGTCGTCGAGCGTGAAGGCGGGGTTATGCACCGGCACCGAGCCGTCGTGGCCGAGCCAGAAATACGCGCCGGGCACGGCTTGCAGCATGTCGGCGAAATCCTCGCTCCCCATCTTGAGCTGCGAGCGGGTCTTGACATTGGTGGGGCCGACAACGGTCCTGGCCACTTCCGCAACCACCCTGGAGTGTTCCTCCTGGTTCACCAGCACGCTGAAGATGTCGCGGATTTCGACGTCGATCTCTACCTGGAACGCTGCCGCCATGCCGGCACAGATCGCGCGCACCCGCTCGCGGATCAGGGCGCGCACCTCGTCGGAAAACGCGCGCACGGTGCCGGCGAGTTTCGCTTCGCCGGGAATCACGTTGTAGGCCGAACCGGCATGGACCTGCGTGATCGAGACCACCGCCGCCTCGGTCGGGGAGACATTGCGGCTTACGATCGATTGCAGCGCCTGCACGACCGCCATCGCAATCACGATCGGGTCCTTGGAGCGCTCCGGCATCGCGCCATGGGCGCCGTAGCCGTTGATGGTGATGTCGAAGAAGTCCGCGCCCGACATCGCCGGTCCCGGCAGGATCGCAAGCTCGCCGTGATTGAGATCGGGTGCGTTGTGCAGGCCATAGATCTCGTCGCAGGGGAATTTTTCGAACAGCCCGTCCTTGATCATCGCGCGCGCGCCGCCGAGGCCTTCCTCCGCCGGCTGGAAGATGAAATGCACGGTGCCATCGAAATTGCGGGTCTCGGCGAGATAGCGCGCGGTGCCGAGCAGGATTGTGGTGTGGCCGTCATGGCCGCAGCCGTGGAAGCGACCGGGAATGGTCGAGCGCCATTGCAGATTGGTGTTTTCTTCCATCGGCAGCGCGTCCATGTCGGCGCGGAGCCCAACGCGCTTGCTGCCGTTGCCCTTGCCCTTGAGCACGCCGACCACGCCGGTGCCGCCGAGCCCGCGGTGAACCTCGATGCCCCATTGCGCGAGTTTCTCGGCGACGATGCCGGAGGTGCGCACTTCCTCGAACCCGATCTCGGGATGGGCGTGCAGGTCTCTGCGAATGGCGGTGAGTTCGTCGGCGAAGGCGTCGATTCGATCGATGTTGGGCATTCCGATTATCCGGTTGCGGGAGAGGGTGAACGTGATTTTTCGGCCGCGACGAAGGCGGGGCCGTTCGGCTTGAGTCGAATGCCTGGGCGGAGTTTCGTCCAGGGAAGCGCTGCGGGATCGGCAGGCATCGCGCCGGGCGCGGCGCAGATCAGGAGCTTTTCGGCGATTGGTTCGAAATCGGCTCGGAAATGCACCGAACTCTTGTTGACCAGGATCGCCTGACGCGTCGGCTCGATGCCGACATAGCGGAACATCGATTGATCCGCCAGTTGCGCCTTGTGCGAACTCACGACGACACGCACCTCGCCGGTGCGCAAACACGCCGACGGGCCCATGTCCATGTCGCGGCCGCCGAAATAGGGCCCGGGTGCGACAAACTTTCCGTCGGACAGATTCTCGACGATGAAGGTCCCCTCGTAAGGATAATCGCCCTTGATTCCCGATTTTCCACCAAGCACGAGCTTCACGGTCGCGCCCGCGCCTGCGGCGTGGGCGACCTTGGCGGAGGCGGGATCGCAGATCGCGCCGATTGCGGCGCTCGCCGCCTTGTTGCGGACCAGCGCGCGCAACATGCCGGTGGTGTCGGAATCGCCGCCGGCGCCCGGATTGTCTTGGGTGTCGGCGATGATGATCGGTTTTTTCGCCGTCTTCGCAAGCTCCATCGCAAGCCGTACGCCCTCGTCGGGCGTATAAATGCGGCCATCGAAATCGCTTTCGTGAGCTTCGATGATCGCGGCGAGCCGGTCGGTGGCAGCGTCGGCATCTGCCTGCGTTCGGCCGTAGGCGAAGACGCTGGGACCGCAATGCGGAAAATCTGCGGCCGGAAAGCCCGGGCAGAAGGATAGCGTCGGCACGGCCTCGCTCTGCATCGCCACCAAGTTTTGATAAATGCTTTTGGCGGGGTGATCGTTGGTGCATTGCCAACTGATCGGAATCAGGAACGGTAACGGCCGGAAGGCTTTTGCCAGATGCTGCCTGGTTGCAAGCAACCGCGCAAGGTGACGCGCGGCGGCGCGGCCCGTCTCCGCCATGTCGATATGAGGATAGGTGCGATAGGCGATGAGTGCATTCGCGTGGCGCATCATTTCGGGGGTGACATTGGCGTGCAGGTCGAGGCTTGCGACCAGCGGCAGGCTATCTCCGATGACCCGCCGCACGCGGGCGAGGATCTCGCCTTCGCCGTCGTCGAGATGCTCGCTCACCATGGCGCCGTGAAGGTCGAGATAGACCGCATCGAGCGGGCCGGCATTTTTGAGACCATCGACGAGGACGCCGCCGATGCGCTCATAGGCATCCCGGGTCACATGGGCGCACGGGCTTGCGGCCGCAAAGATGGTTGGCGCCAGCTCCCAGCCGCGCGCTTCGGCTTCGCCGATGAACCCCGCGATCCCGACATTGATATTGCGCAGCTCGAGCACGCCGGCTCGTTGCGCCATCGAAGGCCAGCCGCCGCCGTGAACGAAATCGGCATAGGTCGCTTTCGTCGGCGCAAAGGTGTTCGTCTCGTGCAGAAAGCCGCCAATGGCGATGCGGGGCATGGGTCCGTCTCAAAGTCGCGCGAACGTTAGACCCGTACGCGTGAACCGGCAAGCGAGGAAGCAATTCAGTCTTGCATGCCCCGCCCTCTCTCATTGCGAGGAGCAAAGCGACGAGCAATCCAGAATCGTCCAAGCGCCAAGAAATCTGGATTGCTTCGCGGAGCCTGTCATCGGGCGCGCGTTCGCGCGACCCGTTGGCTCGCAATGACGCGGACTCAGGACACGCCGGCCGCAACGGGGCGGAAATTGGCGAAATCCCATGCCCGTCCTGGCGCGGCGTCAAGCAGGGCGCGGGTATAGGCTTGTTGCGGATTGATCAGGACTTGCGCCGCCGGCCCTTGTTCGACGATGCGGCCCTTTTGCATCACCGCCACGTCGTCGCAGATTTGCGCGGCAACCCGCAAATCATGGGTGATGAACAGAAGCGCTACGCCGAGCCGGTTCTGGATTTCATGGAGCAGTTCCAGGACCTGCGCCTGCACGGAGACGTCGAGCGCGGAGACTGCCTCATCAGCCACCAGCACGTCGGGATCGAGCGCAAGCGCGCGGGCGATGGCGATGCGCTGGCGCTGGCCGCCGGAGAACTGGTGCGGATAGCGGGAAATCGAATCCGAGGGCAGATCGACCAGTTCGAGCAGTTCCTGCGCCTTCGCCAGCGCTTGCGCACGATCCACGCCGTAATTGATCGGTCCTTCCGCGATGGTCTCGCCGACGCTGACGCGCGGATTGAGCGAGCGGTACGGATCCTGAAACACGATCTGGATCTTCTTGCGGTGCGGCTGCAACAAGCGGTGCGAGAGATTGGAGATTTCGCGGCCAGCGAGCCGGATGCCGCCGGAGGTCGGGTCGATCAGGCGGACGATGCAGCGCGCCACCGTGGATTTGCCGGAGCCACTTTCGCCGACAATGCCGAGCGTGCGGCCCTTGCGCAGCGTCAACGTGACATTTTCGGCCGCCGTTACCTCGCGGGCGCGGCCGAAGAAGGAGCGTTCGCGATAGACCTTGCCGAGCGCGTGCGCTTCCAGCACCACGGGTTCGCCTGACTCGGCGCGGCCAGCGCGCGGCACCAGGCTCGGCACGGCCGCAAGCAAGTTACGCGTATATTCCATTGCAGGCGTGCGCAGGACTTTGGCAAGTGGCCCGGTCTCGACCAATTGTCCGGCGCGCATCACCGCGACGCGGTCGGCGATTTCGGCGACCACGCCCATGTCGTGGGTGATGAAGAGCACGGCGGTGCCGTGGTCGCGCTGCAGGTCGCGGATCAGGGTGAGAATCTGCTTTTGCGTGGTGACGTCGAGCGCTGTCGTCGGCTCGTCCGCGATCAGAAGTTTCGGCTCCAGCACCAGCGCCATCGCGATCATGATGCGCTGGCGCTGACCACCGGACAGCCGGTGCGGATAGGACGCAAAGATCCGCTCGATCTCGGGCAGCCGCACCTGTTCCATCATGTCTAGGATTCGCGCCCGCCGGGCGCGGGCATCGAGATCGGTATGGGCGCGCAAGACCTCGTCGATCTGGCGTCCGACCGGAACCACGGGATTGAGCGCCGTCATCGGTTCCTGGAAGATCATAGCCATGGTGGTGGCGCGCATCTGCCGCAGACGGCGGTCGCCTGCGGTCAACAGCTCCTCGCCGACGAGTGTGATGTTGCCGCCGGTCGGCCGCAGCGAATTTTTTTGCAACAGGCCCATCACGGTCAGAGCGGTCACCGATTTGCCGGAGCCGCTTTCGCCGACAAGGCAAAGAGTTTCGCGCGCATTTACTTGGAGCGACACGCCGTCAATGATGGGCGCGCCCTTATTTTTGCCGAGGCTGACGACGAGGCCGCTGATGTCGAGGATGGGGGGCATGTTATCCAGCGCCCTCCGCCGTCATTGCGAGGAGCGTGAGCGACGAAGCAATCCAGTATAGGTGAAGGTCTGGATTGCTTCGCGGAGCCTGTCATCGGGCGCGCATCCGCGCGACCCGTTGGCTCGCAATGATGGAATTAATGTCACTTCCCGTCCTCCCGCTGCTTCATGCGCGGGTCGAGCGCGTCGCGCGCGGCGTCGCCGATCAGGTTGACCGAAAGGATCGCGACCGACAGCACCAGCCCAGGCCAGAAGATCAGCGACGGCTTGATCTGGAAATAGGCGCGTCCCTCGGCCATGATGTTGCCCCAGGTCGGGGTCTCCGGGCTGATTCCGGCACCGAGGAACGACAGGATCGCTTCCGTCAGGATCGCGGACGCGCAGACGTAAGTGCCTTGCACGATCAGCGGCGCGATTGTGTTCGGCATCAGGTGCCGCCACATGATCTTGGGCAGCGACGAGCCGACCGAAATCGCGGCTTCCACATAGGGTTCCTCGCGCGCCGAGAGCACCACCGATCGCACCAGGCGCGCCACGCGCGGAATTTCGGGAATGGTGATCGCGACCAGGACGGTCATCAGGCTGGCGCCCGACAGCGAGACCACAGCGATCGCCAGCAGTATGCTCGGGATCGCCATCAGCCCATCCATCACCCGCATCATGACCGCGTCGATCCATCTGAAGAAGCCGGAGACGAGCCCGATCACAAGCCCGATGCCGACGCTGAACGCGGCCGCGCCAAGTCCGATCAGGAGCGAAATCCGTCCGCCGTAAAGAATTCGCGACAGCAGATCGCGACCATAGCCGTCGGTGCCAAGCAGAAACTGCGCGCTTGCGGGTTTCAGGCGCAGGGCGGGCGCGAGCTGCAACGGATCGTGCGGCGAAAGCCAGGGGGCAAGGACGGCGGAGGCGATCACGAGCGCAAGGCAGATCGTGGCGGCGGCTATGATCGGCGTAGCGGCGAGGAATCCCAGTCCCGGCCGCAATGGCGTCGTGATCGGGATCGATGGTTCGGGGAGGGTTTCGACTGCCATCGCCGCCCTCGCGTCTAGTGGTCCGATTCTAACATTCGCATCCCGTTTCAGTGGCCACCTTTGCGAAGGTTAGAATCAAGGGACCACTAGCATATTTAAGATCCTAGTGGAGTATAGGATTTGACATTCGCTGTACGAGCTCGCGGCTAGGTGGCTAGCGAATGTCAAATCCACTCCACTAGTAGCGGATTCGGGGATCGAGCAGCGTGTAGGCGACGTCGATCAGGAGGTTGACAGCGATATAGATGCCCGAAGTCAAGAGGATCATCGCCTGGATCACGGGATAGTCGCGCGCGAGCACCGCGTCCACGGTGAGGCGACCGACACCCGGCAGGTTGAACACGCTTTCGGTGACGACGACGCCCGAGATCAGAAGCGCAAAGCCGGTGCCGATCACGGTGGTCACAGGCACAGCGGCGTTGCGAAGCGCGTGGCGGAGCAGCACGGCCATTTCGCCGATACCCTTGGCGCGCGCGGTGCGGACGTAGTCTTCGCCCAGCACGTCGAGCATTGCGGCGCGGGTCATGCGCGCGATCAGCGCGACATAGATAAAGGAGAGCGTGCAGGTGGGCAGGATGAGACGCTCAAGAAACGGGCCGAATCCCGCCGTGATGCTGCGAAAACCCTGCACCGGCAGCCAGCGCAAATCGATGGCGAAGATCTGGATCAAGACATAACCGATGACGAACACCGGCACGGAAAAGCCGACCACCGACAATCCCATCACAAAACGGTCGATCCAGGTGCCGTGCTTCCACGCCGCGATCACCCCTAGCGGCACGGCAATGAGGATGGAAAGCATGATGGTCGAGATCGCAATCGAGATCGAGGGCTCGACACGCTGGCCGATCATCTTCAAGACCGGGACGTTGGAGATCAGGGATACGCCGAGATCGCCGTGCAGGAGCTTGCCGATCCAGGTGAAGAACTGGGTGTAAAGCGGCTCGTTGAGGCCGAGCGAGGTGCGGATGCGTTCGAGCTGTTCGGGGGTCGCGTTGTCGCCGGCGAGGATCGCGGCGGGATCGCCCGGCGTCACGCGCAATAGCAGGAACACGAACAACGCGACCACGCCCATCACGGGAATGGCGGCCAGCACACGGCGAAACAGGTATCCGAGCATGAGTGATCCTATTTGCATCGTCGTTGCGAGCGCAAGCGAAGCAATCCAGAATCACCTCGTTCCGTCATGGCCGGGCTTGACCCGCCTGCGGGCCGAAGCCCCTTCGGCGTGACAAAAGCCCCGGCCATCCACGTCTTTGTTTCCCGAAAGGCAGGTAAGACGTGGATGCGCGGGCCAAGCCCGCGCATGACGAGAGTGGAGATGGATTCGTTTCTGAGTTGCGATTGCAAACCCCATGCCATCTCAGTCAGCAATGTCGGACCGGCCTAATGAGGCGACCGATTTTCACCGATCGACATCGCACAGATGCGCGACAGGTGCAGGTAAGGCAGGCCGGTTTCGCTCGCCCATGAGTTGAACTGGGCCTGCACCTTGGCCAGATCGCCCTTCGACTTGACTTCCCCGGCGATGTCGAGGCCGGCATCGCGCAGGCACGCCACCACGTCCTGCGAGGTTACAAACCCGTCCCACCCGATGAAGCGCAGGAACATCTGCCCCGAATTGCCGCCGAGTCGGCTGCCGCGCTTGGTGAGCAGGTCGAGCAGTCCGATCTGGTCGGAGGAGGGCCATTTCGCCAAAAATTGTCCGAAGCCGCCGTGCTCCTTGGCGATCTCCTGCACGAAGGCGGCATTTTCCCGCACCGAGCTGATCTTGGCGCCATTGCGCACGATGCCGGTGTCGGACAATAGCCCGTCCCAGAAATCGTCGGGTTGAAAAACGAGCTTGGCAGGCCTGAAGCCAAGAAAGGCTTTCTCGAAGCCTGGCCACTTGGTCTCGATCACGCTCCAGGCAAATCCGGCCGAGAACACGCGCCGGGTCATTTCCGCAAGAATGCGGTCGTCGCCAAGCTTTGCCAGCGCCTTCATGTCGGGCTTTGGCGGCAGAAGCTTTTGCAGCGCCTTTGGTCCGCCCTTGCGCTTTTCGGCGCGTGCCAAAATGGTCTTGAAGGGTGTCGTGCGGGAAATGGTTTGAGCCGCTTTGGCTTGAGGTCTGGCCATGGCAAAGGTCACTCCAGGGTGGCGAGCAGGCCCGCCATCAGGCGGCCGCGCTCGGCGAGGCTGTCGACCTCGATGTGCTCGTTGAGCGTATGCGCGTCCGCGCCGCGCACGCCGAGCCCGTCGAGGGTCGGGATACCCATCGCGCCGGTAAAGTTGGCATCCGAGCCGCCGCCGGCGCTGCCATGCGGAAGTTCCACGCCCATCGCCTCGGCGAGGCGGCGCGCCTTTTCATAAAGCGCCATGGTGCCGGCATCCGGCTCCCAGACCGGCCGGGTCACCCCGCGCGTGACCTTGAACGCGACGTCGTTTTCGGTGCCCGAGAGCGCCAGCATGCGCTCGACGCCGCGGTCGAGGTCGCCCTGCCGCTTGGCCATGCTCAGCGCTTCGCCGTGGCAGGTGGTGGCGACGCAATTGACCCATTGGCCGCCATGCACGATGCCGACGGAAAACGTGCAATCTTCGGTGGTCATGCCGTCGATGATGAGAATCTGGCGCGCCATTTCGCGAATGGCCGAGCGGCCTGAGGACAGCGTGGCGCCGGCATGGCTGGGCTTGCCGATCGCTTCGAGATTGAAGCGCGCAATCGCATAACGACCAGTGACGACGCCGTTGTTGGGCCGCCCGGGCTCCGGCACCAGCACGTATTTGTTGCGCGCGGCTTCCGCCTCGATGATGTCGCGGGTCGACGGCGTGCCGACTTCCTCGTCCGGCGTGAACAGTACGGTGACCGGCAGCGGGGTGGTGAAGGAGGCGCGCGCCAATTGGCGAATGGCTTCGAGGGCGAGATAGTTGCCGCCCTTCATGTCGAAGATGCCCGGGCCAAAGCACTTGTTGCCCTCGCGCCGCCATCGCAACTTCTCAATTGTGCCGATGGGGTGAACGGTGTCGAGATGGCCTGATATCAGAATGCCGGGCTCGCCCCGTTTCGGATGCGGAAATTTGGCGCGGACGCAGCCAGCAAAGCCTTGACGCCCCGCAATGCGTTCGATCGAGGCGCCCATGATCGCCATTTCGCGCGCGGCCAGATCGAGCATCGCTTCCACCGCATCCGCGTCCCAGGTCGGGCTTTCGCATTCGACCCAGTTTCGCAAGCCCTGGAGCATGGCTTCGGAATCAAAGGGAAGGTTGGCTGGATTCATTGCAGGAGGCTCTCGGATGCGAAGGGAAGCCGCATACGAGAAGGAGGCGATCCATTTGTAAAGTGAAATGGGCGCGAGAGCGTGAGCGTATTCACCTTGGGGCAAGCTGGTTTCAAGAACGACATTGACCTCCAACCCGGCCAATGCAAGTCTCAAATATCGGTTGAGTTACAGCGCGTTACGCCGCCTAAATAACGTGCCGCATGCACAGCGAATGACCTCTCTTTGACCGGTTTGGAGCCAGGAGAAAAGCGAATGTACCAGATCTTGCGTCGGAAACGCCCCGTGATGGCATCGATGATCGCGCTCGCGGCGCTTTCGGGCTCGATGGCTGTGACCGGGCCGGCTGCTGCCGCGACCATCACCGCTGTGATGCATTCCGACCTTCGCGTGATCGATCCCGGTTTCACCACCGCCTATATCACCCGCGACCACGGCTACATGGTCTATGACACGCTGCTTTCGCAAGACGCCAACTTCAAGATCCAGCCGCAGATGGCGGACTGGAAGGTTTCCGACGACAAGCTCACCTACACTTTTACGCTTCGCGACGGGTTGAAATGGCACGACGGCGCGCCGGTGACGGCAGAGGATTGCGTCGCCTCGCTCAAGCGCTGGGGCCGCAACGACGGCATGGGCCAGAAGCTGATGGACTTCACCGCAAGCATCGAGGCGACCGATACCAGGACGATCACGCTCAAGCTCAAGGAGCCTTACGGCCTGGTGCTGGAATCGATCGGCAAGCCGTCCTCGCTGGTGCCGTTCATGATGCCGAAGCGTCTGGCCGAGACGCCGCCCGGCCAGCAGATCAAGGAACAGACCGGATCGGGGCCGTTCAAATTCGTGGCGTCGGAATTCCAGCCTGGCGTCAAGGCGGTCTACGTCAAGAACACCGATTACGTGCCACGGAAGGAGCCGCCGAGCTGGACCTCGGGCGGCAAGGTAGCGAAGGTCGATCGCGTCGAATGGATCACGATGGCGGACGCACAGACCGCGGTGAACGCACTGCAATCCGGCGACATCGATTTCATGGAAAATCCGCCCTGGGATTTGCTTGCCGTGCTTGCCGCCAACCCCGAGATCAAGGTCGACACATTGAACAAGCTCGGCTTTCAGACGCTCGGCCGGATGAACTTCCTTTATCCGCCCTTCGACAACGTCAAGGTTCGCCGCGCTGCCTTCCTGGCCATGAACCAGAAGGACGTGCTCGATGCGCTGGTCGGCAACCCCGACTATTATCGCGTCTGCGGCGCCGTCTTCGTTTGCGGCACGCCGCTGGCTTCCGACGTCGGTTCGGAAACCCTCGTCAAGGCCAATGGCGTGGCGGAAGCCAAGAAGCTGCTCGCCGAATCCGGCTACGACGGCACGCCAGTCGCTTTGATGGCGCCCGGCGACGTCGTCACGCTGAAGGCCCAGCCGATCGTCGCGGCCCAATTGCTGCGCGCGGCCGGCTTCAAGGTCGATGTGCAGGCAACCGATTGGCAGACGGTCGTGACGCGCCGCGCCAGCCAGAAGTCGCCGAAGGAGGGCGGCTGGAATATCTTCTTCACCAACTGGGTCGGCGCCGACGTCATGAACCCGGTCGTCAATCTCTCGATCAACGGCAAAGGCAAGAATGGCGGCTGGTTCGGCTGGCCGGACGATCCGAAGATGGAAGCGCTGCGGGATGCGTTCGCGCGCACTTCTTCGCCGGACGAGCAGAAAAAACTCGCTGACGAAATCCAGAAGGAAAACTACGATCAGGTGATCTATATCCCGCTCGGCCAGTTTCTCATCCCGAGCGCCTGGCGCAAATCGCTCTCAGGCGTGCTCGACGGCCCGGCAACGCCGATCTTCTGGAATATCGACAAGTCGGAGTGAGGGGCGGCGCTTACAATTCGTCAGGCATCGGCTGCGCACGGTAGAGGAGGCGGCCGAACGCATAAATCCGCCTCTCACAAATGGCGGCCTAAGCGATGTCCGCTTTTAGCCTCGGAAGAGGACATCGCAGAAGTGCGAGAGGTAGAGAGTCTTACAATAGCGAAACAGCTTGCGACGCAGTGCGCGTTCTGTGCCTTCTGAGCTAAATCCCCTATTTCGCGCGACCGACTAATCCCGCTTTATAAAGCCGCTCATCCATATACATGCGGCGCGTAGACTCATAGATGGGCGTGTGCGAAATCTCGCACAGATACCTGGGGATCGCCCAGAGCGGCTCGGCCGACGTCATCCAATCGATGCGATCAAACCGCTTGAGATTGACGGGACGCGAGTAGGCGCGAAGCGTCTTCTCACCTTTAAGGTTGTAGTAGTGCTCGAAATACGACAACGCAAGCTCGCGCAAGGAACGGTAAACGGGGGAGCGGGAACGCAGGCCTGCATAATTCGACTTCCCGATAGCGCCCCAACAGCCGTTTGACCGATAAATCGCAATGACGTGATCGTCGTCGCGGACCGACGCCAGGTCGAGAATCAGCGATGGGCTTCCATTGACCCTCAATGCCGCCGCGGCAAGCAGCGCTCCTTCGAAGCAGTGCGCAGCCTTGTACTCGAGGACGAGACGAGGCGAGCGGCAAGTCTCTCCGGACTTCTCTTTGTTGTAGGGAAGGTCGTCCAGAAATCGTTGGATTTTTTCGGGCTTAGACAGCTTGCGAAGAACTTTACACATGCTGGGCGATAATCTTTCGAATGGCATCGGGAATCCAGGTGGATTTGAACGTCTTCGGTTCACTCACTCAGTCGCTTGGCGGGCCG
>Ga0306925_10004002_pt1 | contig 13176 bp, 10 predicted proteins | sample flu12Cox44000176_FD_203755 | JGI IMG/M metagenome (GOLD analysis project Ga0306925, IMG submission 203755) | Lab enrichment of tropical soil microbial communities from Luquillo Experimental Forest, Puerto Rico - flux8day.12C.oxic.44.000.176 (v2)... | ecosystem: Environmental > Terrestrial >... | reverse complement strand
ACTACAGTCCCGGCCGGGATTCCTATCAGCAGCAGGCCAGCGGCGCGGGGCGGCTGGCCGATGTGGACGGCATAGGGGGCGGCGAGAGCCTCGGGCGCGACCCCGCACGCGGGCACGAGCCAGCTGAACAGCAGGACGCGCCTGGTCGGCCGATGGGCGAGCGTCGACCGCAGCCCGGCCAGGGAGTCGCGCGCCATCGACGTGCTCCGGCCGGCGTCTGCCGGCCGCCGGGTGGTGCCGAACCGCAGCATCACGCCGGAGGCCGCGAAGGACAGCGCATCGGCGGCCAGCGCGCCACGCGGTGACATGATCGCGAGCAGCAACCCGCCGACACCGTAGCCGACGATCTGCGCGGACTGGGCGACCATTCGCATCAGGGAGCGGCCGAGGACATACCGGGGGCCGGGCGGCAGGATCTTCGGCAGCACCGCGGACCGAACACCCTGGTAGACCGGTGCGATCAAGCCGTTGGCGAACAGCAGCGCGAGAAGCCCGGGCACCGGCATCCCGGGAACCACCATGCAGGCCACCAGGACCGCGCTGGCCAGGTCACACCCGACGAGCACCCGGCGCGCGGGCAGGCGGTCCGCAGCAGCTCCGAGCAGGACCCCGCCGAGGAGGTACGGCAAGAACGACAGCGCCAGCACCGAGGCCGCGAGCGCCGGAGAGCGGGTCTGCTGGTAGATCAGCACGGTGAGGGCGACCGCCGCCACAACGCTCCCCAGCATCGACACAACGTTTGCGGCGAAGATCACCCGGAACTCGCCGACGCCGAGCACGTCACGGTAACTCGCCCGGCCAGCCGCCGCGCCCATGCTGGGGCTAGCGCCGGCTCGCTTGCCTCGCGTAGACATGCAGCCAGGTTGGCTGGCGGTTAGCATCGGAGCTAGATATTCGGCAAGGGCCGAATAATAATGGAGGATGCCAAGGGTGCGCCTTGTTCTGGTGTTTGGACGGGACGACCCGGCGCGCGTACGGTTCGCGGTCTCGCCACTGTGGGAAACGTTGGTGGCCCTGCGGGTACTGCTCGAACCGCGCCGCCGCAGCTATCATCTGCCCTGGCTGGATCTGGTTCGCCCGGACCTGGATCGCCTGGACCTATGGCCATTGCTGGTGCTCTCACCGCGCACCGGCTGGACCCCGGACTTCCTCACTCCCGCCCCCGCGGGGCCCGGCACCGACATCGCCGATCAGCTCGCGCAGGTCCGTGCAACAGCGCCCGAGCAGGTAGCCCAGGAAGTGCGACGGTCGCTGACCGAGCGGTCCGGGGAGCCCGCGCCCGAGGCGGCCTGGCGGCTGCTGGATGACCCAGTGGCGACGCGAGGCGTGCTCGCTGACTTGCTCGAACGGTGCTGGCAGCTGCTGATCGCGCCGCACTGGCCGCGGCTGCGGGATCTGCTGCAGGCCGACGTGCTGTACCACACGCGAAGGCTGGGCGACTACGGGCTGGAGCGCATGCTGGATGACCTCGACCCCCGGGCACACTGGACCGGCCACAGCATCCTCATCGACGGGCCCGCGGCGGGACGGCACCGGCTCGGCGGTGCCGGGCTGCTGCTCATGCCCAGCGTGTTCGTCTGGCCCGACTTGGCAGCGATGATCGACCCGCCCGCCCAGCCGGCGCTGGTCTACCCCGCCAGGGGAATCGCCGAGCTGTGGCAGCCCGCGCCGACCCAGCATTCGGAGGCTCTGGCCCGCCTCCTCGGCCGGACCAGAGCCGCACTGCTTGAATCGCTCGCCGAACCAGCGTCCACGCACACCCTGGCCCGCCGCCACGGCCTCGCCCCGAGCACCGTGTCCGAGCACATGGCCACGCTGCACGGTGCCCGGCTGGTCACGCGCCGCAGGCATCGGCACGACGTCTTGTACCAGCAGGCGCCCCTGGGGGCGGAACTGGCCAACGGCGAACGGAAACCCCTCTGAACGAACGTCGCCTCACCGAAGGTGAGCAATCACCCGGTCCGACCCCATCGTTGTGATGTCGAGCGCTGATTTCCTATGCGGCTGGTCATGCGGTTGGGCCTGCTCGGCATCTTCACGTGGTTTCCACAGGTCCGACATCCCACGCTCACATCGGACTGGTCGGCTGCGGGTGCCACTGGTGCCGGTGGCGGTACGGTGCGGGCGGCTGTGGCGTACCGATGGTGGAGGTCAGCGGGGCTGGGCCCGCCCGGCTGAGGTTTGAGGTGGCAGCCGTCGCGCCGGCTGGGTGCCTGACACCAGCTTGACCGGCGTGGGGATGGCGGTTTAGGTGCGTCCAGAATGGGGGGAACGAGAGAAATGGTGAATTCTCGGGTCAGCTCGCACGGGAAACTGCGTGAGCGACTGGGCGGGCTCGTGACAGGCCCGGTGCTCGGTGCGGGTGACCCGGCGTATGAGGAATCACGCCGGGTGTTCAACGCCATGATCGAACGGCGGCCAGCAGCAATTCTCAAGTGCTCCTGTGCGGAGGACGTCGTCCACGGCGTGATAGCAGCCCGAGAATACGATCTACCGCTCTCGGTCAAAGGCGGCGGCCACTCGGTCGCGGGAAATGCGGTGTGTGACGGCGGGCTGATGCTCGACATGTCCTCGATGAAGCGGATCTTGGTCGACCCCGGGCGCGGCCTGGCCGTCGCCGGCGCAGGGCTGACGCTGGGCGACTTCGACGCCGCCACCTCGCGGTACGGGCTGGCGACGACCCTGGGGGTGGTCTCCATGACCGGCATCGCCGGCCTCACCCTCGGGGGCGGAATTGGATGGCTGAACGGCAAGCACGGGCTGGCCTGTGACAATGTCCTGTCGATGGACGTGGTAACCGCCGACGGCCAGGTGCGCACCGCAAATGCCGACCAGCACCAGGACCTGTTCTGGGCCTTGCGGGGAGGCGGCGGCAATTTCGGGGCCGTCGTGTCCTTCACCTACCGCCTGCACCCCGTCACCATGGTGCTCGCGGGCCCGATCAGCTACCCGCCGGAGCGGGCGGCCGACGCGCTCCGCCTTTACCATCAGGTGGCCTCCACCGCGCCCGACTCACTGGCCACCGCAGCGTCGGTGGTACGCGGCGCTGATGGGCAGCCAGCAGTGTCCGTGGTGGTCTGCTGGTCCGGGCCGGTAGACGAGGGTGAGCGCGTCCTGCGCCCTCTGCGCGACTTCGGGCCGCCGATCGCCGACGGCGTCGGGCTGATCCCCTACCGGGAGCTGCAGTCAATGCCGGACGCGGGATATCCGCCGGGCCGGCTCCATTACTGGAAGGCGAGCTTCCTGGCCGACCTGCCCAGCGAGGCGATCGACGCCATGCTCCGCTTCTCCGCGACCGCGCCCTCACCGCATACCGGGATCGGCCTGCAACAGATCACGGGCGCCGCCAGCCGCGTCGCCCCGACTGCGACCGCCTTCGCGCATCGCGGCCGCCAGTACGACTTCCTGATCCTGTCCCAATGGGAGGACCCCTCCGACTCGCCAGCCAATATGAGGTGGACCCGCGAACTCTTCGACGCCATGAGCCCTCATTTCCACGGCGTGTACGTCAACAACCTCGGTGAGGAGGGCAGCGACCGGGTTCGGGACGCCTACGGCATCAATTACGACCGCCTGGCCAGTATCAAAGCGGCCTACGACCCGGACAACCTCTTCCGGCTCAACCAGAACATCCAGCCCGCGGGCGCGCGCCTCAGCTAGCGCGAGGCTGTGACGGACCGCTGAGCCCCCTTTGGCTCCGTAACTGGGGGATGCCGAGCACAGCTGAGTGCTCATGCGCCAGTGCGAGGCGACTGTGACTTGGCTGGTGCCGACCGCCGAAGTTCGGCTGGACCGGGGGCGCTGGTTGTTAGCTGGGATGACAGCCTGGGCGCGGTACTTTCGCCGGTGACCGAGTGTCGGCGCGAACCTGCGACAATGTGCCACCATGCTCGACTGTGGTCATTGGTCGAGGAGGATGGCATGACGTCGGGTGAGGTCGGGGTCGGGCTGGTCGGCAGTGGGTTTATCGGTCAGGTACATGCCGAGGCGTTCTCGTTGTCGACATTGGCGTCGGTACGCGCGGTGGCGTCCCGATCGCCCGACCGTGCGGCAGAGTTCGCAGCTAGATGGGGGATTCCGGCGTGGCACACCGACTACCGGGAGCTTGTCCAGCGTCCCGATGTCGATCTGGTCAGTGTCGCGGCGCCGAACTGGCTTCATCGCGACATCGTGGTGGCAGCAGCGGAGGCGGGAAAGCATGTCGTCTGCGAGAAGCCGCTGGCACGAACGCTGCGGGAGGCCGACGAGATGATCGCGGCCTGCCGTAGGGCGGGGGTCAAGCTGATGTATGCGGAGGACATCTGCTTCGCGCCGAAGTATGTGCGGGCAAAAGAGCTTGCTGACGAAGGTGCGCTCGGCGAGGTCTACCTGATCCGGCAGTCGGAGCAGCATTACGGGCCGCACTCGGATTGGTTCTGGGATCCGGGGCTGGCTGGCGGTGGGGTGCTCATGGACATGGCCTGCCACGGCATTGAGTTCGCCCGCTGGATCTACGGTAAGCCTGCGGTGAATTCAGTGTCGGCGGAAATCGGCACCTTCGTCCACTACCAGCGCACCAGGGCCGAGGATCACGCCATCGTCACACTCCGGTTCGACGGTCGCCGGGCAGCTCTTATCGAGACAAGCTGGGCCAAGCCGGGCGGCATGGAGGATCGGGCCGAGATCCTCGGCTCCCGTGGAGTTACCTACGCCGACTTGCTCCGCGGCTCCTCACTCACCACCTTCAGCGACGTGGGTTACGGATATGCCGTGGAAAAGGCCCCTGACACCCGCGGATGGACCTTCACGATGTCCGACGAGCTGTGGAATTGCGGCTTCCCGCAGGAGATGGACCACTTCGCGCGCTGCGTTGCTGAGGACGCGGTTCCCCGTGAGACCGGCGAAGACGGCCGCGCGGTCCTTGAAATCATCTACGCCGCCTACCGTGCTGCCCGCCACGGCCGAGTAGAACTCCCGTTCCAGGTCACCGACGAGGAAGCCGGCGAGCCACCATTCGCGCAGCTGGGTCCAGGCGGAGTCGGCTAGAGACGGCGCCCCGACGCAAACAGCACGTGCCTCCCGGGACCTGCGCTGGCCGGGGGGCGCCTGGCTGATAGCGGTACCGGCATGATGCATGAGATTATCCCGGACTATGCACAAGGACCTGCGGGAATCCCCTGAGTACGCCGCGGTCGCCGGGCATCTCCGGCGGCTGCACGAGCCGGTTTTCGGCAGGCCGCACCGTGTCAGTGACCTCGTCACAACGGCCGATGGCAGCCGCATCATGGTGACCGGATCGGTCTATGACGAACTCGAGGGGCTGCCCCGCACCGTCCTGTACGAGGTGCGGGACGGCGCGCTGCGCGCGCTGACTTCCGGTGGCGGGTCAGCCAAGAGCGCCCGGCTCGCGCCGGACGGGTCATGTTTGGCCTTCCTGTCCGACCGGGTCAAGGCTGAGGTGTTCCAGCTCTACCTGCTTACCGATGGGCAGCTCGGCGAGGCCCGGCCAGCGCCCGCTGTCCCCGGCACAGTCGAGTACCTGGCGTGGTCACCGGACGGCACCCGGATCCTGCTCGGGGTCGCCGGGCTCGGAGCGGAGGTGGCTGATGCGCAGGGATCGGGAACGGCCGGCTCGGGCGAGTCCGGGCTACCGTCCTGGTACCCGCAGGTCGAGGCCGGGACGCCGGAGGACGCCTGGCGCAGTCTGTGGGTCTACATCCCGGCCTCCGGCGAGCTCGCCAAGGTATCGCCCGACGGGCTGAACGTCTGGGAGGCGGATTGGTCCGGCCCCGGGCACGTGCTGGCAATCACCAGCGAGCAGCCCAGCGAGGACGACTGGTACTCCGCGGTGCTCAGCCGGGTCGACATCTCGACGGGTGAGGTGACCGACCTGCTCCGCAGTGACGTCCAGCTCGGTCTGCCTGCCGGTACGTCCGACGGTACGAGGGCCGCCGTAGTAGAGGCCGTATGCAGCGACCGATGGATCGTGGCGGGTGATCTGATCGTGCTGGACCTGGTGGCCGGCACCAGGTGCGCGGTAGACACCGCCGGGGTAGATGTCACCGCGGTCCAGTGGATCGACCGAACGCGGCTCGGCTACATCGGCCAGCGCCATCTGGACAGCGTGGCCGGCATCGCCGACGCCGGGGAGGGACCCCTGCCGGAGACGATCAACGCCAAGGAGCTGGCCGCGTCCGCGCAGTCGTGGGCGAGCTGGTTCTACCCGGCCGGCGCCTTCACGTCCGACGGCCGGGTCGTTGTGATCCGGGACGACTACGACACACCGCAGCAGATCGCGATCGTTGGCACGGGCACCGACCAGGTGCTGGCCTCCCTCGCCCATGCCGGCACCGACTACATCCGATCGGTTGCGGGCTCGGCGGCGACGGTCAGCTGGAGTGCACCGGACGGGAAAGCGATCGAAGGAGTCCTGTGCACGCCTCGCGGAGCCGGGCCATTCCCGCTTGTCTTGAACGTCCACGGCGGGCCGATCGGGGCTCACCAGCGGAGCTGGATGATGAGTGGCTACGCGGTACCCCTGCTGGTCTCCCGCGGATATGCCGTCCTGCTCCCGAATCCGCGCGGAAGCTCTGGGCGGGGGCAGGGGTTCGCCGCCGCGGTCGTCGGCGACATGGGCGGCGCGGACACCTACGACTACCTGTCCGGGATCGATGCGATGATCGAGCGCGGGATCGCCGATCCGGCGCGGATCGGCACGATGGGCGGCAGCTACGGCGGGTTCATGTCGGCTTGGCTGGTGACCCAGGACCAGAGGTTCAAAGCCGCCGTGGCCGCCTCACCGGTGACTGACTGGTACAGCTTCACGTTCACGACCAATATCCCCGGCTGGGGACTGTGGTTCCTGGACGACGCCGATCCCGAGGAATCCGGCAACCAGGTGCACACGCGCAGTCCGGTTATGCACGCGAGCAAGGCCACGACGCCAACCCTGCTCACTGCGGGCGCGAAGGACCGGTGCACGCCGGCCGGCCAGGCCAGGGAGTTCTACCAGGCACTGACCAGTCATGGCGTCGACTCGGAACTGGTGATCTACCCCGGGGAAGGACACGGCGTCAGACGGTTCCCGGCCATCACTGATTACCTGACCCGGCTCGTGACCTGGTTCGAAAAGTACATGCCGGCATGATTCGTGCCAACCGCCATCACGGTCTGGATGATTGAGGCTGCCAGGTGTTGCTGGCGTCCGGGATGAACCCGGGCATAGGCTGCCGCCGTGGCCTGGATCGCACCCGGCGTCGAGCGTTCGGAGACCTATCCGGAGCGGCGCAACGAACCCGAGCGGGAGATGCTCCGCGACTGGCTCGACTGGCACCGGGCCACCCTGCTGCGCAAGTGCGCGGGGCTGGACGGCGCCCAGCTGGCCACGCGCGCTGTGCCGCCGTCGAAGCTTTCGCTGCTCGGGCTGGTACGGCACATGAGCGAGAACGAGCGCGGGTGGGTCAGGCAGACCTTCCGCGGTGAGCAGCTACCCGACCTGTATTACCGCCCTGATACCCCGGACGCGGACTTCGACGAGGCCGATCCGGCCGGCGCCGAGAACGACTTCGAGGTCTACCGGGCCGAGTGCCGGGCCGTCGATGCCGCGCTGGAGGGCGCGAAGCTGGACGACACCTTCACGAACCGGGAGAAGACCATCTCGGTGCGGTGGATGTGGCAGCACCTGGTGGAGGAGTACGCCCGGCACAACGGGCACGCCGACCTGCTCCGCGAGGCCATCGACGGGTCAGCCGGCATGTGAGCCATGCCGGAGGTAGTGCTGCCGCTGACGGTGCGCGACCTGACCGCCGCGGACCTGCCGTCGTGCGCCTGGTCGGGCGGGCCGATGCATATCGCGGCCATCGCCGCGGCGCTGGACCGCGCCGGGCGCGGCGAGGTGGAGTACCTCGCGGCCTGCCCGCCGTCCGGCCTGCCGGTGGCGCTCGGCGGGATCGATTACACGAAGATCCCTGGCGCCGGGGTGCTGTGGATGCTGGCGGTGCACGGAGCGCTGCAGTCGTGCGGAATCGGCACGGTCCTCATCGAGGCCGCCGAGCAGCGGATCCGCGCCCGCGGCCTGGGCCGGGCCGAGCTGAGTGTGGAGGAGTGCAACCCGCGCGCCCGCGCGCTGTACGAACGGCTTGGCTACGTCGCTTATGGCAGTGCGCCCGAATCATGGGACGAGGACGGCCCGGACGGGTCTGTCGTGCGGTACGAGACCGTGTGCACGCTCATGCGCAAGGAACTGCGTTAGTTCACGGGGTACCCCGGGCGGCGGCGGTGGCGGATCCGGGGGGCACGGGGCGCGTAATGCATGAAATCAAGACGCGGCGAGGTCGAGGCCGGCAATGTAGCCGAACGTCATTGCCGGGCCGATCGTGGCGCCCGCGCCGGCGTAGCTGTGCCCCATCACGGCGGCGCTGGTGTTGCCCGCCGCGTACAGCCCGGGGATCGGGGTGCCGTCGGCGCGCAGCACCCGGGCCCGCTCGTCGGTGCGCAGGCCGCCCTTGGTGCCGAGGTCGCCCGGCACGATCTTGACGGCGTAGAACGGCGGGGTGTCCAGCGGCGCGAGGTTCGGGTTGGGGCGGTGCCGCGGATCGCCGTAGTAGCGGTCGTAGGCCGAGTCGCCGCGGTGGAAGTCCTCGTCCCTGCCCGCCCGGGCGAAGCCGTTGAACCTGGTCACGGTCGCGGCCAGCGCCTGCGGGTCCAGGCCGGCACTGGCGGCCAGCTCGGCGAGCGTGGTAGCGCGGTGCACCGAGCCCAGGGCCGACCAGCGGCGGGGCAGGGACCGGCCCGGCGGCAGGCCCGCGAACACGTAGCTGTTCCGGTACCGCTGGTCGAAGATCAGCCAGGACGGGATGTGCGGGACCGCGTCGGTGTGCCCGTCGTACATCGCGTGCACCGCGTCGACGTAGGGCGCGGACTCGTTCACGAAGCGCTGGCCCGCGCCGTTGACCAGCAGGCAGCCGGGCAGGCTGCGCTCGGCCAGGCAGAAGTAAGGCCCGGACGGCAGCGGGATGGACGGGCCCCACCAGGCGTCGTCCATGAGGTCGAGCGCCGCCCCCGCCGCCTGCGCCGCGGTGATCGCGTCGCCGGTGTTGCCCGGTGACCCGGTGGTCCACTCGGCGCCGATCGGCGGGCGCTGATAGCGCTGCCGCATCGCCGCGTTGCGCTCGAAGCCGCCGGCCGCCAGCACGACGCCGCGGCTGGCCCGGATCAGCGCGGGCTGGCCGTCGCGGGTCACTTCCACCCCGGCTGCCCGGCCGTCCTCCAGGCGCAGCCCGGTCATCGGGGTGTCCAGCCAGACCGGCACCTGCTGTGCCGCCAGGCCCGCCCGCAGCCCCGCGGCCAGCGCCTGGCCCATGCTGAGCACGCGCTGCCGGAACAGCCGGGTGCGCACCATCCGGCCCGCGACCTTGGCGCTGGCGAGCACCGCCCGCGGATGCCGTGGGCCCAGGCTCAGCCAGCGGTAGTCGGCCTGGGTGATCGTCACCCCCGGTGGCGTGGGCAGATAGGGCGGGCTGAGGTGCGCCAGTTCGGCGCCGAGGACCCGGCCGTCCATGGGGCGCGGTTCGATGCTGCGGCCCTTGGCCAGGCCGCCGGGGGCCTCGGGATAGTAGTCGGCGTAACCGGGCACCCAGGCGAAGTCCACCGGGGTGTGCGCGCGCACGAAACTCAGCATGGCCGGGCCCTGGTCGAGCAGTGCCTGCTGGCGCTCGGCGGTCACGCAGCCGTTCGCGACATGGGCCAGGTAGACGCGGGCCTGCTCGAGTGTGTCGGCGACCCCGGCCCCGCGCAGCACCTCGTTTCCCGGCACCCACAGGCCGCCGCCGGAACGCGCGGTGGAGCCGCCGAACCGGCCGGTCTTCTCGATCACCACCACGGACAGGCCGTGGTGCGCGGCCGCGAGCGCGGCGGTCATGCCGGCGGCGCCACTGCCCACCACCACGACCTCGAACTCGCCCCTGCCCGTTGTCACGGCACCTCCCGGGCGCTCATACTAGAACACGTTACAGTTTTGGCCGCGGGAGCGGCAGCCCGGCCGGGCCCGGAGCCCGCCGTTGCGGCCACTGGCGTGGGCCGCCGGCTGCCCTGGGCCGGCGGCCCACCGTGGGGGCCGCCAGCCGATCCCGCCTGAGCGGAGGCGCCGGTGCCCTGGGACATCCAGGCGGACGTGGTCGTGGTGGGGTTCGGCGCGGCGGGCGCCTGCGCCGCGCTCGAGGCGGCGTCCCGCGGATGTGACGTGGTGGTGCTCGACCGGTTCTGCGGCGGCGGCGCCACCGCCCTGTCCGGCGGCGTGATCTACGCGGGCGGGGGCACGCCGTGGCAGCGTGCGGCCGGTGTCACCGACACCCCCGAGGCAATGTTCGGCTACCTGAGCACCGAGGTCGGGGACGCCGTGTCCGCCGGGACCCTGCGCGAGTTCTGCGACGGCAGCGCGGGCATGCTGCACTGGCTAGCGGGCCATGGGGTCCCGTTCGAGGGGAGCCTGTGCCCGGACAAGACCTCCTACCCCTCCAACCGGCACTACCTGTACTACTCCGGCAGCGAGCTGTCCGCCGCTGGCGTGGCGGCGCCCGCGCCGCGGGGGCACCGGGTCCGCGGCCGCGGCACTTCGGGCAGCGTGCTGTTCGCCCGGCTGGCCCGGGCCGTGCGCAGATCCGGCGTGCGGGTGCGGCAGCAGACCACCGCGCGCACGCTGATCACCGATCAGACGGGACGGGTGACCGGGGTGGAATGCCGCACCCTGCGCGGCGCTGCGGCCTGGGCCCAGATCGCGCACCGGGAACTGCACCGGTGGTCGGCCAAGCCCTACGTATATGCGCCCAAGCTGGGCCGGCTGCTGCACCGGCCGGTCGCCTGGCTGGAGGAACGGCACGGCCGGACGCTGCGAATCCAGGCGCGCCGCGGTGTGGTGCTGGCGGCCGGCGGGTTCGTGGGCAACCGGCCGATGATGCGCGAGCACGCCCCGGCCTACCGCGGCGGGCTGCCGCTGGGCACACCCGGCGACGACGGCAGCGGGATCCGGCTCGGCGTCGCGGCCGGCGGGGCGACCGCGTTCCTGGGCCGGGTGTCGGTCTGGCGGTTCCTCAGCCCGCCGTCCGCCCTGCTCAGCGGGGTGCTGGTGGGCCGGGACGGGCGGCGGGTGTGCGACGAGTCGCGGTACGGCGCGGCCGTCGGCGCGGCGATGATGGCAGAGCATGGCGGCCAGGCGTGGCTGCTGGCGGACCGGGCCACGGTGGCCCGGGCCGGGCGCCAGTTGCGCGGCCCGGCGCTGTGGTTCCAGCGGCTCCAGGGTTTGTACCTGCTGACCGCCGCGCGGGCGCGCGGGCCCTCGGTCGCGGCGGTAGCGGCGCGCGCCGGGATCGACCCGGCCGGGCTGACAGCGACCCTGGACGCCTACAACGCGGCCGCCGCCGCCGGGCAGCCCGACCCGGCGGGCAAGCCGGCCGACCTGGTCCGGCCGCAGGACCGGCCGCCGTTCTCGCTCATCGACTGCTCGGTCCGGCCCCGGCTGGCCTACCCCGCGCCCATGCTGACCCTCGGTGGGCTGGTGGTCGCCGAGGACACCGGGCAGGTGCGCCGGGCGGACGGCACCGCGGTGCCCGGCCTGTACGCGGCGGGGCGCACCGCGGTCGGCCTGTGCTCGCACTCCTACGTCAGCGGGCTGTCCCTGGCCGACTGCGTGTTCTCCGGCCGCCGGGCCGGCCGTCACGCCGCGGCGGCGGACCCATCTGGCCCGTCTGGTTTGTAGTGGTTGCGCCAACCATGACAAATGTGGCGGGTGTGGGGCGCTGGAGCATCAGTACGTGATGCTGACCTCGGGGGTGAGCGCTACCGACTGGCAGGCCAGGATGTAGCCGTCGGCGACGTCGTCGGCTTCGAGCACCTCGTTGTGCGCCATCTCCACCTTGCCCGCGGTGAGCTGGCAGGCGCACGCACCGCAGATGCCCTCGCGGCAGGAGAACGGCGCCTCCAGGCCCTGGTCGATGAGCACGTCGAGCATCCGCGCCCCGGGCGGCCAGGCCAGCCGGTGGGTCGCGCCGTCCAGGCTGACCTCCAGGGTCGCGGCGATCCCCCCGGTCTCCTCCCTGGCCTCGAACGGGTTCTCCGCCAGCGACAGGAAGCGCTCGACGTGCACCCGCTGCGCGGGCACGCCCAGCGTGCCGAGCGCCTGCCGGGCCAGCGCCAGGTACGGGTCCGGGCCGCAGAGGAACGCCTCGGCCCTTGCGTGGGGCCGGGCCAGCGCCGCCAGCGCGGCCGCCGTCGGCGGGCCCTGCACCGAGTCCAGCCAGTGCACCACGACCAGCCGGTCCGCCGCGGCGGCGGCCAGGGTACGCAGCTCGGATCCGAAGATCACCGACGCCTCGTCGCGGTTGGCGTAGACCAGCACGATCCGCCCCCGGCCGGCCGCGAGCACCGACTTGACGATGGAGATGACCGGGGTGATGCCGCTGCCGCCGGCGAACATCAGGAACTCGCCGTCCAGGGACGCCGGGCTGAACGTGCCGGCCGGCGGCAGCAGGTCAAGCACGGTCCCCGGCCGCACGTTGTCGGCGATCCAGTTGGAGGCGTAGCCGCCCGTCATCCGCTTGACGGTGATCGCCGGTGCGCCGCCGGCATGCGGCGAGCTCGACAGGGAGTAGCAGCGGGCCACCGAGCCGCCCGCGCCGTCGGGGACTCGGACGGTGAGGAACTGGCCGGGCCGGTAGGCGAACGCGCCGGCCAGGTTCGGCGGCACGGCCAGCACCAGCGAGCAGGCCTCCCCGGCCTCCAGGACGACCTCGGCCACCGGTACCTGGTGATACGCGCGCGGCCCGGTCAATGCGCCGACCCGGTCACGGTGGGGACACCTCCAGGCGGCCCTGGAGCACGGCGCGATCGATGCTGTCCCGCAGGCTGCCGCAGCCTTCGATCAGGGCCGACGGCTTGCCGTCGGCGGCGCCGGCGGTGAACTCGGCGCAGGCCCGCACCGACTCGGGATTCCACTGCACGACGGTGTGCTGCGGGCTGAACTTGGCCACCTGGACGGCGGCGCCGCAGCGGTCACATCCCACCCACCGGTAACCGATACGCCGCTCGTCGGAGCCGCCCGCCTGGAGGGGCCGGCCCGCCCGGCGGGGGCTGCCCTCCCGGAGCGGACTGCTCGGCTGGCGCGGGCCCGGCACGGTCAATGGGCCTCGGCTCGTGCGGCGAGGT
>Ga0306925_10003991_pt1 | contig 13191 bp, 19 predicted proteins | sample flu12Cox44000176_FD_203755 | JGI IMG/M metagenome (GOLD analysis project Ga0306925, IMG submission 203755) | Lab enrichment of tropical soil microbial communities from Luquillo Experimental Forest, Puerto Rico - flux8day.12C.oxic.44.000.176 (v2)... | ecosystem: Environmental > Terrestrial >... | reverse complement strand
GAGCTTCTATGTGGGAACGCCCCAGAGTGCTCGCGCTCAGTGCGATAGCGCCCAGCTTATCGGACGAAACGGTGAACGGCCTAGACGGCTTTAGATATGGACATTTCGTCGATGAATTTACGCCACCATTGGCACGCATTTTCTAGGGTTTCTGCGGCCGATGTTAGTGACCTTTCATCGGTAATCCATAGCTCTGAAGCTTGGGTCGTATAGCTAATGCTCTCGCCGGTTGGCGAGAACTGGTGCCGCGTAGCGCCACCATCCTTGCCAATCGGGACCGCACCTATCTTAAATCGCTCGGCTACCTTGGTGGAGAACACCGGGAACTTCGAGAAGGCGAAATGTCTCGTGGAGAAGGCTATGCCTTCGCAATAGGCCATCTCGATGCAATCTCTTTTGACGAATTCTTGAAATTCCTTGAGTTCTTTGATTGGCGTCCCGGCCCTCGCTGTAAGAGTACGGCGTCGCGGGATCGAGCCTTGAATTTCCCTCCACGTACAATCCGTCAGATGCCAGGCAGTCATTGCTGCATTCACTGCATGGTCCACAACCTCTTGACGAATTATCGAACCTGCTAAGCGTTCAATCTCGCGCTTGAGCTTTTCAAGCATGTCGCGACTTGACTCCATCGCAAGCATCTTCGGCGATGTAAGCTGTGGCTCCCCTGGCGGCATAGGACTTGTCCTAACTAGGCCGTTGTCATGATTGTTGTCATCGGGCTTCGCGCGCCTTTATCGGCCCCGATCCTATTCAGCTTCCGGCTTTACTTGTTCATAATCCGAAAATTCTGAACAGTTACGGTGGGGTCGGCTGGAAGTTGAGCGTTGTGTCGCCCTGGACATCGTGCGCTATATGGTTGCCGTATTTTTTGGGCGCGAGCGGCTTGCGCGTGTAAACACGCAGCCGATTGCGTTACCCAGCAATGGGAACCGGCAGAGAAGCTTATCCGCTGCACACATAGAAGCTCGGTTCGCTTTTGCATCGATACGTCCTTGCCGCAGGCCAGCCAAGAGCCACTGTCGACTTTCCCCAATCCACGCCTCCACGGCATCGAGCCTCGCGTCAGGCGAGACGACTAGTTGCGAATTACTTGCCGCGGCTAACGGGCCGGAATGCTCAGGCCGACTCCGAGAAAGCCGCGGATGGTTTCGATGAACTGGGGCACGGGAATCGGCTTCGACAAATAGGCCTCGCAACCGGCTTCCCGGATGCGCTCCTCGTCGCCCTTCATCGCAAAGGCGGTCACCGCGACCACCGGAATAGCCTTCAGCTCGGCGTCCTCCTTGAGCCACTTGGTCCCATCAGGATCAAGTGGGGACGGTGCTTGCGGGCGAGATCGAGTGCCTCGATGCCGTTGCGCGTGCCGATGGGATGGTAGCCATAAGCCTCCAACAGATCGTGGAAGAGCTTCATGTTGAGCTCGTTGTCCTCCACGATCATCACGGTCTTCGAGATCGCCGACCTTTCGTCAAGCGCCGCGCCATTTCGGCCACGGCTGGGCTTGCCGTCATTTCGTTTGGTTCGGTGAGAGCGAGTCATATTAAAAAGGGTTGCGGCCTATTTGGGGGCAAAGGATTGGTGGCTCGGCCCAGCAGCCCCCTCGGCAGGGAATGCGGTGACTGTAAAACGGAAGGACACCAGATCGAGCCGGGAATGACTCTCTCATTGTGCCGCCGGTCGCGCGAGTCGTTCTGCCGTGCAGCGTAAACGAGAGGTTAAGGAGCGATTGAAGGGATCGCGCGCGAGGTGACTATGTTGGGGACGAACTCGCGGCCGTTGGCGTAAAGCCCGGCGGTTTTCTTGGCGAGCTCGGCCACTTCCGGCTTGCTGGCTTCATAGACGGGTACGGCGTGGGCGTTCATGATGCGACCAGCAACGATTCGCTGCCCGATTCGGCCGTAGGGCGCGAGGCGGCGCGGAGCGATCGATAACTGGCTACGCTCGCCTACGATCCAGCAGAGATGCAACGGTTGGCTCAGCAAGCTCCGCGACGACCAACGTGCAGCAAAGGCTGACCTGGCGTTGATCGTCTCGCAAGCGCTGCCGAAGGGCCTTCAGACATTTGACTATGTTGACGGAGTCTGGGTGACCGAGCCCCGATGTGCCGTTCCTGTGGCGATTGCTATGCGGGAGTACCTTTTTGCGCTGTGGTCGGCCAGGTTTGCGGGAGAAGGACAGCAGACCAAGATGGAACTCGTTTATCGATACCTTACCGGCCCTCGGTTTAAGCACCGTATCGAGGCCATTGTCGAACGCTTCTCGGACATGCAGGCCGATCTCGATCGTGAGCGTAAAGCGACCACCCGCTTGTGGGCAAAACGCGAGGAACAGATTCGAGCAATCATTGATTCGACGGCCGGCATGTACGGCGATTTACAAGGCATTGCCGGTCGAAGTTTTCAAGAAATCGAAGGATTAGAGATTCCCCTGCTCAGCTCAACTACGGACTGAGCAGCCTCCGAATGGCAACATAGCATGCGGGTCTGCATCCATCGGGGTACGAAAGAGATTGGCCGGCACCTGCATTGAGATCGAGGCGTCGGGAAGCCGCATCATTGTTGACGGCTGAAGTGGACCCAGCACTCGTTCCGCCAATTTCCGGCCCCCATTGCCCCAAACCCAGATGTACGCGTAGAATTTCAGCTTCCTGATCAGCTCATTTCGCCCCAATGTCAGGTAACGGATGGCGTTTTGGTGGGTGAATCAAAATCAGACCCTACGAGATGAAATCCAGGGTGGATTCATCTGGTCGCCGAAGCGCAACAAAAATGGCAGTTTCAATCGCTTTTACGAAAATATGAAACTGGTAGAACCCGGCGATGTTATCCTCTCCTTCGCTGATCAACGGATAGGGCATGTTGGCCTTGCCACAGATCGTGCCGTCACCAATGCAAAGCCCGATTTTGGTGGGAGAGGCGAGCATTGGGATCAGGAGGGTTGGCTGGTTCCGGTCGCATGGACGAAGTTGAGCGTGCCGGTCAGACCAAAAACGCTCATCAAGCAATTGCGCCCAACATTGCCAACCAAATACGCCCCGCTTACCAAGGACGGAAATGGCCTTCAAAGCGTGTATTTGGCGGCCATTCCCGTGCCCATGGCCGGTGTCCTGATGCAAGCAAGCCCGGAGCTCGGCAATACATCCAAACCCGTTGGCTTTGAGATAGAAAACGCGCCGGTCAGGCGGGTCGAAGATCAGATCGAGGCCGCCATCAGAAACGACACCACCATCGATTCCACGGAAAAACGTGAGCTTGCTTTAGCCCGACGTGGACAGGGTAAATTTCGTCAGAATCTAGAACAGATCGAGGGAGGTTGCCGTCTTACCGGCGTATGCGATCGCCGTTTCCTTCGTGCTAGTCACATTAAACCATGGCGGCTCTGCGGGACCAACCACGAACGCCTAGACGGCTACAATGGCCTTCTACTGACCCCGACGTTCGACCACCTCTTTGACAAGGGCTATATCTCCTTCTCCGATGAGGGGGTGATACTCCTCTCGGATCGGTTTCCTGGGGCAGTTCAAGCTTCACTCGGACTTCCCGCTGCTCAGGTAACGAATGCAAAGGCCTTCACGGATGCTCATAAAGGATATTTAGCCTTCCATCGCAGTAAGGTGTTCTTGCCGTAGGAAGCGCGTCGCCCGCCATCGGTTGATCCAACGCTCTCGCCCGCCGGTCGCCGAGTTGTCGATATCCACGGGTGCGATGCGGATTGGTCGAGCGCGTGGGGTCGCCAACCCGACGGGGTCAGTTCGATGCATCGAGCTGCACGCGCTGGATTTGCTCACTCTCGCCTGGTTATCCTTTCGCCAGATAAGGCATTGTTCCTGCAACATCGGTGTCGTCGATCAGCTGGAAACGGCTATCGCTGCCGCTCTGACGGGCTTTGGCGTGGGGAGCGTATTCCGGGTCAGAGACAAACGCCTCAGCTGCTTCCGCCGATGGAAACTGCAGGAGTGCAATGAGGGTGGTATCCAGAGGCTTGCCTTCCAGCGTCTTCACGTTCCCGCTGCGTGCCAGGTACTTGCCGCCATGTTTGTGCACAATGTCGTGCACCGAAGCCGCGTATGCAGGCACCCACCTATCGTCAGTTACCTTGACGTCTGCGATCACGTAAACGGTCATTGTGTTTATCTCCTGTAGTCAGCCCCCAATAGGGCTCCTGAGCTCGTGAGCTTTGGCGCTTTTCGATGTTCGGGCACGTCTTTCAAGCGCGCGCGAGATGGCCGGTCCGACCCGGCAGGCTATGCATTGTAGCAGGTAGTCCGCGCATGAGCGGCAAGCGAGTTGTACGCGCGGGCTGCGCCCACAACACCTGCCACGTCGAAACGGCGCAGCCACAGGGATGCCTTTGATGGTCTGGTCGCTCCGACGGAATTTTCGTAAGACCAAATTTGTTTCGCCGACCGCGACGCCAAAGGCGATTCCTGATTGGGGAGGATGTTTATGCCGAAACTGGTGGGCTTCAGCCTGTTCGCCGCCTTACTTGAGGAGCAGATCAGCGAAAAAATCAGCCGACGCATTCTCTCCGGCGACCAAGGGATGGTCGTCTGGTGGAGCATAAGGGCGGGCGTCCATGTGGAGCCGCACAGTCACGCAAATGAGCAGATCGTGTGGATGCTCAAGGGCAAGATGGAGTTCCGGCTCGGCAGCGAACAGCGGGTCTGCGGCCCAGGCGATGTCGTGTGGTGATTCCGGGAGGTTCGGAACATGAGGCTTGGTTCCGCGAAGACACCGAGGTGATCGATTTCTTTGCGCCTCCGCGCGACGACTTCCTACTCGGCGGCAAACCCGCCTACATGAGCGAACACTGAAATCGCCCCGTCTTCTTACGCGAGAGACAGGGCCACGACCCGCGCGCAGCCGCGAAATGGTGGAGAAGCGGCACAAACAGATCGCGGAGGAGGTCGCCGCGAGAGACCGCGAGCACAACGTCAAGATGGCCAAGCGGCACCTCCAGCGGGCAGAGAGGACGGAGCGCGACTGGCCGGAGGCGTCGGCGCGCCACCGGGAGAAGTGGCGGGCCGCCGTCGAGCGCCGGCCGAGGTCGGGTCGCGCCGCGGCCAACGGCGCGATGCGATGCCTCAGGGCTCTGTTCAACTTCGCGATCGACAAGGACGAGAGCTTGACCAACCCGATCAAGCTCAAGCGGCAGTGGTTCAAGGTCGATCCCCGCGGGCGGCTGGTGACGGCGGACGATCTGCCCGCGTTCCACGCCGCAGTAATGGGCTTGGAGAACAAGATCGCGAGCAGCTATCTCCGCTTCCTGCTATTCAGCGGCATGCGGAGGCGAGAGGCGGCGAAATTGCAATGGGCAGGCGTTGACTTCAAGGGCGGCGTGATCCGCGTTCCGGCGCCAATCACGAAGCCCGGACGCAAGCTGGACCTGCCGATGACCGACGTCGTCCGCGACGTGCTGATCGGCCTGCGCGGGGCGAGCCCGACCTTCGTGTTCCCGGCGAACAGCGCGTCCGGCCACATCGAGGAGCCAAAGTCCGCGCTGGCCGAGGTGGCCGCGGCGTGTGGTGTGAGAGTCTCGGTCCACGACCTGAGGCGGACCTACAGCACGTTCGCGGAGAAGGTCGTCAGCTTCATCGAGCTCAAGTGCCTGCTCAACCACGCGACCTTCCGCGACGTCACCGGCAACTACGTGGCGCCGGAGCAGCTGAGCGAGGCCGCCCAGCGCGCCGCCGATCGGATGAAGGAGCTTTGCGGCCTGGCGGAGCCGGGCGACAACGTCGTCGAGTTGAGAAAAGGTAAGCTCTAACTACGGGTTAGTGAGTTCCTGGTTTTTTATAAGAGATCGTAGTAATAAGGAATCCCCTCGCCCGGGCGCCCCGCCCGGGCTCAACCGTGAGAAAGAAGGAGTCGCGATGACGACCGCTCACGCTCGGTGAGACGGCTCATCTGCCTTTGAGCCGCCTCGCCGCCGATTACTTGAAAGGCAGCTCGAGGAGGCTCCCCTTGCCCCCGAAGACGAAGAAGCGCCGCGGTCCCAGGCCGGGCATGCTCCACCTCGACGCCCGCGCCGCGCAGCTGGCCGCGGCGGCGGCCGACGGCGACGCGCTGATGAGCACCAAGGAGCTGGCGCAGTTCCTCGGCGTGTCCGAGCAGTGGGTCGCGACCGCCCGCCACAAGGGCACGGGCCCGCCGTACGAGTACCTCGGGCCGAGAATGATTCGCTACCGCCCGATCAACGTCAAGCGCTGGCTCGATCTCCGCACGCGCCAGCGAACCGCCGAGTACGCCAAGTGAGAGCTCGTTGTCAGCGATGACCCTGACCCTCGACACTCACTCCTTGAGCGCGATGGAGAACGCCGAGCTCGCCGCCGCGCGCGACCGGCTCAGGGCCTGCGTCGAGCAGCTGGCGCGCGACCTCCGCGCCGTCGAAGGGGAGATCGAGCGGCGCGGCAGTGAGCGCGCAAGGGAGAGAGAGCGATGACCGACCCGTCAAACGTCGTGCCGTTCGGCAAGTACAAGGGGCGCCTGATCGAGGAACTCCTCGTCGACGACCCGGGCTACGTCGAGTGGCTCGCCGGCCAGGAGTGGTTCCGGGCCAAGTTCACGGTGTTACACCAGGTCATCATCAACCGCGGCGCCGAGCCGGAGGAGACGCCGGAGCACAACGCGATGCAGGTCCGGTTCCTCGACGACGAGTTCTGCCGACGATTCCTACGAAACTTCGTGGACCTTTCGCCCACCACGCTGATCAAAGTTCATTTTGAGCGTCAATTTGAGATGCGAGGGATCGACGTCGTTCTGACTACAAGAAGTCACGAACTCATTTCCAATTGGTCCCGGAGTGTTGAAGAGCCTTGGAAATCGGCTTGGCGCTTCAACATCGAGCTCAAGCCCGCGGTCGGCGACGACTACCCCGCGATACTCCGCCAGATGAAGCGCCTCCGCGGCGACGACCTTGCCCCGAATTTTGAGCGGCCTCGCGGAGACTTCGTACTGCTCATCGGCGCGTACACCGGCCGAGGCGCGACCGAAGAGCAATTCGTCACAACGTTCGATACAGCGGGAATCCGCGTCGTGTTCTCGCGCGAGATCGGTTGAGCGCCGCGACGCGCGAAAGGTTGTGTTCAGTGTCGGTAATTTGAGCTAAAACGAACTTCGAGGGCCGCTCCCCCGTCGGGAGAGCGAACCCTCGGCGGCTTGAACCTGTGCAAGGGCGAGCGCCGCGGACGGAATATACCCCAGAACCCCCGTCCCGTGCCACTCCCCGAAAAACCGAGGTCTCCGGCCGCGCCCCCGCTTGTCCGCCGCCGCGAGCGGATTCAACGGGAGATCTGCTGGTAGCGCCCAGACAGAGGAAGGCAAGCGCGGAGAAAGAGGACTTCGAAGGCCCTCTAGCTAGCCGCAGACGGCCGCCCCCGGGATTCTGATCGCCGAGAGAACCGAGCCGCCAACGGACGACGACGCAATCCCGCGCGCACCGGGGCGAAAAATGCAGAAGCCCGATTCCGACTTGGGAATTAGCGCATCACAACAACGGTGCGCGCGGGCGGCTCTTTCACACTCTTCTTCTTTCACGAGCAGCGAGCACCCGCGCGCACCCCTGAAACCAGGGGAGCTCGAAGGGTTATGGAAGAATCGCTGGAGATCGCGGTCTTCGACAAGGACCGCGGAGTACTGAGCAAGACGATCAGCCTCGTCGACGGCGAGGTCAAGTCCGACGGCTCCACCTGCAGAATGGCGCGCGGGTGGGCGCGGCGAAGGCTGCTCGCCGGCGTCGCCGAGCTCGCGACGCTGATCGAGGGTCTCAAGTCGAACCAAGCGATCACGCTCGGCGCGCTGCGCCCGGGCCTCCCGAACGAAGTCGTCATCGTGACCAAGAACAAGCTCGACGGCGTCGCCGGCGCGGCGGCTCGCACCCCCTTGGTGCCGCTATCGACCGCGACCGACTCGAATTCTTCATGCAAGGCAAGCTGCTCGACCATCGCGTCGCGCAATTCGGCATCATCGTCCACGATCAGGATCTTGCGGGTATTCGTCATGGCCGCCATCTCCGGAAACTGCCCATCACGCAATGCCCAGCCGCCCCTTGAGATGACGAGGTTGCTCCGGGTCCGCCCCATTGGGCGGCCTCTCGTCATTGATGCTTGCCCCGTTTTACCGTGTCCCGTCCGAAAATCCATATCCGGACGTAATGATGGTCGCCCGCGCCGTCGGCAGCTGCGGCGGAAACAATGGCCGGTCAGAGCGTCCTCACACTCCGGCGAACCAGTTGTAGCCGCGGTCTTCCCAAAATCCGCCCGGGAAGCGGTTGGTCACAAATATCGCCGTGATCCATTTCGGATTCTTGAACCCAAGCTTAGTTGGAATCCGCAGCTTGAGCGGATAACCGTAGCGGGGCGCCAAGATCTCATCGGAAATCTTGAAGGTGAGGAAGGTTTGGGGGTGCAGCGCCGATGCCATGTCGATGCTGGAATAATATCCGTCGGCGCATTCGAAGCCGACATATTTTGCGGTCAAGTCCGCGCGGATGCGCTGCAGGAAGGTCCGGAACGGGACCCCGGTCCATTTGCCGATCATGCTCCAGCCTTCGACGCAAACGTGCCGCGTCACCTGTGATTCCTGGGGCAGCTGATAGAGCTCTTGCAGCGTCCACGGCGTCCTGCGGTCGATCAGCCCGGATAAAATAAGCCTGTAGGTCGCCCCGTCAATTTTGGGGGCTTGGCTCTGACCGAAATAGGCGTTGTACCGAAACTCCTTGATCGCCTGGCTTTCCGGGTAGGTCGGCATCAGCCGCCGGGGATTGAAGATTAAAGCTTGGGCGCGGTCGTTCCATCGTGAAATGCCGTCGAGCACGCTCTGCACCGCGCTGGTATCGGTGACGTCGCAGCCGGTCAGCATTGTCAGCGCGCCGATGCTGAGACCTTGCTTGAGAAACAGCCGGCGCTCGATTTCGCGCGCGCCAGCGCTCGTGCGCAGAAGCTCTCTCGATTCACCGCTATCGCGGGGCGGCTTGGTGCTGGGGGTCTCGGCCATGCTCAGTCCTCGCTGTGCGCTTCCTGCGCGCTGGCGCGGCCGGTGATCATGGCCGGCAGCGTCTTCGGAACGATGATGACGAGCGCAATATGCACGATGAGGAACGCAACGATCGCAGTCATGACGAGGAAATGGATCACGCGCGCCACATCGAAACCGCCGAACAGCCACGCCAATTCCTGAAACTGCCCGGGCTTCCAGATCGCAAGCCCGGACAGAACCATGATCACGCCCGCGGCCACCACGCCGAGATAGAGGGCCTTCTGCACGGCGTTGTAGACGCCAAGCCGGTGCGGCAGCCGAAATCGGAGCGCCGCCATAGTGTCGCGCAGGACGGCTGTCGGGCCCACCGGGAAGAACGCCCGCCGGAAATGCCCGGAGAAAATTCCGTACGTGAGATAGACGGTGCCGTTGATGGCGAGCAGCCACATGCCGGCAAAGTGCCATTGCAAGGCGCCGGCAAGCCCATCTTCGTTGTGAAGGTCCACCGAGCCGTCGTAATTGCCCCCGAGCGTGAGCTCGACTGGAAAATGGAACGGAAAAATCGGCTCGGAATTGTAGATGCGCCATCCGCTCATGATCATGATGATCATCGCGAGCGCGTTGAGCCAATGGGTGATCCGCACGGTCAGGGGATGCACGATCACTTTCGAAACGGGGTGCAAACGTCCGGCCGTGATGTCAGTCACTGTCGCCTCCCGCTGCTCGCGCTTTGTCGATCGGCACAAGTCCCGCCGATTTGAACGCCGCTTGCGCCGCTGCAACCTTCAGAAACGTCATGAACGGGTGGGTATCCGATTGCGGATCGCGGGCCTGCGCAACGACATATTCTATTGGCGGCTGGTCCAGCAGCGGCAGCGGCAACACGAGCTTGAAGCCGGAGGTCGCATCGGTCGAATAGACGATGCCGAGCCGTGCCTTGTCGGTCGCAAGGAGATTGACCACGCCGGCGGAGCTTTCGGCGACGGCGACGGCCTTATTGCCATCGTCGACCACGATGCCAATTTTGCGCAGCAGCTCGACCGCGCGGGCTCCGGCCGGGTCGCGGTCTGGATTGGCGATCGCAAGCCGCTTGCCCGCGATCAATCGAGAAATATCGGCGAGACCCGCATCGGCGGTGGGCGCGCTGCCGCCCTCGGTGCCGATGAGAACCAAGCCGTTGCGTAACGCGCGGCTGATTGTGGCGGCGTGGATGATTTTGGCACGCGTGGCCTCCTCCGTTGCGGCGCCAGCGAGCACAAAAATCACGTCGCAGCGTGCACCGCGATCGATCTGGGCATAGGAAAGGTCGGTCGGAGCGACGAAGACGTTGACGCGCGTGCCAGTGCGCGCTTGCCACAGCGAGCCGACCGATTTGAGCGCCTTCTCCAGGGCGGGCTCACCATAGACGACGAGGTCCCGTCCATCGGCAGCGGCAGGCGCCAAGAGTGCGACTGCGCATAACAAAGATCCGATGGCGCAAAGCCACAGGCCTCCGCGGGGCAAGCCGCCAGCATTCGATCGGCCGCCCAAGACGCCCACCGATACTCCCCAACGTTCGAGTTCGCGCATGGAGCATGATCCGGAATCTGTTCGAAAGCTCGCGCGACAATCGTGCCGCGTCACCCTTAGTCTGGCCGAAATCGAATTTTCGCTACACAGGCCACGCAGTCCACCGACATCAGTTCGAGAATGGCTTCCTGCCGATGACGCCCTCGATCGGTTTGTACAACTCCTTCGCAAGATTGGCATAGAGTTCTCCAATCTTGGTCGCGTGAGCGACGAAGCCTTCATACGTCGTCTTCACGTATTCGGTTTGCACTTCGAACGCCTTTTCCACCGTTTTGGCGCCCATGAGCTTCTCTGTAGCAGCCGTGTGATCCTCGAGCGATCTCTTGGAGTAATTTGCAAACTCGACGGCAATTGCCTGGAAGGTCTTCGACATGGCGCCAAACGATTTCATCGCAGCCTCCATGTTTTCCTTCTGTATCTCGTCAATGTTCTTTGGCATGTTCATCCTCCGACTGCTTTTCGTGGATTGACCCTTAGCCGATCATTGCAACGGCTTGAGCTCACCCATCATCTTTGATGTGAATTCCGAAACCGTCGGGTGAATGTGCATCGCACGTTGCATGACCGTGTGGGCGTACTCGACGCCGCGCCGCGATGCGCCCGCGACGGCCTCCTTGTGCGCCTTGATCGCCTTCATGCCCACGGGGCCGCCGATCGCCGCCCCGTAGTCACCAGCACGACGCGCTAGATAAGCCGCGCAGGCACTCGCGACCAGCGTCTTGGTGGGCGTGCATCCGGTATTGACGCAGGTGTCGCCAAAGAACTTGCGTTCGATCACGGCCACCGTCTGGCCCGCAGCTACAAGGCGCCGCGCCAGTGACGGGCCAGACTGCCCGGTTCGAATGATAATGGCGTCGTAGTGACCCATGATGTGCCCTCGTCGAAGCTAATAAGTCCACGCCTCGTGTTTATTCCGCGGCGACCGCAAGATGGGGCATTGCTTCGTGCAGGATTACGCCTTCGATCGGATCAAAATCTCCCTGCCACGGCGCTTGCTTGAGTGCTCGCATCGTGGCCTCGTAACCTGCCTCTCGGCGCATGCTGATCCCGGAAGGACTGAAATCGATATCTTTAGTGTGGTTCTCGTTTTCGAGACGTGGCGCCAAGAGGCGCACAACGTGCATCTGCGTCACGCACCCATACCCGGCCAGTTCGCGCACTGCCTCGCTCTTGCGTACGTCATCCGGAATGTGGCGAACCAACTGGCTGATCACATGGCGCAGTCGATGGGTCTGTTGCTGCCGGGTGATGTGGCTTGCGATGCGGCTCGAGTACTGAATGTCCTTCTGACGATGGAGAACTTCCCAGATTGATTGTGGCACCGGTCCCTCCGGGTTCCACAAGTGAACTGCGAAGATGAGAGAGTTGCGTCGTGGATTGTCATCGAAAATCACCTCAGTCGGCGTATTGGAAAGGATGCCGCCATCCCAATAGAATTCGCCATCGATACGGACGGCTGGAAACGCCGGCGGCAGCGCTCCGGATGCCATGATTTGTTCGGTCGTGATCTCGGACTGCCGACTGTCGAAATAATGCATCATGCTGGTGCGGACATTCGCAGCTCCGACAGTCAGCCGTGGCGCCCCTCTGTTAATGATCGAGAAGTCCACCAATTCGGCGAGTGTTTCGCGGAGCGACACGGTCGAATAGAAACCAGCGCGATCCATCCCCAACGGGATGTGCGCGCCCCAGAATGCCGGCAGGTTGGGCTTGAAGAATCCGGGGATGCCACTGACGAGTGTCGACCAGTACGACCACGCGTCGGAGAGTCCCGTCCACGCCGGCACGAACGGCCATGCGCGGGGCCGTTCCATCCTCTTCCAGAACTCATCGAGCTTCGTCAGGCGATCCTCAGGCTTATTGCCTGCGATGATGCTCGCATTGATAGCACCAATCGAGGTGCCGATGATCCAATCTGGTTCCACTCCCGCCTCGTGCAGTGCCTGATATACGCCAGCCTGGTAAGCGCCCAGGGCTCCACCGCCCTGAAGCACGAGCACGACTTGTCCGTTCGCCTTTTTTCGAAATTCATCGACCGCTCGTTGGACCATCGCCTTGGACATGTCACTCATCGCAGTCTCCACGACGTCCATAATGAGTGCGCTGCGCTCCCAATTTCAGTGTGCCGTCCAACCGCCATCAACGGGCAACGCGATGCCTGTAATTGAAGCGGCGGCGTCGGAAGCAAGAAAAACCGACAATGCCCCGAGCTCTTCGACGGTGGCGAAGCGCTTGTTGGGCTGTTGCGCGAGCAGAACGTCGCGGATCACCTTTTCGCGCGGGATATTGTGCGCCTTGGCTTGTCCGTCGATCTGCGCCTCCACGAGCGGGGTGTAAACGTAGCCCGGGCAGATCGCGTTGCAGGTGATGCCGTGCTCGGCGGTCTCAAGCGCTGTCACCTTGGTGAGGCCGACAATGCCGTGCTTGGCGGCGACGTAGGCGGACTTGAACGGGGATGCCACTAGCCCGTGCGCCGAGGCGATATTGATGATGCGGCCCCACTTGTTTGCGAGCATCGAGGGGAGCGCCAGCCGGGTCGTGTGAAAGGCCGATGACAGGTCGATGGCGAGGATGGCGTCCCACTTGTCGGGCGGGAAATCCTGCAGCGGGGCGACATGCTGGATGCCCGCATTGTTGACCAGGATGT
>Ga0306925_10003990_pt1 | contig 13193 bp, 12 predicted proteins | sample flu12Cox44000176_FD_203755 | JGI IMG/M metagenome (GOLD analysis project Ga0306925, IMG submission 203755) | Lab enrichment of tropical soil microbial communities from Luquillo Experimental Forest, Puerto Rico - flux8day.12C.oxic.44.000.176 (v2)... | ecosystem: Environmental > Terrestrial >... | reverse complement strand
AATGACTCGACAGTGCTACGTTGCATTCGCAGATCTGGGGACATTGTGGTCACTATAAGGGCCACGGGAGCACCGACAACGATCGTTCTTGGCGTCCGCGGTCTGGCGCCACTCAGCAGCGCAAGTATTCGGACGATCGACGAGACCACCGATGTGACCAACCGGGATTGTGTTCGTAAAACTCCAACCAGCGGGGCGGCGCAGCCTGTGGCCGCGGAACACAGTAAAATAGATATTTGGGCGGCAAGCAATTGATTGCCCGGTCACGGCCGCCTGATCCGAGGAACCCACGAAGTTATGAACGCTACTAACCGCGAGCTGGAGACGCCGGCCGCGTCTCCAGCCGAGACGCCCAAGGCCTCCAATTTCATACGCGACATTATTCTTGCTGATCTTGAATCCAATAAGTTCGGTGGATGGGTGCACACCCGTTTTCCTCCCGAGCCTAACGGCTACCTACACCTGGGGCACGCCAAGTCGACCTATCTTAACTTCGGACTGGCGGCGGAATTTGGCGGCAAGACTAACCTTCGCTTCGACGACACCAATCCGGAAAAGGAAGAACAGGAGTATGTCGATTCGATCCTGCGCGACGTGCGCTGGCTGGGTTACGAGTGGGATGGCCTGTACTACGCCTCTGACTACTTTGATCAGCTCTACGCGTGGGCCCTGCAGTTGATCAAGGCAGGGAAGTCATATGTATGCGACCTGAGCGCGGAGGAAGTGCGCGAATACCGCGGCTCGCTGACCGAACCCGGCAAGGAGAGCCCTTACCGCAACCGCACGATAGAAGAGAACCTCGACCTGTTCGAGCGCATGCGCGCGGGTGAGTTTCCCGATGGATCGCGCACGCTGCGCGCCAAGATCGACATGGCGTCGCCGAATTTGAACATGCGTGATCCGGTGATGTATCGGATCCTGCGCGCCACGCACCACCGCACCGGCGACAAATGGTGTATCTACCCGATGTACGACTACGCGCACGGGCAGTCAGACTCGATCGAGCAGATCACCCACTCCATCTGCACACTGGAGTTCGAGGACCATCGCCCGCTTTACAACTGGTTTATCGAGCAACTGGGCATTTTTCCGTCGCAGCAGATTGAGTTTGACCGGCTGAACGTCACCTACACGCTGCTCAGCAAGCGTAAGCTCTTGCAGTTGGTGCAGGAGGGCCGGGTGAGCGGCTGGGATGATCCCCGCATGCCGACGATCTCCGGCATCCGGCGGCGCGGCTACACGCCGGAGGCACTTCGCAATTTCTGCGCCGCCATTGGCGCGTCGAAGACCAACGGCACCATCGAGCTGGCAATGCTCGAGCACTTTGTTCGCGAGGATCTGAACCGGCGCGCCCATAGGGCGATGGCGGTTCTTCGCCCGCTGAAAGTCGTGATCGATAACTACCCGGAAGGTCAGTCGGAACAGCTGCACGTGGTCAACAATCCGGAAGATCCCAGCGCCGGAACTCGCGCGGTTCCGTTCTCGCGCGAGCTCTACATCGAGCAGGATGACTTCCGGGAAGAGCCGCCGAAGAAATTCTTCCGCTTAGCTCCCGGACGCGAGGTCCGTTTGCGCGGCGGCTACTTCATCAAGGCTGCCCACGTGGTGAAGGATGCGAGCGGCGCAATTATCGAGGTGCATTGCACCTACGATCCCGAAACGCGCAGCGGCAGCGCGCCCGATGGACGCAAGGTGAAGGCGACCATCCACTGGGTCTCGGCGATTCACGCCGTGGATGCCGAAGTACGCCTTTACGAGAACCTCTTCAGCAAAGAAGACCCGAACGCTGTGGAAGAGGGCAGGGATTTCCTTTCTAACCTCAATCCCAACTCGCTTGAGGTGTTGGTCGATTGCAAACTGGAGCCCTCGCTCGCCACGGCGACCGCCGGGGACCGTTTCCAGTTCGAGCGCCTGGGTTACTTCTGCGTCGATCCGGATACCACATCGGAACGGCTGGTGTTCACCCGGACTGTGGCTCTGCGCGATACCTGGGCGAAGATCGAGGGCCGCGATAAAAGCACTGGTGTTTAATTTGCGAAAATCATCGACGTGTAGCTTCCAGGCCGATCTTGAAAACACCGAGAAGGCTGGACGGCGCCGCCGGTATCTCTTCGCGACACCTGGCCACGGCTCCGACAATCAACAGGGCAGGGGACTCAGGCGGCGATACGAGGCGCAACCCCGCCAGATCTGTCCACGCCATTTCTTGCTCAACGCGGAATGCGCTGGACACAACGACGCAGGGCGTTTGCGGTGACAGGCCCGCGGCGATCAGTTGTCTTCCGATTTCGCCGTAGCGGCCGTTGGGCATGTAGATGGCCAGCGTGGTATCGGCCGACGCGAATCGCTTAATCTCCGTGGGGCCCTTGCCTATAGCCTGTTGCGCGGTGAGAAATACAACGGCCGGGGAGCTCTCGCGATCGGTGAGCGGAATCCGGGCCTGCGCCGACGCGGCGACCGCAGCGGTGATTCCCGGCACGATCTCGAACTCGACTCCAGCCTTGCGCAGGGCTGCCATCTCCTCGGCGGCCCGTCCGAAGATCAGCGGATCGCCGCCCTTCAGCCGCACCACGGTCTCGGCACACCCGGAAAACTCCACCAGCAACTGGTTGATCGCGTCCTGGGTCATCCGCTTTTCGCCTGCCCGCTTGCCTACATCCACCAGCTGCGCGTGCGGACGAACCATCGCCAGAATGCTTTCCGCAACCAGTGCGTCATGCAGAACTACGTCGGCGGAGCGCAGGATGCGCACGGCCTTGACCGTCAGCAGCTCCGGATCTCCCGGGCCAGCGCCCACCAGATAGACCTTGCCCATCATGCCGCGCCTCGCTGCATGCTTTTGCGCTTTCTGGCGACTTGCAGGCGAGCAAACACTTCGCGGCTGGCCAGACGCGCGAGCACATGCTTTCGGGTGGCAAAGTCGGTACTTCGGTCCATCAGCGCCGCCCGGACCCGACCTAGCCAGTCGAGCCATTCCCCATACTCAGGCCCGAATTCTGCTTCCAGCTCTTTTCTCAGGCGCTGAGCCAGCGAGGGGCTCAGTCCCGCCGTCGAAATGGCAATCTGCAGCGCCCCACGACGAACCACCGCAGGAAAATAGAAATGGCATCGCGGCGGCTGGTCCACGGCGTTGCACAAAATGCCGCGACGATCGGCTTCGCGGAAAATCAGTTCATTTGTCGCTTGGTCGGAGGTTGCTGCGATGACCAGGAACGCACCGTCCAAGTCAGAAATCTCGAAGCGGCGCGCAACCCATTCGAATGATCCACGCCGCGCATGATCGGCCAGGTTAGCGGTGAGCGTGGGCGACACGACCGTAACCCTGGCCCCCGATATCAGCAGGCTCTCGACCTTCGACTCGGCAATGTCGCCGCCACCCACCACCGCGCAGTGACGGCCGGCGAGTTTGACGAACATCGGGAACAGCGCTGCATTCGATGGGCTCATCCTTCGACTCCGTGCGGCACGCGGCCCGGAGACAAATCGCGCGCCTCGGCCGGAACCAGCCCGCCCGCTAGAAACGCGCGAATCTCTTCCGTCGAATGCCGGGCAAAGAACCGCCGCAAGTTTTCACCCCGCTCCTTCATCATCTGGTATTGTCCAAGTAGCCGCTCGATGGCTGCCGGAACTTCATCCGCCGGGCAGCGGTAGCCAACCGGCCGCGCAATGGCCTGGTGCTTGCCCACAGCGCCGCCCACGCAGAAGTAGTAGGCATCCACCAGCTGGCCGTCCTGCTTGATTTTCTTGCCCTCCAATCCGAGATCGGCAATCCAGTGTTGGCCGCAGCTGTTTGGGCATCCTGTGATATGCAATTTCAGGTGCTGTTCGAATCCCGGTAAGCGATCGTCCAACTCTTCGACCAGCCAGCGCGCGAAGGACTTGGTTTCCGTGATCGCAATCTTGCAGAACTCGGTGCCTGAGCAAGCGATGACGCCCCGGCGAAACCGAGATCCTTCCACCGGCAAGCCTGACAATGTCAGACCATCGGCAACTGCCGCTACGTTACGTTGCGGTACATTGACGATCAGCAGGTTCTGCATGTTGGTAGAGCGAAGCTCCCCGCCGGCGTAGCGTTCGGCAAGATCGGCGGCTACACGCAGTTGCTCCGAGGTGATCCGCCCGCGAAGCACCGAAGCCCCAACGTAGAAATATCCTGGTTGTTTCTGGGCGTGGATCCCGACATGGTCGCGATATACATCTTCGGGTAGGTCTTCTCGGACGGCCGGCGCAAGTTCGAACCCGATGTGATGTTGCAATTCGTCGAGAAACCGGTCCCCCGTCCATCCGTGTTTGAGAAATAGAAACTTCAGGCGGGCCCGTTCGCGACTTTCGCGCAGCACGTCGCTCTCGCGAAAAATCGTTGCAATCCCCTTGAGTACCGGCAATACCTGATCCGGTAGAACGAATGCGTTCAAACGCTGCCCGAGATGCGGATCGGTGGAAAGTCCTCCGCCCACACGTAGCGAGAAGCCGATCTCATCGCCATCGCGCCGCACCGCCGTGAGCCCAATGTCATTGATCTCCGGATACGAGCACCAGACGTTGCAGCCCGTGATGCAGATTTTGAATTTGCGGGGCAGATTGTAGAACTCGGCATTGCCGACGAACTGCCGATTCGCCACAGCAACCAGGGGCGAAGCATCAAAGACCTCGTCGCCGTCGACGCCTGCCAGCGGGCATCCGACAATGTTGCGGACATCGTCGCCGCAGGAACCCATCGTGGTCAGGCCGACGCGCCATAGGTTCTCCAGCACATCGGGAAGGTCTTCGATCGTCACCCAGTGAAGCTGGATGTTTTGCCGGACCGTAATGTCAGCTGTGTCGCGCGCATATTTGCGCACCACCTCGGCGATGGTTCGTACCTGGTGCGACAACAGCAATCCGTTGGGAATGCGGATGCGGACCATGAAATAGGGGACGGCTCTGCCTTCGCCGCCCGTGCCGCCAACCGCACCAACGCCGTCTCCCTGCGTGTAAACGCCCCAGAAACGGAAGTAGGTGCCCAACCACTCCGGCGGGATCGATGCGTGTCCCTGGCGCGCGAAGGCGCGAATTTCGTCTAGGCACTGCCAAGCGTTTTTCTCGCGCTTGAGACGCTCGATCCTTTGCGCCTTGGTTTCATTGACCGCTGTGTTCATCGCCCGCCTCTCGCCGCAAAAAAGAAAAAACCCACGTGTCAGATGGAGGTCTGACGCGTGGGTTAGGGATAAACCGTTTGGAGAAGTGCTAGGTAGTATTCCTCTCAGCGCCAGAACATGTGGACCCGCAACAACAGCAGCAGGTCAACCGGCAACACACATTCTGACGTCTGCACAACATGATTGAAAAACTCTACCTTGGTTCGATGGATTGGTCAACCGGAGGACTCAAATAAATTACCATTTGAAGCCGAGTCGCCCACGGCCATGGGAAGGTTTGGTGACAACGACAGCACACCGGTGCTACCGCAATCTCACTCGAACCTTTGGAGGTGGTCTCCGCGCGGGTTACCGCAGCATGCGGGCCCCGGGGAGTTCAACCGCGCATGCCGTACGATGTTGGCCTCGAAGGAGGGGAGGAACTACATGACACGTGGACCGGCTGTTCTGCTGTGTACGATGCTAGCAATTGGGTTGGTTCCGGCTTTTAGCCAAACCGTGCCCCCACCAAGCACGCTTTCGGTGGCGAAAGAGTTGCGCGACAACTTCGTTGACGTCGACCGCAGGCTGCTGGACATGGCAAAGGACTGGCCAGCCGACAAATACGACTACAAACTCAAGCCTGAAATGCGCAGCTTCGGCACAGTCCTTGTCCATGTCGCCTCCGGCAACGTGTATGCTGCCAAGAAGGGCCGCGGCGAGAACGTGAAGTGGGACGAACTGGATCCGGCGAAGTATCCCGACAAGGCATCAGTGGTTGCCCTTCTGGAGAAGTCATTCGCTGAGTCGGAAGCGGTGCTGGCCAAGTTGCCGCCAGAATCATTCGCCCATACGGTCGAGCCCTGGCTGGATGTCCTGGAGCACCCGGGCGAACACTACGGCCTGCTGGTGGCATATTACCGGGCGAATGGAGTGGTGCCTCCGGAATCTCGTCCCAAGAAATAAGCGCAGAATCTGCCTCCCGTAATAGGGCCCTGCCACGCATTGAGGACGGCAGTACAGAAGAATTGAGATGGGTGCGGACGAGCCAGCACCTTCACTCCCCGCGGGCGGCAGCGCCCATGGCAAGCAATACACGATGCCAAACGAAGTGACCGCCCCTACGAAGCCTGGCTCCAGCCCTGGAGCGCGTAGACGAGTCAAACAAAGAAGACGAGGATGGCCGCTACGCCAAGGATTTTGTTCACATAAGCGCCTGCCAACCTACGATTGTGGAACCACAGATGGCGCGATGAAAGGACGCGGGTCACCGACGCACGTGAGATGTCACTGCGGGCGACGTCTGCAGACTGGGCCTAGTTGTGCTTCACAAACTCCGCATTCTTCTGATTGGTCAGCGAGTTGTAGAGCGTTTCGATGAAAACGTCGGAAGTGACGAAGTCGCCTGAGTATTTTTTGTCCCAGGCGGCGAGGATTTTGTCCTTCTTCATCTGGTCCACTGTCTTGCCTGACTTGAGGGCGGCCTGCACGGCGGCGCTGGTCGCCTTGAGCATGGTAGCGTAGTCGCGGACGTCGCCGAGTGTCGCGATCTGACCGTGACCCGGGATGACCTTGACGTCCGCCGGCAGCACGGCAGCCACCTTCTCGCAAGCGGCGATCATGCCTTGCACGCTACCTCCGGCGGTGACGTCGATAAAGGGGTAGCCGTAGCGCACGAAGTCATCGCCCATGTGCACCACGTTGGCTTTGGGAAAAAATACAATCGCGTCGCCGTCGGTGTGGCCGGCAGGAAAGTGCAGCGCACGAATGTCCTCGCCGTTGAGATGCACGGTTACATCGTGATCGAAGGTGATGATGGGCAGCGCACCCTTGGGAGCGGCTTTCATGTCCATGCTCAAAGAACCACCATTGCCGGCCCTGCCGCCGGTCTCCAGGCGCTTGCGGACGCTGTCCTGCGCGATGACCGTCGAACCCGCGGTGGCGAAGGGGAGGTTTCCGCCGGTGTGGTCGCCGTGGTAGTGCGTGTTGATGACGAAGCGCACCGGCTTGTCGGTCACGCCCAGCGATTTCAGCGCAGCGGCGATTTTGTCGGCCAGTGGAGCGTATTGGTCATCGACAATGACGATGCCGTCTTCGCCGACTGAGGCGGCGATGTTCCCGCCCGAGCCTTCCAGCATGTAAAGGTTTCCGGAAACCTTCGTGACTTTGATCTGAACCTTGGCAAAGTCCTGGTCCTGCGCCGAAGCCAGCGCGCTGAAACATAACAATGCGATGAACGCTATTTTGCGCACCGATACCTCCCCACCCGCGAAATCGCAGGATTATAGCATCGCCTGGAAAAAGCAGCAGAAATGGGTAGCGCCGTCGGGCTTATTCGTATGGCGACATCGTCAGTGTCGTGCGGTCGGCGCTGCAAACCCATAGCCTGCTTCCGATGACGCGGCCACAGGTGAGGGGCGTATCGGCCTTGACAGGCAGCGACGTCGCGGTTGTCAGGTCCCAGACTAATTCGTGTGGTGGCTTCACCCCAGCACCATCGAGATAAGCCGTCGCTGCGCGCTGTGTGCTTCCCAGGACATCGATTCCGACGATGTAGGAGCCCGATTCCTGAGGAAGCTGGCGAACTTCCTTCGCCGTGGCGCTGTCGAGCACGGTAATTCGCGCATCGGCGCCGCCGGCCAGCACCTGTTTTCCGTCCGGCGAGAATGCCAGCGCAAACGTTTCCAGCAGGAATCCGCGGTACTCTCGCATTTTCCGCCAGGTTGCGGTGTCGTACCAGCGAATCACGGTGTCATCTCCGGCGGTAACCAGCAGTTTGCCGTCGGGACTGATCGCGCAGGCGATCAGCCCGCCAAAGTCGAATGGCAACGTCGCCCGGAGGGTTGGAGTGTCCGTGACCTCCCAAACCTGGGCAGGATGGTCTACCGGACCAACCACGATGGCCTTTGCGTCCGGGAAAAAGTACACCGTATCGACTCGGCGCGTGTCGGCGTTCCAGCGTTTTGACGGACCTGTACCCTTGCTGGGTACAACCTCGACTGTGCCGTCGTCATTTCCAACCGCCAACCAGCTTCCATCCGGGGAATAGGCAAAACTGTTCGCCCGCTGCTCGGCAGGAAAGACCCGCTGTTGGATTCCCTCCGGAACGTCAACCAGACGCACGCTATGGTCCTTGCAGTGCACGGCAACCTGGGTACCGGTTGGCGAGAGCGCTTGATATCGCGACTCGCAAGGTAGCTGTACGCGCATGATCGGCTTGGATGGCTGTGCCACTACAACTGCGCAAAAGCTCAGAAAGCTGACTGCCGTCAGCGCGCGCATCACAGGGTCTCCAGTACCACGTCGAAGTTGACTGCGGCAATGATCTGTTTGGGATCGCCCTTGATCACCACCGGACGCACCAGTTCGCGGCTGGTAATCAGCGGATCGCGCTTGTAGTTCTTGTCGGGATCGCCCTCGAACACGGGATCGGTCGCGAAGTACAACTGCGTGATCAGCGGCTTGTGCCCGGGCGCACTGACCAGATAATGCACGTGCTGGCACACTCGATCGGGATAGTGCCCCGGCATCACGGAGTCGACGGCATAGCTTGCCTTCGTTCCCGGATTCAGTACAGCGCGATAGCGGTAACCTTCATTGTCGTAGTGGCCGAGGTAGTCGGTTTGCCAGATTTCGACCTTCGCATCGGGAACGACGTCGCCCCGCGTGTCATACACCAGGCCGGAGATGGCCAGTGGCATTCCGGGATCGTTGGGCGCGCGGAGAACGCTGGTGTTCGGGGCTTCCCGCTTGTAGAACGGACCTAGCTCACAGAATGGAGTGGGTTGCCGCTTCTTCTCGGCCTCGTCCCACTCGGTTGCGACAGCGGTTAACGGAATTGATGCAGCCAATGTGAGCGCGCCGAAGGCGGCGCAGCATTCCAATAATTCGCGACGCGTGCAGGTCATGCCATCCCCTTTTGCTGAGGATGGACTATAAACCGACTTGCGTTTTTCGCCAAACGAAATAAGCTGCGACTATCGCGCAGCGGTGGCTGCCACTTTCTGGCCTCTTCGCAGCTTGGCCGCTTTTATTGTGTTGCTCATCAGCATGGCGATGGTGAGGGGGCCCACGCCGCCGGGAACGGGCGTGATTGCTCCGGCGATCTCTGCGACTGTGGGATCGACATCGCCGATCAGCGTGGAACCGTGCTTAGCGAAGCTCTGCTGGCGCTTGGCATCACCGGCGAAGTACTTCTGGAACTCGGCGGGATCGGTGATCTTGTTCATGCCGACGTCGATCACGGTTGCGCCCGGCTTCACGAAGTCGGCTGTGATCATGCCCGCGCGGCCGATGGCGGCGACCAGGATGTCGGCGCGGCGGCAGACCCCGGGCAGATCGCGTGTCTTGGAGTGGCAAACCGTGACCGTGGCGTTGCCGTTAATCAGCAGCATGGCCACCGGCTTTCCGACGATGTCACTGCGACCCACGACAACAGCATCCGCTCCTGCGATCGGAATGTTGCTGCGCTTGAGGATCTCGATCACACCCGCAGGAGTGCACGGCACCAGGCCGGGACGTTGCGTCGACAGATAGCCAACGTTCATGGGATGAAATCCGTCCACGTCCTTCTCCGGTGAGACCGCCAGCAGTACCTTCTTGGAATCGACGTGCGCGGGTAGCGGCAGTTGCACCAGGATGCCGTCGATCTCGTCGCGGCGGTTGAGGTCGCCTACCAGCGCCAGCAATTCCTGAGTCGACGACGATTCCGGCGGCGTGATCCTCTCGCTCAAAAAGCCCAGTTCTTCACAGGCCTTTACCTTGCTGCGCACGTAAATCTCTGAGGCCGGATTGTGGCCGACCAACACCACGGCAAGGCCGGGCCGCAGCCCGTCGGCGGTGAGTTGTTGGACCTCGTTGCCAACTTCCGCTCGAATCTGCGCCGCGATCTTAGCTCCATCAAGAATGACTGCCGGCATGGGTCCTCCAGGAATCGGTACGAACCCCTAGTTTAGCGCGTGGATTGCAGCGATAAGCTGTGGGCTCAGACCCGTTTGGCTGCTCGACCGGTCTCCCAGGTGTATTCCGCCTGCGCGAGATGACGAATGGGCTGCGGGAAATCTCGGCCTCTGTTCGCAGATCGGGGCCGGTATCGATGCGCTGTCACCTCCGTTGCTACAATTGGAACACGCTATGATTCCGCCGGACCTGCTGGAAGCTCTCGCCTGCCCCGTCTGTCGCAAGCCGCTGGTTCTACGCGGCGAAGACAGCTTCAAGTGCAACGACTGCCGGCGCGTTTACCCAATTCGGGAAGGAATTCCCGTTTTACAGGCGCCAGAAGCCACCATCGAACCGTTCTGAGTCATGGCTGAGGCTGAGATGTCCGGTTGAGCCAGACTTTTGGCTCGCACCCTGCGATAGTTGCCTTAGATACATCCCTCCCGACCACATCCACTGCTACTTCAGTCGTACGTCCCGCAGGTCGTTCATAACATTCGGCTAACTTAGCGTTGTCTGATCTGGCGCTCCGTCTTGCTTGTTTCCGGCTAGGGGGAGCGCGGCAACATCCGGCACACCCGCCTGCAACTAACGCACAAATTAGGTGTTCGAATCAACAAAAGTCGTCGATTTATGGGGATGAGACGGATGTTCGGCACTTGGATTGCTGCAACTTTATTGTCGGCTCGTCCGTCTAACGAGAAAAGCCCAATAGGGTCGGAGGTGAGTTCGATGGCAGAAAAATTTTCCGTCCCGGAATTGGCGGCGCTGAGGAGCGAACTGCTGATGGGTTTTGACTCCAAGGATGCCGCCGAGTTGGTCCAGCTCTTTCTGGCTGGACACGGCTACGGCGTTTCACCTGAGGCAGCCCGCTACGCGGTAAGCCGGGTGGGCCTCATGGGCAATACGCTGGAGGTGTTCCAGCGGGAACTGGAGAGCATCGCCCTGGCAATGTGAGTGGGCCGGCTCCCCGTGTGCTCGCCGTAAATCCGGCGATGCGGTGACGAATGAATTTGCTAGGCCACTTCGCTTAACGGGTTGCGCGTAACGCCAGAACCTGGACGTGAAGCTGCAATTCCAAGCGAGTAAATAAGCCCGGGCGAACCTTCTCGGGCTTGTTCTTTCTCCGCTCCCGCTGAGTGGACCGAGATGGTTGCAGCGGTAGTGAGCCAGTCTCCGTTTTGCCCACAAACCAGACGGTTAGAGTGTGCATGATGCTCAGGGCCTAACGGCGTATGAACCGGCGAGTTGCCATGCCTTGACTTCCCGTATCTCTGGTTGATCGAAGATTACCGATTGACCAGGCAAGACTTCGCCGGTCGCAGTAGAAGACGTTGCACGCGTACGCGCCGCGCTGCTTCAACAGCTGAGAGCGCCTTGGGGGAAATGCGAGTTGTGTTAAGAGTGCTTTGGGGAAATGCGAGCACGTCAACGAGGTGCTCACAATTCTGGGCATCGCCTCTGAATACGGTAAGAACTGTATTGCAGGGGAAAGGCATGTTGGTGTATTTGCGTGTTTATTGGGCTCCAGGTGTTGACTCTCATAACTGCTTTGGGGATATCGCGGTGAGCGCTTTCAAGAATCTTGCGGGTTAGGGAGTGGGCGCGATGTCATGTCTCATTTTCATGAGACGTGTTTGACTTGCTCGGTGCAGTTGATGTTGCCTCGTGTGGTCATTGTCGGTAGCGGCTTCGGAGGACTCGTCGCAGCCCGTGCTCTGCGCAACACTCCAGTTAGGGTGACGCTGATCAACAAGCGAAATTATCACATCTTTCGACCGATGCTGTACCAGGTCGCAAGGGGGCTGCTTTCTGCGGATGAAATCTCCGGCCCTTTGCGTTCAATCTTCAGTCATCAAGAAAACGTTGATGTGCTCTTGGATGAAGTCACGGGCATCAACCCAGACCAACACATTATCCATCTGACACGAGGTGAGTTGCTGTACGACTTCCTAATCCTCGCGACTGGCATTCAGTGCAACTATTTTGGGCACGACGAATGGCGACACTTCGCACGAGGCCTCGAATCGCTCGATGATGGCAATCGCAGGCCGGACATGCTAGTAGCCAACTTGCGGTTTGCAGGGTTCGCGGGCTTCCCAGCATGGGTCATCTGGGCGATCGTGCATATTTACTTTCTCGTTGGATTTGCCGATCGGCTCTTCGTGCTGCTGCAATTTGGACTTGCTTTGCTCACCAAACGTCGTCCAGTGCGGGTCCTGCCGGTGGAGCCGCCCTCGGCGCAGAAATTCATCGATCCCGCGGCTGGATACTCAAGAAGCGCTGCGTGCCCAGGCAGCTGGCCGCTAACGCACCTAGAGCAAGCGACCACATAGGAGGATCGACAGTAACGCTGACACCAGCTCACGGACAGAAATGAGAGCAGCACGAATTCATAGCTTCGGGGGACCGGAAATCATCGTCATTGAAGATGTGCCTCGTCTACAAGAGACCGATGGCTCTGAAATGCCTCGGTGAAGAATGAAGGAGACAATTATGAAAATCGTAGTGATTGGCGGTACTGGACTCATTGGCTCAAAGCTTGTCAACAAGCTTCGCGAGCACGGGCACGAAGCGGTAGCGGCAGCACCCAACACCGGGGTCAACACCGTCACGGGCGAAGGACTGGCCGGAGTGCTGAAAGGTGCCTCGGTAGTGGTTGACGTATCAAACTCTCCCTCCTGGCAGGAGGCAGCAGTGCTGAAGTTCTTTGAGACATCAACCCGTAACCTCCTCACCTATGAAGCGGCCGCAGGGGTGGGACATCACGTCGCATTATCGGTTGTAGGAACCGACCGGCTGGCTGAGAGTGGTTACTTCCGGGCCAAGATTGCACAGGAGAAATTGATCACAGAATCTTCCATTCCCTACTCCATCGTGCATGCAACGCAGTTTTTCGAGTTCCTCAAGGGCCTTGCCGACATTTCCATGGTGGGCGACAAGGTGCACTTGCCACATGTGCTCTTCCAGCCGATGGCCGCCGACGATGTCGCGAGTGCCGTGGGAAAAATTGCGGTGGGCCCGCCGGTAAACGGCATCGTCGAAATTGCAGGCCCGGAACAGTTTCGCGTGGATGAACTAGTCCGGCGCCGCCTAGCCTCGCTCAACGATCCCCGCGAAGTCGTCGCGGACCCCACC
>Ga0306925_10003988_pt1 | contig 13200 bp, 15 predicted proteins | sample flu12Cox44000176_FD_203755 | JGI IMG/M metagenome (GOLD analysis project Ga0306925, IMG submission 203755) | Lab enrichment of tropical soil microbial communities from Luquillo Experimental Forest, Puerto Rico - flux8day.12C.oxic.44.000.176 (v2)... | ecosystem: Environmental > Terrestrial >... | reverse complement strand
GAGACGTTCGATGCGCTATAATCCATTTGTTGATGCCTGGCTGTTCTTGACCGGCAACACCGACGAGCATCGGGCGAGCGGCATCGGCTGGCTAATAACCGCGCTGTTTCTTGCGCTATTCGCCGCCAGCGTTTGGATCGCTTGGATCAATTGGCGCCAAGACGCAAAGCAACGAACGAGCGGGCACATTGCCACGTGGTTCATGCGCGTGATGATCGGAATCATGTTCTATCAAGGGTCGATTTGGAAGCTGCCCTTCCCCGTCAATGGCGGTTTCGCGGCGTCGGTGCGTTCGATCGCTGAGAATGCCGCATTTGAGTTCCACAGAGAAATCGCAAAGAACGTCTTCATACCGCTGCTGCCCGTTCTCGACCCCGTGACATACTTCACCGAGCTGTTCCTGGCGATTTCGTTCATCCTCGGCTTCCTGGTGCGGTCAATGGCCGTGGTCGGAATGTTGTTCGTCGCCCAGCTTTGGCTTGGACTGTATCGCCAGCCCGAGGAATGGCCCTGGCTCTACGTGTTTTTGATATTCGTCCAGGGTTTCTTCTTCGTGACCGATGCGGGCAAAACACTAGGACTGGATGGCCTCATCGCGCGATCGGAAGCCGGTCCGTTCAAAGGGAGCGGAGTGCTGGCTCGCCTCTATCGCGCCATCGCCTGATCCTATTAAGGGCAATCTTAGCCGCCCGCGTAGCCGGGCCCAGGGGCAGCTCACGCAGGCGCTTGGCGCGGAGTTTTGCCTAACGCGCAGGTCCGAGAAAGCCAACGCAAGCGTTATGAATGGCTGCTACTTCTCCGCTTACCCCGGCGTTTATTGCCATGCCGTTGAAGATCGGAACAGCTAATAAAGGCGCCACGGTTCTTCCGCCATCAAAAATATCGATCTGGTAACCGGCCTGAAGCTCATCGCCGGGTGGACTCGTTGGCCCCGAGTGGCCCTTTGGAAACACGATTGTCTTCATCGTTCCGTCGGTCTGGGTAGGGCAGAGTTGTGTCGAGAACTGTCCACCTTGTTTTTCCCCTAGCATGGTGTAGCGGACACGCCCATTTGCGGAAAGCGTGTCGCGATCACAGCCGCAAAAGGTGATGCCGTTGGCACCAACACCAAAAAAGGCATATTCCAGCGTGAGGACGAGGTTGGTTGGATTGAGGAAGACAAACTCGGTGTTGCCAGTCGATATGGTCGAACCAGGAGGCTTAAAATCCGAAAATTGATCATCGAGCATCCAATGGCCTATCAGATAAGGACTGGAATCTTGCGCCGTCGCGACGCGCGCAGAACCTGCCGCTGCGCTCAGCGCCACCGCGCAGATTGCTGCAACGCGCACGAGCGCGGTACGGGCCGGACTCAATTTTGGGAACATGTTACCCTCCCAACGTTCAGGTGGCATTTACATTGCGACGTGAAGGTGCAGTCGCGTGCTGCGAGTGCACGAACGCGCCAGCTTGGCCATGGACCAAAAAGAGGGTCTGAGGAGGAGTAGCGCCCGCCGATGGCACTTCCTACTGCCCATCAACTATCGCCGTGGCTTCGGCTAGCCTGGATAGGGGCAGATAAGTTTGATTGTCGCCCGAAAAATTAGACCGTCAATCTTCGCCTGCTAAACCATTGACCTGATTGTGGTCGATTGAGTCGCTGAGGCGCGGAACAAATATGACAGATTGGAACTAGGATATACATCCTAATGCGCCAACGCACGCAGCGCTGCGCTTTTTGCAACGGAACGAACCAGTCGCACCAGCGCTCGCGCCCACTCATTCAATCCTATTACGCATTGACCAGCGGCCGGTTGCATTACGGCGGCTTAGGTTTGCTCGGCTGGCGTAGGAGGCGGCACGCTCAAGCGGTCGCCTGAACAAACAAACGATAAGGGGAAGCTGTTGCGGAACTCTCCGGCGTGCCTCGGCGTTCCTGATTGGGGCGATTTAGCTCTCGGAGGTGTGCAATGGATTGGCACCGCATCGAAGGAAACTGGAAGCAAGCTCAAGGCAAGATCAAAGAGAAGTGGGGTAAGCTCACCGACGACGATATGGCTCGGATCAACGGACAACGCGAACAACTCGAAGGTATAATCGAGCAACGTTACGGTATCGCCAAGGACATGGTGCGCAAAGATGTCGATGCTTGGTTGAAAAGCCAGACTTAAATCGAAAATTGTATGCATGCCGAGCGACCTGCCAGTAATTCGTTCCACCAAGGTCGACTTCGTGATGAATCTCAAGACTGCCAAGACGCTCGGTCTCACCGTTCCGCCGTCTTTGATCGCGCTCGCCGACGAGGTGATCGAATAGGTCACGTTTTTGCTGCGCTGTACTTTGGTCGCTAATGGCACATAGCGTCACTTCGCGGCAGCGCAGCAATCGGTCGCTTTCGGGGGTAAAGCCGACATCGGTGCTGCCTTGATCCATCTTGACGTGTGAGCCTCGCGGCCGGAGCCAAGCAGCTTGCGGCGTTTAGTCCTGACTTTGCGAAGTAGGGGAGTGGGGACGATCTTGGCCGAACGCATGGCGACAGGGGACCCGTTGCGCCTCGCTGCGCGCTGTCAGCTCTGCAAACGTGACAGCAGACGTGCGGTGGACGTTGGGTGCCACGCGCCACCGCCGCCGAACAGCCAGGGCTACTGATGTGTGGCTGCTGGTAGCGTCGGTTGCCAACCTTCGCTTTGATGAGACCTATGAATAAGGACAGCCGAGGTAATGGTTTTGATCTCGTTCGTTTGCATATCTTTACGCATGTTCAATTGGCCGTCGTCGGTCTTGAATTGACTTGCAGCAAGGTCCGTCAGCTTGGTGTATAGGTCAGCACATCGCGGAGATATGCGGTAGGCGATATTTGTTGGATCGGAGTGTCCGTCGTCCAGTTGAACGACCGCCGCCATGACGCAGTCGCCCCAAGCTTTAAGCGCTGCGTTCTCATTCTTTGCCGTAATGTCAGCTTGTGTTGAACAGCCTGCCAGCATCGCCGCAGCTAAACTGACGCCCACGGTGTGCTTCATCGCATTTCCCGACGTTCCGGCCCATTGTTAGTTTGCTCGCTTCCAATCCGTACCGCAATGCCAGAACTCTGCCCTGTAAGGGTCCCGCGCGGCAGGCCGACTTATAACACGCTATCGATGTTCGACCGTGGCGACACCGGAGCGTACTGAAACGCTATGACTTCCTTGGCCATCGCGGTTCTCGCCGACCCGGTCGCTCTTGCGGACGTTATCGGGGTAATAACGGACATCAGCCGGGGCGGCCAAAATGACGCTAATGACCCAAAGCGGACCTTCCCAGCCAACAATCGCTGCTGCGCAAAACGATGCCTAAGCCCCGTTCCTCCGGTTATGAATCCCTGCTGTAATTGCACCGTAGTCGGCGTGGTCCGGAAGTGGGGGCGAATATGCGGCGCCGCGATTTCGTCAAGGCAGTCGTTGGTTCGGCTACCACTGCTTGGCCTCTTATCGCGCGCGCGGAACAAAGCAATCGCATCCGGCGGATTGCCGTGCTGCAGACGCTCGATGAGAACGACCCGGACGCGCAGCGTCGCCTGGCGGCATTCGTCGATGGCTTGCGCCAGCGCGGTTGGGGAGAGGGCTCGGTAGTGATTGATGTTCTCTGGGGAAGTGGTGACACCGAGCGCACTCGACAATACGCAATCGAACTTATCTGCATGCAGCCGGACGTGATCTTTTGTGGGGGCTCAATTGCGTTACTGCCGCTAAAACGAGCAACCCGGACTATTCCGATTGTCTTCACCGGGATTTTCGATCCAGTCGGCAGTGGCTTGCGCCCAAAACGACGCCTTTGACCCATAGCGGAATCGGCAGTCCCAAATTGCTGCTGTGCAACGTAATCTCTCAATCCCATTTCGCCGATCGCCGATCCCTGATGTAATCGTTCACTGCAAGCCGTTGTCGGGGCGATTTGGTCGATCTTGCCCGCACTCAGCTTGGCGAGCTGGCCGGGCCCAAACGGGGTTACCGATGACCATTGCGTTCGAGCGTGTTATCCCGGTCTTTCGTATTTTCTCAGTGGAGAAGGCCCGAGAGTTCTACCTCGATTTTCTCGGCTTCAAGGTTGATTGGGAGGCCCGCTTCGGGCCAGACCTGCCGCTCTACATGCAGGTGTCGCGAGACGGGTTTGCCATCCATCTGAGCGAGCACCACGGCGACGCCACGCCTGGCTCTAAGGTGTTCGTCGCGGTGACTGGCGTGCGCGATCTGCATCGCGAACTCACCGACAAGAAATACCGCTACAACCGCCCTGGCCTACAGGAGCAGGAATGGGGCTTGAGCGAATTGACCGTGAACGATCCGTTCGGCAATCGCATCACCTTCGGCGAGCCAAAGGCGAAGCCTGCGGCATGAGCACGATGGGTTTAGATCGATCACCATGTCCGCTTTCGCGGTCGGTATCGGGTGCTTAACTGACATCCGACACGGCAAAATCGACGCTAATGACCCATCGCGACACTTTTAGACTGCCGAATTGCTGCTGCGCAAAATGACGCCCGTGCCCCATCGGTTCTTCCGAGGCGACGGCAAAAATAATGATGCGTGAGTTGATACGAAAGATTGAGACCGCCAAAGGCAAATAAAGATTTCTGTCGGCTCGGGCCAGCCACTACGATGCCGATGGATAGGGACCGGACTCTTACGTGATGCTATAGGTGCCGATAGGAATTTAGACTCCGCGTGTCGAAGTCATGATCTTGTCGTTATCGAAGCTGCATAATAACCGTGGGTGTCGGCACTGTGAGGGTGCCCCCATGTTCGGCGTTCTAAGAGACTTTGAGGCGCCGGAAATTCTAACAATCGTGTCCGCGACGGCCTTTGCGTTTATCGGCGTCGCTTACTTTTTCTGGATCGTGCAGTAAGCTCTGGCAGCTTAGCGTCGTTCACGGCGATCCGCCGCGGTACCTCACGACGGAGGCGGCAGCGTAGGATCGTGTCGGAAATCGGATCAATCAGCGTCGGCGGCGGCATCTGGCGCATTAGAACAAACTTCTGACGGAGATCTGCAAGTCGTCACGGATTGGATTGGGCATTTTGGGCGGGCAATGGAGGTACGCCTATGACCAATCACATTCGGGATTTTCCGGTCGTTCAGCTGGTTTTGATAGTTGTCGCCGGCATTTTCGCCGCCGAAGTAATCCATGAGATTGCTACTGGCGAAATCTGGTGGCCATTTTAGCGGCCTTCGGCAGCGGCAGCCCGGGGCCGGTACGAATGCTCGGCCCACGCTGAGTTACGGCGAGTAGCCCGCTTCAATTAGAGCGCCGCAGCGCAGCATCACGTTTGTTAAATTGCCACGTCAGCTGATCGCAGCGGTCGCACCGGAATGTCCACATTTCCGCGCCCGCGTTAAGCGGATCCGGCGCGCGCCGGATCCGGTTTGCTTCGCCGCTGCATTTCGCGCAAGGGATCGGCTGGATTTTATGGATCGTACCGCGCGAACGCTCGATCAAGTCGCGGCTCTCATCGATCAGCCCGAAGCTGCGCTCAATGGCCATCATCGTTTCGCGAACCAGCTTCAACATGATGCGGCTCCGATTCGTGCGATCCGCCGCCGTGATTGGTGCGGCCGACGAGCGAGTTCTAATTTACACTAGAAATAATTTACACTAGAAAATAGTCGTTGCCCAATGTATCGCGTAGAAAGCGAAAACGACCCAAGCTACCGTCAGGGCCACACCGAACGCCAAACTCGCAAATTGCAGCGCGCTGCCGCGATCTAGCATTGATCTCATCGCACCCACATCACAAACCAGTAAGGCTAACCATTTTAAGGCTCCCATTGCGACATGAGCGCGAATTTAGTGAGAAAAAGCTGCGCAAGCTTTGTGACCGTTCGGCGGAATTAGGGAACCGCGAGATTGTCACAGGCCGGTCAAAGCAAATCTACAATCGACAACGACAATTTGCGCTGACCCTGCGCTGTCCCTTTCACCGCACGGGTCAAGGCGGGGGCGCGTCCGCGGATGTACCGGCGGGCTCCCGCTTCACTATTGCGGCTACCGCAGCAGCTCCGACAGCTTGGCGACGTTGGCGACGCTGCGGATTGTGCCCGTCACAATCTGTATTTGCTGAGAGCTGTGATCTAACGGCAACACGGCGCGTCATCCCACCACAAGATCAAATGTTGTGCTTTATGCACAGCGGTTGACCAGGGCGGCGGGAAGCGGGTCGCGATCCGCAGCGCCTCGTCGTCAGCCCCTATGTCATATTTAAATGCAGTACCGCTGTAGCCAGAGATATTACTTAGCAGCGGTGTGCCGGGCATCGTGCGGGTGTAGGTGCGCGCGCATCTAACATCGTCGGACAAAGTAAAGGCGCCTTAACTCGTTTTTAGATCAAAACTTCACGACGCCGTTAAAGTTCAACGTTAGCATCGCCGGATCAGCAAGGAGGAGGCGAACATGACGCCCATAAGGTTCGGCCGAATCAAAAGTGAGAAGGAACAGCGCGAGCTGGCCGATATGGCCGCGGCCGTGGCTCGCTATCAGGGACCAATCACGTACTGCCGTCCGGGCGTCGCGCGCGGGCACCAAACTAAGGTGACCTATGATGCAATGCCTCGTCCACCAGAGCCTTGTGCAGAGGGGTAACTGGCCAAGTTGGGCAAGACGCTATCAGATTTTCTCCGCAGTCAAGCTGATAAGCGCAAAGCCGAAGGCGATAGCATTTGGAAATTGCTGATCGAGTCGGCCGAACACGTTGAAGCGCTTGAAGCTGATGAGCCCAAGTCGCCAAAACCAGAGGTGCGACAGAAAGCTACGAAGGCTCGGGCCGACTGACGCCTCAGTCTCTTCGACCGTCAAGGCGGCGGCGGAATCTCAGTCATTGACGCGCCTTTCGCGAGTGTAGTCGAACAGGCGCAGGAGTAGGAAGGCATAACCCCATTCGCGATGTCACAGATGTGTTGCTGAGGTTGTATAATTATCAATCAAGCCAGCGCGGCAACCGGGTGGAGTGCGTGACGCGAACCCGTACAAGCGACAACCCCAAGCATTGGTATGATCGAGCGGCCGAAATGCGGCTGCTGGCCTATGATATGAAGAACGAAGGTGCACAACGCCTGATGTTCAAATTAGCCGATGAATACGACCGGCTCGGTGATCGCGCCGCCGAGCGACAAGTAAAACACGCTAAACAATCCGCGCCCACGTCGGTCGGGTTAGCGCGACCCTAGCCGTTGAACAGCTCCGGCAGCCTGGCGATGTTGGCCGCGATGCGCCGCGCCTCGTCGTAGCCGTACAGCTTGGCGGCAGTTGCGCCGGGCAGATTTGCCCGATGAGCTTACGCACGTCGGCAAGCGTCTTGAGCATCAGCCGGAAATCACCAGTGGCCGTTAACGTTACGTCAAGCGGGACTACGGCTCGGCGGCTGAGTGGTACCAGAAGGCCGCCGGCAGGAATAACGCGGACGCCATGACCAGCCTCGGCCGGCTTTACGAAAACGGTCTGGGCGTCCCACGGGACTATGGCAAGGCGCGTGAGTGGTGGGAGAAGGCCGCCGCCTTGGACAACGCGACCGCCATGAACTATCTCGCGTGGCTTTACCAAAGCGGTCCGGGCGTCTTGCGCGACTTCGGCAAGGCGCGTGAGTGGTACGAGAAGGCCGCAGCGAAAGAGGCGCGCGAGCAGTTGGAGAAGGCCGCAGCCAAAGGCGACACGGACGCCAAGGCGCGCCTAAAGGAACTAGGCCCGCGCTAGGCACCTACTTCGTATGTTGGGACCGATTTGGCGACCCCAGCAAGTCGGGCAGCTTGGCAATATTGACGGCGATCCGCCGCGCCTCATCATAGCTCAATAGCTTGGCCGCAGTACGCCGGCCCTCCTGATGCTCATAATAGATGTATGCGAGCTTCTGGCCGGTGGCGTCGAGGACTGTAAAGCAGGCGGGGCCGTCATCGACGGTCCAGGGCGGTGGGAAGCGGCGGCGTTCTTGCATCCAACAAATATAGCGCACCCGCAGCTATTGCGGCTGACCGTCACCGACGTAATGTGTGGTAGCGGGGTAGGGCGGTGCTAAGAGGCCAACTGTCAGGCTCGCTTGATCAGTCTTAATATCAGCAGCAGGATCACCGCGCCGATAAAGGCGTTGATAATCGCACCGATGATGCCACCATCGATCGCAATGCCGATCTGCGGCAAGAGCCAGCCAGCGATCAAGCCGCCGACGATGCCGACGATGATGTCCCCAATCAGTCCGTAGCCGCCGCCCTTGACGACCATGCCAGCAAGCCAGCCAGCAACGCCGCCGACGATCAGCCAAATAATTAGGCTTTGTGCGTCCACAGTCTCCTCCCTCGTGCTGTTCTGGGCTGACGCAATATAGCAGTTGAGCGGTGACCCGCCCTGAAAAAGGAGACGGTTATGCACAGTGACGCAAACGAATACGCCGAAGCCGATACGCAGTTGCTAGCGATCAATATTTCGGATGATGAACTAGAGCGCGCCGCTATCGAGTTCGCGCAAGCCGCAACTTTCCACTGCACACAATACTGGCTTTGCCCTTTCTAGGACCAGATGGGAAGCGGCGCATCACCCAACCTAAGTGAGGGATGCGCCGAAAAGAACCATTACCACTTATATGGACCGAACATTAGGTGAGGGACGCTAAGTGCTTGTACCAAGTCATTTTGGCACTTCCTCCGTCCGCACCAAAGAAATCGATTTCCTCAAAGGGAAATCGCTCGACCGTCCGATTTTAGTAATCGGTCGCCAGCCGCTCAGCCAGTTCCACCAGGTTGCGGCGGACGCTGCGGCTGCGGATTTTGTCGAACGCGCGCGCGAGCGCGAGACCGTCCTTGTTGGCAAGCAATTCGGTGGTCTCCGGCGCGTCTGACTTGCTGGCTTTGGCGCGCGGCCCGTCTTCGAAGAAGAAAGCCGGCGTCACGCCGAGCAGATTGGCCATCTCCTGCAAGCGGCCGGCACCGACCCGATTGGCGCCCCTCTCGTATTTCTGGATTTGCTGGAACGTGATGCCGAGCCGTTTGGCCAAGTCAGTTTGACTCAAGTTGCGCGTCAGGCGCAGCATGCGAATGCGTTTGCCGATATGAACGTCGGTCGAGTTCGGCGAGCGTTGGCTCATCGTTAATTTCCTCCGGTTGTCGGGGAAGATTCCGTCGTTTCCGGTTACGTCACCGTGAGCTCCGCACCGGGACTGCGACCGGCCGTCTGGTCGGGCGGATCAGCGGCGGGAGCAGGTGTTTCACAAGGCCGAAACTGGCAAGCGCCAAGCTTGCCCACACCGCCGTTGAGAAATAAAGGGTCAGCCAGGCGATCTCGTCGCGCCAATCCGAAATGTCGTGGGTGACGACCCAGCGGGTGGCGAGGTCGTGCAGCCCGGCAGTGATGCCGAGATAGGCCTTGTGGCTCATGACGTCGGCCTGCCAGCGGCCGAAATACATCGGCACGTCGATGGTCGCCATGAACACCACATAGCCGGCGATCCCCGCCGTCGCGGCGGCGATGGCGAACTGCACGACGCCGTGGAACCGGATCACGAGGCGCGACAGCGCGACGCCGATCAGCAGGAAGGTCACCATCCACAGCGAATTTTCCAAAATGTTGCCCAGGAAATCCGTGGTGATCACGGCGTACCATGAGCAGATTTCGGCGAACGCGATCAGCGGCAGGATTGTCTTCGCGACGCTTTTGGCCGTGTCGGAATGGGCGGCCTTGCCGAGCGCATGAAGCACGATCGCCCATTGGGCGGCGAAGGCGAGTTCGGCGACGGTCGCCACCGACCGGCCCACCATGACGCTCGAGAGCCAGGTGTCGAACAGACAGATGCGCTGCACGTCGGCGCGCGGCAGCACGGAGCGGAAGGCGCAGCCGACCACGTAAACGGCGGCTAGCAGGAGCAGGGGCTCGACCACGAGGACCGTGCGTCCGGCGAACAAGGTGTCGCGGAAGCCGAAGCAAAGTCCGAACAGCACCGCGACATTGACGGCGCTGACGGCCAGCAAGCTTCCCCACCAGATCGCGACCGGGTTCGACCAGTCGAGCCAAGCGACGCTCATTGCTTTTTCTCTGGTCTCCCTGGCCTTTCCTGGCTGCAGCCTGTAGTTGCAGGTGTTACCGAATACACACGAAACTGCAATTCTCCTGACACATAAGGCGAGATTGGGCCGGACGGCAAGTCCTGCGCGAGGAAAGCCACGCGGGCGGCTCGCCGGCTGGCCGCGTTGTATCAGTCGAACGCGCCGGGCTTGATGGCGGACGATGCGGCCGCCGCCGCCATTGGCCAAGGGTCCGGTCAAGACCTCGCCGACGGCCTGGGCGGAAAATGTCATGAAGCTGAGCAATCCTAAGACAAATCGCGGATTTCGAGTCATTCTGCATGATGCTGCGGGCCCGATTGGCCCCGTGCGCCGGCGGCTTGCCTTATTTGCGGCGCACCGGATTGCAAACCAAGGGTTCGGGGCAGGGAGGTCGCGACGCTGCGGTTTCCGACATTGGGGAATGTCTGCCGATCTTGTGGCCGATGGGTCCGCACGGCGCTGCCGGACGTGGTCTTCGGCATCTTCGCCTTGGCGCTTGCCGGTTGCGGGCTCGGCAACGGGCCCGGCTCCTTCATCGTCGATCCGGGCAAGTACGACGGCTATCACTGCAACGACCTTGTCGCGCGGTGGAAGACGCTCGGCGATCGCGAAAAGGAATTGCGCAACCTCATGGACAAGGCCGCGCAATCGGCCGGCGGCGGGGTGATCGGGCAGGTGGTTTACCGCAGCGACTATGAAAGCGTGCTGACGGAACAGAAAATCGTCCAGCAGCGCGCCGCCGAGAGGAAGTGCGAGCTCACTGCGACGTATCAGAGCGATACCGGCATCCGTTGAGTTAAAGACCCCATTCCGCGATCGCGAGCGCGATCGCGCCACCGGCGGCGGCGAGCAGCACGAGCGCGGCGGCGCTTGCCGCGGTCGCACGGCCGCCGGCGAAGAACGCGGCATAGAGTGCCTTCAAGATGTTGTTGGATGAAGCCGCGATCAGGATCGCGGCGACCAAGGCCGAGGTCGATACGCCGGCGAGCCCGCCTTGCGCCAGGTTGAGCACGAACGGATCGATGTCGGAAATGCCGACAATGGCCGCGAGCGTATAGATGCCGGTGGCGCCGAACTTCCGGCTAGCCCATGTCGAGAGCAGCGAGACCAGCACGAACAGCACCGCGAAGATCGCCGCCGCGCCGATTTCGAGCGGATTGCCGCTGGTCTTGAACGTCATCGCCCTCTCACCCGGCTGCTCGGTCGATTTGCCGAACACCCAGTATTGCAGCGCGCAGATCGCAAGGCCCGCAAACGACAGCGCGATCATGGGCAGTGCCAGGCGCCGTGCCAGCTCGATGTTAAAAATGCCGGTGAGCGCCAGGATGCGCAAATACATGATCGCGGTGGCGAGTGTGATGCCGGCCTGGGCGTTGCGGCGCATTGCGGGGTCGGCCTTCGCCTGCCGTGCCAGCACCACCGTGGTCGCGGTCGAGGAGTAGAGTCCGCCGAGCGCCGCCATCCACAGTCCGCTGGCCGCCCCCGCCCAGTAGTGCTGCGCCAGGTAGCTCACATAGGAGAAGGTGCAGACCACCACGAGCGCGAGCCAGACCTGGCGCGGCGTTATGTGGGTCAGCGTCGTCACCGGAACGTTCGGCAGCAGCGGCAAGACGATCCCGGTTAGGATCAGGAACTGGCCGGCGGTGACGATCTCCCGCATGTCGATGCGACCGGCGAGGTCGTGCAGCCAGCCGCGGTTCGACAACAGTAGCACTGCCGTCACCGTCATGGTCACCGCGACCCAAGGCGGCAGCGCGAGCGTGATGGCGCCGAGCAGGTAGGCGTGGACGTTGAACAGCGGGACGATCAGGCTGACGTTGCTCTCGCCGGTCTCGTCATGCTCTGCGAGATGGCTGCGGTAGTAGGCGACGAGCCAGGCGCCGAGCACGATGAGGCCCGCCGTAAAGGCGACGACATGGGCGGTGTCGATCAGATAGAGTGTGCCGCCGGCCAGCGCCAGCAGCGGGAAAGTGCGGATGCCGCCCGGGCGCCGCTGCGCGACATGCGCAAAGAAATCCTCGAACGCGAGTCCGAGGAAGAAACTTAGACCGAGCAGCAGCGCTATGCCGATCGGCATGGGTGGTGAGGTCGTCATAAGATCTTGCAAGGCGCCGCTAACCCGTTCGGGTGTGAACCACAACGTCACGAACTATAGGGGCTATGCCGCGGCTTGCGAAGGTTAGGCGGTTGCGGACTTACAGCTTGGCGTAGCGCAGCCGCAGCGCATTGGCGATGACGGAGATGGAGCTGAAGCTCATCGCCAAGGCCGCAACGACCGGGCTCAGTAACAGGCCAAAGGCTGGATAGAGCACGCCCGCGGCGAGCGGAATGCCGAGCGCATTGTAGACGAAAGCGAGCACCAGATTCTGCCGGATGTTCTGCATCGTCGCGCGGCTCAAGGCGCGGGCGCGGACGATGCCGGTGAGATCGCCCTTCACCAGCGTGATGCCGGCGCTTTGCATGGCGACATCGGTGCCGGTGCCCATCGCCACGCCGACATCGGCCTCGGCCAGCGCCGGCGCATCGTTGACGCCGTCGCCCGCCATGGCCACGACGTGGCCTTCGTGACGCAGGCGCCGGACCGCGGCGTTCTTCTCGTCGGGCAGAACTTCGGCCTCGACGTCGGCGATGCCGAGCTTGGCGGCGACCGTTTGCGCCGTGGTGCGGTTGTCGCCGGTGAGCATGACGATGGAAATGCCATCGGCCTTGAGCGCGTCGAGCGCCGCCTGTGCCGTCGGCTTGACCGGATCGGCAATGGCGATGAGGCCGGCCAAGGTGCCGTTGATGCCGACGAAAATCACCGTGGCGCCATCGCCGCGGAGCCGCTCGGCATCGGCGTCCAAGGCCTCGGTCGCGATGCCGAGTTCAGCAAAAAATTTGGCGCTGCCGAGCACGACGCGCAGGCGCTCGACCGTTGCGCTCGCGCCCTTGCCGGACGGCGCGTCAAAATCGCTTGCGGGCTGGAGTTCGATCTTGCGTTCGGCTGCCGCCGCGACAACGGCGGCGGCCAATGGGTGCTCGCTGCCGCGCTCGACGCTTGCCGCAAACCGCAGCAGCACGGTTTCCTTGATGTCGCGCGCCGGCACGATGGCGACGACGGCGGGCTTGCCGAGCGTCAGCGTGCCGGTCTTGTCGATGACTAGTGTGTCGACCTTCTCCATGCGT
>Ga0306925_10003983_pt1 | contig 13211 bp, 8 predicted proteins | sample flu12Cox44000176_FD_203755 | JGI IMG/M metagenome (GOLD analysis project Ga0306925, IMG submission 203755) | Lab enrichment of tropical soil microbial communities from Luquillo Experimental Forest, Puerto Rico - flux8day.12C.oxic.44.000.176 (v2)... | ecosystem: Environmental > Terrestrial > Soil... | reverse complement strand
GGAATATGAACCGGCCTGCCTTCTAGCGCCACTCGCCCGGTCATACTGCCACGCTCCGGCCGCAGCGGATGCTCCAGCGCATACCGCTCAGCTTCGCGTGAATACCCATAATTCGACGCCAGTTTATACACGTCTCCGTCCCGCTGCTGGACGGCACCCCTGTCAGCCTCGCAAAGCCGCGCTGCCGATTCTACCAGCGTATGCAGCACCGCCTGCAAATCGAAAGTTGACCGGCTGATGACCTTGAGCACGTCGGCCGTCGCAGTCTGCTGCTGAAGCGACTCGCGCAATTCGTTGAGCAGCCGCGTGTTCTCTATGGCGATGACGGCCTGTCTCGCAAAGTTCGTAACTAATTCGATTTGCTTGTCCGCAAACGCCCCCGGCTCCTGACGAAGAACGGCAATGACTCCTATCAGTTCATCTTCGTGCAGCATCGGCACACTGAGCGCGCTACGAAATCCTCCGAGCGAAACGGTTGAGACCAACCACGGATCGCGTTCCACGTACCCTGGCAACTTTGTCATGTCCGCGATCTGCGCCGGCTGTTTGCTTTGCGCTGCCTGCCAGAGGGTTGAATGTGGATTGGGCTGCACGACGCCGGCGCGCTGTTCGGCGTAGGCGGGCGGCGCATTGTGCATCGCCGCGGCGCGAAAGCCGTCGCCCTCGCGTAAATAAAGGTTGCCGAACTTCGCTCCGCAGAGGCGTACGGCATTCGCCAAGATTGCCTCGAAGACAGGTTTCAAATCGCCCGGCGAAGAGCTGATGACTTCAAGCACCTTCGAGGTCGCGGTCTGTTGCTCCAGCGATTCGCTAAGCTCGCGCGTGCGCTGCTGCTCGGCCTCGAATAACCGCACGTTCTCAATGGCGATCACCGCCTGGTCGGCGAAGGTAGTGACCAGCTCAATCTGCTTCTCCGAAAACGGCTGCGGCTTGCCCCTTGAGAGGAAGATCACTCCAACGGCTTTTCCTTCCCGCAGGAGTGGGACGCCAAGTGCCGCCCGAAAGCCGCCGGCCTTTTGCGAATCAGGTCGGGTGTGATTCGGATCGGCCAACACGTCAGGTATGTGTACGACACGCCCGTCAATGGCCGTTCGTCCTACCACAGTGCCGCGATCCACCTTCAGTGGATGGGATTCCATCCATTCGTGATATTTAGGCGAAAACCCGTAGCGTGCGGCCGCTCGGAAGACGTCGCCATTGGGCAGAAAAATAAAGCTGTCCTGGGCCTCACAGAGCCGGGTTGCTGACTCGACCAGGGTGTCCAGGACGGTCTGTAAGTCGAAGGTCGAACGGCTAATCACCTTGAGAACATCAGCGGTAGCGGTCTGCTGCTGCAAGGATTCACGCAGCTCGTTCAGCAGCCGCGCGTTCTCGACGGCGATGACGGCTTGCGCGGCGAAATTCGACAAGAGCTCAATCTGCTTTTCGGCAAACGGGCGGACCTCCTTGCGATAGATTGCGATTGCGCCGATCAGCACATCATCCTTAAGCATGGGGACGGCCACGATGGATCGCGCGCCGGCAAGCCTAGTTGGTGGGCTTGGCACGTCTTCAGCAGCATCATCGACAATGTGAATCACTTGTTTCGTCGCGACAATACGTTCTAGACGACTGCCAAGCTCTGGTCGGAACGGCCCGCGCAGTCTTTCAAATTCAGCAAGTTCAGGCGGCGTACCAACTCCTGCAGCTACTCGAAAAGTATTGCCATCATGGAGAAACAGCGTGCCAAACTTTGCCTCACATATGCGAGTCGCGTTTTCCAGCATTTCACTGAATACGGGTTCCAGCTCGCCGGGCGAACCAGCAATGATCTTGAGCACTTCCGAGGTCGCTGTCTGCTGCTGCAGCGACTCGCGCAATTCGTTAAGCAGCCGCGTGTTCTCGATAGCGATGACGGCTTGGGCGGCGAAGTTCTGCACCAGCGCGATCTGCTTATCGGTGAATGGCCGAGCTTCCTGCCTGTAGATGGAAATTGCCCCGACCAGTGTGTCGTCCTTGAACATGGGCACGGCGAGAAATGCTTTTGCGCCGCCGAGCCGAACCGGCGCGCTTTGCACCGGTGAAGCCGATGCGTCTGCGCGGTGAACCACATTACGCGTCGTTAGCATGTCGTGGAGTACAGTCCCAGGCGGCGGCAAAAATGCTCGACGCTGTTCAATAAAGTCGAGCAGGCTTGGAGGTGCATTGCGGGCCGCGATCGTATTGAACAGTTTCCCGTCATAGCTGAACAAAAGGCCATACTCGGCATCGCAAATGCGTGTGGCATTCTCCAGCATTGCGTTGAAGACCGGATCAAGCTCGCCCGGCGACGCACTGATGACGCGCATTACGTCAGCTGTCGCTGTCTGCTGTTCCAGCGATTGCCGCAGCTCGTTGAGCAGCCGCGTGTTCTCGATTGCTATTACTGCTTGCTTCGCGAAGTTCTGCACTAGCGCGATCTGCCTTTCAGTGAAAGGACGCACCTCCTGGCGATAGATAACGATGGCGCCAACCAATTTGTTGTCTTTGAGCATTGGGACAGCGAAAACGCTGCGAGCGCCGGCAAACTTGGCGAGCCAACCGCCTGCTGCGGGCGCCGCTGCCATGTCGGTGATTTGAACGATCTCTTTGGTATCGGCGAGGCGGCCAAGCAAAGCTCGTGCGGCCGGACGAGTGACATCAATTACGGGTTCCTTCCGCCGCAGCTCTTCGTAGGCAGGCGGTGCGTTATACATCGCCACAATGCGGAAGCTGTCTCTTTCACAAAGGTAGAGTGTGCCGAAATTGGCCTCACACAGTCGCGTCGCGTTCTCCAGCATTGCATCGAAGACAGGTCGCAATTCACCAGGCGAACTAGAGATGACCCGCAGCACCTCGGTGGTCGCGGCCTGCTGCTCCAGCGCCTCATCCCGCTCGCGTTTATACAGCGCGACCTGCTCACTCACACTGGCAGCGGGCGATCGGCGATGGCGGGTGGACTTTGGCGCATTGTCGGCCTTTGGCGCTGCCGTCTTGCGGCTTCGCGTGTTAGCCAGTTTGCTGCTTGCTCTGGAGCGCCGTCTCATTGCCTTCCCCAAGGCTCAGGACAAGGCATTGTGCAGTCTCAAAATAGCACACTGGAAAGTGGATGGGTGTGAGTTTAGGCACAGGTCGTTAAGCGTCCGGCCAATGTCCGCGTTGGGTCAAAAGCGGACATCCGGTAACTATTCGATAACCTCGTTGGCGCGCAGCAAAATCGATGTGGGCATCTCAATGCCTAGCGCCTTTGCGGTCTTCAGATTGATACTCATATCGAATTTTGTGGGTTGCAGAACAGGCAAATCGGCGGGCTTTTCGCCTTTGAGAACGCGGCCAGTGTAGACGCCAACTTGTCGATAGACTTCCGGTACATTGGTGCCGTAGCTCATCAGTCCGCCCGCCACTACAAATTCCCGTGACTCATGTACTGCGGGAAGCCTCAATCGAGTTGTTAAAGCGAGCAGATGGTCGCGGAGGTTGTTGAATAGCGGATTGGCAGCCATGACAACGCCGCCGACATGTGCTTCCGCGAGCGTGGTGACCGCTTTCTCCAGATCAGCATCTTGGCGTATTTCCACGATGCGAATGTCTCGCCCAATACGCCGTGCGGCCGTCTCAACCTCGCGCCGGTCATCGTCAGCAATGTCGATGTTAGGATCAAACAAGTAACTGATAATCTCACCTCGTGGGACAACTTCGTTCATAAGCTCCAAACGCTTGGCTTCGAGGTCGCTACTGAAGACGGCCACGCCGGTGACGTTGCCACCTGGGTGATTGAGGCTCGCAACATACCCAAGCTTTACGAGATCGCCCCCGAAAGAAACGACGATCGGAATTGTTTTGGTCGCAGCGATGACAGCCATGTGGGCGCCGCCCGTCCCGACCAGGACGGTTGGCCGGCGGCGAATAAGAGCATCGGCGAGTTCAGGAAGGCGATCGAATTGCTGATCCGCCACCTATACTCGATCGTGACGTTTTGACCCTCAACAAATCCAGTCTCATTCAAGCCCTGCTTAAACGCAGCAACGAGATGGGCGAATCCTGCGGCGGTTTGAGCGTTCAAAAATGCGACCACAGGCGTCTGCAGTTGCGCCCGCGCCGCAATTGGACATGTCGCCGCCGCGCCAAGGAGCATGATGAACTCGCGTCGCCTCATTCGATCACCTCGTCGGCGCGGGCGAGCAAGGTCGGCGGAATGGTCAATTCGAGCGCCTTGGCGGTCGTCAGATTGATGACGAAATCGAACTTAGTCGGCTGCTCGACTGGAATGTCGGCGGGTTTTGCCCCGTGCAGAATTTTGTCCGTGATCTCTGCGGCACGGCGGAATAGGTCCGGGAAACTTGGTCCATAGGACAGTAGACCTCCGGGCTGGATGTACTCACGGGCGCCCCAAAACGTCGGCAGCCGCGCGGTCAGCGCGAATGTGACGATACGAGCGCGGTTCGCGGAAACCAGCCCATCGGACACAACGTAAAGCGCGTCGGCCTGACCCTTGAGCGCCTGGAACGCCGGCGCGATGTTCTCCGCACGCCGGATTTCGAGTCGGACGGCTTCGAGGCCGAGTCTGCGGGCGGTTGTCTCGACGTCCGCCAACTCAAAGACCGAGTCGTGATAGCCGACATTGGCCAGAATGGCCAAGCGGTAAAGGCCAGGGATCGCCTCGCGCAAAAGCTCCACGCGCTTGCTGGCGAGATCAGCCTGCTGATCTGACACGCCTGTGACGTTGCCACCCGGCCGTGCCAGTGACTCGACCAGGCCGCCGCCGACAGGGTTGGTTGCAATCGCAAACACGATCGGGATGGTGGATGTTACCTGCTTGATCGCAGGTACCGCAGATCCTGCCGTGACGATGACATCGGCCCTGATTTTGACGAACTCGGCCGCGATCTCGGCAAAACGCTCGGTGCTCCCTTGTCCCCAGCGATACTCGATCGCAACGGTGCGCCTCTGGGTCCATCCCAGTTCACCCAATCGTTGCTCAAACGCCGTGGTCCATGCACTCCATGACGAAGCCGCGCTCGTGCCCAAGAACCCTATGGTCGGCAGCTTGCCCGGCTGCGCGCGTGCCACAAGCGGCCATGCAGCGGCTCCGCCAACAACTCTGATGAACTCCCGCCGTTTCATTCGATTACCTCGTCGGCGCGTGCGAGCAGTGCGGACGGCACGGTGAGGCCGAGAGCTTTCGCGGTTTTGAGATTGATTACCAATTCGATCTTTGTTGACTGGATGACAGGCAGGTCTGCCGGCTTCTGCCCTTCGAGAATGCGCGCCACTTGGAGGCCGATCAGGCGATAGGTCTCGGCACGGCTGATGCCGTAACTCATGAGTCCGCCGGCCAAAGGGAACTCGCGTATACTGTATATCGTCGGAACAGCGTACCGCGCCGCGAGTGCGACGAGTTGAGTGATCCGGTCGTTGAAGAAAATATCGTCGGGGACGAGTAGCGCCCCGGTTCGCGTCTGGGCCAGGCTCGCAAATGCCGAGTCAATTTCACCTTCAGTAACAGCGTGCAACATCTGAATTTCCACCCCGATGCCGCCGGCCGCCCCCCGAACTTCCCTCTCGTCCAGCTCGGCGGTTGGACTTCTCGGATCCTGGAGAAAGCCGACCGACGCCGTGGCAGGAAGCAGCTCATGCAACACCTCAAGTCGCTTCGCTTCGATCTCGAGGCGGAGCACACTGTATCCAGTGATGTTTCCCCCCGGCCGATTGAGGCTCGCGACAAGGCCGAGTCGCACAGGGTCGATGCCGGTGACGAAAACGATCGGAACAGTCGAGGTCGCGGCCTTGGCCGCAAAGGTCGAGACAAGGCCTGGTGTGACGATCACAGCCACCCGATGTTGGAGCAGATCAGCCGCCAGGGCGGGTAGTCGATCGAATTGATTCGCCGCCCACCGATACTCGATTGTCACGTTCCGGCCCTCGACGTGACCGGCTTCGGCGAGACCCCGTCGGAGGCCAGCGAGACGGACGTCATCGGATTCCGACGACCCTTGGCTCAAATAGCCGACCACCGGGATGATCGTCTGCTGCGAACGAGCCACTTGCGACCCGGCGAAGGCCACGCCGGCAAGCAGCGCAATGAACCGGCGCCGCTTCATTCGATCACCTCGTCGGCGAGCGCGAGCAAGTTCGGCGGAACTGTGAGGCCGAGCGCCTTCGCGGTCTTGAGATTGATGATTTCGTCGGCTGCATGACTGGAAGATCGGCCGGCTTTTCGTCCTTGAGGATGCGGCCAGCGTAGATGCCGGCCTGACGATAGGCGTCCCTAATGCTTGCGCCATAGCTCATTAGTCCACCCGCCACGGCGAAGTCCGGTACCTGGTAAATGGTGGGAAGCTTCTGCCGCGCTGCGAGGGCGATAATTTGATCGCGCTGGCTGAGGAAGAACGCTGCGCCAAGGGCAATGAGCGCATCAGCGTGCTGCTGAGCCAGCGTTGCGGAAGCAGTTTCGAGATCGCGTTCGTCGCTGGCGGCTAATATGATCAGGTTTTGCTTGAGTGAATGGGCAGCCCTTTCAACGTCTTTTAGGTCTATTGCACTACCTTGGTAGTTTCTGTCCACCAGAACGGCGATTGTTGTTGCGTTGGGAACCAGTTGCCGCAGCAGTTCCACCTGCTTAGCCCCCAGCGCATTAGCGAGAAAGCTCACTCCTGTGACGTTACCGCCTGGTCGATTGAGACTAGTGACGAGGCCCTCAGCCACAGGATCATCGCCTGTCGCGAACACGATCGGTACGCTGGACGTTATTGCCTTCGCGGCAGATGCGGCGGTGACATTGCAAACAATTACCGCGACCGGCAAGCGAAGCAATTCGGTTACCAGTTTCGGTAATTCATCGTTGTGACCCCCCGCCGAACGAAATTCGATTACGACGTTCTGGCCTTCGACATAGCCCGCCTCTTTCAAGCCTTGCCGGAATGCGGTCACCAGAGGGCCGGCGTTAGCAAGGGAAGCGCTCCTGAGGAACCCTACCATCGGCATGGCTGGCTGCTGCGCGCGTGCCGCTAAGGGCCACACCGCAGCGGTACTGCCGACAAACGCGATAAATTCCCGCCGCCTCATGGCTTCGCCCGCGCGCCGAGGACACCATCGGGTACGAAAAGAATATCACATTTTTGGAGTGCGCGCGCATGTCCGCCGAGTGCCAAGCGGACTCACCCATGATGGGATCGGGTCGCTGTTTCGCCACCGCTGTAAGAATGGCCATGACTAACGCAAACGTGCCCGGTCGGCCGTAAAATTGCTGACTAGCCAACGTCTGGCCTCGTAGTCCGGCCGAGTAACTTGGCCGCGGTTTGCGGCGACCACTGTAAAAGGTCGATGCGGGTTCACTGTTACTTGCTCAAAATGTATATAACCAAGTCGGCGCGCCAAAGGTCAGTCCGAAAATGAGTGATGACACGAAAAAAGAAACGGTCTCAGATGTGGGGACAGTAGCGGGTGCGGACGAAGCTGCATCCACGCGGAGGTCAAGTCGAGAGATAACGTTTGCCGAATTTCTCGAAACTACGCCGCCCTCACAAATGATGAAGGTCTCGGATCTATTTGCAGTAAAGCGGACAACTACACGCGCTATCTGGTATGAAATAGCCAGTCCCGAACTAAAACTGCATTGCGAAAGCGATATTTGTAATGGCTTGCGGGTTTTCCGGTTTCACGGGGGCGACTCGCGCCTGCCGATAGGCATGCTGGAAAAACAGACCTACTTGATCTTCGTTTGCTCGAACTGTCGAAAAAGTCGCAAGATGTATTCGCTTTACGCTTCCCACGATGCGAAGGAAAATTCGACCGCCGGCAATTGTTACAAGTTCGGTGAGGTTCCGCCGTTCGGTACTCAAACTCCAAATCGGGTACTCCGACTATTCGGCACTGATGCAAAGGTTTTTCTCAAAGGACGACAGTGCGAGAACCACGCGCTTGGTGTCGGCGCATTTAGCTACTATCGGCGCGTTGTCGAAAGCCACAAAGATCAAATATTCGACGAGATTATCAAGGTCACCAGGAAGATTGCGCCCGACATAGTGGCCAGTCTCGAAACGGCAAAGCGCGAGCAGCAATTCTTGAAAGCCATCGAGAGGGTCAAAGACGCGATTCCGCAAGGTCTGCTAATTAATGGGCATAATCCGCTCACTCTCCTCCACTCCGCCCTAAGCGAGGGCCTGCATGCTCAAACTGACGAGCAATGCCTTGAAGCGGCTCACGACATAAGGGTGGTACTTACGGCGCTTGTTCAACGGCTGAATGAAGCGCTGAGGGACGAAGCTGAATTGAATGCCTCCATTGAGCGTCTCGCGAGACGCAAAAGCTCTTCCTGACCACAATTTCCGAGGCAAAGCGTTGAGCTTTAGGAACTCGACGCTGACCTGATTATCAGGAAAGTATCACAGCCTCAGCATTGTGGAGGTCGTAGGCAGCCACCCCGCACGAGATCGCCAACCAGCATGCCACGTTTTTGACTGATTTACGCTAGTTAGATGTTTCAGCATTGTGAAGTGTAGTGGGGGTTGATCATGACAAAGCCTGCAGTTGTACTGATAGGTGGAGACAAGGGCGGTGTAGGTAAGACAACGGTCGCTCGCACGTTGCTAGATTATTTTGCCCATCGGCAGCTTCGCGTTCGCGCATTCGACACCGAATCACCAAGAGGCACGCTGAAGCGCTTCCACCCGGACGTGACCGATGTCGTCGACATCAATCACGTCCCTGACCAGATGCGGATCTTCGACACGGTCAATTCGACTGATGCCGCTGTCAGCCTAATCGACGTGCGAGCCGGCTTGCTGTCGCCAACACTACGCGCGCTGCGCAACATTGGGTTCATCGAGGCGGCGAAGAATGGTGACATTACCTTTGCCGTCTTTCACATTCTCGGGCCTTCCATCGCCTCGCTTGACGAGATCGTGGATACCGCTGCGTACCTCGGGGATGCGAAATATTTCATGCTGAAGAATTTTATCAACAACACGTATTTCTTCGAATGGGACGAAGCGACCCATGCGGCCTACTTCAAAAGGATACCTGGCGCCGTCGGAATTACCATCCCAAAGCTCGTTGAAATGGCTGCCGAACAAGTCGATCTCGCTTCCGTTCCATTCGCGAGCTTCGTCGCCAACAAGAAGCAAAGCGGGGCGCCCGCCTCATATTCTTTCGTGCTCCGGGGCTATGTACGTCATTGGCTCGATACAATCACGGCCGAGTATGATCGAGTCGGCCTCACCGAAATTTTGGAAGGAAAGGAATCTCCCAGGCCACCTATCGACAGGCCGCGGCCAATCATCAAGATTGCCGAGGCGTAGCGACTCTCCGTGCCAGAATGGACTCATGCACAGCACGTCACCCACTATTGCAGGTAATTGCGAATTTTCGCCAGTAATTGGTGTGGGCTGTAAGGCTTAGGCACAAAGTCGTTGCAGCCTGCCGCTCGCGCCTTCTGCTCTTCTCCACTCGGCGCATAGGCGGTGACCGCGATGATTGGGATCAATGAGAGCGCAGGATCGGTTCTGATCCGTCGCATTGCCTCGTAGCCATCCATACTTGGCAGCTGGATTTCCATCAAGATGAGATCGGGTCGCTCTTTTGCCACAGCTGCGAGCGCGTGCTCGCCGTCCTCGGCCTCTGTGATTTCGTAATCGGTGCCGGCAAGCATATCGCGGATTATCTGGCGATCATCTTTCTGGTCCTCGACCACCAGAATGCGCTTGCTCATGCGGCCTCCACCTGCCGCTCAACAGTGACCGGGAGAGTGAAGGTAAAGGTTGAGCCTTGGCCGGGCTGCGACTCGACCCAAATCCGGCCGCCGTGCATCTCGATGATGCGCTTCGATATGGCCAGGCCTAGGCCGGTGCCGCCTTTCTTGCGGGTGATGGCATTGTCGGCCTGCTGAAATTCCTGAAACAGTTTGGCCTGATCGTCAGCAGAAATGCCTGGGCCGGTGTCCCGCACCGATACATGGAATGAGCCGTTGTGCGCTTCTGCCTTGATGGCGACTTCCCCGGCATCGGTGAACTTGATGGCATTGCCGACGAGATTGATTAAGACTTGCGTCAGGCGCCGGCCATCGCCGTGGCCAGAAGGCAGTTGCGGAGCGACCTCGACTTTGAATCCGAGCTTCTTATCGGCCGCCAACGGCTCAAGGGTGCTGCGAACGGTCTGCGCGATGTCCTGCATGCAATAATCGGACAGTTCGAGTTCGAGCTGGCCGGCCTCGATCTTGGACAGATCGAGCACGTCATTGATCAGTCCGAGCAGGTGCCTGCCGTTGGCCTCAAGGCGCTGGAGGATACCCACCATCTTTTCGGATGGCTCGCCGTAAGCGCCGTCAGCCATCAATTCGGTATAGCCCAGTATGGCATTGAGCGGCGTGCGCAGCTCGTGGCTCATATTGGCAAGGAATTGCGACTTGTGCTGGCTCGCCTCCTCAAGCTGGCGGCTCTTGTCCTGGATTTCCTTGAACAGCCGTACATTTTCAATCGCTATCGCTGCTTGGTCAGCAAAGGTCGTGGCTAACTCGATCTGCTTTTCGGTGAATGGCCTCACCTGTGAACGGGTCAAAGCGAAGACACCGATTGCTGCGCCCTCGCGTAGCATCGGAACGCCGAGGGCAGTACGGAAGCCACCCAGCTGCTGCGCTTCGTTCCAAGTGTACTCTGGATCAGCTTTTACATCGGGAATATGAACGACTTTGCCTTCAAGTAGGGCGCGCCCTTGTGCCGTACCGCGTTCCGGCTTAATCGGAACAGTCCGAACGTAATCCGTCATCTCCTTCGAAAAACCGTAAGTCTCCGCCGCGTAGAACTGACCTTCCTGCTGCCGTGCAATGCCACCACTGTCGGCGTCGCAAAGTTTTGCGGCCGATTCGATGAGCGTTTCCAGCACGGTCTGCAGATCAAATGTTGAACGGCTGATGACCTTGAGCACATCGGCGGTGGCGGTTTGCTGCTGCAGCGATTCAGTGAGTTCCCGGCTGCGCTGCTGCTCCGCCTCGAATAACCGCACGTTCTCAATCGCAATCACGGCTTGGTCGGCAAATGTTTCGGCGAGCGCAATCTCGCTATCTGAAAACGGCTGCACAATGGTGCGCTGAAGCAGTAGGACACCAATCGGCGTGCCTTCGCGCTGCAGGGGTACGCCGAGCAGAGTATGAGTGTTTCCCGATCGTGATCTATTCGCCAGCTCGCGATGCGGATCAGCTTGCGAGTCAACGAGGTGCACGGATTTCCGTCGGAGCACGACCCGCCCGACGATTGAGTCTTCGTCCGCTTTGAGCGGTGCGTGCTCCATGCGCGCCTTGTGTTCCGGCGAAAATCCATAGCTGGCGACGTTATGGTACAGGCCATCCTTCTTTGCCAATCGGATCGCGGAACGATCTGCGTGGCATAGCCGCGTTGCCGATTCGACCAGCGTGTCGAGCACGGTCTGGAGATCGAAGGTTGAGCGGCTGATGACCTTGAGGACGTCGGCGGTGGCAGTCTGCTGTTGCAGAGATTGACGCAATTCATTAAGCAGCCGCGTGTTCTCGATGGCGATGACGGCCTGAGCGGCAAAGTTTTGGACCAGACTGATCTGCTTGTCGGTGAACGGGCGAACTTCCTGTCGGTACATGTTGATCGAGCCAATAAGCTTACCTTCCTTGAGCATTGGCACGCCAACGTGGGTCCGTATGCCGCCGACTTCGACAAGGCGAACGATGGAGTCTCTTTTCGCGATGTAAGACTGATCGTTTCGGAGATCAGTAATGTGGACGACCTGTTTGTTTTTGGCGATGCGATCGAGCGGGATTCCTGGGTTGTCGCGCAGATCGATCACCGGATTCCGCTGCAAAAGTTCTTTGTAACTTTCCTTGCTTTGAACTGCGACGGCGCGGAAGGAATTACCTTCGAAGAGCAAAAGGAGGCCGTACGTGGCCTCACAGATGCGGATTGCATTGGCCAATAATGCATTAAAGACCGGCTCAAGCTCACCGGGCGAACTGCTGATGACCTTTAGAACTTCAGAGGTCGCAGTCTGCTGTTCAAGTGATTCGGTAAGATCGGTCGTACGCTGCCGTAGTTCATTGAGCAGCCTCGCATTCTCGATGGCGATGACTGCTTGTGCGGCGAAGTTTTGGACCAGTTCGATCTGCTTGTCGCTGAACGGTTGTACCTTCATGCGCATCAGCACGATCACTCCGATGGGCTCGCCCTCGCGCTCGAGCGGGACTCCGAGAACGGTGCGAAATCCCGCCACTCTCTGACCCTCGGTGAAGGTGTATTCCGGGTCGGCCTCGACATCAGCAATTTGAACCGGCTTGCCGGCAAGCAAGACCCTCCCGGTAACTGTGCCCCGCCCCGGCACAAATGAGGTTCTCTTGGCAATTTCTTCAAATCCCTGGGACAGACCGAATTTGGCGGCGAACTGCATCACACCATCCCGCGGTCGGGTGATCGCCACACTATCTGCCTCGCATAGCCGCGCCGCGGACTTGATGAGCGTATCGAGCACGGTCTGCAGATCGAAACTCGAACGGCTGATGGCCTTGATCACATCGCCACTCGCGGTCTGTTGCTCTCGCGCTTCGCTCAGCTCGCGGGTGAGCCGCGCGATTTCTGCTCCCTGCCCGTCATCTGAGGAATTGCCGCGCGTAACAGGCGCACTGCGGCGCTTTGGCGTCGCCGCCTTGCGGCTTTGCGCCTTAGCCAGTTTGCCGCTTGCTTTGGAGCGCCGTCGCATCGCCCACCCAAGGCTTAGGACTACGCCGATTTTCAAAGTCGATTACAGCAGGGATTTGCGGCCGGCGAAATGGGTATCGATTAAATTACGCTGCAAAATTCTTGAACTGGCCATGTCTGGCATGGGTCACTAGCAGATATTCCGGCACGTCCGCCCGACGTTCGCTTTACCCTAAAAAGGGACACGGCTCGGCACTGTTGTTATGTCCAATTCGTGCCAAGGAGACACTTGGGCGGCTGTCGGATATGATTGTGCCTGGGAAGCTGCTCAATCTGGTGGGGCATCACCATGAAACTTCCCCGTCGCAAATTCCTGCATCTCGCCACCGCCGCGACGGCGCTTTCGGCTTTACCCGCGACCTCCCGCGCTGAGGCGGAGACCTATCCGACGCGGCCGGTTCATCTGCTCGTCGGCTTTGCGCCCGGCGGTTTCACCGACATCACGGCGAGGCTGATCGCCCCATGGCTTTCGGAACGGCTCGGCCAGCAATTCCTGGTCGAGAA
>Ga0306925_10003982_pt1 | contig 13215 bp, 10 predicted proteins | sample flu12Cox44000176_FD_203755 | JGI IMG/M metagenome (GOLD analysis project Ga0306925, IMG submission 203755) | Lab enrichment of tropical soil microbial communities from Luquillo Experimental Forest, Puerto Rico - flux8day.12C.oxic.44.000.176 (v2)... | ecosystem: Environmental > Terrestrial >... | reverse complement strand
CAGAGTCCGTACCTGAGCGAGCACGTCAACACCAATCGTACGGACTTCGACTTCAGCTCAACTGGAGATGCCGATATGGAATTTAACTTCACGGGTGAGCGGTTGATTCCAAGAGCGGAGATTCGTGACAAAGCGCTGCCATTTATCGAGCAGGACTTAGAAGCGATCATCCAAACCATTAATGCGGCGAAGCTAGAGCGGGTCCGCGAGTACATTGCTAACCATGCGCCGCAATATCGCATCCTGTTGCGGTACGCGAGCGAGTTCATCAACAAACTGCCACCCCGCCCGAACCGCAATCAAATAGAGGGGGCACTACACCAAGAGCTTCACGAACGGGAAGTCGCGCTCAGAAGAAAAAGCACGCAAATCATAAAGGAGGCCGCCAAGATAGAGAACTATGAGGAATATCGGCAGCGCCTGTCCGACTTCCTCGATCAGTACAATGAGATTGGCAGTTCGGCCCTGGTCCAATACGTAGCCCACCGCAAGATTATTCTCGAGTTCCTAGAACGCGCTATGCAGCGGCAGGACGATGAACAAAGGTACCCACTCGAGGAGGTGGTGCATAAACTCGTCTTTCCAATGCACGGTACATCGAATGATATCCCTTACCCGGAACAAAATCTCTGGATGATCGACGAGCGGCTTACCTACCACTCTCTCATCGCATCCGACAAGCAGCTGCGGTCTATTGAACTGCTCAAAACGAACTCTGCAAAGCGCGGTGACATAGTAATCTTCGACGAGAAGATTATCTTCGCCGATGTCGAGCCGGTCGAGCACCCCATCAATTCAATCACGACCATCGAATTTAAGCGACCGGGGCGAGACGACTACACAATGGGGTGACAACCCGTTGGAGCAGGCCTTGGACCTCATTGAGGACATTAGGAATGCCAAGTTTCAAGTCAAAGGCCGTCCAGTCTCCGCAGCTAACAGCTTAATCCCTGCCAGCGCGTACATTGTCTGCGATGTCACGCCGTCCATGCAGAAGGTGTTACGTAGGTACGACGCGTTCGCAACCCCTGATAAACAGGGCTACTATGGCTTCCATCGTGACTACAACGTCTACTACGAAGTCATCGGCTACAATAAGATGCTCCGAGACGCGAAGAAGCGGAATCGCATATTCTTCGAGAGGTTGAACCTCCCCTCCACCTAAGTTCACGCAATCTAGCGTCGCCCCCTCACTCCCACTCAATCGTCCCCGGCGGTTTTGACGTGACGTCATAGACCACGCGGTTGACGCCCTTGACCTCGTTGATGATGCGCGTGGCGGTCTCGCCCAAAAATTTCATCTCGAAGGGATAGAAATCCGCGGTCATGCCGTCGGTGGAGGTCACCGCGCGCAGGCCCACGACATGTTCGTAAGTGCGCCCGTCACCCATCACGCCGACGGTCTTCACCGGCAGCAGCACCGCAAAGGCCTGCCAGATCTTGTCGTAGAGGCCGGCTTTGCGGATCTGGTCGATGTAAACCGCATCGGCATTGCGCAGGATGTCGAGCTTTTCGCGCGTGATGTCGCCGGGGCAGCGGATCGCAAGGCCCGGCCCCGGAAACGGGTGCCGGCCGACAAAGATTTCCGGCAAGCCCAGTTCGCGCCCGAGCACGCGCACCTCGTCCTTGAACAATTCGCGCAAGGGCTCGACCAGCTTCATGTTCATGCGCGCAGGCAGGCCGCCGACATTGTGGTGCGACTTGATCGTCACCGAGGGCCCGCCGGTGAACGACACGCTTTCGATCACGTCGGGATAGAGCGTGCCCTGCGCGAGGAACTCGGCCGGTCCTTCGCCTTTATTTGCGATCTTCTTCGCTTCCGCCTCGAACACGTCGATGAAGAGGCGGCCGATGGTCTTGCGCTTGATTTCGGGATCGGTGACGCCTGCCAGTCCTCCCAGAAAAAGCGTCGACGCGTCAACGTGAACGAGCGGGATGTTGTAGTGATGGCGGAATAGCTCAACGACCGTCTCGGCTTCGTTGAGCCGCAACAGTCCGTGATCGACGAACACGCAGGTGAGTTGATCGCCGATTGCCTCGTGGATCAGCACCGCGGCGACCGCCGAATCCACCCCGCCCGACAAGCCGCAGATCACTTTCGCTCGGCCTACCTGCGCGCGGATCTTCCCGATCGCCTCGTCGCGGAAGGCGCGCATGGTCCAGTCGCCGGAAAGCCCGGCGATCTTGCGGACGAAATTGCGGATCAGCCTCGCGCCATCGGGCGTATGCACCACTTCGGGATGGAACATCAGCCCGTAATATTTGCGCTTCTCGTCCTGGATGACGGCGAATGGCGCATTCGCGCTGACGCCGGCGACGACAAAGCCCGGCGGCATTTTGGTGATGCGGTCGCCATGGCTCATCCATACCGGGTGCTTTTCGCCGACCGACCAGGTCGCGTCGAACAACCGGCTGTCGGCCTTGACCTCGACATCGGCGCGGCCGAACTCGCGGTGGTGCCCGCCCTGAACTTCGCCGCCGAGCTGAGCCGCCATCGTCATCTGGCCGTAGCAGATGCCGAGAACGGGAACTCCGGAATCGAAGATTGCCTGCGGCGCGCGCGGCGAGCCTTCTTCGTGCACCGATTCCGGGCCGCCCGAGAGGATCACGGCTTTCGGTTTCATCTGCAGGAACGCCGCTTCCGCCTTCTGGAACGGCACGATTTCGGAATAGACGCCGTCCTCGCGCACCCGGCGCGCGATCAGTTGCGTCACCTGGCTGCCGAAGTCGACGATGAGAATCTTGTCGTGGGCAGAAGCCACCGAGGTGGGCTGCTCGCCGATGGGCTTTGCTGCGGTCATGGTGAAGGAAGTACGCGACGCCGGCGAGGCTCGCAACCCCGAAAGACCGTCATGGCCGGGGATATCCGTCCAAAGGACGGCGTCGCTTCCGCTCGCCTATGAGACGACGGCGTCGCTTCCGCTCGACTATGGCCCGGCCATCCACGTCTTTTCCCGCGGACGCTGTCGGGGTGCTCGAGCGTGTATCCGCAACGCCCTGCTCCTGCCTTGAGGAGCTGACCACAAAACATTTGCTCAGCCTGACCCTCGGCGCTTTTCGCCAGAAGTTCCTGGTTGATATGCATCAACTTGAACAGGTTGGTCCCATGTTTTGAACGTCGGCCACACCGGCAATGCCCACATGACGTCAGAGGATATCCGATGAACATCACGCGACGAACGGTAACAGTTGCTGGCTTGGGCCTGCTCGCCAGCACCTCGATAAATTCTCTGGCAAGAGCAGATTGGGGCGAACTCAGCCTTGGCGAAGGACTTGAAGACTTTTGGTTGGCCACCGATGCCTACATCTACGGCTATCCGCTCGTGACCATGGAAATGACCCGCAGGGTTATCACGAATGTAGCAAAACCCGAGGGCACCCATGCCCCGATGGGGCAACTGATCAGGCTGCGCGAATATCCCAACGCTTCCTTCCGCGACGTTACCGCGCCGAATGCCGATACGCTCTATACCACCGCGTTCTTCGATGTCGGCAACGAGCCATGGGTGTTGAGCATCCCCGACATGAAGGATCGCTACTATCTGATGCCGATGCTGGACGGCTGGACCAACGTGTTCCAGGTGCCCGGCAAGCGGACGACCGGCACCGCCGCACAGACCTATGCGATCACCAGCTCCACTTGGAGCGGAATGCTGCCGGACGGCATCAAGCAATTCAAATCACCCACCAACATCGTATGGCTGCTCGGTCGCATCTACTGCACCGGCACGCCGGAAGACTATGCGGCGGTTCACAAGCTGCAAGACGAATGCAAGCTGGTACCGCTCAGCGCATATGGCAAGCCGTACACGCCGCCCGAGGGAAAGGTCGATCCCTCGATCGACATGAAGACGGCGGTGAGGGATCAGGTCGATCGGATGGACGCGGTCGCCTATTTCACTCTGCTCGCGCAACTCATGAAAACCAATCCGCCATCGCACGCCGACGCTCCGGAACTCGCCAAATTCGCGAAGATCGGGCTGATTCCAGGCAAGGATTTCGACGCGAGCAAGCTGCACGCCGACTTCGTCAAGCGCATCCCGCAGATCGCGTTCGACCGGATCATGCTCCAGTTCAAGATCAACAAGGAACTGAAGAAGGTCAACGGCTGGGGCTACACCACAAAGACGGGCCTTTATGGCACCGACTATCTCATGCGCGCGCTCGTTACCGCGATCGGTCTCGGGGCAAACCGCCCCCAGGATGCGATCTATCCGACCTCGCTGAAGGATGCCGAGGACCGCGCATATGACGGGGCCAACAGATACGTCATGCGCTTCGCCAAAGGCGAGCTGCCTCCGGTGCAAGGCTTCTGGTCTGTCACGATGTACGATAGCGAGTACTTCTTCGTCACCAACCCGATCAATCGCTACTCGATCAGCCCACGGCAGAACCTCAAGTCCAATCCCGATGGCTCCGTCGATCTTCACATCCAGAAGGATTCGCCGGGCGCGGACAAGGAGTCAAACTGGCTTCCGGCACCTGCGGGCAAGTTCATTCTCATGCTGCGCATGTACTGGCCCGACGAGACTGCGCCCTCGATCCTCGACGGCACCTGGACAATCCCGCCCGTGAAGAAGGTGTGATTGCCCGGGGGCATCTTGCTGCTCACGAGCAAGCTTCCGGCCCGAATCGGCGTGTGAGGTGTTTCACCGGTGTGTGAGCCATAGCCCTCAGGAAGCTGCCGCCTGCCTCTTGAGCACCGACACGAAAAACCCATCCGTGCCGGTGCGGCGCGGCGTCATCAAGAGCCCCTCCGCGCCCTGCCGTGTCGCGGCGGCGAAGTCTTCAGCCTTGTCCCAAAGCGCGGTCACAACTTGCAAGGGCGGCACCACTGCAAACCCGGCATGGCGCGCCAGAAAGGCGCGGACCTGGTCGGCATTTTCCGCAGGCAATACCGAGCAGGTGATATAGGCGATCCGCCCGCCCGGCTTGACCAGGGTTGCGGCGCGATCGAGCACCTCGACCTGGTCTTTGAGGCGCACCTCGAGCGCGCCGGGCCGCATCCGCCATTTCGCATCCGGATTGCGTCGCCAGGTGCCGGTGCCGGTGCAGGGTGCATCGATCAGCACGAGATCGGCCGACGCGTTGATATCGCCCAGCGCATCGCCCTCGCCCTTGGGCGCGCGCACCTCGCAATTATGCACGCCGGCGCGCGACAACCGCTCGTAGATCGGGGCGAGTTGCCGCTTGTCGCGATCCGTTGCGATCAGCCGGCCCTTGCCCTGCATCATCGCCGCCAGCGCCAGCGTCTTGCCGCCGGCGCCCGCGCAGAGGTCGATGACCTGCTCGCCAGTCCTTGCCGCCGACAGCAACGCCGCCAGCTGCGAGCCCTCGTCCTGCACCTCGATCAGGCCCTTGATGAAGTCCTCTTCGGAATGAATGCCGGGGTTGCGGGCATCCGCGCCGAGTTCGATCCGCAAGCCGACCGGCGACCACGGCGTCGGCATGGTGGAAAGATGCGCGGTCGAGGCCAGCACCTTTTCGCGCTTGGCCTTCAAGGTATTGACGCGCAGATCGAGCGGCGCGCGGCTTGCCATCGCCACCGCCTCGGCGACGCGGTCCTCGCCAAACACCTCTGCGAGATGCCCGTCGAGCCATTCCGGGTAATCGCCGGCAACCGGCGCCGGTGCCGATTGAAGCGAACGCGAGGTCAGCGCGGCGCGTTCGCCATCGGTGAGCGGTGAAGGCGCAAAACGGCTGCCGTCGCACAGCTGCGCAATCGCGTCCGTCCCGAGGCCGCGCTCGAGCTTCAACATGCCGAGCACGCGCGCGCGCGGCGTGTCCTCGTCCATGATCCAGGCGCTCGAGGAGCGCCGCCGCAACACATCCCAGATCAGGCCGGAGATCGCGGCGCGGTCGCCCGAACCGGCATAACGATGCGCAGTGCCCCACTCCTTCAGTGCCTTCGCCGCGGGAATGCGCTCGGCGTCGATCGTCTCGATCAGCTCGATGGCGGCGGAGAGCCGCGCTGCGGGGGTCATCGGTTGCTTCCATTCAGGCTAGCGGAGTCGATTTGACATTCGCTATTAACCACCGCGCCAGGCGCTGACAATCCAGGCCACGGACTTACGGTTTGAAATTCTGTTTGAAACGTAGTTCGGCGCTTTAGCGCCGACTATCAACATCATCCCGTCATGAATCCGCTGTCGGAGCGGAATATGTTCGGCTTCGAAAGGAAGTCGTGCATGAGCGAATTTCGCCTGACCCAGATTTCCGACACGCATCTTGCCCGGCGCCAGCCAAAGCTGACCGAAAACTTCGATCGGGTAAGCGAGCATATCGACGCTACACGGCCCGATCTCGTCGTCAACAGCGGCGACATCGCGTTTGATGGCCCCACCGGGCCGAACGATCTCGAATTCGCCCGCGCGCTGCACGATGCGCTCCCGGTTCCGTGCCGCTATCTGCCCGGCAATCATGACATCGGCGACAACCCGACACAGGTCGGACCGGTGCCTGCACACCCCGTCACCGAGAAGGACCGGCAAGCCTTCATCACTTTGTTCGGCGACGACCGCTGGCGCTTCGAGGCGGCGGGCTGGTGCTTCATCGGCGTCAATTCCCTGGTGATGAATTCGGGCCTGATCAGCGAGGTCGAGCAGTTCGACTGGCTCGCCCGCGAGCTCGCAAGCTGCAACGGCAAACCGGTTGCGCTTTTCCTGCACAAGCCGATCTACCTCCATGCGCCGGAGGATCGCGAACTGGAGGCAAGTGCGATCCGCTACGTGCCCATGCCTGCGCGGCGGCGCCTGGTCGACATGTTCCGCGCCGTCGACCTGAGGCTTGTGGCGAGCGGTCACGTCCACCAGCGACGGGATTTTACCTTCGCCCGGGTCCGGAACATCTGGGCGCCGTCGACCGGTTTTGTTATTTCGGACACAAGGCAGGAGCGGATCGGGATCAAGGAAGTCGGACTGGTTGAATATCGCTTCCGTCCCGACAGCTTCGAGGTCCGCTATGTCAGGGCGTCCGGCCAAACCGATGTCGACCTCGATGAGCTCATCGCACCGGGTGCTTGAGTCTGCGAGCGTAGCAATCAAGGCTTAGTCTTGGTCATCTACGGCGGGACCGCGGCGGAGAGAAACGGCTCAGGTCAAAGCAGAATTTTCAGGGCGAAATAAACCCACATGGCGAAAACCACCAGCACGCCGGCAAACCACGCCAGCGAACGATAATTCAAGTCGTTGGAGGTCACGAAAATCCCGGCATGCACAAAACGCGTGACCACGAATACCCACGACAATACCACGATCACGAGGTCGGCATGGCGCAGCGGCAGCGCCAGCGCGATCAGGATGTAGAATAGGACCGGCAGTTCGAACTGGTTCTTGAAGCAGTTGCCGATCTGGGTGACGCGCACCGGCCAGTTTGGCTGCCCCAATACGATATCCCGGACCCGGGTTTCCTTGCTCACCAGCGCGTTTCGACGGGCAAACGCCATCCAGATCACAAGGTAGAAGGTGAGCCCGATCAGCACAAAGACGGGAAGCAAAACCATTCGAACCGACATGGAATCCTCCGAAAGAAGGCGCACCCCCGCTATAGCGGCAGCGCTCAAGCCTGACAATTAACATGCGCATGGCGTGGAAGATCCCGCCGGATCGGCTGATTGAAGTTAGCTTCTCGCCTGCGGTGCCACTATGATCGCGGCGAGGCAGAGGTGCCGATGAAGCGCCCTAGTGCCCACTTTCCGAAGTTCGTGTTACATCGCGGCGACCACTTTTACGAACTTCGGAAAGTCCTGGGCACTAGCAAACATACTGATTCTAGTGCCGCTTTTCTGTTTGAAGTTCCTGGATCGAATTCGCCGCTTGTGGTGCAGAAACTTCAAATAGGCGGCACTAGATTTTGCGGGAGTGACGTCACATGCGCTTGAAGGATCGTATCGCGATCGTGGTCGGCGCCGGCCAGAGCCCGGGCGAAGGCATGGGCAACGGCCGCGCCACCGCCATCACCTTCGCCCGCGAAGGCGCACGCGTGCTGTGCGTCGATCGCAATTTGGCTTCCGCGCAGGAAACGGTTGCGATGATCGCCGCAAAGGGCGGCACAGCGGTTGCCTTCGAGGCCGACGTCACGCGCGAAAAAGACATCAAGGCCATGGTCGCCGACGCGCAGGCGCGCTGGGGTCGCATCGACATCCTGCACAACAATGTCGGCGTGAGCCTTGCCGGCGGCGACGCCGAGCTGTCTGCCATCACCGAGGAAGCGATCGACCGCTGCGTGGCCATCAATCTGAAGAGCTGCATCTTTGCCGCAAAATGCATCATCCCGATCATGCGGGCGCAAATGAGCGGCGCGATCATCAACATCTCCTCGATGGCCGCGATCACCACCTACCCCTACGTCGCCTACAAGGCGACCAAATCGGCGATGATCGCCTTCACCGAACAGCTTGCCTACCAGAACGCACAATACGGCATCCGCGCCAACGTCATCCTGCCGGGACTGATGAACACGCCGATGGCGGTCGACACCCGCGCCCGCGCCTTCAACAAGAGCCGCGCCCAGGTGGAAGCTGAACGCGATGCCCAGGTGCCGCTGCGCAAGAAGATGGGCAGTGCCTGGGACGTCGCCAATGCCGCGCTGTTTCTGGCCTCCGACGAAGCGGGCTTCATCACCGGCGTGACGCTGCCGGTCGACGGCGGCGCCAGCGTGCGGCGAGGCTGATTCAGGGCTTCTTGCCAGGTGGCGCGACCGTCAGACGCAAAAAACTCATCACGCTGCCGAGCGCTGCGAAGCCTGCGCCCAGCGCGAGCGCAACCGTGGCGCCGTCGCGGCCGGCGAGCGCGAAACACAAGGCCGCCAACGCCGCGCCGATCGTCTGTCCGGTCAGGCGCGCGGTCGCCACGATACCGCTGGCACCGCCGCTGCGATCGGCTGGCGCACTCGACATGATCGCCCTGATATTCGGCGTCTGGAAGAAGCCAAATCCTATTCCGCAAATCACCATCCGCCAGACGATGTCGAGGACGCCGGGCGATGCCGGAAGCGTCGCCAGCAAAACCATTCCGATGCCGAGCAGCACGAGCCCAAGGCCGCCGAGCACGCCGGCGGAATGGCGGTCGCTCAAGCGGCCTCCGATCGGGGCCATGATGCCCACCACCAGCGGCCACGGCGTCATGAAGAACCCGGTTTCGACCTGCGTTCGATGCAGGGTGTCCTCGAAGTAAAAGGGCAGCGAGACGAAGGCGAGCCCCTGTACCGCAAACGAGCAGACGGCGGTTGCGGCCGAGAGCGCGAACATCGGCCGGCGAAACAGGTCGATCGGCAGCATCGGCGCCGGATGATCCGCATGCCGGCGGATCAGGAACCCCACCAGGAGCGCGGCGGATGCAAGTTCGATCGAGACCAGGACGGGGGATGCCTTGTGCGCGGCACTGCCGACGCCGAGAATGAAAAGACCAAGACAGATCGCTGCCAGACCCGCGCCGGGAAAATCGAACGCACGCACGGCGCGAGGCGTATCCGGCAACGTCTTCATGCCGATACCCATCGCAATCAATCCAAAGGGAATGTTGACCGCGAACAGCCACGGCCAGGATCCCAGCGCCAGGATGCCGGAAGCGATCGTCGGTCCCAGCGTGAAGGCTGTCGCGACCACGAGCGCGTTATGGCCGAACCCGCGCCCGAGCAGGTGGTTTGGGTAGACGTAGCTGATCAGGGCCGAATTCACGCTCATGATTCCGCTCGCGCCCAGCCCCTGCAGCGCCCGCGCCGTCAAAAGGCTCGGCAACGACCAGGCGTAGGCACAGCCGAGGGAGGCGAGCGTAAACAGCAGCAAGCCGCCGAGATAGATGCGCCGGTGGCCGACGATTTCGCCAAGCGCGCCCAGCGGCAGAAGTGTCGCAACCAGCGCAATCTGGTAGACGTTGACGACCCAGACTACGTCGGCCGGGCTCGCGCCGAGATCGGCGGCTATTGCCGGCAGGGCGATGTTGGCGATCGCGGTGTCGAGCGAGGCCATCGCGAGCGCGGTGAAGATCGCAGCCAACGCCCATCGCCTGCGCTCCGGCGGCAAGCCGTCAGTGACGGGCGAAGATGACCGCTTTGCCGCGTTCGCATCGACGAACATCTGCCAGGGCTCTCAGCTGGTTCGATCGGCCGGAAATGGCGATGTAGTACGAATTTGCAGCCCACCCCAGACACGGCGTTGCATTGTGCGTATGCGGCGACCTGAGGCGCGTATGACCTATTGTCGTCCCCGCGGACGCGGGGACCCATAACCGCAGGCCGTGGTCGTTAAGCGAGCTGCGGCTCCAGCCTAAAGCTACATCCAATTTCGGTGGTTATGGGTCCCGGCTCTGCGCTCGCTCAGGCAACGCTACGCGTCGTCTGGAGCTCGCTCGGCCGGGACGACGTGAAGAAAAATTGCGGCTCACCCCCCGCCCGGATAGTTGGGCGACTCCCGCGTGATGGTCACGTCGTGGACGTGGCTTTCACGCAACCCGGCGCCGGTGATGCGCACGAACCGCGCCTTCTCGTGGAATTCGTCGAGATTGCGCGCGCCCACATAGCCCATCGCCGCGCGCAGGCCTCCGGCAAGCTGGTGCATGACGTTGGCGACCGGACCCTTGTAGGGCACCTGGCCTTCGATTCCCTCCGGCACCAGCTTCAGCGTGTCCTTGATGTCCTGCTGGAAGTAGCGGTCGGCGGAACCGCGTGCCATGGCGCCGACCGAACCCATGCCGCGGTAGGCCTTGTAGGAGCGGCCCTGCCACAGAAACACCTCGCCCGGCGTCTCGTCGGTGCCGGCAAGCAGCGAACCGACCATCGCGATATCGGCACCCGCGGCGAGCGCTTTGGCAAGATCGCCGGAATATTTGATGCCGCCATCCGCGATCACGGGCACGTCGGCTTTCTTCGCGACTTCCACCGCATCCATGATCGCGGTGAGCTGGGGAACGCCGACGCCGGCCACGATTCTCGTGGTGCAAATCGAGCCCGGGCCGATGCCGACCTTGATCGCGTCGGCACCGGCATCGATCAGTGCCTGGGCTCCTTCCCGGGTGGCGATGTTGCCGGCGATGACCTCGACCGCGTTGGACAGCCGCTTGATGCGGTTGACGGCGTCCAGCACCCGCGACGAATGGCCGTGCGCGGTGTCGACGACGATCAGGTCGACGCCGGCATCGATCAGCCGCTCGGTGCGTTCGAAACCGCCTTCGCCCACTGTGGTCGCCGCGGCAACACGCAGGCGCCCTTGCGCATCCTTGCAGGCGAGCGGATGCGCAACCGCCTTCTCCATGTCCTTGACGGTGATCAGGCCGACGCAGCGGTATTGATCGTCGACCACCAGCAGTTTTTCGATCCGATGCCGGTGCAGGATGCGCTTGGCCTCATCCTGGCTGACGCCCTCGCGCACCGTCACGAGATTTTCATGCGTCATCAGCTCGGAGACTTTTTGCCGGGGATCGGTGGCAAAGCGCACGTCGCGGTTGGTGAGAATGCCGACCAGCTTTCCCGGCCTGCCCGCGCCGCCACCCGTTACCACGGGAATTCCGGAAAAGCCGTGATCCTTCATCAAGGCCAGTGCGTCGGACAGCGTGGCGTCGGGTCCGATGGTCAACGGATTGACCACCATGCCGGATTCATACTTCTTCACCTGCCGCACCTGGGCAGCCTGGCCGTCGGGGTCGAAATTGCGGTGAATGACGCCGACGCCGCCCGCCTGCGCCATGGCGATCGCCATGCGCGCTTCGGTCACCGTGTCCATCGCCGAAGCGATGATGGGAATGTTGAGCGCAATGTCGCGCGTGACGCGTGAGCGGATATCGACTTCGGAGGGCAGGATGTCCGAAAGACCAGGTTTGAGGAGGACGTCGTCGAACGTGTAGGCTTCGCGTAAAGCCTGAAGTCCCTGCACCTGCGCCATTACCAACTCCCATTCGGCGGCGGATTGGCCGCATTGGATAGGGATGAGCGAGTGCGCCGGCGGGACACTAGTTTCGCCGTCGAATCAGAGCCCATCGGTAGGGTTGGCGGTGGTCGATAGCACGCCACCATCACGATTCAAAGGGGGTGCGGAGCACCGAATCCCGCACCAGTATGGGCCAAAAAAAAGAGCGGCCCGACGAAATGCCGGGCCGCCATTTCACGAAAGCGAGAGCATCGCGCCCGCCTTGGCTTTTTTAGTTCATTTCCTGAGCGGTGCGGATAGTCCGGCTTGGAGCCGCATTTAGGCAGCGGCGCGCAGCCTCGATTTCGGCTTCAGTAGCGCCCTTGCTTCGCGCCCAGGCCTCTGCCATCGGAGCGCTGTACTTTGCGACATAGTATCGAACGACGGAGCACGACGCGCGATGCAGGATGCCCTCGCTGGCAGATGCCTGGGAAGACAGCCCGAGGAAGATGGTCAAAACAAACAACAAACGAAGACCCATCCGGGGGTGTTCCTTCTTCAAATTGACAGGGGGAAAAGAGCCTGACGGCTCGGCGGGGCTAAGTCCCACAATGCGGCCCGAGAGGCAACACTTTGTCAAGCATACCAAGCCCGAGAGCCATGCGAGTTGCCGACTGTTAAGGTTTTCAGACAACGGGCAGAAATGTCTCCAACCTCCGGATCAAACTTGTCGCACAAACCATTGAAAAAGCAGGAAAATTCCATTTCGACGACTTTGCCGATTCAGCCGTGGATCGCATGCCGACAAGATGATACAGCCGCCCTCCCGCCACGCCTTCGCCGCTTTGTCGCCTCACCCAAATCCCGATGAACAACAAAGAACGCCTGATACCGCTGATCGTGGCCACTGCGCTGTTCATGGAAAACATGGATTCGACGGTGATTGCGACTTCGCTTCCGGCGATCGCCGCGGATATCGGCACGAGCCCGCTGACGCTGAAGCTCGCGATCACTTCCTATCTGCTCTCGCTTGCCGTGTTCATTCCGGCCAGCGGCTGGACCGCTGATCGCTTCGGGGCGCGCCTGGTTTTCTCGGCGGCTGTCGCCGTCTTCATGGTGGGCTCGATCGGCTGCGCTTTGTCGGAGTCGGTGACCGGTTTCGTGATCGCGCGCATCGTGCAAGGCATGGGCGGGGCGATGATGACGCCGGTCGGCCGGCTGGTGCTGTTGCGCTCGATCGACAAAAGCGCGCTGGTGAACGCCATGGCCTGGGTCACGGTGCCGGCGCTGGTGGGGCCGGTGATCGGGCCACCGCTTGGGGGCTTCATCACCACCTATTTTTCCTGGCACTGGATCTTCCTGATCAATATTCCGAT